>Ga0302267_10001194_pt1 | contig 33503 bp, 28 predicted proteins | sample III_Bog_E1_3_FD_194555 | JGI IMG/M metagenome (GOLD analysis project Ga0302267, IMG submission 194555) | Peat permafrost microbial communities from Stordalen Mire near Abisko, Sweden - III_Bog_E1_3 | ecosystem: Environmental > Terrestrial > Soil > Wetlands > Peat | place: Sweden: Abisko...
GCGGGTCTTCACGACCGCCGGCACGCCCTGCGACAACGGGAGCATCCCGAGCATGAGCTTCCCCATCGCCGCCAAGAATCGAATCGTGGTCTCCGCCCTCGGGCACCTCTGCTCGTGGTCTCCAGGGGGGATTTGAGCGCAATGAAGGCCATCGAGCTTCGCCTGTCCTCCGGTCTCCTGGCCGGCGCAGTCGTCGTGTCGGTCGCGGTCGCCTGTTCCAGGAACGACAGCGCCACCGGCTCGGGCCAGGGCCAGGGAGCGGCGGGCGGGAGCGGCGCCGGAGGCTCCGGGAGCTCCTCCAGCGGCAGCGGCGGGGCGTCCAACGGGTCCGACGCTGGCTCCGACGCTGGGTCCGACGCCGACGCCGCCGCGCCGCCGACCTGCATCACGCCGACGACACCTCAGGCGTGCGCGGCGCCCGTGATGACGGCGCTGCCGATCTGCTCGCTCAGCCTCACGGGGTGCATGGACCCGACCACGCCCACGAGCATCGTGTCGAGCGCGATCTCCTACGAGGTCAACAGCCCGCTGTGGTCGGACGACGCCGCCAAGTCCCGGGCGTTCGTCCTGCCGCCCGGAGGGAAGATTCACGTCAAGAACTGCGGCCCGACCGCGACGCCGACGGAGCTGCTGGAGTGCATCTCGCCGATGTGTGTGCCGCAGGGCCCCGCCGAGACCGGGACGTGGGTGTTCCCGGTCGGGACCGTGATGATCAAGAACTTCCTCTTCGACGGGAAGCTCGTCGAGACGCGCCTCCTGATGCACGTCGACGCGGCCACGGCCGCCCTGATCCAGAACGGCACCGACTGGGTCGGCTACAACTACGCCTGGAACGAGGCCCAGACGGAGGCGGTCATCGTCCCCAACACGCGCACTGCCGTCTCGTTCGACACGGGGACGCAGACGGTGGAGTGGCACTACCCGAGCTTCACCGACTGCATCGCCTGCCACAGCGCCGCCACGGGGACGCTGGGCCCGGAGACGGACCAGATGAATCGCACCGTCAACGGCACCAACCAGATCGACGCCTTCAAGGCCAAGGGCCTCTTCGACGCCACGGCGCCGGTCGCGCCCTATGCCGAGGCCCAGGTCGAGCCGTATGCGAACGCCGCCCTCGGTCTGACCGGACCGCCCGCGGGCGCGACGCTCGATCAGATGGCCCGCTCCTACCTGGCCGCCAACTGTGGATTTTGCCATCGCCCGGACGTGAACGACCAAGGGTTCGATCTGCGCTACAGCCTGTCGCTCCACGACACGCAGATCTGCAACCTGCAAGAGCAGAACGGTATCCCCGGGATGGCGCTGGTGCCCTACGCGGACCTCGCGCCGGGGGATCACGCCTCCTCCGCGATGTGGCTCCGCATGAACATCCCCATCGCGGCGTCCGATCCCCAGGAGATGACCAACGTCGGGCGGATGCCCTCGGTGGGGAGCTACCTGGTCGACCCTCAGGCGATCACGCTCATCGGGCAGTGGATCGACTCGATCAAGACCTGTCCTTGAACGGAGGGCGCCGGGCCGGAGGAGAGGAGCCCGTGCCCTCCCCCGGCCGAGTCAGGGCGCGACGACCACGCCCCACGGGGAGGGGCCGATGTGCACGCGCTTCTCGACGTTCCCCGTGGCGATGTCGACGAGGGACATGTCGTGCGACGTCCCGTTGGCAGTGTAGAGCCGCTTGCCGTCGAGGCTCAGGCCGATGCCCCAGGGGCGGTCGCCGACGCCGTCGATCGAGCGCACCTGCTTGCGGGCGGCGACGTCGATCACCGCGATGGACCCACCCCGGCCGCACGAGACGTAGAGCGTCTGTCCGTCGGTCGAGAGCACCGATCCCATCGGGCGCGGGCCCGACGGCATGGGGGAATTCTCGTAGATCTTGATCGATCCCACGGCCTTCTGCGCCGACGTGTCCAGCACGGTGACCAGCCCTCCGAGCTCGTCGGTCACGAACGCGGTGACGCCATCCCTGGCGAAGACCAGCGACCGCGGGCGCTTGCCAGTGGGCATGTGCGCGGTGACCGCGAGCGTCGCCGTGTCGACCGCGGTGACCTCGTTGTCCTCCTCGGAGGTCACGTAGACGGCCTTCCCGTCCGGGCTCACGGTGACGCCTTCGGGCTCCTTGCCGACGCTCACCCTCTTGCGGGTCTCGCCCGAGGCGAGATCGAGCACGCTCATCTCCGCCGTCTCTTCATTGGAGACGTAGAGGGTCTTCCCGTCGGGGGAGATATCGAAGGTCTCCGGGTCCTGACCGCTCTTGAGGACGCGCACGAGCTTGCGGGTCGCGAGGTCCACCACCCCGATCCCATCGGCGTCGCGATCGGCGGGCGGCAGCTTGGACTCGTCGACGTTCGGGCCCCCCAGCGGCGACCCGGTGACGGCGACGTAGAGGAGCTTGCCGTCGCGCGAGAGCTTGATGCCGCGCGGCCTCTTGCCGACTGCGATGGTCGCCACGACCCTGGCGTCCGCGGGGTCGACCGCGACGATGTTGCCGCCGATCTCATCGCTGATGTAGACGAGCGGTCCGGCGGCGGAGGTCGCGCTGATCGGCTTTGGCGCGCTCTCCACCGGCGCGGCCTTTTCGCCCCTCGAGCAGGCCGACCCGAGCACGATGGCAGCTGCGACGAGAAGTGTTCCGGCATTGCGCATGAGGCCGTCATATCACCAGCTCGGCGACGGGCGCCAGCGCCCTCCGGCGCGCTTCACAGGTAGAGCCGGAGCGTCGCCAGCGCCGTGCGCGGGGGCGCCGCGACGAGGTGGACCGCGGTCGAGGCGGGCTGCTGCCCGGGCCGGTTGCTCCAGTTGGAGACGTAGCGCTCCTCGTCGTCGGCGTACTGGAGCCCCAGCACGTTGTACATGTCGAGGCCGACCTCGACGAGCCGGTAGCGCACGGCCGCGAGCGCGTTCAACACGTTGCTCGGCGGGGCGACGATCGCGTCGTCGACGTGGCGGCCGGCGAGCAGCGTGTAGCCGACGCCGGCGCGCCCGGTGAGGGGCGCGTCCTCGATGCGCAGGAGCTCGCCGTGCGCGTTGACGTCGGTGCGCCAGAGCACGGCGGGGACGTTGGGCACGTAGTGCGAGCCGCCCGCGACCAGGGTGTCGAAGGTGGCGCGCTGGATCGAGAGCGCGCTCGACGCGAGAAGCCACCTCGTCGGCCTGGCCACCAACGACGCGACCAGGCCGCGCCGCACGCTCGCCGCCTCGGTGGTGAGCCCACCGGCCGCCACCTCGAAGACCAGCTCGTTGGCCACCTCGGTCTGGAAGGCCGCGAGGGTGGTCGTGAAGCGACCCCCGGCGACCTCGGAGCGAAAGCCGGCCTCGAAGCTGAGCACCTGCGAGTAGGGCGAGCCCGGCTGGCAGGGCGTCACCTGGGAGCTGGGCACGCCGGTGAGCGTGACCGCGGGGGCGTTGCACCGGGTGAGGCTCCCGGCATCGAGCGAGCGAAACCCCTCGCCCGCCGAGGCGACCAGCGTCAGCGCCGGCACCACGTCGTAGGCCACCGTGACGCGCGGCCCGGGCGCGACGCCGGTGACGTCGGTGAGCGAGCCCGGCAGGGCGCCCGTGGGCACCGGGGGCACCGCGCCGGCGAGGTGGTCGGTGATGGACACCGCGAGGAAGTCGGCGCGCACGCCGCCCGAGACGCGGAGCTTCTTCCACAGCGTCACGTCGAGGTCGACGTACCCGGCGAGGTCGATGGTGTCGAGCCCGTAGCTCTGGCGGTAGTCCCAGGGGGCGAGGTCCGCCGGGTTGACGAGGCTCCTGGCCTGGTCGGTGTGGCCGCCGCGGAGGAAGACGCCGGGCTCGACCACCACCTCGAGGAAGCCTCCCACGCGGAGCGGGGCGGCGCGGAGATGGGCCGAGAGGCCCGCGGCGGTCTCCACGTTGGTCAGCTGCCAGAGGTCGCCCAGGCTGGGGAGCTGCGGCTGGAGATTGGAGCTGTCGAGGTCGCCCGTGTAGTTCTGCCGGGAGAGGAAGCTGGTCCACATGAACCAGGGCGCGATCTCGAAGGACGCGCCGCCCTCCGAGCGGTGCTCGAGCTCGGCGCCGACCAGGATCCGGGTGGACGCCACGCCCTGCGCGGGCTGGGAGCACGAGGCCGCGCTGCACCCCGCCGGGAAGTACGCGTTGAAGGTGGGATAGGCGCCGTAGTACCCGATCCGGCCCGCGTTCACGTCGTCCTGGCGCACCACGCCGGGCAGCGCCGCGCGGGCGGCGTAGGCGGTGGCCAGCACGCGCAGGTGATCGCGGAGGCCGAGATCCACGCCGTACTGGGCGTTGACCGAGGCCGACTGCGAGGCGCGGTCCTGGCCGAAGCCCCGGGTCTCGCGGAGCGAGAACGCGGCGAAGGTCTCGTCGTTGGCCTCCTTCGGCGCGACGATCCCCACGATCCGCGCCTGGCCGAACGAGCCGTAGGTGGCCTTGAGCTGATAGCCGCGCTCCGGGACGCCGAGGTCGAAGTAGGCGCTGCCGACGATCGCCGAGTCCCCCTGGCGCGGGTCGTAGGAGCCCTCCAGCACGCGCATGCTGTGGACGACCTCCGGGATGATGAAGTTCACGTCCGCGTAGCCCTGCCCGTGGATGTGCAGGGGGATGTTGATCGGGACCCCGCCCACCTTCATCTCGATGCCCGAGCCATTGTCGAGGTCGAAGCCGCGGAGATAGACGTCGTTGCCGAGCCCCTCGCCGTCCTCGTGATCGACGAAGAAGCCCGGCGCCGCGGAGAGCATCTCGCTGGTCTGCTGGTGCGGGGCGGCGTCGAGGAGCTCGCGGTCGATGCGCACGTCGCCGAGGCCGCGGGGGGAAGGTCGGGCGGAGCCCTGGACGTGGACGGTCAGCGCGTCGCTCGCCGCCGGCGTCTCCGGGGGCGGAGGAGGGGGCGCGCTCGCCGGCGGGGGCGGGTGGAACACCACGACGTACTCGATGCGCGAGCGGATGGATTTACCGTCGCGCGAGGAGGGCGCAAACCCGACCGCCTTGACGGCCGTGACCGCCGCCTGCGCGAACACGTCGGGCGCCTCGCGCGGAGCACGGGAGATCTCGACCGCCGACTCGACGCCCCCGACCGCGTCGATCACGAGCTGCAAGACCACCTGGGTCTCGACGGCCGGGACACCCGGCGGGAAGCGGGCGACGATGGGCGTCCTCGGCTCGGCCTCCACGAGCGCCGCCGAGGCCGTGGTCACCACGAGCAGGGCCGCGCTCAGCGTCAGCGGTGACACCAGGCGCGCCCAGAACCACCGGACCTCGGCCCTCACGACGGCGAGCTCCCGCCCGGGGTCACATCAACGTCCACTGCCCGGCGTTCAGCCCCGGGACGGCGCTGTCGGCGGGCTCGCTCGACGTGAAGGGGTAGATGAGGCCGTCGGGGGTGGGGGTGTCGAAGGTGATGGTCTGGCTCGCGCCCGGGGCGAGCGGGGCGATCCTCGCATTGGCTGGGAAGCAGGCGGCGGTCGGGCACCCGGCGGGCAGGTCAGGATAGGTGGCCGCGGTGCTGGTGCACCCCACCGCGAACCCGTGGGGCTTCGTCCCGGTGTTCGTCAGCGTGAGCGTGGCCTGCGCATCGTTCTGAGACGCCAGGATCGTCTTCGAGAAGCCGGTGTCGTCGACCGTCAGGTCGAAGGTATACGCGCCGCCGTTGAGCCCATCGTTGTCTGGATAGCACCCGCTGCCACCGCCGCCCTCCGTCGAGGAGCTGGACGCCGTGCTGGTGCAGCCGAGGAGCGCGAGGCCGACGACGACCGCGGTCGTTCGCATTCCAGGGAAGCGTCTGCAGGCGCGCATGCGCGCTCAGGATAGGCGGCCATCGCTGCCATCGGGCGGATATTGCGAGCAACAGGCTCGGCCAGCCCCGCGGCGACGGAGGTGGCCCCGCGGCTCATCCTACCCCGCCCGCGACTCCGCTCACCAGCCAGGTGAGCGGCGCCCCGGACTCACCCCCCGCCGTCCAGCGGCAGGATCATGGTGAACGTGCTCCCCTTCCCCGGCTCGCTCTGCGCCAGCAGCTCGCCCCCGTGCTGGAGCACGATCTCCCGGGCGATGGTCAACCCCAGCCCGTGCCGCGGCGTCCCCTCCGTCACCGTGCCGCCGCTCGACGTCGGTGCCCGGTCGAAGATCGAGGACAGATCGCGCGGCGCGATGCCCTCGCCGTCGTCGCGCACGGTGACCCGGAGCTGCCGCTCGTCCCGGGTCGCGCCCAGCGTGACCTTGCCGCCGCTGGGCGTGTGGCGGATGGCGTTGGAGACCAGGTTGGCCAGGGCGATGCTGATCCGATCGGGGTCGACGGCGACGAGCCCCTGGGGGACGGTGGCCTCGACGTCGAGGGTGACGCCCTTGTCCCTGGCGACGGTGCGGTGGGCGTCGGAGACCTCGCACAACAGGCCGAAGGGCTCGACGGGGACGCGGTGCAGGGCGCCGGCCTCGGACTCGATGCGGACCACGTCGAGGAGGTCCTCGACCATGGCGCGGAGGCGCTCGGTGTCGTCGCGCGCGGTGGTGACCAGCTCGCGCTGGGACTCGGTGAGCGGCCCGGTGCCGGCCTCGAGCAGCAGGTGGGTGGCCATCCGCAGGGAGGTGAGCGGGGTCTTGAACTCGTGGCTCACCGTCGCGACCATGTCGCTCTTGAGCTCGTCGATGCGGTGGAAGCGGGTGACGTCCTGGGCCACGACGATGGCGCTGGGCTCGCCCTTGGGGGCGGCGCGCAGGGGCGCGGCGCGGACCAGGTAGTGCCGCTCGCGGTCCTCGGGGCTGCGGGCGCGCCAGCGCATCGCCTCCGAGAGGCTGCGCGGCAGCACCGGCGCCCCGGTGGCGAGGACGCGGTCGCGGGCGTCCTCGAGCTCCGTGGGGATGCGCACGCCGGCGGTGCGCAGCTCGTCGGCGCTTCCGGTGCTCAGGCCGAAGGCCTCCTCGGCGGCCTCGTTGGCGAGGCGCACGCCGCCCTCGTGGTCGAAGACGACCACCGGATCGAGCAGGCACTCCAGCGTGGCGCGGGCCAGATCCTTGGCGGCGAGCAGCTCGCCCAGGGAGCTCTCGCGGTAGGCGCGCAGGCGGACGAGCATCTTGTTGAAGCCCTCGGCCAGGGGCTCCAGCTCCGCGACGCCGGTGGGCTCGATGGTGACGGCGAGGTTGCCCTCGCCGACGGCCTGGGCGCTGCGCGTCAGCGCCTGCACCGGGCGGACGATGACCCGCGGCAGCCACCAGGCGAACCACACCACGAAGATCACCGCCGCCGAGCAGACCCCGAGCGCGGTGCGCACGGTGCGCGCGGCGAGCGCCTTGGTGGCGTGATCGGCGGCGACCATGTCGTCCTGGTTGAGCCGGAGCACGCTCTGGACGCGGTCCTTGAGGGCGGTGAAGCGCGGCAGGAGGTCGAGGAAGTAGCGCGCGGAGCGCTCCCCGGGCGGCAGCGCCAGGACGCCGTCGACGGCGCCGGTGTACTCGCGGTAGCGCTGCTCGATGTCGCGGACCAGCGCGCCCTCGCCGGGAACGGTGACGTTGTTGGCCTCGGCGGCGAAGGCCGCGGCGAAGGCCTGGCGGTGCTCGTGGAGCATCGGCACGGCGATGTCCTCGCGGCCGCTGGAGGCGAACTGGGCGGCGGAGTCCTGCCGCTCGAGCGCCTCCTTCATCTGCTCGCAGGCGATGACGGAGGCGTAGTTCTCCTTGAGGATGGTGGCCACCGCGCCGCCCAGGCGGTTGAGCGAGAGCACGGCCGCGGCCGAGAGCAGCGCCAGGGCCACCGCGATGGCGCCGAGCCCGAGGCGGAGGCGGGTGTGCAAGGACGAGCTCATGCGTTTCTCCCGCGGCCGAGGGCTCGAGGGCGGGCCGCCCAGGGTGGGGGGGCTCACTTGAGGCCGAACCGCTCGCGCTTGCGGTACAGCGTCGAGGGGTCGATGCCCAGCGCCCTGGCGGCCGAGTCGAGGGTGGGGTGGCGGGCGAGCACCGCCTGGATGTGGCGCCCCTCGGCGGCCTCCAGCGACTCCTCGGCGGAGGCGTCGGCGGTGCGGGCGGGCGCGCTGGCGCGGAGCTCCTCGGGCAGCAGGTCGGGGGTGATCGAGCTGCCGCCGGCGAGGATGACCGCGCGCTCCAGCACGTTGACCAGCTCGCGCAGGTTGCCGGGCCACCCATAAGCGGTCAGCGCCGCCGCCGCCGCCGGGTCGAGCGTGAGCGGCTGGCGGCGATGCTGCGCCGAGAGGTCCGCGATGATGCCGAGGGCGAGATCGGGGATGTCCTCGCGCCGCTCGCGCAGGGAGGGCACCCGGATGCTCACCACGTTGAGCCGGTAGAAGAGATCCTCGCGGAAGGCGCCGGCGGCCACCGCCGCCTTGAGATCGCGGTGGGTGGCGGCGATGACGCGGGCGTCGGAGCGGCGCGGCTCGGTGTCGCCGACGCGCACGTACTCGTGCTCCTCGAGCAGGCGGAGGAGCTTGCCCTGGGCCTCCCGGGGGAGGTCGCCTACTTCGTCGAGGAAGAGGGTGCCGTTGCCCGCCGCCTCGACGTGACCGACCCGGGCGCCGTCGGCCCCGGTGAAGGCGCCGCGGGCGTGCCCGAAGAGCTCGTTCTCGATGAGGCTGGGCGAGATCACCGCGCAGTTGACGGTGACGAAGGGCCGGTCGGCGCGGGTCGAGAGCGCGTGGACGTGCCGGGCCAGGACGCCCTTGCCGGTGCCGGTCTCGCCGAGGAGGAGCACCGTGGCGTCGGTGGCGGCGACGCGGGCCGCCACGGCGAGCGCGTCGCGCAGCGCAGCGCTCCGGGTCTCGAAGCGGGAGCGCACCCCGCGCGAGCTCTGGCCCTTGAGCTCGGCCAGCTCGGCGCGCAGGCCGGCGGCCTCCACCGCCTTGCGCACCACGTGGAGCACGTGGGCGGGGGTGAAGGGCTTGGGCAGGTAGTCGGCGGCGCCGGCGCGCATGGCGTCGACCGCGTTGTCGATGGTGGCGTACGCCGTCATGATCACCACCACCGCGCCCGGCACCTCCTGCACCAGGGCGCGGGTGACGGCGATGCCGTCCATGCCGCCGAGGCGCAGATCCACCAGGGCCACGTCGGGCGGCGAGCGCTTGGCCGCGGCGACGCCGGCCTCGCCGGTCGGCGCCAGGGTCACCCGGAACCCAGCGCCCTCCAGGCAGACGCGGAGCATCTTGCGGATGCTCTCCTCGTCGTCGATGACCAGCACCCGCACGTCGCCCTTCTTGCTCATCGACCGGCCTCCGGGTCCCCGGGATCCGCGGGGAGCGTGATGGTGAACGTGGAGCCGCGCCCGGGCGCGGTGCGGACCCCGATGCGGCCGCCGTGGGCCTCGACGATCTCCCGCGCCAGGAACAGCGCCGGGCCCCCGTCGCGCTCGAAGAGGTGGGCCACCACCTCGGGCTCGAGCCCGGGGCCGCGATCCTCGACGTCGAGCACGGCCTCCCGGGGAGAGCCTTCCTCCCGGGAGCCCTCGGCGAGCATCAGCGCGACGTGGACGTCGGAGCCGGGGGGCGAGTAGCGGAGGGCGTTGCCCATCAGGCTGACCGCGACCCAGGCGAGCTTGACCGGATCGACGACCACCAGGATCCCCGCGTCGAGCGCGAAGACCACCCGCGCCCCCCGCTCCCGCGCCTGTTGCTCGATGGGGAGCGCGGCGCGGTGCACCAGCTCGGCGAGGTCGACGCGGACGCGCTCCACCGGACCGGCGTACGCCCCCAGCCGCCCGGTGTCGAGGTGGCGCTCGGTGAGGAGCGTCAGGCGGGCGACCTCGCCGACGAGCGTGTGCACCACCTCCTGCTGACCGTGGTTGAGGGCGCCGAGGACGCCGTCGTCGAGGAGGCCCAGGCCCAGCGCGAGGGAGGTGAGCGGCGTGCGCAGCGCATGCGCGAGGGCGAGCGTGGCCTCGACGTCGGGGGCGAGCGCGGGGGCAGGCTCTCGGTCATCCATGGTTCACCTCCGGGCGGAGACCGGGGGAAGCGGGGGCTCGCCCCTGGGGACGGGGGGCGCAGGGGGCCCCGGCGCAGCCGGAGGAAGGGACGCACCTCGCGGCGTGGCCGGGGGGACGGGGGTCGCCCGCGTGGCGGCGCGGCGGAGCTCCTCGATGCGGGGGACGTCGAGGCACGCCCGGGTCGGCGCGGCGGTGACGAGCGGCCCGTCGCCCAGGGCGGCCAGCACGAGCGCGAGCGAGTCCGGGCGGAGCGCGCCGGCGATGAGCGCGAAGGCGCGCGGCCCGTCTCCGTCGCGGAAGAAGACGGCGCCCGGGCCCTCGGCGATCAGCCCGAGCCCCATCACCACCAGGTGCGGCCCCGTCACCGGCGGCGCGCTGCTCTCGTTGCCGAGCCGGAGCTCGGTGACGGGATCGGTGACCAGCCAGATCGGCTCCGTGGCGCGGGACGGGCGGAGCGCCGCGCAGGGGCGCGCGTCTCCGTAGGCGGCGAGGCGCGCCAGCCCCTCGTGGGGATCGGGCGGCGGGCAGGCCTCCTCGTCGCGGAGCGCGAGCGCGGCCCGGTAGGCGCGATCGGCGCCCGCGTCGTTGCCGTCGAGCTCGGCGAGGAGCGCCCACAGGGCCATGATCTCGCTGTCCAGGGGCGACAGGGCCTGGGCCCGGGAGAGCGGGGCCCGCGCCTGCGCGAAGGTCCCCGCGGCGATGGCGCGGCGGGCGTCGGTGAGCGCCACGTCGTACTCGAGGGCCTCGGCGTGGTGGGCCGTCTTCTGCTCCACGGCGCGGGCCACCGCCTCGCGCAGCTCGGTGGGAGTGAACGGCTTGGCGAGCGCGTCGGCGACGCGCAGGCGCAGGAGCTCCTGCATCACCCGCCGGGAGAGCAGCGCCCCGGTGACGATGACCGGCACGGTGGGGTACTTGCGGCGCAGCCAGCGCGCCTCTTCGAGGGCGGTGCGCGAGCCGGCGAGCTCGTCGACGATCACCAGCTCGACCAGGCCGGCGTCGAGCAGCGGGCGCGCCTCCACGGCCGAGGCGGCGGTGTCGGCGGCGAACCCCTCCGCGGAGAGCACGCGCTCCATCATGGAGCGGCCCGACGCGTCGGGCTCGATGATCAAGAGGCGACGGCTCACGAGGCCTCCCCGTTGCCGGCGGCGTCCGGCGGCGTGCCCACCACCAGCACGTCCACGGCCGGGACCATGCGCATGAAGCGATCGATGACCGAGCCGCGCAAGCGCTCGCGCCAGGGCGGCAGCCGGGTGCGGCCGAACACCGCGTGGGTGATCCTGCTCTCGTGGGCGAAGCGGCCGAGCGCCTCGGCGACGTCGGTGCCCTCGAGCCGGACCACGTCGGCGCCCAGCTCCTTGGCGAGGCTGATGTTGTCGGAGAGCGAGCGCAGCGCGGCGGTGTCGATGCGCTGGGGCGACTCGCTCGGCGTGCGGACGTAGCAGACGAACCACACGCTGTTGAGGCCGCCCGCCAGGCGGGCCCCCCGCCGGAGCAGGCGCCGGGTCGCGTTGGGCTGGGACGACATGCACACCATGACCCGCTCCGCGTCGGCCAGGCCGCGGTCCTCCGTCGCCGGGCCCTCGTCCTCTTCGCGGCCCCGGGAGGCCTCGACGCGGGCGCGGGAGCGCAGCTCGACGGCGTTGGCGACCTCGCGCAGGGCGAGCTGGCGCAAGGCCCCCAGGTTGTCGGCGCGGAAGAAGCCGCGCAGCGCGCGCTCGACCTTCTCCGGGGGGTAGATCTTGCCCTGGCGGAGCCGCTCTTGCAGGTCCTCCGGGGGCAGATCGATGACCACGATCTCGTCGGCCCGGTGGAGGAAGCGGTCGGGCACGCGCTCGCGCACGTCGACCTCGGTCTCGCGCAGCACCAGATCGTGGAGGCTCTCCAGGTGCTGGACGTTGAGCGTGCCGATGACGCTGGTGCCCGCGTCGAGCAGCGCGACCACGTCCTGCCAGCGCTTCTCGTGGCGGCTGCCAGGGACGTTGGTGTGGGCGAGCTCGTCGACCAGGACGAGGTCCGGCTTGCGCGCGACGATGGCGTCGAGGTCCATCTCCTCCAGCGGCACGCCGCGGTACTGGATCGTCCGCCGCGGGAGGATCTCGACGCCGGCCAGCTCCGAGAGCGTCTCCTTGCGGCCGTGCGTCTCGACCACCCCGCAGACGACGTCGACCCCCTCGCTGGTGAGGCGCTTGCCCTCGCGGAGCATGGCCACCGTCTTGCCGACGCCGGCCGCCATGCCCAGGTACACCTTGAAGCGGCCCCGGCGCGCCTCCTTGAGGAACTGGAGAAAGTCGTCCGACACTGGCGGCGCGCCTCGTCGCCGCCCTCAACCGCGGAGGAGGCGGGAGAGGTAGTAAGCGGACACGGCGGATGCAGCAAGCGCGAGGACGCCGTCGGACCCGTGCTGCTCGCCGCGCCCGACGAAGAGGCCGAAGCGCATCAGCGAGCAGGCGAGCACGGCGACCAGGACACCGATCACGCCGGGCTCGATCGGCCGCTCGCGTCGCCTCCCGGTCCCGAGCACCGGCTCCCCCGGCACCCGATAGGGCGACGCGCGCGGCCGCCCGGCGGCGGCTCGGCCCGGCGCCGTCCGTTCTCGTCGTGCCAGGCGCATCCAACGCGCCCAAGCAGGAATAGTGCCACCGGCAAAGGCCCGCGCCTCGCGACAGGCCCGGGCCCCGGGGCTTGCAAAGTGCGCGAGCCACGCAGGGCTTTCGTGCGCCGCTGCACGATGCCGGTCGCCGCGGGGTCAGCGCAGCAGCAGGTGCTCGACCACCGGTCCCAGCGCGAGCGCGGGGAAGAAGGTCAGCGCGCCCAGGATCACGATCACCCCCACCAGCAACCCCGCGAAGAGGGGACCGTCCACGGGGAAGCTCGAGGGCCCCACCTCCGCGCGACGCTTCTGCGCCAGGCTCCCCGCCAGCGCGAGCACGGCCACGAGGATGGGATAGCGGCCGACGAACATCGCCAGGGCCAGGGTCAGCGAATAGAACACCGGCCGCTCGGCCGAGTAGAACGTCATCCCGGCGAAGGTGCTGCCGTTGTTCCCGGTCGCGGAGCTGTACGCATAGAGCACCTCCGACAGACCGTGCGGCCCGGCGTTGAGCATCCCGGCGCGGCCCGCCTCCAGCGACACCCCCAGCGCGGTGAAGATCAGGATGGCGAACGCCGGGATCAGCACCACCAGGATTGCCAGCCGGACGTCGCGCTCCTCGAGCTTCTTGCCCAGGTACGAGGGCATGCGCCCGATGAGCAGCCCCGCCAGGAAGACCGTGAGCAGCACGAACGCCACCAGCCCGTAGAGCCCGCACCCGGTCCCGCCGAAGACCACCTCCCCGAGCTCCATGTTGAGCATCGGCACCAGGCCGCCCAGCGGTGTGTAGCTGTCATGCATGGAGTCGACCGCGCCGCACGACGCGGCCGTGGTCACCTCGGCGAAGAGGGCGCTCTCCTCGGCGCCGAAGCGCTGCTCCTTGCCCTCCAGGTTGCCCGCCGAGATCTCGGCGCCGGCCCGCGCGAGCACCGGGTTGCCCGCCCGCTCGAAGTGAGCGGCCGAGGCCGCTCCGGCGATCACCAGCGCCGTCATCGCCCCGAAGAGGGCGAGGCCGTGCCGCCGGCTCTTCACCATCTCGCCGAGGGTGAAGCAGAGCGCCGCCGGCAGCGCCAGGATGGACACGATCTGCAAGAAATCGCAGGCCGGCGTGGGGTTCTCCCAGGGGTGCGCGCTGTTGGCGTTGTAGTAGCCCTCCCCGTTGGACCCGAGGAGCTTGATCGCCTCCAGCGCCGCCACCGGCCCGCGCAAGAGCACCTGGCTGCCGCCGTCGAGCGTCGTCCAGCGGGCCGGGCCCTCCCAGGTCTGCACCACCCCCTGGGTGACGAACGCGACCGCGAACACCACCGCCAGCGGCACCAGCACGTAGAGGTGAGCCCGCACCAGATCGGCCCAGGCGTTGCCGATCGTCCTGCTCTCGTGCCGGGCGATGCCGCGCACCAGGGCGATCGCCACGCAGAGAGCCACCGCCGGCGCGAAGAAGTTCTGCGACACCAGCGCGACCGTCTGCGAGAACGCGCTCACCGTCGCCTCGGCGCTGAAGCTCTCCCACGCCGTCCCGGTCGCGAAGCCGACGGTGGTGTTGAACGCCAGCCACGGGGGGACGTTGGGCAGGTGGGTGGGGTCGAGCGGCAACCACTGCTGGGTGCGCAGCACGAGGTAGGTGACGAGGTGGGTGCCGAAGGAGAAGGCCAGGAGCCCCCGGGCGTACTGCGTCCAGGTCTGCTCGTGAGCGGGGTCGACGCCGGCCGCGCGAAAGAGCGCGCGCTCGACCGGCCCGAGCAGGCGGCGGGCCCAGCCTGGCGCTCCGGAGAAGACGCGGGCGACGTAGCGGCCGAGGGGCACGGCCAGGACGAACAGGACGGCGAGGTAGGCGGCGAGCAGGAGGAGGAAGCGGGAGCTCATGAGGTTGCTCGGGACTCACGGCGAATCGCGAGCAAGGGGTGTGCCGCGGGTGAATGGGGCGAGGGTGCGGGGGCAAGACGCGCGGCGGGCCCATCGGCGCTTCAGCCGCGTGAGGTGCGCCGTTCGGTCACGGACGCTGCGGCGTCGATCGGCGCTCGATTTCATCCGCCGTGGACTCGAGCGCCGAACGCAGATCGACGATCGTCCGTTCCAGCTCCTGGATCCGACGTTGCGTCGCCTCACGCTCCTCGGCGAGCTTCGCCTCCGCATGGCGCGCCAGCCGGTACGCCACGAGCGGCGCTCGGTTCAGCCGCAGCCTGTCGACGAAGAACGTCCCCTCGGCGGTCATCCCCGCGAGCTTTCCATCCTCCTGCTGCCGGAGGTGCGCGCTCAGGTCGTCGTTGCCCGGGTGAAGAAGGCGCACGTGGGGTGGGTCCTGGTGATGCCAGTAGGCCCCCTTGTGCTCGTTGCACCGGGCGCAGGCGTAGACGAGGTTCTCGCTGTCGTCCGTGCCGCCCCTCGCCCGGGGCCGATGGTGATCGACCGTCAGGGTCGCGCCGACCGCGTCCTCCTGCACGCTGCAGTAGCCACAGCGCGCCTGAAAGCGCTCCCGGGTCTGCGCGCGCGACTCCACGGCCGTTGGCGTCCTGCGCCTCAGCGCGCGGGAGCGGGCTCGCGGCCGGTGGCGCGCCGGTAGTCGTCGGCGAGGGCGGCGCTCCGGTCGCGGAGCCGGTGGAGATACGCCCTGGCCTCGGCCAGCAGCCCCTCCTGCTCGTCTGCGATTCGCACCAGCTCGGCCGCCTCGGCATCGAGCTTGGCGTTCTCGGCGCGCAGAGCGTCCGCGTGCTCCGTCATTCGGGCCATGGCCGGGCGGAGAGTCTCCGCCTCGTCGGCGTCGAGGGCCGCGAGCAGCGCCTCGAGCTCGGCTCGCTCCGCGTCCCCCAGAGCTCCCTCGGTTTCCCTCACCCGCAGGGCCTGGAAGCGCCGGCTCTTCTCCTCGTTCCACCTCACCCGGTGAGGATGCCATGCGTCGGCCGGCGCGCCAATTGCGGTCTGCCCGGGCTGCTCGTCCGGGAGGATATTCGGGGATCCGTGCTTCCGTTCAGCCCTGAAGCGAGCGAGGCGCGAACCCGCCGTCATCCCGAAGCAGCGAGCGGGACTCTCGGGGCGTCCGTCTTCACTTGGGCGAGCTCCGTCGTGCTCGGCGCGCGTCCGTCTTCAGTTCCGCAGAAACCGTCGTGCTCGCGTGACATCCGTCTTCACTTCCGCGGAGACCGTCGCGCTCGGCGTGCTGGTAGCGCAGCCTCAGTTCCCCGTCGGCGGCCCCTGCGCCTCGTCGTCGAGCCCGAAGAAGCGCTGGATCGTCCCCATCAGCCGGCGGTGCTCGGCCTCCAGGGCGCTCTGCCGGGCGGCGGCGTCGAGGTCCTCGCGCACGGCCTGGAGCTCGACCTTGCGGTTGGCGAGGACGCTGGAGATCTCGCGGACGATCTCGGGGCGGCCGACCATGATCTTGTTGAAGCCCTCCTTGTCGAGGCGGTAACACTCCACCTCGGTCAGGGCGACCACGGTGGCGGTGCGCGGCTCGCCGGTCATCAGGCCCATCTCGCCGACGAAGCCGGGGGCCTGGATCTTGGCGACCACCTTGGTGGTGGCCTCGACCTGCACGCGCACCTCGGCCAGGCCGGAGACGATGATGTAGAGCCAGTGCGCGACCGCGCCCTGCTTGGTGATGGTCTCGCCGGGGGCGAAGAGGGCGTACTTGAGCCGGGGGGCCACGTAGGCCTTCTCCTCGGGGGTGAGCGTGCGGAGGAACTCGACGCCGTTGAGGCCGGCCTGGCGGCGCTCGGCCTCGGCCTGCTGGCTGCGCACGCGGGTCTCGGCGTCCTGCTCGACCCAGAGGTGGGCGGCGGGCATGGCCAGGGGGATGGCGGCGCGCTTGAGGGCGGTGAAGATGCGCTCGCGCACCTTGGAGCTGGTGGGATCGTCGCGCGACAGGTCGGTCAGCCAGTAGCGCACGGCGTAGTAGGCGAAGCTGTCGCGCCCATCCTTGGCGAAGTCGAAGCAGATGGCGTGGGGCTTGGGGTCGTCGGCGACGCCCTCGATGGGGGCGGCCTGGAGGCCGCCGTTGACGGCGTCGATCACGTCGGCGGGGCTGAAGCGGAAGTCGACGTTGAAGTAGACCCACATCCGGTGCTGGAGCGGCTGCCCCTCGCGCTTGCCGAGGATGATGACGCTGCTGGAGAGGATGGTCGCGTTGGGCACGATCATGGTGTCCCAGTCGCGCGTCTCGATCACCGTGTAGCGCCAGCGGATCTCCCGGACCTTGCCCTGCTTGCCGTTCTCGAGCTGCACCCAGTCGCCGACGCGGAGGGAGTCGTCGAGCTGGAGGGCCAGGCCGCCGACGATGTTGGCGAGCGTGCCCTGGAGCGAGAACGCGGTGATGGTGGAGAGCAGCGCCGAGGTGGCGAGGATGCTGGAGAGCTCGACGCCGAGGCGGCGCAGGGTGAGCACCACCACGGCGAGATCGCCGAGGATGACCATCAGCCCGGAGAGGAAGGGCCCGAAGCTCACCCCGAGCGCGGAGAGGCCGAGATCGAAGATCAGCAGCACGCCCAGGTTGACGGCGGTGAGCAGCCCGCAGAACTCGGCGATCTCGCTGGCGACGAACGCTGCGCCGGGCGCGTGGAGCAGGGTGAGCAGCAGCGCGGCGAGCGACGAGAGCAGGTAGAAGAGCGCCGCCAGCGCGGTGTTGCGCATGTGCCGGCGCTTCGACGGCGCGAAGCGGTTGGTGACGTAGGCGACGACGGTGACGGCCGCGACGATGCAAGCGACCGACGCGACCGCCGAGAAGTGGAACCCCGACGCCATCGCCGGACGCTACCACGGGGCCTCCGCCGTCAGGCGCGAAGGCTGACCCGCTCCCTCACCAGGCGCGCAGCAGGGTCGCCGACATCCCCGCGCCGGTGGGCTGGTTCTGCCCGAAGTGGGCCGCCGGGGGATCGCCGAAGACGCCGCCCTGGACCCGCCACCAGTCGCTGAGGGCGTACCCGCCGGAGATCCCGAAGCGGAGCTGCCTGCGCGCGCTGCCGGGCTGGGCGGCGCCGTCGTTCAGGCTGTCGAGCTCGCCGGTGTACGAGGCGGTGAGCGCCGCGACCGGCCCGGCGTCGAAGGAGTAGCCGAGGGCGGCGAAGCCGTTGAACGAGGGGCCGAGCTGGGTGTGCATGCCCAGCACCGTGCGCGCGGTGTGCAGCGTCGTCGACCCGGTGAGGTTGACCAGCACCTTGCCGAAGGTCTGCTCCAGCGAGAGCCCGAGCGTGCCCTGGACCATCCCGGCGCCGGTCGCGTCGGTGGAGAGCACGTGCGTCGCGGACTCGGGCGGGAGGCCGGTGGGGAGGAGGAGCGCGGCGAGCACGGCCACCCCGGGGATGGTGCGCGAGGCCCCGGCGTCGGTCGCGTCCCAGCGCAGGTTGACCTGGATGTCGCCGACGCCGCCGCCGGAGTCCGAGATGCCGGAGGCGTGGCGCCAGGTCTCCAGGAGGGGCAGCACCACGGTGAACTGTCCGCGGGTGAGCACCCGCAGGGTGGCGATGAGATCCTGTTCGAGATCGGCCTCGGCGACGCCCGACGGCGAGGCGATGAACCGCCCGCCGCCGTCGAACGATCCGGTGATGCCCGTGCCCTTGAGCTGGAGGCCGACCAGCTCCGACTCGTGGAGGTTGAGCCGCCCCGGCGAGAGCGCCGTCCCGCCCGCGCAGCACGCCTGGGCTCGCGCGGTGGCGGGGGTCGCCGCGCCGACGACCGCTCCGAGCACGACACCGGCCGCGACGCCGCGGACGACGCCTCTGACGGGGGAGGGCGCGCTACGGGATCTGGAACGACGGCGCGACACTGTCCTCGAGAGGGCCGGCGATGGTGGTGCGCAGCTCCCAGGTGCCGGGCATGAAGAGCTCGACGTCGGCGATCACGTAGTGGCCGTCGCCCATGGCGGTGACGGTGGGCGTGATCGACGCGCCGTGCCCCATGTCGGGCATCCAGGGGACCACGGTGAGCGCGAGCCCGTCCTGAGGGACGCCGCCTGCAGGGCCTCCGGAGGTGCCTCCGGAGGTGATCACGTACTCGACGGTGTCGATCCCCTGGGGCGGCGGCTGGCTGGGCGCGGTGCGCACCTCGATGTTCAGGCCGCCCTGCACGCTGGTCATGGAGCTGAACGCCGCCGCCGGGAACGAGGCGTCGGCACCGGACCCGGCCGAGCCGCCGGAGCAGCCGAGCGCCATCGCCCCGGAGAGGGTCGCTCCGAACAGGAATGCCGTGGGCTTCATGACGCGGCTGGCTATAGCGCCGACGGACCCGCTCGGCATGAGACAAGTTGACGCAAGGGGCAAGGGGAGCGTCGCGGCCCTCGTGGTAGCTTGGCGGAGATGAGCTCGGCTGGCCTGTCGTCCCTCTCCTTGGTCGCGGTCATCACCCTCACCGCGAGCGTCACCGTCAGCGTCAGCGTCGGCGTCAGCGGGTGCAAGGCCCCCACCGCGCCCGCGCCGACGCTCACCCCCGCGGAGCTGCTCGACCCGGCGACCTGCCAGGGCTGCCACCCCGACGCCTTCGCGGACTGGTCCGGGAGCATGCACGCCTACGCCTCGGACGACCCGGTCTTCCTCGCCATGGAGGCGCGCGCCCAGCGCGAGACCGGCGGCGCCATCGGCACCTTCTGCACGCGGTGTCACGCGCCGATGGCCGTCCTCAATCAGCTGGGAGGCGCCGATGGGGGGACGGACGGCGGCATCGATCTGGCGACCTTGCCCGCTCCGCTCAAGGGGGTGACCTGCTTCTTCTGCCACTCGGCCCAGGCGGTGACCGGCACCCACGACAACCCCCTCACCCACGCGACGGACGGCGTCATGCGGGCCGGCCTCCAGGACCCCACGCCCAACACCGCTCACGACTCGGCTTACCTGGCCCTCCTCGATCGCAACGACCCCTCGTCGGCGAGCCTGTGCGGGAGCTGTCACGACATCGTCAACACCCTCGGCACCCCCCTCGAGCAGACCTATGCGGAGTGGCAGGGCACGCTCTTCTCGCACGAGCCGCTCGAGCTCACCTGCGGAGAGTGCCACATGACCGGCACCCAGGGGCTCGCGGCCAATTACCCGGGCGCGGGGGTGCGCCGCGTCCACTCGCACCAGTTCCCCGGGGTCGACGTGGCCCTCACCGATTTCCCCCAGGCGGCCGTGCAGCAGGCCGCGGTGCAGGCGCAGCTCGACAACACGCTGCAGGCCGCGCTCTGCGTCAAGGGCAACGCCGGGCAGGTGTCGATCCAGGTGGTGCTCGACAACGTCGGCGCGGGTCACAAGTGGCCCAGCGGCGCCACCCAGGACCGGCGCGCCTGGGTCGAGGTCATCGCCTCGTCGGCGGGCCAGCCCTTCTATTCGAGCGGCGTGGTGGCGGACGGCCAGTCGGTCCTCGACCTCAAGGATCCCGATCTCTGGCTCCTCCGCGACTGCATCTTCGACTCCCAGGGGCAGCCGGTGAACATGTTCTGGGAGGCGGCCAGCCACGACTCCAATCAGCTCCTCGGGCCGGTCACCAACGTCCAGACCGACCCGAGCTATTACCTCACCCACGCGCTCCGCACCTACCCGGCCTCCACGTCGGTGCCCGCGACGCTGACCACCATGCCGGACAGCGTCACCATGCGGGTGCGGCTGGTCCCGGTCGGGCTCGACGTGCTCGACGATCTCATCGACGGCGGCGATCTCGATCCGTCGGTGAAGGCCAAGATGGCGACCTTCTCGCTGGGCGCCACCACGCTGACGTGGACGGCGGCGACGGCGACCATCAAGTACCCCGAGGACGGGCTGCCGGTGCTGTGCGTGGCGTCCGGCCTGAGCAATGGCGGGGTCGGCGCTCACCCCGCGCCGGAGCACACCATGTGTACGCCGTGAGCGCAGATTTCGCCGGAGTCCTGTGATAAACCCGGCGCCCCATGAAGGCTTCCTACCGCTGGCTCAAAGCCCTCCTCCCCGGCCTCGACGTCTCCCCGCAGGAGCTGGGGGAGCGCTTCTCCAGCGCGGGCATCGCGGTCGACGGCCTCGAGGAGTACGGCGCCGGCACCGCGGCGATCGTGGTGGCCGAGGTCAAGAGGATCGAGCCCCATCCCAAGCGCGAGAAGCTCCAGCTCGTCACCGTCGATCGCGGCGGCGGCGTGGAGCAGCGCGTGGTCTGCGGCGCCACCAACGTGCCGGCGCCCGGCGGCCTGGTGTGCTTCGCGCCGCTCGGCACCACGCTCCCCGCGGTGGGGATGACGCTCACCCCGCGCGACATCGGGGGGGTGATCAGCGAGGGGATGCTCTGCTCGGAGACCGAGATGGGCCTCGTCGGCGAGGGCAAGAAGGACGACGACCACGGCATCCTCGTGCTCCCGCCCGGCACGGCCACGCCGGGCACCCCGCTGCGCGAGGCGGTGCCCGCGGTCCACGACTGGATCTACGAGCTCGACCTCACCCCCAACCGGCCCGACGCCCTCGGCCACGTCGGCCTGGCGCGGGACGCCGCCGCGCTCTACGGCCGGCCCTTCGCCCCCCCCCACCCGGAGTCGCCCGCGCGCATCGCGCCGGGGAGCGTCGAGAAGCTGGCCCGGGTCACCATCGCCGACACCGAGCGCTGCCCGCACTACGGCGCGGCGATGGTGGTGGACGTGGCCATCGGCCCCTCGCCGCTGTGGCTGCGCTACCGGCTGGAGAGCCTGCGCGTCCGCGCGATCTCCAACGTCGTCGACGTCACCAACCTGGTGATGCTCGAGTTCGGCCACCCCATGCACGCGTTCGACTTCGACCTGGTCCGCGGCGGCGAGATCGTGGTCCGCCGCGCCGCCGAGGGCGAGAAGCTCAAGACGCTCGACGGCATCGAGCGCACCCTGGTCGCCGACGACCTGGTCATCGCCGACGGCCAGGGCCCGGTGGCGCTCGCCGGGGTGATGGGCGGCGAGGGCAGCGAGATCCGGCCCGAGACCCGGCGCGTGCTGCTGGAGTGCGCCTACTTCACCACCCGGGGCGTGCGCCGCTCCGCGCGCCGGCACGCCATCCACACCGAGTCGAGCCACCGCTTCGAGCGCGGCGTCGACCCGGGCGACCTGCCCGACGTGCTCGCCCACGCGGCGAGCCTGCTCACCGCCCTCGCCGGCGGTAAGGCGGTGTCCGGCACGATCGTGGCCGGGCTGCCGCTGCTGCCCTCCGCGCCCATCCGGCTGCGGGGCGCGCGGATGAACGCGCTGATTGGCATGGAGATCCCCTTCGCCGAGGCCGTCACGGTCCTGGAGCGCCTCGGCTTCGCCGTCTCCGTGATCGAGGGCTCCGCTCCGCCCGAGGCCATGGTGGTGCCGCCCACGCACCGCCCCGACATCGGCGGCGAGGCCGACCTGATCGAAGAGGTACTGCGCATCCGCGGCGTCGACACGGTCCCCACCGTGCTCCCGGCCATCCGCCCCCAGGTCCCGCGCACCACGGGCGAGACCGAGTCTCGCGTCCGGCGCGCCGCGGTGGAGGTCGGCCTCTCCGAGGCGGTGACGTTCAGCTTCGTGTCCCCGCGCGACATCGCCGCGCTCGGCCTGCCGCCCGCCGCCATCACCCTGCAGAACCCCCTCGGCGAGGAGCGCAGCGCGATGCGCAACTCCCTCCTTCCCGGCCTGCTCGACGCCCTCCGTCGCGCGCGCCGCCACGGGGTGAGCGACGTGCGGCTGTTCACCGTGGGCGCCCGCTTCGTCGAGCCGTTCACCGCGGCGGGCCTGCCCGACGAGGTCCCCTCGTTCGCCGCCGTCCTCGCCGGCCACCGCCGCGCCGTGCTGGAGAAGCCGGTCGACGTCGACGTCTACGACGCCAAGGGCGTGGCCGTGGAGATCGCCGAGCGCGTGACCGGGCGCCGCGCCACCGTGGCGGCGCAGGCGGTGGAGCAGCGCTCCACGTTCCTGCACCCGCGCGGCGCGGGCAACGTCCTCGTCGAGGGGCGCGTGGTCGGCTGCTTCGGGCCGCTCCACCCCGACGTCGCCGATCTGCTCGACCTCGGCGGCCCCTGCGTGGTCGTCGATCTCGACGTGCGCGCGCTCGCCGAGCTGGGCTTCCGCATCCCGCGCTGCGCGCCCATCCCGGTGCTCCCGCCGGCCACGCGGGACATCTCCCTGGTGGTCCACGACGACGTCACCGCCGGCGCCGTGGGCGACGCGCTCCGCGAGGCGGGCGGGGAGATCTGCGAGTCGGTGGCGCTCTTCGACCTCTTCCGGGGCGAGTCCGTGCCCGCCGACCACCGCTCGCTGGCGTTCCACGTGGTCTACCGCGACCCCCGGGCGGCGACCGATCCGGAAGCCGCCAAGACGCTGACGGACGAGGAGGTCGACCGGAAGCACGAGAAGGTGGTGCTGGCGGTGAAGGAGAAATTCGGGGCGGTGCTGCGGGGGTAGGGGAAGGGTGGCGGCGCCTCCCGAGCGGCGTGCTCGTCGTGACACCGATCGCAGCGCGCGCGTCAGGAAGCCGACCCGGGCGCGCTCTCGTTCGTTCGCGCGCGCTGCGCGGGTGCTCCGGCGTCCCGAAGCATCGCGCGGGCGACATCGCGCTCGACGACAGCGACATCCCGCTCGTTCTCGACGCCTTCGAGCCGCAAGAGCTGTTCGCGCAGCCGCGCGTTGTCCGTCTCGAGCCGCGTGCGGTCAGCCCGGAGGGCGAGTACCTGACCGTCGAGCAGGTCGAGGGAGAGACGCGCCGCCCTGTGCTCCGCGCGCTCGGCGCCGAGCGAGAAGACGAGTTCGTCTACCGTGAAGCGCACCAGGTTGCCCCTTACCCCGACCGCGGCGCGCGTCAGGATCGCGCGTGAAGCGCGGAAGAGCAGGCCGAAGCTCCGATCCTCTCCGCGCTGGAGCACGATCGCGGCCGCTGAGAGGACCGAGCCGATGCGGGCCAGCGTCCGCTGATCTCCGTCGCGAGCGAGGATCGCAGCAGCGCGGAGGACGATCGCGAGGAGCTCATCGGCCTCCGACGAAGCGGCAAGCTCCTGAAGCTCGTCCGCGAGCATGTCGTCCAGGGTTCTCATCATCAGGTCATCTCCAGGAGCTCCGGGGGGCAGCTCCGACACGACGCGCACCGCGTCGCGCCTCCGCGCAGAGGACGCTGTCGGCCCAGAGCTGGCGGGCGTCGATCCATCGCGCAGCCCACACCATCAGCGGGCGAGTGGCCTCGCGGGCGAGGTCGAGGAGGACGACGAGGGTGGGGATCATGGGGCCTCGCGGAGTGCGCCGTCTGGTCGCGGCGTTGCGCAGGGCGGACCGCCGCCGCACGCACACCGTCTCACTTCAATCGCCACGCGCGCGCCGGAGTCTGGGACGGGTGTCACGGCGGCCGACCGCCGCGCGGCGACCTGGGGGCCGAGGGCAAGGACGTCGTCGAGAGTACGCCGCAGGTCCCGCACCAGCTCCGAGGCTGCGCCGAGCACAGGGACCGCATTGGACGCGCGCCGCTCGGCCATGCGGGCACGCACCTCTGCGGCGGCGACCTCCTCGCGGTAGCGAGTGGCGGCCCCCTCTTCGTAAGCGCGGATGGAGGCGGTGATGGGGCCGACCTTGGCGGCTGCTGCCTCCTGGAGCGCAGTCAGCGCCTGGGCCTGGCCCACCGCCCGCTCCCTCTTCACTTGAGCACGCAGGGCGATGGGGAGCGCCCCGAGCCTGCGGTAGATCGCGACGAGCAGCACGACGACCAGCGCCAGCCCGCCGCAAAGGATTCCCGTGACCATGGCCACCTCGCGGACGCGTTCTGCGCCCTCAGCGTTGGGGTTCTGGCGAGCGGGCTATCTCTCCACGGAGATCGACGGCGGCCTGTCGAAAGCTCACGGCGTACCCCCGCCGGCCCCACCCGCACCGCCGGCGCCGAAGCTCTGCCCGGGTTGTCCCCCGCAGGCATTGAGCGAACAGATCCCGGAGCAACAGTCGGAGTCGTTCGAGCAGGCTGCGAGGTCCCCGCCGCAGCTCGCGGCAGGGCCGCCGCCGGCACCCGTGGGGAGGAATGTGGCGCAGACGGGGTAATCGAGAGGATTGACGCCAGGAGCATCGCCCAGTTGACAGATCACACTCAGTTGGGTGAAGCCATCCGGGATGGGCTGTCCATCGTCGTGGTAGCGCTGGCTCGCGAGCGCTGCCGCGTAGGCCGCGCCACCCTTGTCTTCCGATAGGCAGACGAGGATCGGCTCGTACCAGCACCCACCGTCCACGCCCTGCTGGTCGGACGCATCGGGAACCATGATGTTCCCTTGAATCAGGCGCCGACACGTCCACCAGTGGTATCCGGGGAGGTTGCACGACACAGCCGCGGACCCGGGTGGCGCAGGATCCCAGCTCTTGCTCGGCGGAGGCCCCTCGCACCCCCCGAGGAGCGCCAGCGACGCGGGGACGAGAATACACAGAATGCGGCTTTTCATTTGCACGTGAGACCTCCGTCAGCTTCTGAGTCGAGACCGTCGTCCCGCCCCTCGTGGCAACCCGTCGTAATGATTTGGTACCCGGACGGTGCGTGCCCCAGCTTGATGGTTGCGAGCACGGCGGCATACGCTGCCCCCGAATTGGGAGGAGTGACGACGATGAGAACCGGCCCCCGCGTACACGCGCCGTCGAGCGGGCCGGCATCGGGGACCGACGGGCCAGGCGGACGAACCCATTGGGTGCAGGTCCACCACGTCGGTGGCGGCAGGGGCATCCCGGGCGACGCCGACCGACCCGGCCGCCGCTCGAGCGATTCCCCCCTCCCCACGCACCAGCAGACACCGTCTCGCTCGCCGGTGAACTTCTGGCAGGAGGGCGTATTCGGGCAACCCTCCGCGCAGTCGCTGTGGGTCTGGCATCGCTTGCGCTCCGGCTCGACGCCCGGGCCGAGCACGCGCCTCATGCCAAAGAAGAGGATCACAACAGCGCCCACCCCAGCAAGGGCGAGCATCGCGCTGCGGGCGGGCGAGAAGCGTTCCGGGGTCTCGGGCTCGATCTCGGGGTCGGTCATGCGGCGCATGATGCCCGAGGCCGTGTCCGCCGGCGTGCCGAACGGGCTCGTCACGGCTTGCTCGTCGTGCAGGCTGGCGCCCCGCAGTAGGTGACCAGACACGCCTGGAGAGCCTCGGTCGCTGGGTCGGGCGCCGCCGGGCAGATCCCGGCGGCGACGTCCGAGCAGTGCGCTGCGGTCGCGTCGTCGGACGAGCACGCGTCGAACGCCGGGCAGCAGTAGTAGTTGATGCAGGTCGCGTCGGCGTTCGTGGTCGGGACGCACGGGCCGGCCTGGGACGACTCCCAGTTGCCGTAGTCGGCGAGGGCCCCGCATCCGGGCAGGAGAGCCAAGACGACCCACCGGAGCGCTCGGCTCCCGCGGCTCAACTCACGCCTCCCCCGCTGAAGCGCGGCGGCGGGGGAACCCTCGGCGCAGCCTGATGGCTGACGCGGCGCGGGGGCGGAGGATCGGAGTGGTAGCTCAGGCCGATCCCGAGAAGGATCGCGAGCCCCCCGATCATGAGGAGGATGATGATCCACCAGCTCATCGCGCACCCCCGGCCGCCGCGGCGGTCATCTTGATGGGGGCGAGATCCTTCTTCGTCGTCTGCATGGCCCACCTCGCGGGGCGCGTTCTGCGCCCTCAGAGGTGGGGTTCTGGCGAGCGGGAGATCTCTCTACGGAAATCGACAGCGGCCCCTCGATCGCTCGGAGGGCTGGCTCAGGCGCCACGCCAGCACCCACCACGGAGGAGACGCCGGCCCGCTGTCGGGAGCTACGGGCTCAGCTTGGCGACGAAGATGTCATCGCCGCCCGCGCTCGTGAGCGCGCCCCCGCCGAAGTCGATCGACCCGGAGAAGTACCCGGTCACCAGCACGTTGTTCGACGCGTCCGTGGCAACGCCCCCGACCGCCTGGGTGGAGGACGGGTCGCCGAAGGTCTCGGACCAGACGGCGCTACCATCGGGTCTCAGCTTCGCGAGAAATACGTCCTGCTCACCGGAGCTGAACGCGGGCGGCCCGCCGAACTTCACCGCACCGGTGAAGTCGCCGCCAACGAGGACGTTCCCTGCCGCGTCGAAGGCGACCGCGCCAGCCGTCGTGCTGTCGAACGCCGATCCGTCGCCGAAGTGGGTGCTCCAGGCGTAGCCGCTGGAGGCGGCGCTCAGCTTCACGAGGAACGTGTCGCCGGCACCCGACGCGGCCAGCGGACCCCCGCCAAAGTCCACGGGTCCGGAAAAGCCCCCGGTGACGATCGGGTTGCCGAGCGAATCCGTCGCGACGCTACGGCCGTCCGACAATGCGCCGGGCGCCCCGAAGCGCTCGGACCAGGCGTAGCCGCCGTCCGAGCCCAGCTTGAAGACGAAGACATCCGACTCGCCCGTGCTGGTGAGCGGCGCACCGCCGAAGGCAATCGAGCCCGAGAAGTACCCGGTCACGAGGACGCTGCCCGTGGGGTCGACCGTGACTCCTTGCGAAAGCGGGGACTGCTCGGACTGACCGTAGTGCTTTGCCCACGTGAGCGCTCCCGAATGGCTGAGCTCGACGAGGAACACGTCCCGCATGCCGGTGCTCACGATCGGCCCGGTGCCGAAGTCGACCGACCCCGAGAAGTACCCGGTCACGAAGGCGTTGCCCGAGGCATCCACCGCGATGCCCGTCCCGCTGGCGGATGCGCCGAGGGCCCCGAAGTGCGATGACCACAGATAGCCGCCGTTGGGGTCCAGCACGACGACGAACGCGTCCGTCTTGCCGGTGCTCGTAACTGGGCCGCCGCCAAAGTCCGCCGACCCCGAAAAGTGGCCGGTCACGAGCACGTTGCCGGAAGAGTCGACCGCGACGCCGAGAGCTGCGCCGGTGCCGTAGCCCTGGGCCCACACGCAGCCGCCCGAGGAGCCGTCGAGCTTCGCGACGAACGCATTCGGGCCGGCCGTGGCCACGAGCGGGAGGCCGTTCCCGAAGTCGACCGAGCCCGAGAAGTAGCCGGTCGCGAGCACGTTGCCCGAAGGGTCTCCGGCAACCGCCGTTGCGACCTGATCGCTGGCATCGCCGAACCGCTTCGCCCAGAGCAGTTTCCCCGTACACGAGGGTACCTGTCCGTCGCAGTGGAGGTCCATGCCGCTGGCGCAGTTCGCAGGCTGCGGCAACACCTCGCCCGTACACGCGCCCCAGCTCATCCCATCGGCGGCGCACGTGTGTGCCCCTGCTTTGCAGCTCCCGACGCCGTCGGTTCCCGCCGGGCCGTCGTAACAGGACGCGGTGGCACTCGGCACACAGAGCCGCGCACCTCCCGCACCACCGCCTCCCGTGCCCCTCCCACCACCACCATCGGCCAGATCGTACCCGCCGTCGATGTAGCTCGGCGAGCAGGCCACCGGCGCGGAGGCGAGGGCTATGGCGAGCAGGAAGGTCTTGGTCATTCGTCGATCCCAAACCTCGGGCGTGTTGGAGGAGAAGAAGTAGCAGAACCCGCCCCCGCCGGCACCGGCGCCGTACTTGTCGCCGCGCTCACCGCCCCGGCTACCCGCTGGTGCTCGAGCACCTGGCCGCGGAGCGCCTCCCGATCGGCCGCGAGCTGCCCACGCGGGTAGCGGCGCGCGTGCAGGTTCAGCGCGTCGATCGCGCTGGACGTGTTGCCGTGCGCATACGCGATGCGGGCCCGCTGGATCAGCGCCTCCTCGTTCTCCTCTGGCCCGGCGGTCGGCGCGCTCGCGCTCGCCGTCGCCTTCGCCACCGTGACCGAGCCCACCATCGGCGGTGCTCCGGCCGCGCTCGCCACAGGCCCGGTGGACGTCGGCTCGATGGTCGGCGTCCTCACGTCCGCAAGAGCCGGCAACGCCACCTCGCGCGGACTCTCCAAGCGTGGCGGCAGAGGCCGCATGTACGCGTACATACCTGCCGCTCCAACCGCGACCCCTACCAGATACGGCGCGACGCGCGCCGCGACACGACCGGCCCACCGAACGGCCGCGCTCGCCTGCGCGGGCCCCGCGCCCCCCACCGCAGGCAATGCGCCGATCGCGCCCTGCAACCGCGACCGCACGCGCGCCCGGAGCTCCGCCGAGGCCTCGGGGATGCTCCGGTCCGCCGCCAGCAAGGCCCCCAGGCTGAACGGCACCGCGCCCGCTCGCTGCTCGCGGGGCGTGCGCGCGGCCGCCGCCTGGAGCTTGCTGCGCGCGGCGTCGAGGCGCTTGTAGGCGGTGGCCTCCGCGATCCCCAGCGCGCGGGCGATGTCCGGCACGGCGATCTCGTCGATGTGCATGGAGACGACGGCGCGATGCTCGAGGTCGAGCCCCTGCATCAGCCGGATCAACAGATCGCGTTCCATCGTCGTGGCCGTCGTCTGCTCGGGGTCGAGCGCCTCGTCGATCGGGTCCGCGACGTCGTCCATGATCACTTCTCGGCGGTTGCGGGCCAGACCCTGGTGGTTGCTGACCACGTGGAACGTCACGCCGTGCAACCAGGGTCGGAGCGCGCGCGCGGGGTCGTACGTGGCAAGGCTCTGGTGCACGGCGAGGAAGACGTCCTGCGCCCGGTCCTCCCGGTCGGCCCTGGGCACACCCAGCCGGCGCAGCACGTGACAGACGTAGGGGAACCCCTGGTCGAAGACCTCGTCAAAGGAGGGCGCCCCGCTCATCCCCGCCACCCCCGCCCCGGTGCGCCTCGCCGACCGTTCCATGCCGAGGGGTTCTGTCGAGGGCCGGATCTTTCCACGACAATCGACATGGCCCCTCAGAAATCGATCCGCGCCCCGCCTCCTGCCCCGCCGTTCACGCGTCCAGTCGTCCACGCGTCCGCGCTGTTCAGGGTGATGGTGACGGGCTTGATGGCCCCCAGCAGTTCCCCGTCGACCCGCAGCGCGATCGACCCGGTGTCGTTGACGGGGATCTCCAGCCCCACGCGTCCGCCGGAAGCGACGTAGAGGCCGGTGCCGGTCTCCTTCATCTCCACGGAGAGGCCCCCGCCGCGGACCTCGCCCACCCTCAGGACGCCGCAGAACGGGATGTTCCAGTGGGCGGGCAGCGGGACGTGCCCGCACGGGACGAGCGAGCCCGCGAAGAGCTGCGCCCCTACCTGGCTCATCGGAGCGACGTTGCCCGCGCCGGTGGCCGACAGGTCGGCGTTCCCCTCGATGGAGAGCGATGCGAACGGCCAGCGCACGCCCACCTGGAGGGCGAAGCTCCCGGCGGCGGCAGGCTCGGTGCCCAGGGCGACGCCGGCGCGGAGGCCGATGCGGACGGCCGGGCGGGAGGCGGGAGGGGGCAGCGGTGGGGTTGTCCGGTCTCGGTCCGGAGGGAGGAGCGGAGCGAGGAGAGGAGGGCCGGAGGCAGCGAGGGACGGGGGTGGGACGGGAGGCGGAGGGAGAGGGTGCGCGGGGAAGGGATCGATGGGGATGGCGATGGAGAGGCCCATCAGCCGGACGAGCTCGCGGCAGTCGCCGCGGAGGAGGGGCTCGTGGCTCCATTCCTGGGCGCCGGTGGCGGTGCGCAGCTCCATGCGGCCGACGAAGGCGGTGCCCTGGTGCTGGATGGTGACGAGGGCGGTGCGGGCGCCGGCGGGGGTGAAGACGTCGTAGCCGACGTTGGCGGCGACGGCGTCGCGGAAGCCTTGGTCGTCGGGGCAGGCCTCGGCGCCGGGGCCGCGGGTGTAGTCGAGGCGGACGGTGACGCGGGAGGGTGGGGAGGAGGCGGCGGGAGGGGGTGGGGCGGGCGAGGGGGTGTCAGCCGTCGAGCGGAAGACGGGGCCGGAGGTGGGGGGCGGCGCGGGCTGCGCGTGGGCTGGCCGGGCAGCGAGGGCGAGGAGGGTGGCGGGTATGAGAGAGCGAGCCCGGGGCATGGCTGACGGTACGGGGCAGCGAGGAGGAGGCCAAGGATTTCCCGAGGGCAACGCTGGTGGCGAGCTCCGAAAGCGCTCGGGAGGAAGGGCAAGAGCCTCGATGTGGGCTGCCCGAGCCTCGATGTGGGCTGCCCGAACCTCGACGTGGGCTGCCCGAACCTCGATGTGGGCTGCCCGAGCCTCGACCTCGACTGCCCGAGCCTCGACACCGCCTGCCCGAGCCTCGACCCCACCTGCCCGAGCCTCGATGTGGGCTGCCCGAGCCTCGACCTCGACTGCCCGAGCCTCAACGTGGGACTGCCCGAGCCTCGACCTCGACTGCCCGACCCTCGAGGTGGGCTGCCCGAGCCTCGAGGTGGGCTGCCCGAGCCTCGATCTCGACTGCCCGAGCCTCGACCTCGACTGCCCGAGCCTCAACGTGGGACTGCCCGAGCCTCGATCTCGACTGCCCGACCCTCGAGGTGGGCTGCCCGAACCTCGAGGTGGGCTGCCCGAGCCTCGACGTGAGCTGCCCGAGCCTCGACGTGGATCTCGTGCTGGTGCACGAGCGGTCAGGCCGCGCGTTCCAGCGCCAGCGGCAGCGTGAACCAGAAGCAGCAGCCGGTGCCCGGGTGGGAGTCCACGCCGACCTGACCGCCGTTGGCCTCGACGAGCCGCTTCACGGTGGCGAGCCCGAGGCCGATACCCGCCTTGACGGGCTCTGCCTCCCGCAGGCGCATGAAGGGCTCGAAGACGTGCTCCTCGGCCCCCGGCGGGAGCCCGGGGCCGGTGTCCTCCACCTCGAAGCAAACCAGTCTCGCGCAGCGGCGGTAGCTCCGCAGGGTGACGTGCCCGGCGCCGTGGACGTCGTCGCCGTACTTGACGGCGTTGCGCACCAGGTTGGAGAGCACGATGGCGAGCACCGTGGGATCGCAGGCGACCACCCCGCGGCTGAGCGGCTCGACGACGATCTGGGTCCGCCCCTCGCCGGCGAGGCAACGGGCGTCGGCGACGACCTCTTGCACGATGGTCCGGGCGTCGCTGCGGGCCCCCGGCGCGGGCCGCGCGGCGGACCGCGCGAAGGTGAGCAGGGCGTCGATGGTCTCGCTCATCCGGTGCGACTGGTGCCGGATGCGAGCCAGCGCCTCGGTGGCGCCCCCCAGCGTCGTGGCGTGCTCGCCCACGCTCGCGCGCATCAGGACCACGCCCACCAGATCGCGGAGATCATGGGCGACCCGCCCGGCGAAGACGTCGAGCTCGGCCACGCGCTCCTCGTCGAGGCGCGCGCGCTCCTCGGCCACCTCCATCTCCATCTCATGGCGGGCGGCCCGGATGCCCAGCGTGGTCCCCACGACCACGAAGGCGAACGCCAGCGCGTCGCGCGCGATCGCGAGCCACATCGCCCACGCGCGCAGCGCGGTGATGGAGCGCCCCGCCGCCACGACTTGGTCTGCGTTGATCTTGGTCACGTTGCCCGTCGCCTCGGACAGCTCTTCTGCCGCCACGTGGAGCCGCTCGAGCTCGTCCTCGGTCGGCAGCACCCCCTGCTCCGCGCGGTCGAGCAGCCGGTCGACCGCCGCGAAGAACAGCGGCTGCAAGCGCTGCATGGCCTGGTACGCTTGGAGCTCGCCCGGATAGTCCGGGAGCTCCCGGTAGGCTCTTTCGGCGCGGTCGACCTCGTCCGCGTACCTGGCCATGGCCGCCCGGTCCTGCGCGACCGAGCCTGGGCGCGCCCGCATCGCCCGCGTCTCGATGCGCCGGAAGCCGTTGCGCAGGGTCGCCAGCTCCACGATGCTCGGGCCACCGTTGGTCGCGATGCTGAGGCTGGCAGCGCGGATCTCGGCGGACAACCGCCACACGTAAGCGCTGCCGGCGACGAAGCACACCAGCGGCGCCACCAGCGCCACGCCCACCCAGGTTCGCCATGCCGGGTGAGCGGGGGACCGATCTCGACTCGCCTTCACGCTCTACCCCTCCGTGGGAAGGCCGGAGACCCGTTCGCGCGGCCCCACGGCACGGCAGGAGCCCTTGGTCCTCGCGGAGGAGGGCGGTTTTCGGAGGACTCCACCGCCATCGAGACGCTCCTTGGAAGAAGGCGCGCAGAGGTCAAGATGGGCGATCTCGTCCAGCTCCCCGCGCACGCTCGCCTTCCCTGACGGCGCCGTCGTCCCGCTTCGCGGCGATCTTGGACACCGGCGAGTCGTCATCTTCCCCAAACGCCGCCGAGCGCGCCCGCCGTCCCAGGCGGCCCTTCTCTTTTCCCTCCGCCAGGGGTAGACAACGCAGTGCGTCCGCTCGACGTCGGCACCGGCCCCGCCGTTCGAGCGCAGACAGTGCCGAATCCCCGGGGGGGGCAGGTTGATGGAACCCGACCAGAAGCAGACGGACACACCGGACGCCGACCGGGCGCAGGCGGCGGGCCTACGCTCGCCCGTCGTCGGCATCGGCGCATCGGCGGGCGGCATCGAGGCGCTCGAGAGCTTCTTCCGCGAGCTGGAGCCGAGCACCGGCGCGGCCGTCATCGTCCTCCTCCACCTCGATCCCACGCACCCCAGCATCCTCGTCCAGATCCTCGGCCGCGTCGCCCAGGTGCCGGTCCGTGAGGCCGAGGATGGGGCCGCCCTCGACCCCGGCAACGTCTACGTCGTGCCGCCCAACGCGGAGCTCCGGCTGGAGGGGCGGACGCTGCGGTTGAGCGCGCCGCGCCAGCGGCGCCATGCGTCGATCGACGCGTTCCTGGCCTCGCTGGCGGAGGAGCAGGGGGAGGCGGCGATCGGGATCGTCCTCTCCGGCGCGGGCAGCGATGGAGCGATCGGGCTCCGCGCCATCAAGGAGCACGGCGGCGTGACCATGGCGCAGGACCCGGAGGACGCCCGCACCGACAGCATGCCACGCAGCGCCATCGCTCTGGGCTCGGTGGACTGGATCCTCCCCGCCCGCGCCATGCCCGCCAAGATCGCCGATTACGCGCGTGCCCTCGACACCGTCCCCCCCGTGAGCCTGGTGGCTACCCATACCCCGGCCGAGGACGTCGAGGGGGGGCTGCGCGTCATCCTCGGCCTGGTGCTGCGCAAGACCGGCCACGATTTCACCCGCTACAAGCAGGCGACGATGCTCCGCCGCGTGCAGCGCCGCATGCGCATCGTCCAGGCTGGCACGCTCGCGATGTATGCCCAGGCGATCCGGGAGACGCCTGCCGAGATCGACCGCCTCTTCGCCGATCTGCTCATCGGGGTGACCCACTTCTTCCGCGATCCGGAGGTGTTTGCCGCGCTCGCCGCCACCGTGATCCCGGCCATCCTGCGCGGACGCGGGGCCGACGCGGAGGTCCGC
>Ga0302267_10001200_pt1 | contig 33391 bp, 26 predicted proteins | sample III_Bog_E1_3_FD_194555 | JGI IMG/M metagenome (GOLD analysis project Ga0302267, IMG submission 194555) | Peat permafrost microbial communities from Stordalen Mire near Abisko, Sweden - III_Bog_E1_3 | ecosystem: Environmental > Terrestrial > Soil > Wetlands > Peat | place: Sweden: Abisko...
CAACCGAACGCGCAGCCGTGCCGAACGCAAAATCGAAAGACGAGACGACGGCGCCCGACGAAGATTTGATGGCCGGCTGGAACCTCGACGACTTCCTCGGCCCCGAACTCGCCAAAACCAGAAAATCGTAGTTGCGTAACGCCGGCATCCTTGCCGGCTGTCGTGCGGGCGTCCTCGCCCGCACCTCGATGCGATGTGCAGTTCTCATGGCCCGCCCAACACACAACAGCCTTGTCATCCTGAGCGGAGTCCGCCGCGGCGGACGGAGTCGAAGGACCTGCGGTTGCTCTTGCCTTTGCATTTCGCGCGACAGCAGGCAAACCGACCGGCCTATTTTACTATTCCCTATTCCCTGTTCCCTATTCCCTGCTTCTACGCCGCGCTCAATCGCACGCGCGCACGCAATCGCTTATCCCCGCACCCTTCACACGCGCAAAGGTCACCACAAAGCCGACTAGTCGTTAGGAATCTCCTAGTGTTAGGTCCGGGAGTTTCCCTCCCCGGTCCCCAAATGCGAGGGACCGGGGGCACCCTCAGAGCGGTTTGGGAGTGATCATTAGGATCGGGGCCACCCGCCGGGTCGCCGACCTCCAGCAATTCTATGTCATAGTTCCATTCCAAGTTACACGCGGGATCATTCCTGAGCAGAATTGTTTCGACACCCCGCGGTCGATGGCTGCGACGAGGCGACGCATTTTGGCGATCATATCTCGGAACTCAACCAAACCAAAGCCAGTTGGGACCCTTCCTTCATGTGCAATATTCGTGCGCAGGTCGTTCAGCGATGTGAGGGTGAGTTTACCGTTCATCCTGCCGGTAGAATCCACAACCGCCCAAACCTGACTAACGCCAAGTCTTCTAAAGAGTTGGGGCAAGTTCTTCGGGGATGGATATTTCTTCTTGTCGAGGAAAGCCCACGCATCCAACGTGCCCGGCATGGCTCCTCCACGCCCCCAGACGGCGACTTTTCGCGCTGTCTGTGCGACTCTCTCGAGAACTGGCCCCTCATCTTCACTCTGGCTGAACTTTCGGTATTCGGATCCCAAGTTCTCGCCTTTGTGAAGGAGATAGGCAACCATCAAATCTGGCCATTTATCGAGCGAGGGATCGGACAAACTCACCGCGTTGAGGGTATCTTCGACAAAATTCTTGATGTAAACCTCGAGCTGGGCAAATGCGAGCACGTAATATGCAGCTAACAGACGCGCACCGTCATCGGCTCCGCTCTTCCGAATGGCCCTGTAAAGTGGCGTGATCTCGTGAAGTTCCTGATCAAGTTGTCCTTCAAATGCTCTTCGGGCGCGACTCGAGTGGTAGCTCATATGCTCTTCAAGAGACTTGAGATTTTATGAATACGACCTTGAATGGCGGCTTTGTCGCTAGTTGCGAGCGTGACGCTTCTAGAAAACTCAGCGTCATTTTGCAGGGCATCGTATGCTCTTTGAACTTGATGGGTTTTGGTGAGAAGGAATTTTAATCTGCCCGAGCTAATCTTTGAGCATGCGACCATCTGCGCGTCGAAGACCGCAGCATTGAAACGCGGTCGACCATCCTTCGAATAGGCGAACGTGTAAATACCGAAAATCTGAGTGGCACGTTTATAGGTGGCTAATATTTCGCTGGTCAATTCCTTCAATTGATCGTCGCTTGGATTTCTGTTTGTTTCAGCATAATTCGAGATAAACGTGGCGAGCGGCTTTTCGTATGCCCCAATACCTTCCCTAAGGGCCCAGTACCGTATGACCAACTCCTCAGCTTTCATTCTCTTGTCTTTGCGGTTCCCGAAGTGACTCTCGAGCTTTAGCCGTTTTGCAACATCGGAGGCCGCTTTTAAAAGAGTTCCGTAGTAGAGTCCATGCCGGAGTTCCTGCCGGGTCAACGCGACCGCACCGGAGTTCAGTCGCTCGAACACGTCAAACTTCACCTGAGGGTGCGTCTCTTTGAGGATGACTGTGCAGCGTAGGACGCGGTTGCTCACGTGTCTCTGAAATCGTTTGTCGAGTTGCGAGTACTTTAGGCCGGATAGTTCTGGGTAACTAGTGAGGCCCGACAGGGAAAACTTGTCTTCAAGAAACCGCTTCAGACTGAAGAGGCGCTGGTTTCCGTCGATAACTGAAAACGATTCATCACGCTCTTGGTTTAAATAAATTACCGGTATCGGGCACTGAATAATCAGGGATTCGACGAGCCGTGAAGCTTGTCGATCACTCCATACGTAACGCCGTTGAAATTCGGGGATGGTGACTTCGCGCTTCTCCATCATGCTTACAAGCGTGGATACAGCGAAGTCGTATTGCTCGGTGCGCAAGATACGTCGTTCTGGCGGAATCGACAATATAGCTTCTTCGAAATCGTCATCCACCTCTGCTGGGAACAGCGCATCTGCGAGCGCCTCCTGGTCTTGACTAAGGATCCTTTTCATGGCCATCATTTTCCCTCAGTGTGGATTGTGAACCGGCAATTAATTCAACATGTTACAGCAGCCTACGAAGGGAGGATAGCGTTTATTTTTCTCTCGATCCCTCAGAAAGCCCCCTCGGTAGCCAATTTGGGCTCTAAATGGCGGGTCCCGTTGGCCCAGGGCGCCCTTGGTCGAAATTACTCCTGAAACGCCCATCCCACCCCGAACTCACCCCAAAAATTTCCCCCCGCCATTTTGCAGATTATTTCTCCCTCCCGGCGCACACTATTCCCATAAGCCTTCAATGAGGCAGGCAGCCCGGCTCGACGGACCCTGATCCCCAAAACCGGTCGCCCGCCTCTAACCCCTTTGTTGTCTAATTTCTGCAAGCAACTATATGTCTTTTCAGATATTTACGCGGGAGCGCCTAGCGTAAAGCCATGAAAACAGGATATTTGCTTACAGAAATAGGGGGAGAGGGGGGTGCCCGGCCGTTGGCTGGTTACGGCCCCCGCGGCGCAGCCCGTTTTGGCGGAGGTTTTGGCCTTTTCACCTCTATATTTCAGTATCTTGGTAACTTACTTGATTCCGCGATAGCTTCAATTGAAGGGCAATTCGTGCGCCATTAACCGGGTATTTACCGCGCCAGCCCGATACTACCTGTGGAAATCCGAAAATCGATTGCGGATGACCAAGGAGCTGAAATGCCGACATCCAGTATTTCGTACTTGTGGCGTGACACGGCCGCCGCAAAGGGCTTCCGGACCGGCGTGTCGCTGCACAGTCATACCAATCAATCGTCTGAGACGCTGGATTTCCTGGCCAACTTCGGCAACCAGTTTCCGGTGATGCGGCCTTTGCTGTCGCGCCTGGAGCGCCGCGCCGAGCAGTTTCATGGCGTGCGCATTAATTATGCGGCCAGTTATTGGACGCCGCCCATGACACCCAAGCTGGCCTTCGACCTGGAAAAGAAGCAGATCGAGAAGCTCGGCCTGGGAGCGATGGTTTCCATCACCGATCACGACAACATCAAGGCGCCCATGCTTCTGCGCACCGTGCCCAGCGCACGCCAAATTCCGGTGTCGGTAGAGTGGAGCGCGCCGTACGCCGGCATGCAGTCGTTCCATCTGGGTGTGCACAATCTGCCCAGCGCGCGCGCGGCCGAGTGGATGGCGACGCTCGAGAAATACACCGCCAACCCCAGCGATGCGCGCCTGACCGAAATTCTGGTGGCCTTGAACCAGGAGCCGAATGTGCTCGTGGTCTTCAACCATCCCTTGTGGGATTTGTACCTCATCGGCAAGGAAAAACATCAGTTCCTGGTCAACGAATTTCTCCAGAAAAACGGCGCGCATTTTCACGCGCTGGAGCTGAACGGCCTGCGCAACTGGGACGAGAACCGCGCGGTGCGGCGCCTGGCGGAGAGGTGGAACATGCTGCTGATCGCCGGCGGCGACCGTCACGGCGTGGAGCCGAACGCGAATATCAACCTCACCAACGCGACCACGTTCACCGAGTTCGTGCACGAGGTGCGGCGCGAAAAGAAGAGCCAGGTACTTTTTATGCCGCAGTACGCCGAGCCTTGGAAACATCGCATCCTGCAAGCGACCGTCGATGCCATCCGTCATTATCCCGAGTTCCCGCAGGGCTCACGCACCTGGGACGATCGTGTCTACCATCCAGACGCGAACGGCGTGGTTCGTCCCCTGAGCGAGATGTGGCCCAGCGGTTCGGCGCCACGTGTCATGCGCTGGGGCATTGCGATGGTGCAACTCATGGGACAGGGCCTCGTGTCCGGCGGGTTGCGCATGGCCTGGAGCGAGTCCGACGAGTTGCGCCTGGCGCTCGGTGAACAGGAGTCGTAATTGAGAATAGCGAAGCTAACGCCGCTAACTCCGCCAACCCCGCTAACTCCGCCAACCCCGCTAAGAACATGACTGAACCGCGCGTCGCGTATTTTCCCGACTCGTTCCACGAGGTAAACGGAGTCGCCCACACCAGCCGCCACTTTGAGGCTTTCGCGCGGCAGCGCAATCTCCCTTTTCTTTGCGTCCGCGCTGGCAACAGGCCGCAAGCCCTCGTGGAAGACGGCAATGTTTGGACCCTCGAGCTACCGCGCGGCTTTCTTTCCTTCGCTCTTGAAAAGGACCTGCGCTTCGATCCCGCGTTTCTGCGCCACGTCCCTCTCATCGCCGAGGTGCTGGAGCGGTTCCGGCCTGATCTGATTCACATTACCGGCCCCAGCGAAGTGGGACTTCTCGGCGCACTCCTGGCGCGCCGGATGCATGTGCCACTGGCCGCAAGCTGGCACACCAATGTGCATGAATACGCGGCGCGGCGCGCCGGATGGTTCCTGCGCCTGCTCCCCCTGCGCCACTCCGCCGCGACCGGCCGAAAGGTTGAAGCCCTGGCAATGGCGACCGCGGCCTGGTTTTATCGCAAGGCAAAAGTGCTCTTCGCTCCCAACCCAGAACTATGCGCGCTGCTTGAGAGCAAGACGGGCCGGCCCTGTTTTCTGATGCCGCGCGGCGTCGATGCCGAACTCTTTCATCCCGCGAAACGAACGCGCGATCTTGAAGATACGGTCCGCGTCCTCGGCTTCGTCGGGCGCCTTTCCGTCGAAAAGAACATCGGGTTGCTGGCGGAGATCGAGCATGCGCTCAACCAGAACAAAGAAAAATTTCTCATCGTTGGTCACGGCGGCGACGAGGCCTGGCTGCGCGAGCGCATGCCGCGGGCGGAGTTTACCGGCGTGTTGCGCGGCGAAGAGCTTTCCCGCGCCTACGCCAACATGGACCTTTTTGTTTTTCCCTCGCACACCGATACTTTTGGCAACGTGGTGCTTGAGGCGCTGGCCTCGGGCGTCCCCGCCATCGTTACCCCCGACGGAGGGCCGTGTACCATCGTGCGCGACGGCGAGACCGGCCGCATCGTGCCCGACGATCAATTCACGCCTGCGATTCGACAGATCCTTGCCGACCCCGACCGCCACGCCGCGATGCGCAAAGCCGCGCGCGCTTATGCGCTGACCGCCAGCTGGGACTCCGTCTTTGAGGGTGTCTACGCGGCGTACCAGCGTTTGACTCCTGCGGCAGTACAGAGCACGGCTGTCGATTGAGCGTCAGCCGGCGTGCAACGGAAGCAGCAAGCCAGTCCGCAGATCAAGTGCGAACGCCTTCTCGCTGTCGCTCATCATCTCCCAGCCTTCTCCGCGCAGCACGCCGCCGCCGATGCCGGCAATGGTAACGCCTTCATCGGAAAGTTTCGCCGACTCCCACGCCTGTCCGTTCGGCCCCCACGCGAGAATGGAATGATGGCCGACGAAGAGGAGCAGGCCTTCCACAACTACCGCGCGCACTTCCAGCACAGGCCGGTACGGAATCATCGTGAAGCGCTCGGGCACGGTGGTGTCGACCAGATAGGCGTAGCCTCCTGCGACGGCGCAGATTTTTTCCGGTTCTGGAGTGGACCAGAAGCCCGTGGGAGCGGCAGGATCGCGAAATCCCAGGGCGCACGTAGCGAGAAAAGGTTGCGCATTCGGCGCGTCGGGACGAATCATCACTTCGAGCGCGCCGCGTTCCACCTCCTCGGCCGCGCGCGGATACACGAAGTGACGCGGGGGCAGAATCAGCGGCCGCGCGGCCAGGATTTCGGCTTGCCAGTGGTGCGGAAAACTCAAGTCAATAATCGGGTCGGGGATCGGGTTGGGCAATTTGGCGCTCATGGCTGCTTCTCGCTCTCTGCTGCCCGGCACTCACGGCTGCGCTTTGTACTTCAGAACCCACCGCAACTGTTCCGCAGTATCGGGAATCTCGTAGCCCCGCGCCGTCTGGATGGCTTCTAGAGCGTCTTTTGCGTCCCAGCCGAGGTGGATCATTGTGCAAGCCGCGGTGAGCGGCGCCCGGCCAATGCTTCCCCGGCAATGCATGCCGATGCGTTCTCCGGCGCGCAGGCGCTCGGCAAGACCCGACACGAATTTTCTGAACAGGTGCACATTTACCGGCACATGAACGTCCTGAATGGGATGAGAAATAAAGTGCATGCCTAACTGTTCGGCAATCGCACCCTCCTCGGCGAGGCCAAGCCAATCGGCTTCGTCCGGCTCGAGCAGTGAGACGAGTGTCTGTACGCCGCTCCGCGCAATCTCGCGCAGTTCGTCCTTGAGAATGCTGCCACCGTATGGGCAAAGCACAATGGCCAGCGGCACCCGCGGACTTCCTTCAATCCAAAATACCGCGTCCACGCGTTCAGACCCCCGGAAACGGATTGGCGCGGCGGCGCGCCGCGATAATTTCGATGATAGACCGTGGGCGCGGGGTGATTGTCCCGAGGAAACCGAAACTCTACAGGGGTTGCCGCGCAAGCGGCGCACCGGCCGGGAACCCTCGTCAAAATGCGAGAATATAGGAGGCGTTCGGTTTGGGGTCCATGACGATCCGGCGCAAGGGGCAACGCAAAGATGCTGCGCGTTCTGTCGACTCATCTGTTTCTGAATCACCGTCTGCATCCGGGCCTGCTTGAGCTCGCGGAGCGCTCCGGCGCGCAGGCGGTGGAGATTTTTGCCGCGCGCCAGCATTTCGACTACACCAGCCGCGAGCACGTGGCCGAGCTGGCCGAGTGGTTCCGCTCCAACTCGCTCCAGCCCTTTTCGATGCATGCACCGCTTTATCCCGACCGCGAGATGGGCCGCGCGGGCGCACCCGCAGTGAATGTGCTGCACCCCGATAAGGCGCGGCGCATCGACGCCATGGACGAGATCAAGCGTGCGCTTGAAGCGGCGGAGCACATCCCGCTGCGCAATCTTGTGGTGCACCTTGGCGAGCGCGACGATGAGTGGTCGCCGCGCACCATTGAGTATGCGCTCACCGCTCTGGAACACCTGGGCGCCTTTGCGCGGCCGCTCGGCGTACGCCTGCTGGTGGAAAACCTGCTGAGCGAGGCCACGACGCCCGAGCATCTGGTGCTGATTCTCCAAATGGGGCACCTGACCAATGTGGGCGTTTGCCTGGATCTTGGCCATGCGCATATCACGGTGGGAACGGCGGACGCGATTCGAAGCCTTGGCGAGCGCATTGCCACGGTACATGTGCACGACAACCACGGCATGAAAGATGAGCACCTGTGGCCCGGCGGCGGGACGATCAACTGGCCGGCTACGGCAAAGGCCTTGCAAGCGCTCGGGACGCCTCCCGCGACGGTGCTGGAGATCAGCTCCTCGTTGCCGGAAGCGCACGCCACGCTCCCCGACCAGATCAAGGAAGCCTTCGCGCTGTTTGAGTAATTGCTATTGCGCCGGCCCTAACTCCGCCAACTCCGCTCCTTCTAAAGCGCCGGCGTGCGCGGCAGGGGTCTGCAACTCGTGGGCAGCAGACTGAAGCTTGCACAGCCGTTCACGCGCGGGGCTACCGTGACCGTGATGGTTTGCTCCGCTGTCAGGCCATCGCCTGTTGCCGAGACCACGACGCTGGTCGAGCCGGAGGCTGCACCCTGAGCGGCCGTGAGCTTGAGCGACGCGCTATTTGTGTTTGCGCTCAATGCCGGCGTGAGCGAGTTCGCGGACCACGCTGCCGTAACTCCGCTCGGCAGGCCGCTCACAGAAAAACTGACGTTCCCGGCGAACGATCCTCCAGTGACAGCAGTGAACTGAATCGCTACTGAGCCGCCTGCGGCGATGGTCGCCGACTGCACCACCGATGTCAAAGCGAGTGTTGCGGAGCCAGACGGCGAACTCGCGTTCCAGCCGTTGACGAGCAGTGCAGCATCCACCGACCCCAGGCCCGTGGCAAGATTGTACGTCGCGCCATCTGCGCTGAATCCCCCCACGCCGGGAACGGCGTTGTTTCCCGATGGCGTGGTATGAAATGGATTGGGAACTGCGCTCGTCAGAGCATAAAGGCGAGGATTCGCGTTGCCCTGACTTTTGCCGTTTTCCCTGGCGGTGACCAGAGCCATGATGCCTGCAAACGACTGCGCCGCGACCGAGGTGCCGGAGACAACCCAGAAGTTGCCGTTCTCGACCATGAAATAGCCGTCGTGATTTGCGGCCGAAAGCGAGACATCCGGTACGGCGCGCATGCCACCGGCCGCAGCGGTTCCGCTCACGTTCTGCTGCCACGCGGGCTGCGCGTACACCGCGCTCGCGCCGCCGCCCGAAGCCCAGAGCCCGGTGCCGCCGTCGAGCGCGCTCTCGTTCCAGACTGCTTCGGGAATGTAGCCGAGCGCGGAACCATACGCCGAAGAATTCGCCGCGGACCAATACTGCGCCGCATGCGCGCCTTCGTTGAATTCCGTTCCGCCCACGCATGTGGCATAGGGAGAACTGCACAGCCCGTTGACCGCTGTGGCCGTTCCTGTGGTGGCATTGCCTTGCTGGCATCCGGCCGCACCCGCGTCGCCCGACGCCACAAAGACGCTCATTCCCTGGCTCGCGGCCTGCTCCCACAGACTGTTGTAGAAGGCCAGCTCCGCCGAGCCCATCTCCTGCTCGCAACTTCCGTAGCTCACGCTCACCACCGGCGCCGTGGCGTGATTGACGATGTATGCGGAGGCGAGATCGATGCCGTCTGTCGTTCGCGTGGAAGCCGCAACCACCAGGTTCACCTCGGCTGCCGGCGCCACCGCACCGCCCCATTCCACATCGAGAGTAGATTCGACCTGATCGCCGTTGACCGGCCCGGGATCGGCGCCGTCGACAATCACCGAGGGCGTGTTGGCAGCGAGGCCGGCGATGGAACGGAAGTTCCCGACATCGCTGATGTTGATGTTGCTGCGTCCGGCAATGGCGATTGCGACGCCCGAGCCCGTGGTGCCTGCGCTATAGAGCGGGTTGAGGTCGTAAATGGTGGCGAAATCCGCGGGAAAGACATTATGCGTACTGCCGGCGGAGGATTCCGGCTGCGCCACCTTTGTCGCAATCTGCGAGGTGCGGCGAAAGTCGCTGAGCGTGACTACGCCGCCGACGATGCCGGCGAGCGCCGCGGGAATCTGCGGATCGCTGGAGTTGGCGATGTGCTCCACGCCTTCAACCCGATAGCGGTGCAACTCGGTGTGAAAGGCGCTTGATACCTCGGCCGCGGTTCCCGAGAAAACCATCAAGCGGCGTCCGGCGGAGACCTCTTCGACCGTGAATCCGTGGGCCGCGAGCCAAGTCGTTACAAGCGCCAGATCGGAATCGTCGACGCCGAACTGCGCTCCGAACTCGGCTGGCGTGAGCCACTGCTGATACTGCGGCGAGCTGGGATCCTGCTGCGCTTCAACCAGGGCGTCGAGCGCGGCCTGCTGCGCGGCGGAAGACTTGAGCACAAGCAGCATGCGATCGAGCCGCGTGTTCGCCCCTATTACACCTTCATCAATCGCACCTTCGTTGAAACCAGTGCGCGTCCGCAGCGGCACGTTGCCTGCGAGGGAGACGAGATGCGTTTCGTCAACAGGGGTGGTGAAGGCGGGAGTGGTGAAGCCGTTCGAGGGCATCGCGGTGCGCAGATCGCCGCCGCAACTGGTGAGCAGGAGCAGTGCGACAAGAGATGAGAAAACTCTTATTCGATCGGACATTCTGGCCTTTCAAAAGGACAAAGGCCGTAGCGCGTCTGGTTTGGCGCGGCCGCGGTCTTTGCCTTTTCTCATTCATCGGCGGAGAAAACCGGTGGCTGAGTTTGAAAGGCCTAAACCTAAGTGGGCTTGGCTTACGAATGTACTTGGAGAAAACTAAGGGAACGAGGGAGCAAGGGAGCAAGAAAGCGCAAGAATCCGTCGCAGGATCGGGTTGGTTCTTTGTTTCCCCGGTCCTTTGTTCGCTGTTCTTAGCAGATGCGCGGTAGCTGTTCGCCGATCATGGTGGGGATAACGCGGTTGGCGCCCATTCCGGTGCGCGCTACGAGCATGTGTTTGTGCTCCGCAGTCACGTGGCCGATGCGGGCGGCGTCTTTGCCCAGGGGATGCGCGCGCAAAATTTCAAGGACGCGGCCGGCGGCTTCGGGCGCGACGAAAAAAACCACCTTGCCCTCATTCGCCACGTACACCGGATCGAGACCGAGCAGCTCGCAGGCGGATTGCACTTCGGGGCGCACCGGGAGGCTGGCCTCGTCGATAGCGACGCCAACATCGGAGGAGTGCGCAATCTCGTTTAATGTAGACGCGAGGCCGCCGCGCGTGGGATCGCGCATAACGTGGACCGCACCTCCCACGGCATCGAGAACCTCTGCAATCATGCCGTTCAAGGCGGCGCAATCGGAGCGGATTTGACTCTCGAATTCGAGCCCCTCGCGCACGCTCATGATGGCCATGCCGTGGTCGCCGATGGTTCCCGAAACGATGATCGCGTCACCGAGCATTGCATGCAGCGGACTCACGGAGATGCCCGGTCGCATGAGACCGACGCCGGCAGTGGTGATGTAGCAGCCGTCGCCGTGGCCGCGCTCAACAACTTTTGTGTCGCCGGTGACGATCTGCACGTGCGCTGTGGCTGCGGCTTTGGCCATGTCGTCGACGATTGCAGCCAGCTGCGCCAGCGCGAAGCCTTCTTCAAGAATAAAGCTGGCGCTCAAGAACTTCGGCTCTGCGCCGGAGACGGCGAGATCGTTGACGGTTCCGTTCACAGCCAACTCGCCGATCGACCCGCCGGGAAAAAACAGCGGCTGCACGACGAACGAATCGGTGCTGAATGCGAGCCGCGCGCCGCCGGTCTCAAGCAGCGCCGCATCGCCCAGGTTTTCCAGCGCCGAGTTGCGGAACGCGGGCAGGAAGAGATGCTCCACCAACTCGTTGCCCAGCTTGCCGCCGCCGCCGTGGCCCATCACGATGGTGGGATAGTCGGCGAGCGGGAGCGGGCAGCACCAGTTGGCGAAATCGGGCGACTTGTCCGTTGTCTTTTCAGTCATTCGCAACCTGCGTCTACCGAATTACGATGGGCAAACCTGGAAATTAGAGCCCGTGCGTATTTGCTATTTGCAATGATTATTCCAGACGCAATGAGGAGCGCCCCCACGAGATTAAGGATCAATTCGTCGTTTTGAAGATACTCCCAGTTGGAAGGCGAGAGCAGGAATGGCGCGCCGACTGCGTAGTACAGCGCATAAAACGCCCTCTCTGAGTCAACTCTTCCATACAGTGCGTACTCGACAATGAAGATGGCAGGAAGATATGCCACATACCCGCAAAGAAAGCCCAGGAATGTGCGATAAACTCGTTTCCACATAATCTGTTACTTTCCCTCTGTGATTTCCTTCAACCGCTTGTCTTTCCCGCTCCAGCCAACTCCTCGGCCGACAAAAACCGTCCGTAGTTGTAATACGCGGCGCAGGCGCCTTCGCTCGAAACCATGGTTGCGCCGAGCGGATGGCGCGGCGTGCATTCCTTGCCGAACGCAGCACACTCAGCGGGCTTGATGGCTCCGCGCAGCACGTCGCCTGCCCGGCACAGCGGCGACTCCTCGGTGTGTATTCCCGAAATATGGAAGCGCTCTTCTGCGTCGAATTCGCGATAGTCGGCATTGAGACGCCAGCCGCTTTGCGGGATGACGCCGATGCCGCGCCAGGCGCGATCGGTGACTTCAAAAACTTCGCTTAACAGTTTTTGCGCGGGGCGATTGCCCTCGAAGGTGACGACGCGGCTGTAGGCGTTCTCCACTTCGTGGCGGCCGCTTTCGAGCTGCACCACCGCGCGGCGAATGCCATCGAGCAGATCGAGCGGCTCAAAGCCTGTGACCACGATAGGCACGCCGAATTTTTCTGCCAGCGGCGGATATTCCCAGTAGCCCATGACACTGCAAACGTGGCCGGCGGCGAGAAAGGCCTGCACGTGATTGCCGGGCGAGGACATGATGGCCGCAATTGCAGGCGGGACCAGAACATGGGAAACAAGCAAAGAAAAATTCTTCAACCCGCGGCGTTTCGCCAGGTGCACGCTCATGGCGTTGGCTGGGGCGGTGGTTTCAAAGCCGACGCCGAAGAAAACCACCTGCTTGTCGGGATTCTTGACGGCGAGTTCAACGGCATCGAGCGGCGAATACACGACGCGCACGTCGCCGCCGCGGCCCTTCACCTGGAAGAGGTCGCCCTCGGTTCCGGGGACGCGGAGCATATCGCCAAAAGAGCAGAACATGACGCCGGGTTGCGCGGCAATGGCCAGCGCCTTGTCGATCAATTCGAGCGGCGTGACGCAGACGGGGCAGCCGGGGCCGTGAATCATCTCCACACCGGCGGGGAGCATTTGATCGATGCCGTTCTTGATGATCGAGTGCGTCTGGCCGCCGCAGACTTCCATGATCTTCCAGGGGCGCGTGGTAACCTGGGCGATTTCGCGCGCCAGGGCCCGGGCAATTTCGCCGTTGCGGAATTCGTTGAGGTACTTCATGGTTTGGAAGCGGAGTTAGCGGAGTTAGCGGAGTTAGCGGAGTTGGCGGAGCTTGGGCAGCCGCCGTCGCACGAGCAACTGCCGTCAGGGCAATTCGATTGCGGCCGCTGGGCCGCGCGGGCGAAGGCTTCCTCCTCGCTCGCCAGTTCTTCATCGAGCACGCCCATGGCGCGGAAATCGGCGAGGGTCTGCTCGGCGGTTTCCTCATCGATCTTCGAGAGGGCAAAGCCCACGTGGACGATGGTGTAGTCGCCGACCTCGACCTCGGGCACGTAGTCGAGGCAGACCTTTTTGACCACGCCGCCGAAGTTGACGCGGCCGATGCGGATGAGGCCGTCGGTGGTGATCTCTTCGACTTTTCCAGGAATTGCCAGACACATAGCAACCTTCTTATACCGTTCGGGGGTGACGGTCAAATGTGATCTATATCACCTGTTCGTGCGGCCGGGAGTCACTCCGACATTGAAGGCTGGTTCAGATGCGGGCGGCCACAGCCCACGTTGCAGTGTCGAAGGTCCGCCCGGTCCGTACCCCGCCGGGCACCCCCCTCTCCCCCCACTATTTCTGTAAGCAAATACTCTGTTTTCATCGCTTTACGCGATGGGTTGCCGCGTAAATATCTGAAAAGACATATAGTTGCTTGCAGAAATTAGACAACAAAGGGGTTAGAGGCGGGCGACCGGTTTCGGGGATCAGGTCCGTTGAACCGCGCTCCCTGCCTCATTGAGGGCTTATGGGAATAGTGTGCGCCGGGAGGGGGAAATTCTATGCAAAGCTAGCGACTTAGGGATTAGGGTTGAGGGACTAAGAAATCAGTGGGTTAGCTGCGGCGCGGGCCTGATGTAGGGTGAATAGGACTTGACAACGCGAGCTCAGCGATGGGATGAGCTGGGGTCGAGCCACAAAAGGCGACGGCAAGTTCTGTATTGCCGACGATGCAACTACCAACTGTGCAATTGATTAAATCGTCACCCCGGTGCTGTCATTCTGACGAGCGCAGCGAGGAAGAATCTGCGGTTGCCTTTCGGCAAACTTCCCAATTGGCGACGATCCATTCAGAATCCGAGAATCTCTTCACGCTGTGTGCGTCAGTCTGGCCAAATTGCTCCTCCGAATCCTGAACTGGCCACGGCGTGAATCCAATAAGATGCCATCCAGCGATAGCCGGTCTCTGGCCTTCGAACCTCAACAGTGCGACCGAGCGTTGGAGCTTGCGCGGGGATTGTGCGCCAACCGTCCGGATTCGAAACATAGATCAACTCCGTGCCGTCCGGTTGCGGTAGCTGAGCGAGGGCGGGCGCAGGGGGATTCACAACAATAATCTGAAGAGCCTTCTTCCCTCTGCCGCATCGATCGATTTCGGCTACGCGATATGGGCCGGGAAGCCCCGCCTTGCGCAGTGCTTCCAGGACACGGGCCTCCGTTGCATCTGCTCCCGTTCTATTGAGCCAATTGGGCCCGGTGCTAACAACACGCGGCAGTTTCGCCGCACTTGCACTAGAAGTGGCTGGAATCACAAAAGCGACGGTGAGCTCCTGATTGTTCGTCACAAAGTTGAACACCGGAGATGGCAGGACCACCGCGAGCACGCAGAGCACGGCCACGACCGCCAGAATGGTTGGCGTTCTGCGGGTCAATGTCACCAGCATCGCTAACGCGCCTACGGCGATCCAGCACGACGCTGTTTGGAATTCGAAGTCAGACGTGAAGAGCCAAAACACGTGTAACCACGAAAGGTACCGTCCAACGTGTAGATGAAACAACAGCATCATCCATCCTGGGGACAGGCAGTAGCACAGGCACCCCATAGCCGCACCAACCGCCGCCAAGATGAAAGCATTGCGACGGCCGGAGAGCCATCGACGCGGATAAGCGGCGGCGACGATGCCAACAACCGGAGCGAACAGTATGAGGAGACCGGGCTCGGCCGGGAACCAGCGCTCGTAAACTCCCACAAGCATGCCGGTTGCACGCGCAACACCGAGAATGACGCCGCCTAGTACGAGGGTGGCAATGCTCGCCAATAAAAATCGCAGGAAGCGACTCACAGGCCTCACGTCGGCCTGAATTGAATGATCTTGTTCCAGCTCGGATTCCATCGATCGGAATTATAGGCCGATCCAGCCGCATCGAACATTATCAATTCTCGCGTGCAAATCACACATGGGTTCCGGATTGACTTGGCGGGTGGTCTGCCAGCGATTGAAGTCCCATCCATTGCGTTGCGGTCGTGTCACCGTCTATGCGGAAGCCACCATTTTCCTTCGCTGCGACCGCCGCTGGAAGCAACTGCAGATCCCTCACTGCGTTCGGGATGACAAGCGCTTTTTAGGTTGTTCATGAATCACCGGCCATGCGTCGGTTACTGGTTGATGAACTTCTCAAACAGCCGGCGGCATCTGCGGCCCAGGATCGGTAAATCTGTGGGATGGGTTCAGTCGGAAACCATCAGCTCACCGGGAACGATGGGGCGGGTGCGGGGCAAAATGCCGCGGGCTGCCGCACTGCCGAAGACCACGAGTACGGCGACGAAAACCACGAGTTTTATAAGGCTGCCGGTGGAGTCTTCCGGGAGCGTCTTCCAGAGAATGAGCAGGATGGTTTGCGCGGCGGTCACGGCCCAGACCGATCCATAAAAATAGCGGCGTTCCCAGCCTTCGCCTTTTGTGGAGGTTCCCACGCGCGGCAGCTTGCCCATCATGCCGAGGAGCAGGATGAAGGCGCAGAGCGGCGAGTAGCCGTAGAGGTAAATCTGTTTCATGCGCCAAACGCCGGTGGCGGCGGCGTAGACCAGTGCCGCCATATTGAGCAACGCATAATTCAGGATGGCGTTCCAGGCGAAGGTGTAGCAGACGCGGCGATAGAGCGGATTGGGCTTGTCTTCGTCGAAGCGCAGGATGTAGGGGCGATGCTCGGAGCCGGGCAGTTGCGCGTTGTAGCCGGCGATGCCGGTTCCGATGAGGACCGCGGCGAGCCACGCCCAATTGGCCCAGTGAAAACCGCCGGAAAAGAGGCTGAAAGTGAGCGGACCGGGGGCCAGAAAGAAGACCCAGATCCAGATAGGCCAGTGACAAAGGCGATAGACGTTGGTGTTGCGTTCCCGGATTTTGCGCTCTCCGGCGTATTCAATTCTTCCGCTGTATCCCATGGGCGGAGTCTCGCAAAAGGGGCGGGGCCGCGTCAAGAAAGCAGGGAGCTAGGGAGCAAGGGAGCGAGCCAGCGTGCTATCCCACCCTTTCGCCCACAAAGCCGGGCGAAAGGATGGGGCGCGGGCTGGTAAGCGAGTGAAGCGCGAAGAGCTGACTACTGCTGCGCGAAGGCGACGACTTTTGGGCCGACCTCGGCGGAGCACTCGCTGGGCGCCATGTGTCCGCAACCGGCAAAGACGTCGAGCTGGGATTGCGGGATGAGGCGATGCATGATGTCGCCATCGCTGAGCGGCGTGACGCGGTCGAGAGAGCCCCACACGAGGAGCACGGGCATTTTGAGTTGCGGAAGAACATTGTCGACCACGTCCTGCGCTGTGAGCATGGTGGCGAGGGCGCGCTCGACGACCCAGCCGTTCAGGCGGAAGTTGCGCAGGATGTCGCGAGCGATGAATGCCGGGATGGGCTGAGGTTGCGGCGAGAGGAGGGCTTTCAACTGGTCGAGCTGGGCGGCGGTGGAAGGAATGAATAGCGAGGTGTCAAACGTTGGTGGGACGTTGAGGCCGGCGGAGTCAAACAGCATGAGGCGGCTGACGCGATCGGGATGCTCGGCGGCGACGAGCGCCGCAATCCATCCGCCCATGGACCAGCCGCCGAGCTCGACCTGCTTGAGGCTCAGTGCGTCCATGAAGCGCACGACCACGGCGGCTTCGTCGCGCACCGAATAGGAGAAGTCCGCGGGCTGCTCGCTGCGGCCGTAGCCGATGAGATCGGGAATGTAGACGCGGAAACCGGATTGGGCGAGGTATGGCGCGAGATTGCTCCAGTGCTCCGCGCTGGCGCCGAGGCCGTGCACGAGAACGACGACAGGGCCGTTGGCCGGACCCTCGGCAAGATAGTGCACGCGATGGCCTGCAACCTGCACGGTCCGGCTCTGAATGCCCGCGAGGTCTTCTTGCAGGTAGGTCCACGCGTTGAGGTAGCTCATGGGCCGGAGGTAGAATCCGACGCCTGCGAGCAGCGCCAGGGCAAGCAGGGAGCAGAGGGTTCGCTTGATCAGATGCTTCGGACGAGACGTAGTCATGGGCTAGCTTCTTTCTTCTTGCAGAACTCGCGCTCTTTGCCATCCTTTTTCGATGACGCGCACGGTAATGGGATCGAGGACGAGGGCGCTATGGCTGCTCCATTCCGCGGGTTCTAGCCAGCGGACGGCGTCGGCGTCGGAGGCCGCGCGCAGTTCGCCGCCGGTAACGCGGCAGAGGTAGTCGGCAATGACGTAGTGGTAACGGACGCGGCCGGCCTCGTGCCCCTCTTCGCGATGGATGCGGTCGAGAAGCTCGACCAGCTCCAGCGGTTCAACGAGTAGGCCGGTTTCTTCGCGGACCTCGCGCGCGACGCCTTCAACCAGGGTTTCACCGACTTCAAGCACGCCGCCGGGAAGCGTCCAATGGCCTTTGAGGGGTTCGCTGCCGCGGCGCACGAGGAGCACACGGCCTTCGTGGACTACGACCGCGCCCACGCCGACGAGAGGAGATTGGGGAAACTCGCGCTGCATTTTGTCCAATCGGGATCCCTCCGGGGCTAAAGCCCCGACTCTATCTTGTGGGGCGGTTACGGCGCGAGTAAACTCGCGCCCTGATACAAAGCCGGCCTGTGAAACAGGGTACTAGCATTCATTTCCGGTCGTGCCCATTCAAAACAGCTTCAAGCCAGCCTCCACAGTCCGCGCAGGAATCGTATGCCTCCCGCTATCATCAAACAAAGACGGAGAGAAATAAAGACACAGAGGTGCGAAAGATGGCGGAATTTACATTGCGAATCGATGGCATGCACTGCGGCTCCTGTGTGCGCCGCGTGAGCCAGGCACTGACTGCGGTACCGGGCGTGACGGTGAACGAGGTTCGCGTGGGAGCGGCCCGGCTGAATGCAGCCGAGGAACCCGCGCCGGTGGATCTGGCCATTGCCGCGCTCGCCAAGGCCGGCTACACCGCGCATCTGGAATCATAACGCGGAGATTTGGAGCCGACCGTGGCCTCGAGCACCACAGAATCGCTGACGCTGCCCGTTCTGGGCATGACGTGCGCCTCATGCCAGCACCACGTCGAGGAGGCTCTGCGTGCGACAGCGGGCGTGGAATCGGCACGCGTGGATCTGATGGCGCATCGCGCGACTGTGGTCTTCGATCGTGCCGCAGCCAGTCCTGCGCAACTGGTGGAGGCAATTCGCGGAGCGGGCTACGATGCGGTGCTGCCGCGCGAGGACGGCGGCAGCGCGCGCAATGAGGATGCGACAGAAGGTGCGACGACGAAGGCGTGGGTGACGCTGACCGCGGGCGCGGCAGCGATGCTGCTGGCCATGCCTCTCGAGACGGAGATGGGCGCGGGCGATGCGTTCCTGATGCACGTGTTTCCGTGGCTCTACGCAATTCCGGCTCCGTTGCTGCGCTGGTTCCTGCTCGCGCTTACGGCCGTGGTCGTGGCGTGGGCGGGGCGCGGGATCTACGGGAGCGCGTGGAGCGCACTGCGGCACGGCACGACCAACATGAACACGCTGGTGAGCCTGGGGACGGGCGTGGCGTTTGCCTATTCGGCGTATGCGACGGTTTGGCCGGCGCCGGGACGGGAAGTTTATTTCGATGCGGTGCTGCTGATTGTGGGTTTTCTGTTGCTGGGAAAGGCGCTTGAGTCGAGGGCGAAGCGGCGGGCGCGGGCGGCGCTGGACTCGCTGTCGCGGTTGCGGCCCGCGACGGCGCGACGACTGGTGGACGGCGTGCAAACGGTGGTGCCGCTCGAAGAGGTGCGTCCCGGCGACAGCGTTGTGGTGCTGCCCGGCGAGCGCTTTCCTGTGGACGCTACGATTCTGGAGGGGCGCACCACGGTGGATGAGTCGATGCTGACCGGCGAACCGACGCCACTGGAGCGCGCCGTCGGCGGGCGCGTGCTGGCGGGATCGCTGAACTACGACGGCGCGGTGGTGTGCCGGGCGGAGTCGCTGGGCGAAGACACGATGCTGGCACAGATTGCGCGGATGATGGACCAGGCGCAGAGTTCGCGCGCACCGATGGAGCGGTTGGCCGACGCGGCCAGCGCGATTTTTGTGCCGGTGGTGCTGGGGCTTGCGGCGGTGACGTTTGTGGCGTGGCTCGTGGCCGCGCATTCGCTGCCGCTGGCGCTTGCTAATACGGTGGCGGTGCTGGTGATTGCGTGCCCTTGCGCGATGGGGCTGGCGGTGCCGGCGGCGTTGACCGTGGCCGTAGGCCGAGGCGCGCAACTGGGTGTGCTCTTCAAAGGCGGCGAGGCGTTGGAACGGCTGGCGCATGTAGACGCGATCGTTCTCGACAAGACGGGGACGCTGACGGTGGGAAGGCCGGTGCTGGAGCGGATACAGGGAATAGGGAATAGGGAACAGGGAACAGAAAAGCCGGGAGCAAGGGAGCAAGGGAGCGAGGGAGCGGAAACGCCGGGAGCAAGGGAGCAAGGGAGCGAGGGAGCAAGAAAGGCAGAGGGCGAACTGCTGCGCATGGCTGCGGCGGCGGAGGAGCGATCGAACCATCCGCTGGCGCTTGCAGTGGTCGATGCTGCGCGTGCGCGGGGCCTCGAATGGCAACCGGCGGAGGATGCGCAAGTTTTGCCAGGGCGTGGATTGACAGCGCGCATGGAAGGGCACGATTGCATCCTGGGCAATGAGGCGCTGTTCAGTGAGTCCGGCATCGCGCTCCCCAGTGATGTGGCTGCGCCGGAGCCGGGCGTGACACGGTTGTGGATGGCGGTAGACGGCGTTCCCGCCGCGTACTTCGATGCGCGCGATGCATTGCGGCCTGATGCGGCGGACGCGATCGCAGAGCTGCGGAGCGCCGGACTTCGCGTGCTGATGCTGACCGGCGATTCGGCCGCCGCGGCGGCGCCGATTGCCGAGCAGGCGGGGATCAAGGAAGTGGAAGCGGGGCTGGACCCAGCGGGCAAGCTGGCGCGGATTCGTGAGCTGCAAAAGTCCGGGCTCCGCGTTGCCATGGTGGGCGACGGAATCAACGACGCGGCGGCGCTGGCCACGGCCGACGCGGGCATCGCCATGGGCAGCGGGACGGATCTGGCGCAGGAGGCGGGCGATGTGCTGCTGTTGCGCGCGCAGCCGGCTGCCATTCCCGCGGCGCTTGAGCTGGCGCGGCAAACGGTGCGCGTAATGCGCCAGAACCTGGGCTGGGCCGTGGGCTATAACCTGCTCGGGATTCCGCTGGCAGCGGGAGCGCTTTATCCGGCGTTTCACATTCTGCTGACACCGTGGCTGGCGGCGGCCGCGATGGCGCTGAGTTCGGTGTGTGTGCTGGCCAACAGTTTGCGGCTGCGGGCATGGCAACCTGCGCCGCTTGCCGCGAGTTCGGCACGCTAAACTAGACGCAGGCTCTGATTGTGCGCATCCTCACCCGCTATATTCTCGGCGAAATTCTCTCCCTCACGCTCATCGGCTGCGCGCTCTTCACGTTCATTTTATTCATGCCGCAACTGCCACACATCCTTGAGGTGGTGGTGCGCAACAGTTCCACATGGGCGGATGTGGCGCAGGTTTTTCTCTTCACACTGCCAAACTTATTCAAATTCACGATTCCCATGGCGGTGCTGTGGGGCGTGATGCTGGGCCTGAGCCGCCTGGCGGCCGACAGCGAGATTATTGCCATGCGCGCCTCGGGGCTGGGCATCTGGTACTTTGTGCGCGTGGCATCGATCGTGGCGGTGGCGGGCACGTTGTTGGGATTGGTCAACTCGCTCTACCTGGCGCCGCGCGCCAACCAGGCGATCATCGAAATGGAACAGGCGCTGGAGACTTCGCAGGCGTCGTACGAGATTGAGCCGCGCGTCTTCTACGAGAATTTCAAAGACTTCGTTCTCTACGTGCAGGATGTGCGCGCGGGCGCGGGCGCGGCCAACTGGCGCCAGGTTTTCATGGCCGACGTCAGGGATCCAGCGAATCCAGTGATCACGACGGCAGCCTCAGCCACCGTGGTCAACGACAACTCGCAGGAGCTGATCATGCGCCTGCGCGACGGCTTGCGCGACGAGACCGTGGCCGACGAGCCGGGGCAGTCGAATATCTCGACGTTCACGACCACGGACATGCCTCTGGCGCTGGGCCCGCAGAGCGACGTGCACCTGGGGCGCATGGATACGGCGCTCTACGCGATGCCGCTGGGCGTGTTGTTCGAGCGCATTCACGAGCTGAGTGGAAAGCCTGGGGCCAAGCGCTACCTGATCGAGCTGCACAACCGCTTCGCGCTACCATTGGCGTGCGTGGTGCTGATGCTGCTGGGCGTGCCACTAGGGGTGAATTCGCGGCGCGGCGGCAAAAGCGCCGGCTTCGTTTTCACCATTCTGCTGGTGTTCGTGTACTACTTCCTCTCGTCGACCGGCATTCAGTTGGGGCATCAGAGCCATCTGCCGGCATTCGTCGCCGTATGGGCTGCGAATTTTATTTTTGCCGTAGCCGGCATCTTTTTGCTGTGGCAGATGGCGACCGGCGGATGGATTCTGAGCGCCTTGGCGGCGTGGGCTTCAAGACTGCCGCAATTCAAGGTTCCGGCCAAGAGCAACGGGTTCCACCTCACCGAGCTTCTCGGCAGGTTGCAGCCGCGCTCGCACAGAGCCGGGCCGCGCAGCGTTTTTCCGCGCATCGTTTTCCCGCGTATCCTGGACGAGTACATCCTGCGCGAATTCACCGGCATGTTCGCTTTGGTGCTGGCCGGATTTGTGCTTCTGATGATCGTCTTCACCTTCTTCGACCTGGTAGGCGACATTCTGCGCAACCACATTGCGCTTTCCGTCGTGGGCGCGTACCTGCTGAACCTGACGCCCAGCATGCTCTACAACATTGCGCCGCTGGCGGTGCTGATTGCGGCGCTGGTCACCTTCGGCGTGATGAACCGCAACAGCGAGATTGTCGCCATCAAGGCCACGGGGATCAGCCTGTACCGGCTGATCATTCCGATTGTGACCATGGCCGGGGTGCTGGCGGTGGTGCTGTTTCTGTTCGACCAATACTATCTGCCCCAGGCCAACCGCAAGCAGGAGGCGCTGCGCAACCAGATCAAGGGCCGGCCCACGCAAACCTACCTGCATCCCGAGCAGAAATGGATGTTCGGACAGAAGCCACTGCCCGGCGAGCCAGGACGTATTTTCTATTACGAATTCTTCGATCCCGACCGCAACGAGTTTGCCAACCTCTCCGTATTCGAGTTCGACCCCGGGACCTTCCAACTAACCCGGCGCATCTTTGCCAAGCGGGTAGTTTGGAGTCGCGACTCTGCCGGATGGGTTTTTGAGAATGGCTGGGTGCGCGACGTCGAGGGCGCGAATGTCAGGGATTACCGCACTTTCCTCGAGACTTCTTTTCCTGAGATCCGGGCCACGCCGGACTACTTCAAAAAAGAGGATCTGCAATCGCAGGAGATGAACTTCGGCCAGCTCGACCACTACATTCACGATTTGCAGCAGAGCGGGTTCGATACCAAGCGCCTGAGCGTTGCGCTGTGGCATAAGCTCTCGTATCCGCTGATCGCCGTGGTGATGGCGGTGCTGGCCATTCCGTTCGCGCTTTCCATGGGGCGGCGTGGCTCGATCACAGGCGTGGCAGTGGCGATTGGCGTGGCGCTGGCATATATGGTCATCGACAACCTCTTCGGAGCCATGGGCTACGTGAATTACCTGCCGGCCTATATGGCCGCGTGGTCGGCGGATGTGCTGTTCGGGCTGGCGGGGGGATATCTGCTGCTGAAGACGCCGACGTAGAAAGACAGGGAACAAGGGAGCAAGTGAGCAAGGGAGCAAGAAGGCAGGGGCACGGTACGAGGGCACGGACGAGCCTTCTGGCTCATGGCTCGTCCTGGTGAGTCGGCGTTCGTAAAAAGAGAGAAGTAAAATCCTGTTGGGAGTTCGGCATATTCGCGTGGAGAATTTTCAGCGAGCTGCTTTATCGCCAATGTTTATGGGCTTTCTGGGCATTTCCTAAAAGCTGTCAACTTTAGGCGATGCGTATCGCTTTCTTGCTCCCTCGCTCCCGCGCTCCCTTGCTCCCCTCCCAATAACGTCCCGGTACAATAGAACTATGTTCGGCGACCTTGGCCCACTCTATCCCTACATGCGCCGCTACCGCTGGGGATACGTGCGGGGCACTCTGGCTTGCGTTGCCACGAACACCGTCGCCGTGCTGTTTCCCACGGTTCTGGGTATGGCGGTGGATGCCATCAAAAACGGAACGACCCGCCGGCACATTCTTTACTTTGCGCTGCTTCTGGTCGCGATCAACCTGGTCAAGGGCGTTTTCATGTACGCGCAGCGCTGGATTCTGATCGGGATCTCGCGCGAGATCGAGTTTGACTTGCGCAACGACCTGTTCAAAAAGCTGGAAACGCAGGACACGGGCTTCTATCAGCGCTATCGCACCGGCGACATCATGGCGCGCATGACCAACGACCTGAACGCGGTGCGCATGCTGCTCGGTCCGGGGCTCATGTACAGCGTGAATACCATTTTTCTGAGCATTTTTGCGCTGGTTTTCATGTTGCGCATCAGTCCCTGGCTCACGCTGGTGGCACTGGCGCCCACGCCGCTGGCCAGCATCTTTGTGCAGTATGTCGGACGCAAGATTCACGAGCGCTTCGAGCGCATTCAGGCAAGTTTCTCCGATATTTCCGCACAGGCCCAGGAGAATTACTCCGGCGTGCGGCTGATTCGCGCCTTCGCGCGCGAGGAGTCGCAGATCGGCCTCTTCGAGCGGCTTAATCGTCAGTATATTGGCCGCGCGTTGCGGCTGGTGCAGTTGATGGGCATGCTATGGCCCACGCTCGAGTTCATCCTCGGCGTGTCGATGGTGATTACGTTGCTGGCCGGCGGGCATCTGGTGCTGGCGCACCGCATCTCGGTGGGCAGTTTCGTGGCCTTCAACACCTACATGATCCTGCTGATCTGGCCCATCATCGCCGTGGGATGGGTGATGAATATCTTCCAGCGCGGCACGGCGTCGGTGAAGCGCGTCGACGAACTTCTCAAGTCCGAGCCTGCGATCGCTGACAGCTCCCGCTCCGCGGCTTCAGGTCTGGGACCGGAGTCCGTGCTAAACGGAGAGATCGAGTTCCGCCATCTCAACTTCAGTTATGGCGAGGGCCCCGACGCGACACCGGTGCTCCGCGACATCTCGCTGCACATTCCTGCGGGATCGAGTCTCGCGATCGTGGGGCCAACGGGATGCGGCAAGTCCACGCTCGTCAACCTGATTCCGCGGCTCTACGATGCGCCGGAAGGCGCGTTGCTCATCGACGGGCGGCCGGTGCGCGAGTATCCGCTGGCGGTTTTGCGGCGCAACATCGGCATGGTGCCGCAGGAGACCTTCCTCTTCAGCGAGACGATTCGCGAAAACCTGGCCTTCGGCGCACCCCATGCCGACGCAGAGGATCTGTTGGAGGCGGCGGAAGCGGCGCACATCCGCCGCGAGTTCGAGGAGTTTCCCCAGGGCTTTGAAACCATGGTGGGCGAGCGCGGCATGACGCTTTCGGGCGGCCAGAAGCAGCGTGCCGCGATCGCGCGCGCGTTGCTGCGGCGGCCGGCGGTTCTCATTCTTGACGATGCGCTGGCCAGTGTGGACACGTACACTGAAGAGCGCATTCTGGGCGGCCTGCGCAACTACACGGCAAACACGACCACGATTCTCATTTCGCATCGCGTGTCAACGGTGCGCCACGCCGACCGTATCGCTGTGCTCGACAAGGGAAGGATCGTTGAGCTGGGTGGCCACGAGGAGCTGCTGGCTCTCGACGGCTACTACGCGAGCCTCTATCAGAAACAGCAACTCGAAGAAGAGCTGACGGTGGCAGGGTAGGGTTCAATCCCACCCTAAAATCCGCAGCGATGCTGCGAACTTTAGGGTGGGGCACCCCGGCCGTTGTCGGAAGTTACGCGGTCCAGTTGGAGCCGGAGACGAAATCGGCCGGGTCGACGCGATCGGGCGCCGCTCGGCGCGAGGTCATCATGATTACAGGCGCCGCGGCGGAGTTGGCGTTGGGATCACGGGCGACTTCGCGCCAGGCGTCGCGCACATTGCGAACGCAGTCGATGGCGTGCTGGAATTTCGTTTTCGAAGCCGATTGCGAGCCCTGTAGAATCTGCGCGAAGATGGCGGCGTAAAACTCGCTGAGTGCTTGCGCCGGACGGCCGCCGACATCCATGCGCAGGCGCGCCTGGAGATGAATGATGATGTCGAGGGCGCGCTTGACCGCGGCGCGCCGAGCCTCGGCGTCGCCACACTCCACTGCCGAGATGGCGGCGTAGAGAAAGCGGATGATGCCGTCATAGAGAGCGACGACGAGGTCGACAGCCCCCGCGCCGTCCAGCGCGTGTTCCCGGTAACTTGCCATTTCGATTCGCTTCCTTATCCGTTTTGACCCTGGTTGTAGCCGGTGATGGCCGAATAGAGTTCGTTCAGGCCCTGCAACTCCGTGGGCAGCTCCTCGAGGACCTCGTTGGCGTTATTCAGCTCCGTGGTAAGGCTGGACTGTTGCGCGGAGATATAGTTCTGTTCCTTGGATATATCGGCATTGAGTGTGGATTCGATGGTGCTGTTGGCGCTTGCCGCCAGCGAGAGCATGCCGGTGGACGAACTGGAGCCGGCGCTGGAGAGCATATTCGAGAAGCTCTGGCCCCAACCGTTTGCATTCTGGAAAAAGCCCGTCACGCTCGCATAGTCCGTATTCAGTACCGAATCGAGCGAGTTGGCGTCGAAGGTGAGCGAGCCATCGTTATTCACGCTGATGCCGAGCGTGGTGAGGCTGTTGATGTCGGACGAATTGGTGTAGCTGAGCGTCGAGTTGGTCGTGCTCTTAGTGTCGATGAGGCTGGATCCCACGGTCAGGTTGCCAGTGCTGCCGGAGGTGTTTGAGACCAGTGACAAGCTCTGGGAGCCGTCGCTATTGGCCACGATGGACGCGTCAAATCCCAGAGTCGAAGAGTTGCTGTGGATGAATTGCTGGAGATCGGCCAGGGTTGAGCCTTTCTCGGCTGTATTCACGGTGGTCATATCGATCTGCTGACTTGTACCACTACCTACCTGGACTGTGATGGAGCCAGTCAAGGTATCGCCGGAGCTGGGAATTGATGTCAGCGTGCCCTTAGAGGGCGTGGAGCCTGAGCTGTTCGAGCCGGTGTAGCTCAATGGAATGTCGCTGGCGGCGACGATGCTGGATTTGACGGTGAGAGCTCCCGTCGAACCCGAGGTTCCGGAGGCAAGGGTAAACGTCGACTGGCCGTCGCTGGTGGCCACACCGGCCGTAAACCCGATATCGGCCGAGTTGATCGCGGCGGCCAGTCCCGAGAGCGTGTTGTAACCGGTTCCCGAGCCGGTATAGATGGTGTTGTTGGCCGCGCCGCCGCTTGGTGCCGCGCCAATCTGGACCGTCTCCTTCGTGCCGTTGCCCATCTGGATAGTCATGGAGCCGGAGAGCGTGGGGTTGAGGTCGTTGGTCACGGCGGCGAGAGATCCGTTGGGATTCTGCGTGTTCAGGCTGGAGAGCAGCTCCTGCTGCAGCAGCGTGAGCGTGGGCGAGCCGAAGAGTGGCTCGGGAGTGCCGGAGCTGGTGTTGCCTTCCTGCGTGTTCACGGCGCTGATCAGAGAGTTGTAGTCGGAGACGAACTGGTTGACCGTGCTTTCGACGCCGGAGTTGTCGTTGCCGATGACCACCTGCACCTCGGAACCCGACGCACTGGTGCCGAGAAGCTGAAATGTAACGCCGGGAATGAGATTGCTGACGGTGTTGGAAGCGCTGGTGAGGTTCACGCCGTCCACGTTGAGGCTGGCGTTGGAGCCGGTGACGGTGGAAGTGTACGCCAGTGCGGTGCTGGGATCGGCAAGGCTGGACGTGACGGCGAGCGTTCCCGTGCTGCCCGCGGTGCCTGAAGTGAGTTGCAGGCTCACGGTGCCGTCGCTGTTGTTGACGATCGATGCGTCGAATCCCAGAGTCGATGAGTTGCTATGAATGTACTGCTGGAGATCGGTCAGAGTGGTGCCATTTTCGGCAGGATTCACCGCGCTCATGGAGATGCTTTGCTGGCTGCCGCCGCTGCCCACGGTCACACTGAGGGTTCCCGTGCTGCTGAGCGTTTCGGTGGCGCTGGCCACGGCCGTCAGGAGCGCGGTCGAGGTGGTCGCGCTGCTGCCTGTCCCGGTGCCCGCCGTAACGGTGGCGGCGAGGGTGTTGGAAGCGCTGGTGTCCACGATCGAGTTGGCGGTCACGGTAATATTGCCGCTGGCGCCCGAAACCTCGGAGACCAGGCTGAGGCGCGATCCGCTGGCGTCGGTGAGCACGTTGGCCGTGACACTCAGGCCCGAGGCGTTGATGGCCGAGGCCAGCCCGGAGAGCGTGTTGTTGCCGGTGGTCGCGGCGGGAACGTCGATGACAGTGCCATTGATGGTGACCGAGCCGGTCAGCGTGTCCGCGCTGTTGGCGATTTCCGCCATGTAGCCGCTCGAGGTCTGCGCCAGGCTATTCACGACGACGCTGTGCGCGCCGGCAGCCGCCGAGGCGGTGGCCGCGGTCAGCTCCAGCACACCGGTGTCGGAACTCGATCCCTCCTTTTGCGCCAGCACGCCCTGGAGGTCTGTCAGCGAACTTATGTCCGTCGAAACATTGGAGAGCAGGCTTCCCAGGCTGGAGATCGCGGCGTCCTGACTTTCCAGCGAGGTCAGCTGGTTCTTCCAGGGGGTTTCCACCTTCGAAAGGTTGCCGATGATTTCCGCGACCGTCGAGCTCACATTGAAGCCCGTGCCGCTGGTCGGAGATCCGAAGTTCAGTCCGACTGTACCCATGGAACCCTCCGGCAGGTCTGATGCAGGCTGCGAGCCAACCGCAGCGCATGGCGGATAAGAGAAGTCTCAGAACCAGCGGAGCTGGCGGGGTTAGCGGCCTTTGATCGGCTACAGTGAACGATCGGGCTTCATCCGCGGCGGGCCCGAAACACCGGTGCTGGCTTCCACGAAACCGAATCTCGCCACAATCCAATGAGCGAAGAGGGGCGTCCCCAAAACGCCCCTCTCCGGTTGGCGATCCGCTGCTGGCGAACGCCGTTCAAAACGCCTCGGCGGCGAGAAGTGTGCCACCGGGAACCTCGGTTAGTTCGATCCGGCGGCGCCGGTTCGATGGGTCTTGCGCCGCCGGAGGTTGGGTTACTCCCCAGCGGCCAAAGCCCGGTCGCCGGAGCCGCTGGTTATTGCAACAGCTTCAAGACGGCCTGCTGTTGCGAGTTGGCCTGCGCCAGGGCCGCGATGCCGGTCTGGCTCAGGATCTCGTACTTCGACATGTTAGAGCTGGCCTGCGCGTAGTCGGTGGCCTGGACTGCGTTTTGCGCCGACTGCACGTTTTCCTGTTGCGTGCTGAGCACCTGGCTGACTGAGCTCAGCGTGTTGATTTGCGCGCCGATGTAGCCGTCCTGTGCCGCCACGTCTGCGATGGCCGTGTTGAGCGAGGTCAGGGCCGATTGCGCATCGCCCTGCGAAGTCAGGTCGGTTGCGGCCAGGTTCTGTCCGGCGCCGTCGGAGTAGCTTATGGTGGCCACGCCGGTGCCCGCGCCGTTGCTGCTGTAGGCCAGGCCGTTGATTGCCGTGCCGCCGCCCGTGCTGGTGTCGGACACACCGTTGGCGCTGCTGATGCCGACGTTGTAGTACGCTGAGGCGGTCACGCCCTGGTTATAGATTGTGTAGGTGAGGGCTTTAGAGCCGTCGGTGGAGTCGGTGCCGTTGATGCTCGGGGCGGTGGTGGACAGGCCCGGAACATCCGAGTTCGCGGTGGTAAAGGTGATCGCCGTGCCCGTGTTATTCAGGGTTGCCGTCACGCCGTAATTGCCGTTGTTGATGGTCGCCGCCAGGTTGGCCATCGTATCGGTCTTGTTGGTTCCCGTGGTCACGCCGAGGTTAATGGTATTGGAGCCAATGACGAGGGTCTTGCCCGCGGTAAGCACGTCGCCGGCAGAACCGCCTACCGGCAGGGCGAGCGTTCCCAAAATCGTTGAGTTGGCGCTGCCCGCGGCCGTGGGTGTGCCTGTCAGCGAGAGGCTGGTGGAAATATTGGTGCCGTAGACCATGGGATTGTCCGCGGCGACGCCGCCTCCGGCTGTTTGCAGCGTCAATACCGTGCCCGCTGCGTTGAGCGAGGCCTGGACTTTCGACGTCCCGGAGCCGCTGTTCATGGTGTTGTTGATATAGTTGGCCAGGTTGGTCAGATTGTCGGTCGAGCCTGCTGTACCCAGCACGACGGTGTCCGCAGTTCCGGCGGCATCGTTAATCATCAGGGTGCCGGTCAACGTGTCGCTGGCGTTGCTTACAGTGACGGTGCCAAAGGCTGTGTTGGCCGCGGCGTTTCCGGCCACGACTGCGGTCTGTGCGACCACAGCGTTGCCCGTCGTCGCCGCCTGGTCCTGAATCTGGCTGCCCGTAGTGACGGCTGCGACTACATTGTTGGTGGTCTTGTTGGCTGTTGCTGTTAGGGTCAGGGTTTTACCGCCATTGCTCAGGGTTGCCGTGATGTCGGCATAGGCCGCGCCGGCTCCGTTGGCGCCGTTGATAGTGGCCGCCAAGTTCGCTAGGGTATCGGTACTCCCCGAGGCGCCGAGAAGCAGATTCGTACTCGCAGGCGTCGAGGCATCGCCGGTGAGCTTCAGCACGCCGGTGAGAGTATCTGTGGAGTTGTTGACCGTGATCGCGCCGATGACGCCGCCCGCCACGGCGGTATTTCCCCAGCTGCCGCCCACGGAGGTGGTCGTGGCCTTGTTATCGGTGATGCCGGTGCCAGTGACGGAAACATTGGAGCTGGCCGAGGTCAAGGTGAGGATGGTGCCGGCCACGTGCGTGTCTGCAGCGCCCGTGACGTTGGTAACGGTGGCGGAATTGAGCGATGCGGAGACGCCCCATCCGGAGTTGTTGATGGTGGACATCAGGTTCTGCAGCGTGTCGGTGGAGTTGGCCGCACCCAGAACGAGAGCATGGGTCTTGCCTGTCGAATCGGTGATGTTGAGCGTGCCGCTCAGCGTGTCGTTGACCTGCGAGACGGTGACGGTGCCGACTCCGCCCACGCCGTTGGTATAGACGCCGGTGCCGGTTGTGGATTCGGTATTGACGCCGATGCTCTTGCCGCTGATGATGATGCCGGTGTCGGTGCCGTTGGTTAGGGCGGCGGAATTGACATAGCCGCCAGCCGTCGCCGAAGTCGATGCTCCGGTGCCAGCCTGCGTGGCGGTGCCGAACGATGCGGAAATACCCAAGCCGGAGTTGTTGATGGCATTGATCAGGCCTTGCGCGGTATTGGCATAGTTGGTGCCTGCGCCCACGCTGATGTTGGCGGTGGCCTGGACAGCGGCGCCGTTGCTGCCTTGTGTCAGATAGCCGACCGCGATGGTTGTCGTTCCTGTGGAAGCGCCCAGCGAATCGGAAGCGGCCGCGTTCTTGCCCGCGTCCGAGAGATCGATGAACACGTTGTTCTGCCCGTTGCTGTAGGCCATCGCGCCGTTTGAGTCGCCCACGTTGGAAGACGAAAGGCCGCGGATATTCAGCGCGTCGACCGCGGAGCCCGCTGTGGAGGCGTCACCGGTGTAGATGTTGGTGCTGGAGTTAAACACCTGCTCCTGGTTATAGGTGGTTGTGGAGCCGATGTTCGAGATTTCCGACAGGATCGACTGATACTCCTGATTGGCGGCTTGATCCTGCGTGCTGTTGAGGGTGCCGTTGGCGGACTCGGTGGCCAGCGTAACGGCACGGTTGAGCAGGCTTGTCACCTGCGAGAGGGCGCCATCGGCGACCTGCAGAAGGCCCTCGCCTTCACTCGCATTGGTTTCAGACTGCGTGAGAGCCTGCTGGTTGGCCTGGAGGCCGTTGACCAGTGAAAGGCCGGCGGCATCGTCCGCGCCGGAGTTGATCTTCGATCCGGAAGACAACTGCTGGAGCACGGTGTTCAGGCTACTGTTGGTGTTATTCAGGTTGTGCTCCGCATACACCGCGGAGATGTTGTTCAAGACACCCAGGGACATGGGGTTTCTCCTTGTTGGATGCGGTGATTTGCGGTCCTTTTCCGAGAGTGCCCCCATTTTGTAACTGCCGTGGGTAGCTGCTGCCGGCTCGGAACCGACGCATCTGGCCCCTTCTTCGGCGTGGCCTTCAGGGACTTTATGGGATTGCGAATTGTGTCCCGGCGGGGACACTTCAGCACCTTCGATTTTATTTTTTTAACCTTTCGCGGGTGATGCCGATAACTGCACTGAAGGAGATGGGAAATGATCGAGTTGACGCGACTCAACGGCCGCCCGATGGTGGTGAACAGCGACCTGATCAAGACCGTGGAAGCTTCGCCCGATACGATGCTGACGCTGATCAACGGAGAGAAGTTGATTGTGCGCGAGGAGATTGGCGACGTGGTGGAGAAGGTGCTCGCCTACCGGGCGCGATTGCTGGCCGTGGTGGCCAAGCGGCTGCATCGGTTCAGCGATCTGGAGCGCGCGGCGGCACTGGTGAGCCTGGATGCCGAAGGGCAGCCGGAGGCCCCGATCCAGATGAAGCCGGCCAGCGATTTTCCGCAGTAGAAGCCGCAGAGTTGCGGAGGTCCTCGAGGGAACACTCTATGGATAAAGCGAGCATCGGCGGAGCGTTTCTGGCCATCGCCGGGATTCTTGCCGGCTTATTGATCGAAGGGGGCAACCTGGGCCAGATTCTCCAGCCCACCGCGGCGCTCATTGTGTTTGGCGGCACATTGGGCGCGGTGATGCTCCAGTTTCCGCTGACTACTGTGGTGGAGGCCTTCCGCAGCCTGGGGAACCTGTTTGCCGCACCGCGCAGACAGGAGACGCAGTTGATTCGTGAGCTGGTGGCGTTTGCCAACAAGGCACGCCGGCAAGGCATGATTTCGCTGGATGCCGATTTGCAGGTCATCCAGGATCCGTTTCTGAAGCAAACGCTCATGCTGGCCGTGGACGGCACCGAGCCCGTGGAGCTGCGCAAGATCATGCACGTGAGCCTGGAGTCGCTCACCGAGCAAGAGGAGCGCCTGCCCGCAGTGTTCGAGTCGGCGGGAGGGTTCTCGCCGACCATCGGCATCCTGGGCGCCGTGCTCGGCCTGATCCAGGTGATGCAGCATCTGGACAACATCAACGAGGTGGGCCGCGGCATCGCGGTCGCCTTTGTGGCCACCATTTACGGCGTGGGCGTTGCGAACCTCTTCTTTCTTCCCTTCGCCGGCAAGATGCGGCTGCGCATTCGCGACGGCTACCGCCGGCGCGAGATCATGCTGGAAGGCGTGATTTCGATTCTGGAGGGCATCAACCCGCGCATGCTCGAGATCAAGCTGGCCGGCTTCCTTGAGAGCTCAAACCAGGAGCAAAGGGAGCGCGCCGCATGAGGGCGCGCGTGCCCCGCAGCCGCGTCAGCCAAGACCGCTGGCTGGTGTCGTATGCCGACTTCATCACCCTGCTGTTTGCATTTTTCGTGGTGCTTTACGCTTTTGCGCGCGCCGATCAGAAAAAACAGGTGCAGGTTGCGCAGGCCATCGACTCGGCCTTCAAATCCATGGGAGCTTTCTCGAATTCCAATCAGTCGGCAGGCGCGCAGGGTGCGGCGCAGCCGGCACACGCCGCGATGGGTGAAGAAATACTCACGTCGATGCAGGTGAAGAGCGATCTTAACCGCATTCGCCACGACCTGGCGCTGACGCTGGCCAAACAAATTGCCTCGCACGCGGTTTCGCTCGATATGGGCCGCGATGGGCTGGTGATCAGTCTGCGCGAGGCGGGATTCTTCGATTCCGGGTCGGCGGCGCCTAAGGAGGAGGCCCTGCCGACGCTGCGCCAGATCGCCGAACGGCTGAGCGCCACGCCTTACGATCTGCGTATCGAGGGCCACACCGACAATGTTCCTGTCCACAACGCGGAGTTCAATTCCAATTGGGAGCTTTCGGCGGCGCGCGCCACGCACATTGCCCGCCTGTTTCTGGAGATGCAGGCGCTTCCTCCCGACCGGCTGTCGGCCGCGGGGTACGCCGAATTTCATCCTGTGGCCAGCAACGACACTGCGGAAGGCCGCGCGGAGAACCGGCGCGTGGATCTTGTGGTGCTGCCGCGGACGGAGCTTAACTTTGCCGAACCCGGCGCCGCGGCTCCTTCCGGGCCGTGGCGGAAAGTGACGGATGAATAAGCGGAGTTAGCGGAGTTAGCGGGGCTAGCGGAGTTAGGGCTGTGTGCCGCGTTCAAGGAGCAACCAGCGGATACGAAGCCGGCGTGGACGGGGTCTAACCCCGCTAGCCCCGCTAACCCCGCTAACCCCGCTAACCCCGCTAGCCCCGCTAACCCCGCTAACCACGCTAACACCGCTAACTCCGCTTCTCTTTATTCCACCCCCAGCACCTTGACGATGACCCGCTTGCGGCGCTGGCCATCGAACTCGGCATAAAAGACACGCTGCCACGTACCGAGATCGAGATGGCCGT
>Ga0302267_10001202_pt1 | contig 33336 bp, 31 predicted proteins | sample III_Bog_E1_3_FD_194555 | JGI IMG/M metagenome (GOLD analysis project Ga0302267, IMG submission 194555) | Peat permafrost microbial communities from Stordalen Mire near Abisko, Sweden - III_Bog_E1_3 | ecosystem: Environmental > Terrestrial > Soil > Wetlands > Peat | place: Sweden: Abisko...
GACGCGTCCACCGAGAGCGTGACGGTTGGAGCATCGGCTCCGAAAACCGACATCGATGTCAGCAATACGATTGCGAGACACAAGAAATCCCTGCCTATGGAACGTGCTCCCATGAACCCTCCAGATTGTGAGTTGCCCCGACCGCGATGCCGATTGAACCGTAGGTAAATATATCAGTTTGCCGAATCGGCTCCCCGTTGCAGCGGCCATCCACCGGTATTCCGAGGCGGCACGCCTGCTATCATTTCTGACGTGGCGGCGCGCGGGAAATTTATCACCTTCGAAGGTCTCGACGGCAGCGGCAAGAGCACGCAGCTTGAGAAGCTGGCGCGTTCCCTGCGCGCGCACGGCTTGTCCGTCACCGTCACCCGCGAGCCGGGCGGGACGGGTACGGGCGAAAAGATTCGCGAGGTGCTGCTGCACTCGGCCACGGCGGGGCTTTCTCCGTTCACGGAAATGGCGCTCATGTTTGCGTCGCGTGCCCAGCATATTCACGAAGTGATTCTGCCCGCGCTCGCCGAGGGCCGCATCGTGCTCTGCGACCGCTTCACTGATTCGACCGAAGCGTATCAGGGCGGAGGCCGCAAGCTGGGATCGAAGGCGGTGCTGCGTTTGCACGAGATCCTCTGCGCCAACCTGCAACCAGACCTGACGATTCTGCTCGATAATGAAGTGTCGTTCAGCATCGAGCGCGCGCGGCGTCGCAATCGAAGGCACAAAGCGGGAAGGTCGGAAGCTGGACGGTCGGAAAAGAGTCCCGAAAAAGACGAAAACCGCTTCGAGCAGGAAAGCGGGGCATTTTTTGGACGCGTCCGCCACGCCTACCTGGCCATCGCGGCCCGCGATCCGCTGCGCGTGCACGTGATCAATGCCCGAGGCACGCCCGGCGAGACGCACGCGGTTATCATGGAACTGGTGCGGAAGAAATTGAAAGTCTGAGAGACGGCTCTTAGCTTGTGGCTTTTAGCTAAGAGCCAATAGCGAATAGCCAACAGCGTTCTTTATGCCCTTTTCCGATTTCGCGGGCAACCCGGAAACCATCCATCGCCTGCGCGAGATGCTGGCGCGCGAGCGCTTTCCGCACGCGGTCATTCTTGCCGGAGCGCACGGATCGGGCAAATACACGCTGGCTCTGATGCTGGCCCGTGCGATGAATTGCCTGGACCGGCCGATAGCAGGCGGCGACGCCTTGCCCGACTTTTGCGGACACTGCTCGAACTGCACGCGCATCGCGCAATCCGCGGACCTCGACGCCCGCTTTGCCGAAGCCGTCGAGGCACGCGAAAATCTCCGCGACACGGATAAGAAAGAAACGCGACTCTTCGTCCAGACTCATCCTGACGTGCTGATCATCCCGCCCGATCCGCCGCAGATGATGATCAAGGTCGACCAGGTTCGGCATGTGATTGAGACCATCTACTATCGCCCTGGCGAGGCTCGCGAGCGCGTTTACATCTTCACTAGTTCGGCGTTCATGAAAGAGGCCGCCAACTCGCTGCTCAAGGTGCTGGAAGAACCGCCCGAGTTTGCCACCATTTTTCTGCTGACCGAAAACGCGGGAGAATTGCTGCCCACGATCCGGTCGCGCTCCATGACGTTTAATCTGGGCGCGCTTCCTCTCACGGAAATCGAAAGCCGGCTCGCCCAGCTTCGTCCCGATTGGAATGCCCGGCAACGCGCGCTGGTCGCCCGTCTGAGCGAAGGCGCGATCGGGCGGGCTTTATCCTTCGATATTGAAAGCTATATCGCGGCTCGCAGCCACGCGCTGATCCTGCTGAAATCGGCGCTCGGGGGCGGCAGCGACCACACTGAGTTGTTCAAGACGACCGAGAGCTATCGGTCGGGCGCCGAGGGGCGCGCGAAGATCGAAAACCTTTTTCGCACCCTCTACTCGCTGCTCGAAGACGTGATGTTTCTGCAATCCGGCGCGGCGCAACTGGTGCGCAATACGGACATTCTGGGCGAACTGAAGAAAATGGCCGAATCCGCCGACTTTGCCTGGGTGCAGCGCGCCGCGGAGGGTCTCAGCGAAGTCGAGCGCGGACTGCGTCGCAATCTGCTGCGGTCGCTCTCACTCGATGCCTTCGCCACCGCGCTGGAGCGCGTTTCGTAGCCAGAACCTGGCCGGCTGTGGCGATGGAACATGGTTCGGCAATGCGCGCCCAAGACGCTGCACAATATATTGTCATCCTACGCCCGCTGTGATACCGTACCCTCAGTTCACACCTCTGGACCCACAATCTCAGGCTCGAGTTGTGGCATACTTTGCCCGCCCTGCGCGCAGGTGGTGCGTTTTGAAAGATACGCTCGACTCCATGCCAGTTGAATCATCCACGGATCAAGATAGCTTCGCGAATCGCAAGCTGATTCGCCCGACCCTCACTCGCGCCGAGGGCGCGCACAGCGACCACGGCCACAATCACGGTCACAACCACTCACCCGCCGAACGCCGGGACCGGGATCGCGATAGAGATCGCGACCGTTCCGCTGGCGCCGGGGCCAAGAAAATCGTGCCCACCGAGCAGACCAACGCCGAGAATTTTTATTACCAGAAGCAGATGCAGTCGAAGACCCCCATGGTCATCGTGCTGCGCGATGGCGAAGAAGTCCACGGCTATATCGAGTGGTACGACAAGCACTGCATCAAGCTGAACCGCAGCGGCGCCGCTAACCTCATGATCTACAAACCCGCCATCAAGTACATGTTCAAGGAAGGCGAGAACGGGCGGAAGTAGAAAGGCAGCTCTCAGCTGTCAGTTATCAGCTCTCAGTTTTTGGAACTGAAATCGCGGAGACTGCTCTATCACGTCTCCATTGATCCGCAGGCTATTTTCGTGGAACAACCCCTTCGTCGCGGATTTCCCGTTGTTTGGCGCCTCCTATATTTACTGGCATCTTTTTACGTCGCAGCTACCGTTGTCGGCGGCATCGGCCTTGGGTGGTATTCCCTGCATCCCAAGAGCCCTCCCATTCGCGCTTATGAAGAACGCAATGTGCAGGCTGCCGCGCGCGAACAATCGGTGGAATTTCGCGACGTGGAACTCACCTCGCCCGACGGAGTGGTGCTTCGCGCGTGGTATATGCGGCCGCAAGAAGCCAACGGCGACGCGGTCATTCTTCTTCACGGCGTCACCGACAATCGAATGGGCGTTTATCCGATCGGGAAATTTCTAGCCGACCATCACTACACGGTGTTGATGCCCGATGCGCGGCACCACGGCGCGAGCGGGGGATTGACGACCTATGGAGTCCGCGAAGTAGACGACATTCGCCGCTGGCTGAATTGGTTGGAGAATCAAGAACCGGCGCGATGCGTGTATGGGCTGGGCGAATCCATGGGAGGGATGGAATTGCTGGAGTCGCTGCCGCGCGAGCCGCGTTTTTGCGCGATTGTGGCCGAGTCGGCGTCGGCAAGTTTTCGTGAGGAGGCCTATTACCGCTTTGGACGCCCGTTTCACACGGGTCCGTGGCTGGGCCGCACCTTTTTTCGCCCGCCGCTGGAAGCGGGAATTCTCTTTGTGCGGCTTTGGTATGGAGTCGATCTCGGAACCGTTACGCCGGAGCAGGCGGTCGTGGGAACGAAGGTCCCTATTTTGCTGATTCATGGACTGAATGATCGTGTCGTTCTGCCCTATCACTCGGATTGGATCCAGGCGAAGAACCCGACGGCGATCACGGTGTGGAAAGTGCCGGGAGCGATTCACACTGGAGCGTATAAAGCAGCGCCCCAAGAATTCGAACAAAGAGTGCTGGAATGGTTTGCGTCGCACCCATCGCCGGTTCGGCCCTCTTCGTCAGCCAGCGTCCCGGCGACCTGAATCTATTTATGTAGACGCGACTCCAAGCTAGGGAAATTCTGATTAAGTCCCGGTTTCCCCCGTGCACCGCTGTGTACCCTGTGGTTTATGCTTCCTGCCGACACTTAGTCAGAGTTTCCTAGGTCATCTCAAAGCGTTTGCGATACGTTCCAATCGCGCCTGCGTGTCGCCAAATCCGGGCGACAGCTTGAGCGCTCCACGATAGGCTTCGGCTGAGGCTGCGAGTTGTCCTTTGTCTTCCAGAACACGGCCTTTCCAGTAGAGAGCCGATGGCGAGGGCGCAGTCCGCGCGGCCTGGGAAAAATCGTGTAACGCGGCGTCGAGTTTGCCTTCGTCGCGCTCGATCAGGCCGCGGCCGAGCAAACTATTCTGCTCATGCGGGTTCAGCGCAATGGCGTACGTAAACTCTGTAATTGCCTCATCCCGCCGTCCGAGTTGCTTGAAAAGCACGCCCAGGTTGTTGTGCGTCTGCGCCGCTTCGCGCTCGTCCGACGCATACTTCAGCGCGAGTTGATATTCCTGTAGCGCGCGATCCAGCTCATTCTGCCGCTGCAGCAAGATGCCGAGGTTGTAGTGCGCGGCGGCGAGTGTGGGCATCAATTGGATGGCGCGCTCAAGATGCGGCACGGCCAACTCGGGGCGTTGCATGTCGATCAATGCCGAACCCAGGTTGCCCTCGGCGACGGGATTCGCGTCCGTCGCTTGGATGGCATGCGTAAACAGCGAGTAACTGTCGCGCCAGTATCCCATCTGGATGTGCGCCGCCACCGAATACCCCAGCAGCACGGCCGACGCGATAGCAACCTGCGCCGCAAGGCTCAGCTTAATTCGCGCGGCCGCTTCAGCAAGCAGCCAGACGGCAATCACGAGCAATCCCCAAACAGGGAAGTACGCGTACCGGTCCGCCCATGCCTGGCGGCCGACCTGAACGATGCCGATTACGGGTATCAACGTTCCCAGGAACCATAGCCACCCGGCCAGCAGATAGCGGCGTTCTCGGAAGTGCCAGAACAATGCCGTGATTGCCGCGAGCACCGCCGCCGCGACGATCACTCTCCAAAGCGCGAGCGAGCCCTCGGGATGCGGATAAAACACAGCCAGCCGCGACGGCCATACCGTTTTCTCGACATAAATAAGATAAGAGTAAATGGCATTCTTCACCCGCATCGCCAGCGGCAAAGCCTCGATCAAGCCGACAGCGCCTCCCGCGCGCTGCGCGTAGAGCGTGATTGCCGCGCTGGCCGCCGAAAGCGCCAGCAACGGAATCTTTTCGAGCACGAGTTTGGAAAGTGACGTCCGCGGAAACCGCCGTAGCGGCCAGAAGTCGACGAGCAGCAGCATAAACGGCAACGTGATCGCCATGGGCTTCGCCATCAGCGCAAGCGCGAAAAACAGCGCAACCAGCAGATAACGACCGACCCGCGGCTTCTTCGCGTACCACCCATAAGCGGCAAGCGCCAGAAGCAGAAAGAACGTGCAGAGCACGGTCTTGCGCTCCGCCACCCACGCCACCGACTCCACGTTGAGCGGGTGGACGGCAAACAACCCCGCAACGAGCGCGCTGCGCCCGACGAATCCAGTAGCCTTCGCCAGCAGCAGAAACAGCAGCACCACATTGAGGGCATGCCAGAGGATGCTCTGAGCGTGATGTCCCGCCGCGCCCAGCCCGAACGACTGCACATCCAGCATGTGCGACAGCCACGTCAGCGGATGCCAATTGGCTTCCGCAGTTGCAGTGAAAGCCCACGCCACGCCACGCGAGGTCAGCCCTTGTTGAACGTGCCAATTCGAGGTGACGTAGTTGGGATCGTCGTAGTTGACGAATCCATTTTGCAGCGCGGGGTAGTAGAGCGCGAGGGTGCCGAGGAAAAGCAACAGCCCGATGAGAGGTATGGTTGTTCGCCGCTGCGGCACGACTATTTTCTAGCAGGTGGGGCGGGAGCGAGGATAGTCCTCAGTTGGGGTCTTGCTTTTGGCGAGCGCGGCGAGCGGCTATTTTACCGCGGGACTTGGGTTGGGTTGATCGATTTCCAGTTGAGTCAGGCGGCGATTTAAAAGCGCCAAGTCGTCGTTCAAGAGCGATGGGCCGGAAAGATCGATGTCTAGGAACTGATGGAGCAATTCCGCGGGCGATTGGTTGAAGCCGTTCTTGAGCAGGGCCATGTAGCGGGGCACGAACCAGTCGTGGCGGGTGGTGTAGAGCTCGTAGTATTTCAGCGCGAGCAGGCCCCCGTAGACGTAGTTCACATCGTAGAGCGGGTCCTCATACATGAGAGAGACCATGGCCCAGCGAGTGCGCAACTCGGGAGTCGAGGCAGGAAATTGCGAAAACTGGCTGTCGATTTTTAATGTGAGGGTGTCGAGATCGTCGGCGTTGCGGACGGTGCCGGCGGCGACGCCATCGTAGATTGCCTGCTCGATCAATGCGTCCTGTGCGCCGTAGAAGGCGTCGAGGCCTTTGATGCTCATCCAACGCTCGAGGTAGTAACGCTTCAGTTCGGGAGCGGCGGCGTGTTCGGCAAGATAGTCGGCGAGAACCAACTCGTTGAATTGCGCGAAGGACTCGAAGAGAAAATGCGGACCGTGCTCGTAGGACGGGGGCACGCCGCTATCGGTCATGGGCTGGCGGTGGACGGCGTGTCCGCCCTCGTGGGCGATGACGGAGAGATCCTTGAAAGTTCCGTCGTAGCGTCCGTAGAACAACATGCTGGGAGTGCCGGAAAAACCAACGGAGAAGCCGCTGCCGTAACGGTTGGGTGCGCCGCCGGGCAAAATGTCGGCGCGTCCGTTGGCGGGATCGAGCAGGGCGTCGAATTCGGTTTGATAGTCTTTGCCAAGGCCGGCGAAAACATCGTGGAAGACGTGGCGCGCGTCGGACAGCGAAGTGACGGGCGGAGTGAATCCCGGGGCGGGGACCGACATGTCCCATTCGTGGGCGGGTTGGCCGCCAGACGACAAACGATAGTTGCGCTCGATTTCGTGCGCGCGAATTCTCTCGTAGCGGATGGAAACGTCTCCATGCTGCGCCATAGTGGCGAGCAGGCTGCGCGTTTCTTCCGGCTTAAAGTCGAGGTTTTGGTATTTGCGCGCGGGGGCGTCGGCGTAGTAGTGCGACTTGGCGAGAAGAGTTTGCGCCTGGACGGTGTGCAACAGCGTGAACGCGAGCAAGTCGCGTTGGCTGGCGTATCCGGCAAAACGGCGCTTGAAGCCCTCTTCGCGGACGCGGGCGTCGAGGTCGGTGGCGATGAGGTTGCGCTGGCGGACTACGTCGAGCTCGCCGGTCGCGGTTTTCACTTTTCCGAAAGAAATGCTGGAGACGATCTGGTCGGAGAGATCGTATTGCCAATCGCCGATTTGCGGTTGGAATTGGTCGAGGAGCGCTTGCTCGGTTTCCGGCAACAGATGCGGGCGGTCGCGGCGTATCTCGGCAAGCGCGAAGCGATACGCGGCGAGCGCGGGCTTTTCGTTGAAGAACCCGCTGAGCCGGTCTTCTGGAATTGCGAGAATTTCGGGATTGAGGAAGGCGGTTTTGGCGTCTACGTCGGATTCGAGTGTCTTATCGGCATCGCAGGCGGCATTGTCCTTCCGATTCTGGGCGCAGCGCAGATGCAGGTAGCGCTCGTGCTTGGCGAAAAGAGTCTGGACGGAATCATTTTTCTGCAAGGCGCTGAACAGTTGCTGCGCCGAGTTGAGTTGACCTCTAGAGCGGGCTAACTCGGCGACGGCGGCATTCAGATCGGCGCGGGCGGCGACTTCATCCGCGGGAGTTTTGAAGTAGTAGCGCGGGAGGTCGGCGGATAGAGCAGGCGGCGTTTGTGCCGAAGCAATTAAATTCGCTCCTACTGCAAACGCCAGAAGCGGCCAGCATCCGAACTGCCTCATGCTTAACCTCTTTGCGATAGACGGCTCCCCTACAGCTTCGGTAGCACAATCCCCTTCTGCGCCTGGTATTTCCCTTTGCGATCCTTGTAGCTGGTCTCGCAAACTTCGTCCGACTGAAAGAAGAGAATCTGGCACAGACCTTCATTGGCGTAGATCTTTGCGGGCAGCGGAGTGGTGTTTGAGATTTCCAGCGTGACGAAGCCTTCCCACTCCGGCTCGAACGGCGTCACGTTCACGATGATGCCGCAGCGCGCGTAGGTTGATTTGCCTACGCAAATCGTCAGCACGTCGCGCGGAATCTTGAAATACTCGACCGACCGCGCCAGCGCAAACGAATTCGGCGGCACGATCGCGACATCGGAATTCACCGACACGAACGAGCGCTCGTCGAAATGCTTCGGGTCGATCACCGTGCAGTTGACGTTGGTAAAAATCTTGAACTCGTCGGCCACGCGTAGGTCGTATCCGTAGCTCGATACGCCGTAGGAAATCACTCCCGTGCTCACCTGTTTCTCCGAGTACGGATTAATCATGTCGTGCTCCTGCGCCATGCGCCGGATCCAGCGGTCGCTCTTGATCATGGAACCTCTTTGGAATTTGTGATTGAAAAGTTGGAATTGGTAATTTCGCTGCGATCGAAATTCCGGTGGCCGGAGTTTTCAATCGCAAATGACGATTCACCAACGGCAAATCTGCTTCGGCTGGTGCTGTCATCTTACGAGACAAGGGGCCAGGTTGACAATCCGCCCTATCTTCCTTAGCATCAATAACTTGAGGAACCAATCCTCGGGATACAGAGGCTGCCCGTGATTAAGCTCGACATCATCAACGAAGTGGTCAACCGCACAGGGATCACCAAGACCAAGGCGGAGCTCGCCGTCGAAACCGTCTTCGGGAGCATGAAGAAGGCGCTCACGAACGGCGACCGCATCGAACTGCGCGGCTTCGGCGTGTTCAACGTGCGTCCGCGCAAGACCGGCATCGGCCGCAATCCGCGTACCGGCGCCGAAGTTTCCATTCCCCCGGGCAAAGCCGTTCGCTTCAAGCCGGGCAAGGAACTGCAATCGATCGACTAGCTGGGATTGCGGAGGTCAGAGGTCAGATTGCAGAGGTAACTACTGCAATGGTTCTTCACCTCTGCAATCTGACCTCGAACCTCTGACCTCACTCATGTCCGACCCCACGTCTTCACCGCCTGCACTTGCATGGGATTCGCGGACCCAACCCCCCGTCTGGGTCATGCCGCCGCCGCGCCAGCGCTGGGGGTTGTATCTGCTGCTTCTGGGCGCGACCTTTCTGAGCACGCTAACGGTGGGCGCGCGCATCTACGCCAATTTCGCGCTGCATCAACCGGCGTTCTCGTTCAACGATGAAAACATTCCTCTGTTCCCAATTCAATGGATGTGGCAGGCTCCGGCAAGGCTGATGCACGGGCTTTCGTTTTCCCTCGCGCTGATGTTCATCCTCCTCGCGCACGAGATGGGGCACTACCTGTGCGCGCGGCATTATCGCGTGAACGCAACGCTGCCATTTTTTATTCCTTTTCCCAGCTTGATCGGAACCTTCGGAGCGTTCATCCGCATCAAAAGCCCGATTCCCACCCGCGCGGCCTTGTTCGATATCGGAATCGCCGGTCCGATTGCTGGCTTCATTCCATCGTGCGCGGCGGTGCTGGTGGGGCTTTCGTTGTCGCGCCCGCTAATGTTCGCCGGTCCACTCGACAACGAGCCGGGGTTTCCCGGAGCCTTTTATCTTGCCGCCCGCCTGCTGCACCTTGACGTGCCAGTCACATCGTTATCCTTGCATCCGATTGCGGTTGCGGGATGGGTAGGGATGTTCGCGACGGCGCTGAACCTGTTGCCCGGCGGCCAACTCGATGGCGGCCACATTTTGTTTTCCGTGTTCCCCAGATTACACAAGTGGGTTTCCCTGGCGGTGGTGATTGCGCTCATCCCGTTAGCCAAATACTGCTGGGTCGGATGGCTGATTTGGGCGGTGGTCTTGTGGCTCACCAGCCAGCATCCGCCGACTCCAGGTCGCCGTGAAATCGGCCGCGGGCGAAAATGGCTGGCGGTTTTTGCAATTCTGATGCTGGGGCTGGCCTTCACGCCAACCCCGATCACCGGCGCTTCCGGAAGGCAGAAATGGCCGGACATCCGCGAAGCCGGCATGCAAGGGGCGCAGTATGTGCGCGGCGAATTTCGTCACCTGCTGCATCGCAAGTAGTCCTGCCAATGTTCGCCGAGCGAAGTCCGTTGGCATCTCTTGCAACCCAGCGAACGACCAACGACAAGCGACTAACGACACTCCTACATCAACCACACCGCATCCACATCCACAATCACCTGCGTGCGAGGAATCTTTCGCGCCGCCGCTTCCACCAGCATCGCCCGCAACAGCGCGTTCATCCTCTCGCGGCTGGGCGACTTTAGAATGAAGTGGTATCGGTAGTCGCGTTTCAACCGGGTAATCGGAGCCGCCGCCGGCCCGAGCACGCGAATGCCTTCATGCCGCGTCTTCTCGAACCAGCGCCCCAGTTCGCCCGACCAGGCCAGAGCCTCGTCCAACTTTTCGCTGCGGATCAGCACATTCGCAATCGCGCTGTACGGCGGATAATGCATCCAGGCGCGAAATTGCAGCTCCTTATCGTAAAAGCCGGCAAAGTCATGCCGCGCCGCGAACTGCACCGCGTAGTGATCCTGAAAATAAGTCTGCAAGACAACCTTGCCCGGAGTCTGCCCACGCCCGGCGCGGCCAGCCACTTGTGTAAGCAGTTGAAACGTTCTTTCGGCCGCGCGGAAATCGGGCAACCCCAGCGCCATGTCGGCTCCAACCACGCCAACCAGCGTCACACCGTGGATGTCGTGTCCCTTCGCAATCATCTGCGTGCCCACCAGCATGTCGAGCGCGCCTTCATTCAACGCGTTCAGGGCATGCTCGAAGTCTTCCCGCCCTCGCACCGTGTCGCGATCCAGTCGCCCGATCCGCGCCTGCGGAAACATGCCGTGCAGCAACTCCTCTAGCTTCTCCGATCCAGTCCCGACAAAATAGACGTACTCGCTGCCGCAATGCGCGCACTTTTCCGGGATCCGTTCGACGTGTCCACAATAGTGGCATTCCATCTTGCGCTCGCGCTTGTGGTGCGTCATCGAAACGGCACAGTTCTTGCACTGCAACGTCTTGCCGCAAGCGCGACACAACACCACCGGAGAATATCCGCGCCGGTTGAGCAACACCATCACCTGCTCTTTTTTCTCCAACCGCTCGCGGATTTCCTCCGCCAGTTTGCGCGAGATCACCTGCTCCTGGCCGGTTTCCTGAAACTCCTGCCGCATGTCGACAATCTCGACTTCGGGCAGCGGACGCATCTCCACGCGGTCCGGCAACTCGACGAGCGCATATTTATTTTTCTTCGCGTTGTAATACGATTCGAGCGAAGGCGTGGCCGAGCCGAGCACTACAGTCGCCCCCGCCATTTTTGCCCGCATCACTGCCACATCGCGCGCGTGGTAGCGCGGCGTGTCCTCCTGCTTGTACGACGAATCCTGCTCCTCGTCGACGATGATGAGCGCCAGATCGCCGACCGGAGCGAACACCGCCGACCGGGTCCCGGCGACCACCCGCGCCTCGCCGCGCCGTATGCGATGCCACTGCTCCGCCCGCTCCGCATCCGACAACCCCGAATGCAGAATGGCAACCTCGTCTCCGAATACCTGATGCAAATCGGCCGCTACCGCCGGCGTCAGCCCAATCTCAGGAACCAGCAGGATCGAGGAGCGCCCGGCGTCCAGCACTTGCCGCATACAAGCCAGATACACCGCCGTCTTTCCGGAGCCAGTGATCCCATGGAGCAACAGGCCGCCAAACTTGCGCGACGCCACGGCATCGCCAATCTTCGCCAGCGCTGCTTTCTGCGCCGCGCTGAATTCGAACTCAAACGGAGACTGGCGCGGCTTGAGTTTTGACGTGGTGAAGTCCTCGGGCTCATCTACGAGTTCGATCAACCCGCGCCGCACCAGCGTGCCCAGCGTAGTGCGCGGAACGTCCAGACCGCGCAGAGCCTCAACCGGCAAGCGCCCGCCGGAGGCCGCGAGTGTCTCAATCAACGTGCGCTGGTTCTCGTTGAGCTTCGTGTGGGGACGAGCGACTCGCTCGTCCAGCGGAGGCGAAGCCTCCGCCCGCTCCTCTGCCCCCCGCAGCACCGCGACCTTCACCAGTCGCGCCGCATCCCGCGCCGCCGACACATCCTCGCGCCCAATCCACTTCTTCCGCACCATCCCCGCCAGCAGCGCCTTGCCCGCCCGCGTCGCTCCGCGCAAATTCCCTTCGCGCACGTCGTCCCGTTCCGCCAGAAAATCGAGCACGCGAAACTCGACCAACTGCTGTTCCGGCGTCCGCTTCGACCGCGCCGGAGACCCCGACATCCCCGCCAGATGCAGCGCCATCCGTCCCGCGTCAGTGATGCGATACGCGACCGAGCGCTTAAACTCAGCGGAGAGCGGCAGCATGGTGCGAAACACCTCGCCCACCGGAGCCAGATAGTAGTCGGCAATCCACTTCCCGAGTTTCAGCAGATGTTCGTCGAGCACCGGCGCGAGGTCGAGCGCCTCGATCACCTTCTTGATCTTTATTTGCGATGCGTTGCCTTGCGAAGAAACTTGCGGCGTACGGTCATGCAACTCCACCACAATGCCCGAAAGCCGCTGCTGCCGGAACGGCACCAGCACCCGCCCCCCGACCACCGGCTCCATGCCCGGAGGAATGGCATAGGTAAACGTCATGTCAAGCGGCACGGCAAGCGCGACGTCGCAGAAGAGGGCCATGTCTGGGAACTGATTAAATCCTACCGTATTCCGAAGTAGACTAAGAGGTGGAGTTATGCATGGCCAAATCAAGAAAGGTGTTTGCGGTTCACCCGGGAGACATTCTGAAGACCGAGTTCATGGAGCCCATGGGCGTGAGCGCCTATGCACTGGCGAAGGCCCTCGGTTTTCCGGGTATCTACGAGGTGGTCCGGGGAGACCGCGCCATCAGCGCCGATACCGCCATTCGCCTGGGAAAGTATTTCGGCCTGCCCGCGCAGTTTTGGCTCAATCTTCAGAACGACTACGATCTGAGAATCGCGGAAGGCAGCGGAATCGGCAAAGGCATTAGACCCCGCAAGGTGGCTTATGATGCCGAGCTTGCCAGCACGCAGTAGAGACGAATGCGTCCGTCCCTACGCGTTCGCTTTCGGCCCCTTCATCCCCAATTCTTTCATCACCATCTGCAAGTCCTTCCACGCCTCGCCCTTCTGCCGCGGATCGCGCAACAGAAACGCGGGGTGATAGGTAACTGCCAGCTTGCACCCATCCCATTCATCGGTACCGCGGACGCCTGCGGGTTTGAAGTCGTAAAACCGCCCGCGCAGTTGCATCATCGAGGAATTCATCGCCAGCAACGTCTTGGCCGCAGTCGCGCCGAGGGCCACGATCACTTTCGGTTTGACGACCGCGATTTGCCGCATCAGAAACGGAGAGCAGGTCTCGCACTCCTCCCGCTCTGGCTGGCGATTGCCCGGAGGACGGCACTTCACAATGTTTGCGATGTAGACCTGCTCGCGCTCGATCCCCATCGCCTTGATCATATTGTTGAGCAGTTGCCCGGCGCGTCCCACGAAGGGCTCCCCCTTCGCATCTTCATCCGCCCCCGGCCCCTCGCCCACAAACATCAAGTCGGTAGTGGGATCGCCCACGCCAAACACAATCTGCTTCCGCCCCTGCTTATGAAGAGGACACCGCGTGCAGTCGCCCAGGTCTTCGCGGATGATCTTCAGCGCCTTCACCGGATCGCTCGCGCTTTGCTCCGGCTTCAGCGCGACTACTTCGAAAATATTGTCTTCCGCAACGCGCGGCGCCGCGGCAACCGCGGCCTTCCGTGGACTCATCTCTTCTCCCAATTCTGGATTTGTCGAAACCGCAATTTCCGCTTCGTCCACTGCAACCGGCGACGACGCGACTTCTCCCACGCGTTCCGACACCGGCCGCCGGTAAAAATCGTAAATCCCCATCTCATTGTAGTAGCGGATGCGCGCCGCAAGCGCGCTGCGAAGTTCAGGATCAAGGGTGCGGGGCATTGCGGATAAGGATAACAACTTTTCACCACAGAGACACCGAGCCACAGAGGAAATCAAAAGAAGAAGGCCTTGTTCTTCTCTGTGTCTCCGTGCCTCGTGGCGGATTTTATTGCTGGGACGGCACGCCGCTGCGTTTCCGCAGCTTTACAACTTGGTCGAGCACGCGGTGCGCAACTTCCCACTTCGAAGTCTCGGGAACCTCGACGACTTCGTTGTGCGAGATGATGGTGACCGCGTTGCGGTCGGAGTCGAAACCAACGCCCTCGCGCGAAACGTCGTTCACCACGATAGCATCGAGCGACTTCGAGGCCAGCTTCTTGCGTGCGTTTTCCAGCACGTTCTCGGTCTCGGCGGCAAATCCCACGACCACCTGGAAAGTCTTCCGCCGCGCCACTTCCGCCAGAATATCCGCGGTCGGTTCCAGTTCCAGCGCCATCGCGCCGTTGCGCTTGATCTTTTGTTCCGCCGCCGCCTTCGGCCGAAAATCCGCTACCGCCGCCGTCTTGATGATCACCGTGCTCTGGGGCAAAAATTTCAAAACCGCCGCCAGCATCTCTTCTGCCGTCTCCACGCGGGTTGTTTCCGCCGCATCTGGAGCGGCAATCGCCGTCGGGCCGCTCACCAGCAGCACGCGCGCTCCGCGGCGCAGCGCCGCCTCGGCAATTGCATAGCCCATGCGCCCGCTCGACCGGTTCGTCAAATACCGCACCGGATCGATCTTCTCCCGCGTCGGCCCCGCCGTCACCAGCACGGTTTCGCCCGCCAGATCCTGCGTGGCGCCGAGCGCTTCCATCACCGCCGCGACAATCGTTTCGTTTTCGGCCAGCCGCCCCGCGCCGGTCATGCCGCACGCCAGATAGCCGCTGCCGGGCTCCACAATGCGAACGCCGCGCTTCCGCAGGATTCCCACATTCGACTGGGTGGCCGCGTGATTCCACATATTGACGTTCATCGCGGGAGCGACAACCACCGGAGCGGTCGTAGCAAGATAAAGAGTGCTGAGGAAGTCGTTGGCAATCCCCTGCGCAAACTTGGCCAGCACATCGGCTGTTGCCGGAACCACCACGAGCGCGTCGATCGCCTGCGCAATCGCAATGTGCTCGATCGCCGACTCGACGTTGGCCTGCGCGTCTTCGGAACTCGACCCGAACAGGTCGGTAATGACTTTTTCTCCGGAGAGCGCCGCGAAGGTAAGAGAACGAACAAACTCCTGCGCCGCGCGCGTCATCACGACTTGCACGCGAATGCCGCGGTCTTGCAGCAGGCGCACGATCTCCGCCGCCTTATAGGCTGCAATCCCTCCCGACACGCCCAGTGCAATTTTCATAGGAGGAGGATGGCCCTATCTCATTGGACAGGCCTTACTGTCTACGCGTCTTCCGCGAACACTTTGTTCAGACTCTCGCTCGCGGCTTCCACCGGCAATTTCGGAATTTCCGGAATCAGCCATTTCACCCGGCCCGCTTTGATCTCATCCTGAGCAATGCGGCAGGGCTTGCGCGATCCAGTATCGATGACCGGAGGCGCGCCGCCTTGCAGTTGCCGTGCCCGCCGCGCCGCCACCAGAATGTAACGGTAATTGCTGTCGAACCCCTCTACCAGCTTCATGTTTTCTCCCCGAACTTTATGTTCCCTTTACCATCTGCAAGTTAAACGAAGCCAAGATTGGCTGCACCCACTCGCGCGCCTGTTCCAACCGGCAAGCTTGCGCCGCTTCCACTCGCCGCTTGTCGTCGCCGGAAATCTCGGCCCCGCTGCGCTGCAAGCGTACCGCAAGTACTATGTCCCGCAGTTGGTCGGCCGATTGTTCCAGCACGTTGTTGACTAATACATAGTCGTATTTTGAGTAGTTCTCAATCTCTCGTCGCGCTGTGTCCAACCGCCGCCGGATCACGTCCTCCGAATCCAGGCCCCGTGTCCGCAACCGCCATTCCAGCTTTTCCCGGTCAGGCGGCAGAATGAAGATGCTGACCGCTTCCGGGATCTTCTCCTTGATCTTACTCGCTCCCTGCACATCGATGTCCAGCAGCAGGTCGTTACTTCGGTTTTCCGCTTCGCGCAGAAAGCGCCGCGCCGTGCCGTAGTAGTTTCCAAAAACTTCGGCGTACTCCAGAAACTCGCCCGATGCGATCATGCCTTCGAATTCCGGCCGGGAGACGAAAAAATATTCCTTGCCGTTCTGCTCGCTGCCCCGCGGCGGGCGCGTGGTGTATGAGATCGAGAAGTCCAGGTTGCGAACCATCTTGAACAGTTCATTTACCAACGTGGATTTCCCCGAACCCGAGGGCGCGGAAACAATGTAAACAATGCTCATCTAAAAACGCTCATTCCAGATTCTGCACCTGCTCGCGCGATTTTTCGATCTCCGACTTCATCAGCAATCCCATCTCGGTAATCTTCAATGCTTCACCCGCCAGGCCCGAGGTTTTTGACAGCAGCGTATTGGCTTCGCGGTTCATTTCTTGCAGTAGAAAATCCAGCTTCTTGCCCACCTCGCCGCCCTGGTCGAGCAAGCCGAAGAAATGCTTCACGTGCGCTTTCAGCCGGACCAGTTCCTCCTGAATGTCGCTGCGATCGACCAGCACGGCGACTTCCTGCATGATTCGTTCCTTCTCCACCTGCGCGCCCAGCAATTCCTGCATGCGCGACTGCAGTCGCTCCGAATAGCTCCGCAGAATGGTGCCGCGATGGACTTCCACTCCGGCCGCCGCCTTTTCCAGACTCGTCATGCGCGCGCGCAGTTCCGTGTCGATGCTGCGGCCTTCTTGTTCGCGCATCTCATTGAGCCGCAGGAGCGCTTCTTCCACTCGCGCCATCACCGCGGTCTCCAATTCATCGCCCGATCTCTCCGCGCTCGCATCCATCGCGCCCGGCATCCGCAGAACCACGTTCAGGTCGGGCTCGCCTTCGACTCCAAATTCATCGGCCGCCGCGCGGAACGCCTGCACGTAGGCGGCAATCAGTTGCCGGTTGAGCGCGACTCCGTTCGTGCCCGACCGATCCAGACTCAAGATCACTTCCACGTGGCCGCGAGCGAGTTTCTCTTTTAGAATCCGCCGCAGCTTCATCTCCAGCGAATCGGTATCGGAAGGCAGCCGGAAGTGAAGATCCAGAAAACGGTGATTCACCGATTTCAACGACAACGCGAACGCCATCTGCGCATGGACCTGCCCTTTGACCTGCGCAAAACCCGTCATGGAGCGAAGTGTCATAAATATCCCAGGTTTCAAGGTTGCAGAGTTTCAAGGTTTCAAGGTGAAGAACTCGGCGTTCGGTCCAAGCCGCTGCAATCTAGCTTGCACTACGCTGAAACCTTGCAACCTTGAAACTTTGAAACCTTCTTTCTTACGCTTCCGCAAACTGCAATTCGTACAGCCGGCGATACGTACCCGCTCTTTGCATCAGCTCTTCATGAGCGCCGATATCGCTGATCGTGCCATTGTCGAGCACCACGATGCGGTCCGCGCGGCGCACCGTCGAGAGCCGGTGCGCGATTACAAACACAGTACGCCCACTCATAAGATTTTGCAGTGCCGCCTGCACCAGCGACTCCGATTCGCTATCCAGCGCCGAAGTCGCCTCGTCAAGAATCAGAATCGGAGCATTCTTCAGCAGCGCCCGCGCAATGGCGATGCGCTGCCGCTCGCCGCCCGAAAGCCGCACGCCGCGCTCGCCGATCATCGTGTTATAACCCTCCGTAAGTCCGCCAATGAATTCATGCGCCCGCGCCGCCCGCGCCGCTTCTTCTACCTGTTTCTGCGAAACATGCGGCTGCCCGTAGGCGATATTGTTCCGCACCGTGTCGTTGAACAGCACCGTCTCCTGCGTGACAATGCCGATCTGCGAGCGCAGCGAATCGAGCGTCACATCGCGGACATCGTAGTCGTCAATCAGAATCTGCCCGCCGCTGACGTCGAAGAACCGCGGAATCAAATGCACCAGCGTGCTCTTGCCCGCGCCGCTCGATCCCACCACCGCCAGCACCTCGCCCGCCTTTACATTCAGATTGATGTCGTGCAGCACCAGCGGCGACTCCCCGGCGTTTTCACTGGAATAGGAGAAAGACACGTTCGCAAACCGGATCGCCCGCGTAAATTTCCCCATGCGCTTCGCGCCCGGCTTTTCGCACACTTCGTCTTCAACATCCATGAAGCGGAAGATCTCCGACGACGCGCCGACCGCCTGCTGAAAATTATTGTTGAACATGGCAAACTTGCGCACCGGGTCGTAGAGCTTGAACACCGCAACGATGAAGGCCAGAAACGTTCCCGCCGTAAATAGGTGCTTATTGATCGCGTCCCGGCCCATCAGCAACAGCAGTGCGATGGCAATCGAACCGAGAATGTCCATAAGCGGCGAGCTAATCGCAAATGCCGCCACCAGCCGCAGGTTGGCGCGAAACAACCGCCGCGCGGCCGCGCGGAAGCGCTCAATTTCCCACCGCTCCATCCCAAACGCCTTCACGATGCGGTTGCCCGTAATCGTTTCGTGCAGAATGTTCTGGATTTCAGCCAGCTTGTCCTGCCCGCCCCGCGTCGTGCTCCGCACCTGCCGTCCGATCTTTCTCGACGAATACAAAATTACCGGGACAAACAGCAGCAGCACCCACGCCAGCTTCCCTCCCAGCAGAACCACCACCGCTGCTGTAAATATGAATGTAAAAAACTGTTGCAGAAATTCCGATAGCACGCTCGACATCGCGAATTGCACCTTCTCGACATCGCTGACGATGGTCGAAAGCAAAGTGCCCGTCGTGTGCTTCACGAAAAACGCCGACGAACTGCGCAGGATGGCGTTATACAAATCGTCCCGCAGATCGGTAATCATGCCAAAGCCCGCGTAGTTCACCAGATAGGTCCCGATGTAGTCGAAGATCCCCTTCAACACCGTCGCCGCGACCAGCGCGAATGCTACCACCGTCCACGGATTTTGGAAGTGCGACGGGACCAACTGTTGGAGATTCAGGAAGCGCTCGGTGTAAGGCAGCTTGAACAGCTGAATGGTTCTTCCCTGGGAGCCGGGATTCAGCACGCGATCGAAAATTGGCCCGATGAGCAGCAACCGCCCGGCGTCCAGTAACCCTACCAGCGCCATCAGCAAAACCGACGCTAGAAACTGCCACCAGTAAGGCAAGACATAACGCAGCAGGCGAATCAGCGGACGAGGGTTCGCGGAAGCTGCTGCCGAGGTACCGGCCGGATTTCCTGCGAGGTTTGGGTCCGCCACGGTGGAGGTTGCCATGCGTGTAAGGCTCAATTCTACATGCGATTTCTGCCGTAGGCTTACCTCGGGCTGTCCCGATGCACGACCTTCACCTTGTATCCCGCTTTCCGCAGTCGCTTGTTCACATCCTCGGCGATCATCACCGAGCGGTGCTGCCCGCCCGTGCATCCGAAGCTGATCGTCAGGTAGCTTTTGCCCTCGCGAATGTAGTGCGGCAGCAGGTAGATCAGCAGCTCGGAGATGCGGTTGATGAACTCCTGCGTCTGCGGAAACGAACGGATGTATTTCGCGACCCGCGGATCACGCCCCGTCAGCGCTCGGAACTCCGGCACAAAATGCGGATTGGGCAGAAAGCGCACATCGAACACCAGGTCGGCGTCGTCCGGCAAGCCGTGTTTGTATCCAAAACTCACGCACGAAACCAGAATCGTCTGCTGCGTTCCCGACTGCTGTTTGAAGCGGTCGGTCAAATGCGCCCGCAACTCGTGAACGTTGAATTTAGAAGTGTCGATCACCAGATCGGCCAGCTTGCGAATGGCCCGCAGATGCCGGCGCTCGGCGCCCAGAGACGCTCGCACGGTTGTGCCCGTCCCCAGTGGATGCGGTCGCCGTGTCTCGCTGAATCGCCGCAACAACGCCGCATCGCTTGCTTCCAGATAAATCACCCGCGTCGGAATTGCGCGCTTTACCGACTTCAAAATCGCCGGCAGCTTCTCCAGTTGCGCCCCCTCGCGCACATCCACCACCAGCGCCGTGCGCGGAATCTCTCCCGACTGCAGCGCCAGCTCAGCAAACCGCGGAATCAGCTCCACCGGCAAGTTGTCCACACAGTAGTAGCCAAGATCCTCGAAGGCCTTCAGCGCCGAAGCCTTCCCCGACCCGCTCATGCCGGTAATGATGACCAGTTCGGTGGCAGCGCGCGGTTCGCCGTTGCGCCCGCGCACTCTTCCCGTTGCGGGCTTCCCCGCCGCGTGCGTCACCTTCTTAGTCTTGCTGCGCAGTGGCATGCCGGAAATCTTAGCATTTCAGAGGCAAATGAACGGGGAAGTGAAGAAGGAAGCGAATCGGGAAGGTGCCTTCGCCGCGGAACAATAGAGTCCGCAAGTCTGGCTCCGAGCCGCGAGCCGCGGCACGCAGCGCCGTGTTGGCTCGCAGCCCGAAGCCCACAGTGCGCGAAGCGTCTACTGCTTGTCGTAAACGGCAACGCTCTTCGCTTTCTTGCCCATCGCGTCGGTCCAGTTCGCCGTCAGCGTGCGGCTCTTGCCGTCGGCCGCGACAACGATCCGGCCGGTAATCGTAACCTTGCCGTCCTTCTTGGCGGTCAGCTCCAGCGTACGGTCGTTGATCTTCTTGAGCGACCGCGTATCGGAACTCGAGTCGCCTGTGACCGGATAGTCTTTGCCATCGTACTTGCCGGTCCACTCGTTGTGCGTGGGTTTTCCTTGACCGTCAACGCCTTCCACCGTGGCTTTGATGCCATCGCCAGCGGCGTCATAAGTAACGGTAGTGTTCTTCGGGAGCCCGGCCGCGATCTTCGACTTGCCTTCGTTGAGCTTCCAGGTTCCAAGGTTGGGGTCGGCGGCGAAGCACATCGTTGCCCCGATCAAGAGCGTAACGAGCAGCAATACGCTTGTTCTCAATTTCATAGTGCCTCCAATTGTCGAACGAATAGCTAGCGAGAGAAAACGGCTAGCGACGGAGAAAGGATTCTAGTGCGGCATCGTCCTTTCCGCAACCCGCACCCTGGCCGTAAGGCTAGGGAAACTCCGATTAAGTCCCGGCTTCCTCCGTGCACCCCCGTGCCCCCTGTGGCTTATGCTTTCTGCCGACACTGAATCAGAGTTTCCCTAGAGCGACCGCAGAAAATTCAGCAGATCCTGAATCTGCGACGGGCTGAGCAATTTCAAGTTGCGAATCACGGCGTCCGCTTCCGAACCGCTCGAGCTGTGGTGCTTAATCGCTTCCAGCAAGTCCGGCGTCCGCCCGTCATGCAGAAAAAACAGCCGCTGCCCAACACCCCACAACGGAGCGGTGCGGAACTGATCCGCTCCCGCCGAACCTTGCACAATCCCATCCGCCAGACCCGACCCCATATGATGCAGTGCGAAATCCGAATACGGATGGTAAGTGACTCCGCTCAAACTGCCGTAAGTCGAAGCCGAGGTGGTCAACGCCGGGGAGTGGCACAGATCGCAGCCCGCCTGATGAAACAACTTCGCTCCATTCTCGGCCGAAGGCGTTCGCGGCGCGGGCTTCGGAGGCGCCAGCAGCCGCACAAACGCCGCGAAATTGACCGCATCCGACGACATCTCGGAAACAGTTCCCACGGTCGCGCCGGCATTCGCTCCCTGCGATGCCGGGTTCGCCAGTTCGCTGGAATCTTCCGGCAACGGATTAAAAACGCATCCCTCCACCGCCTCGCGTTTATTGGGGAAGACTTCGTTCGACACGCCCTCCTCCACGCTGAGAGCCTCGCCGGCAAACATGAGCAGCGATTTGCTATGGGCCTTCCAGCCAAAACGCATGATCGTGCCATCGCCGCCGCTGAGATTGAAAGCGCCGCCGATGCCGAGCTTCGACCGCGCCGCATCCGTAGCGTCCAAGTTGGCCCGCAACGCCGCATCCGGAGTGTTCTCGACCAGCCCCAACCCGAACAGAGGAGTCGGAATGCGGAACACAACATTATTCTCTGCCATCTGCCGCGCAAAATCCGGCTGCTTCAACACGCACCCTTTCGCATCTTTGCGGCCGGCAATCGTATACAAGCCATGCACCTCGCCATCAAGCGCACCATCTGCCGATCGATCTGCCGACCCATCCGCCTTGCGCACGAACCTAGCCACCCGCACCGGCCCGCTGGCGGTGATGAACGAAGGAACCGAGTTGGTGGCTCCATCCAGCGTGGCCAAAGCCACCTGCGGATTCGCATGCGGCTCCTCGGGGTTGGTCGGCCCCGTGCTGCTTCCTCCCGCCGTAGGCTGCGCATGACACATCGCGCAACTGTTCCCGTTAAACGTCGGTCCCAGCCCCTTGCCTTTTTCAATCGTCCCCGAAACCGAAACCTGCTTCCCGAACCGAAGAAAAGCATGGCTGAACAGAGACAATTCGTTAGGAGTAAGCGTGAGATAAGGCCCACCGCCTCCGGGCGCGCCTTTCCGCGGGCCGGGGTCCTGCTGACCCCACGCAACGGGCAAAGCGATCCGGAGGCTGAGAAGCAAGACTATGCAGCCTGTGAACGATCTCGTCATAAGAACATCCTAGCTCGCCAAACCCTCGCCAAACCCCTCCCCAAACCATCGATTCGTTCCACACGCGCCGGTGACCGAGCGCCCGGACCTCGGTGAGTAGCCAGTACATCCACCGGCGCAACGGGATGTCCGTACCCAGCAATTCCGCGTGACAACGCGAATCAGACACCCTAAACTAGCCTGTAGCAAGGTTGAGTGTCGGTACAAGTATGACTCACAAGGCCAAAGATCTGTCGCCGGACCAGAAGACGGCCCTCGAAAGCCTGCTGGGGCGCTCGATTGCCCTGCACGACGAGATCACCATACGTGTCACGACGCCACCTTCCGCTCCAGAATGGCTCCAGGAGTCTTGGAAAGCCGCGCAAGAACAGGGTCTGGATCAACTTTCCATGGAAGAAATCGACGAGGAGATCGCGGCGGCTCGGAAGGCTCGCCGCGAACGTCGGCCATCGGAGCAATGATTCGCGTCGTCCTCGACACGAATATCCTGATTTCTGCTTTGCTTCAGCCACAGGGCCTGCCCGCCAGGATTTTTCTAATGACAATCGCAGGAACTGCGGCGCAACTTTGCGTGAGCGGCGATGTTTATGCCGAATACGAAGAAGTCGTTCGGCGTCCAAAGTTTAACCATACCGAAGCCACCATCGAGCACACTCTTCGTACCATTCGGAAAAACGGACGTTGGGTAAAGCCTCTCGGACGGGTTCATGCTTGTTCCGATCCCGATGACGACATTTTTATCGAGTGCGCTCAAGCCGCGCATGCTCATTACCTTATTACCGGCAATCGGAAGGACTTCCCCGCGAACTGGGCCGACACGCAGATCGTAACTCCCCGCCAATACGTCGATGCCGTGACAGACATTTGAGAAGGGGCCTGCGCGATTTGTTACAATGACAAAACCGCAGGCAGTGGGCGCATAACTCAGCGGTAGAGTGCCATCCTCACACGGTGGAAGTCGTAGGTTCAAATCCTACTGCGCCCACCAAACATCTCGCGATGCCCGAAGAGCAGCCCTTCCGTCATTCACCCACCCTCTTGACCGCCCGCGCCGCTCCCGGTAGCCTCTTTCCATCGCCCCTTCATGGCCGCCTCCGACATCCCCGATCCTCGGTCCGTAACTGATTCACGGGAAGGCACTTCCGCAGGCCCGCGCGCTTCGGAAGATGCGCAACTTTATCCCCAGGACGGGGTTTCTATCAATGTGAGCAGCGTGGCCATGGACGGCGGAGTGCTGGACCGGGGACTGCTGAATTTTGCTGGAGCGTCCTCCTCCCCGCGCGACACCAGTTCATCCGGTGCCATCTCCGATGCCGACGTAATGCTGCGGGTGAAGACGGGCGACGAATCCGCCTTCGCGTACCTGGTACAGAAATATCGCCGGCCGATGGTCGGGTTCATGCATCGCATGTGCCGCAATCCGTCGACCGCCGAGGAACTGGCGCAGGAAGTTTTTTTGCGCGTTTACCGCTCGCGCACCACCTACGAGCCGAGCGCCAAGTTCACCACCTGGCTCTATCGCATTGCGACCAACTTAGCCGTGAACCACGCGCGCGATACGCGCCACGAGCGTCCGGAAAACACGCTGCGCCTCGATGAGCCAGACAAGGAAACCGGCACCACGCCCGACTTGGCCGACGATTCGCTCAGCGCCGAAGAGCAGATATTAAAGCGGGAGCGGCTGGCCGCCATCCGCAGCGTGGTCAACGCGCTGCCCGAGCGCCAGCGCATGGCCGTCATCATGCACAAGTATCAGCAAATGGATTACAAGGAGATAGCGGGAGCTCTGAAGTTGAGCGAATCCGCTACCAAGTCGTTGCTGTTCCGCGCCTACGAAACGCTGCGCGAACAGTTGAAAGTGTTCGTTTCGGGGAAGTAGAGGAAGCTATGAACTGCAATCAAATTCACGAACTGCTGCCGGATCTGGCCGCGGGCATGGAAGCTTCGCCGCCGGCGGCAACGCAACACATCGCATCGTGCGCCGACTGTGCCGCTCGTTTAAGCGAGCTGCAGAAAACCATGGCGCTGCTCGATGAGTGGCAAACACCCGAGCCGTCGCCGTATTTCGACACCCGCCTGCAAGCGCGCCTCCGCGAAGAAATGGCGCGTCCCGTCGCAGCATGGAGTTGGCTGCGGCGTCCAGCGTGGGCCATGTCTTTCGCTGCGGTAGTATTTGCCGGAGCGCTGACCGTCGGCGTGGTCAACAAGTCGTACTTTGTCGAGACCGGCACCATCGCAACCACGGCTCCGTCTCTCGGTCTGCCCGTGGAGCCGGGAACCGCCGTCGGCGATTTGCAGGCGCTCGAAAAGAACGACGAGTTGTACGCCGATTTCGATGTGCTCGACCAACTGCAAGTGCAGGACGACGTCACCGCGAATCAGGGAGATTCGCAATCTGCCGATTGAGCTTGCGGAAGAACTCGGGTTCTGACGTTAGCTTTGAAGGGACGCGGCTTTACAGTTTGCTGAAGAACTCAAGTCTCGTATCAGGGCATCGCTTTAGCGATGCCGCAAGTTCTCTGAAATCAAAGGCCCCTTTAGGGGCTGGGCAGGACCGCTGAAGGCTGCAGTTAAGACTTAAGCAGGATTAAGACTCAAGGAACGGAAATCGAACTAATGTTGCGCCGGGAAAAAATCGCCAGCCATCTGGCAGCGCTTCTGCTGCTGACCCCGGCGTTCGCCCAGCCCCAGCATGCCGCGCCGCCGCAGCAGCAGCAATCGCAACCTGCCGACGGCCAGTGGCACCACTTTCAGAAAGAACCGCCTCTCAGCCCCAGCCGCCCCAATCAAGCCCATCCGCCGCAGAACCAGCCCGGCCATGCCGGAAACTGGCTGCGTCGCTACAAAGATCTGTCGCCGGCGCAGCAGCGCCGCGCCCTCGAAAGCGATCCGCAGTTCCGCAAGCTTCCCCCGCAACAGCAAGCCCGCCTGCAAAAGAGACTGCAACATTTCTCCAGCCTGCCTCCGCAGCAGCAGGAACGCGTGCTCAACCGCATGGAAACCTGGGAGCACCTCACGCCCGATCAAAAGCAGCGGGCGCGCCAGCTCTTTGAGCAGTTCAAGCTATTGCCGCCCAACCGCCGCCAGGCCGTCAACCAGGCTATCCGAAGCATGCGCAACCTGACGCCCGACCAGCGCGACCAACTCATCAACTCGGAACCGTACAGCAAGACATTTTCCCTGCAAGAACGCGTCCTCCTCGACGGAGCCGCTCACCTCCCGCTCGCCTCGGGCGACGGCCTGCAAGCCCAACCACCGGAATAACGTCATCGAATCGCATAACCGCCATCGACACGAATCGTAGTACCGGTCACGAAGTCCGAAGCCCGCGACGCCAGGAACACGGCGGTTCCGGCAAGTTCCTCCGGTTGACCCCATCGACCGGCGGGAGTCCGCGCAAGAATTTCATCGTTCATGGGCATGGTACGTACGGGCGCCGTCATGTCTGTTTCAATCCACCCCGGCGCGATCGCATTAACCTGAATGTTGTGTGGAGCAAGTTCAATGGCCATGGACTTGGTCAGTTGGACGATCGCTCCTTTCGCTGCGCTGTACGAGGGAACGAGCCCCGATCCAAAGAACGAGTACATACTGCCAATGTTGATGATCTTTCCACCTTTATTGCTGACCATCGATCGGGCAGCCAGCTTCGAAAGAAGAAAAACTGCATTGAGCTGGGTCTCGATGACGTTGTCCCAATCTTCAGGTTTTTCCTGCAACACACCGCCGCTCAACGACACATTGCCGGCATTGTTTACCAGAATGCCAATGCCACCGAGTTCGCGCTCGACCTGGTTCAGTGCGGGCTCCAATCCGGCGCGATTGGTTACATCCACCTTCACCGCGACCGCCGCAGCGCCGATTGCTTTCAATTCAGAAAGCACCCGCTGGTTCTTTTCGTCGTTTCGTCCAAACACCGCGACGGCAGCGCCTGCTTGGGCCAATCCGAGCGCAATGCCACGGCCAATTCCGCCATTGCCACCAGTCACCACAGCCACCCGGCCGGTTAGGTCAAATAATGCAGGTGTTTTCATCAAGCTCCCCTTTTTCAAATGTCTGGAGTGGCGCCGATCTGCTGAGGTCGATTCAGGTGTCGGTCAGAGGCTAAGAACTGATGGCTGAAAGCTGACGGCTGAGGGCTGGCCCTACCGCCGAATCAGCGCCATCACCCATCCCGCCACGAACACTCCACCGACGAACATTGCGAAGCAGTAGAGCCCATACTTCACCTGCTCCATGGTGGAGTTCCGCTGCGTGATGCCGAACACGATCGACGCGAAGAGCGCGAACACCACCGCCGCCGAGAAGTGCGATAAGTTCAAATTAAAGTTCACGGCTTCTTCCCCAGCGCAATGTGATGCGCATCCGCCGCCGCGATAAAGTTCAGCAGGCCGGCGGCGATCAGAAAGGTCTTGCCGTAATCCGCCGCGGCATTCGCCGCCATGACGTTGCCCCAGTCCATGATGCGCGCCAGAAAATAGAGCACTCCCGTACCCACGTCTCCTACAAAGCCCAGCATGTCGAGGATGTCGCCGCCGTTCGGCTGGTAAATCCGCCCCTGCATGCCCAAACCGATCACAAACATCGCGACCACTGAAATCATCAGCAAAACGCCGCGCCCATAGCGCTTCAACAAAATGTGTCCGCCGCCCGGAATCAGCCAGCCCACAATCGGCGCAATCACCGCCATGGTCGTGAGCGGATACTCCGGCTCCGCTGCATTCTTTGATTTGTCTTTCGGATTGTCAGTCGTCGGATTGGCCATTCAGATGGTCACGATCTCTTGTTGAATTCTACCAGTGACCTCGGCGCTAGCCGGCCGCACCAGCACATCGACTTCCAGGCGCACGCCAAACTCGGGCAGGTAGATGCCGGGCTCGACCGAGAACAACGAGTTCGGCAGAATGCGCCGCTCGTCGTGAATCTCCAGATCGTCCATGTTGGCCCCATTCGCATGCACCTCGGTGCCAATCGAGTGCCCGGTGCGATGGATGAAGTAATCGCCGTACTTCGCCTTCGCGATGTGTCCGCGCACCGCATGATCCACTTGCCATCCCGCGATCGGCTTGTGAGCGGCGACGGCGTCCTGCGCCGTCTTCACGCCAAGGTCGCGAGCCTCGCGCACAATTTTGAAAATCTCGCGCTGCCGATCCGTAGGAGCCTTACCGACGACTCCCACCCACGTAATGTCGTAATACACCGCGCGCGGCGTATTTTTCTTCGCCCACACGTCGATCAAAACAAAATCGCCTTCCCGAATCGCCACCGGACGGCTGGCGCTCGGCTCGTAATGCGGATTGCCGCTATTGGCATTCACCGCGACAATCGGAGGATCGTCCGTAACCATGTTCTCTCTCGCAAACGCCTCCATGAAAAACTGCTGGATCTCATGTTCGTGCGTTCCCCCGCCGCGCACCCGCCGTCCAATTTCCTTGAAAGCCTCGGCAGTAACGGCATCGATCACATCGCGCGCCGCAAAGTGCGACTGGATCTGCTCATCCGTCAGTGTCGCTTCAAACTGCGCAATCAAATCCGCCGCGCTGACAATATTCTTGCCCAGCCCGCGGATCATGTCCGCCGTCCCCGCATCCACCATCGAAATCGTGAAGACAAAATTGTTAGGCGAGTACTGCATCGCCACATCGCGATGCGGAGCCAGAATCTGCTTCAAGGCGTCGAACAGTTCCTGCCATCCCGCGTACTGCTTCTTCACCCCGGGCAAAGTATCCAGGTGTCCCGACTCAATCTTGTGCACCAGCTTAATGGGCTCGCCTTTGGCGGGGATCAGGTAATACCAGCGCCGCGTGACCATCAGCCCATCCGGCAGCCCGAGAACGCGGTACGCGATCGGGTCGCGATGGTGATGATCGTAGAAAAGCCAGGCGTCAATGTTGCGCTCGCGCAGAGCTTGCTGGATGGCAGAGAGGTCCATATACAAACGGTTATTCTACACGACCGCTGGCGTAGGGCGGACACTCCTGTCCGCCGCCTTAGCTCTTGTTGTTGTTTCAAGAAGAAGGAACGAACGGTACCGGAGCAAAGCTAGGAAACTTGATTAAGTCCTGATTTCCCTCCGTGCACCCCCGTGTACCCTGTGGTTTATGCTTTCTGCCGACACTGAATCAGAGCTTCCCTAATTCTTGAACGGATTGAATGTCCGCACCTCAAGCCGCTCGAAATCCCGCTCATTCCTAGTCGCAACAACCAGCCGATGCACCCGTGCCGTAGCGGCAATCATCGCGTCTTGCAGCAACTCAGGGGGCTTCTTATCCATAATGCGACCCCATTCCCGAAAGCACGCAATATCCATCGGCAACACCCGGTAGACTGCTGGTACGGAATCAACCCAGCGCTCCAGTTCGCTCGCCTTCGACGGATCTTGGCGTCTGGTCCGCTCGATCCCCACCTGCAGTTCTCCCAGCGTTACAGCGGAAACGAACAACCTCGCTTCTTCCATGGCGCTGATCCAAGCCGTCACCGCTCCGTGCGGACGCATTTTTCGGAGTTCGGAGATTATGTTGGTATCGAGCAGGTATTGATTCACTCAAACTCCACCGCGGGACGGCTGCGCAACTTGCCTCTCTCAAAGGCGAGGTCGTCACAGCGTGGCTCGGGAGCGAGCAACCACTCCTTCAGGCCCGGCCGGGCAGCTTTTTGGAGCCTCTCCCATTCCTTGATCGGCACCAGAACGGCGGTCTTAACTCCCCGGCGCGTGACGACCTGCGGACCTTTCTTGATCGTCGCATCCAGGAATTCACTAAAACGCGCCTTCGCGTCCTGTACTTGCCATGAAGCCAAAATGTACCTCCTGCGCTATCCTCATTATACTGACTAGTCATCTGACTAGTCAATATTTGTGTAGGGCGGACACTTCTGTCCCCCGCTGTTGGTGTTGATTTTGATTTTGCCCTTGTTCTGACCCGCCAGAACCAAGTCAATGGCAGCGGACAGGAGTGTCCGCCCTGCACATGTCTATTCCCCGTATTTCTCTTTGAGTTGCCGCGCCATCTCGTCGCGAAGTTGCCGGTAGTCGGCATGAACCGTCGCGCGCAAAGCAGCTTCAGTCGAACTGCCTTGCGACAAAAGTTCCAGCACCCGCGCGATTTCCCCCATGCCGTAAGCGTCACGAATGAATTCACCGGCAGCCAACGATTCCGCATAAGCAACGTTAGCTTCCGCAGCGGAGAAATTCATGAAACTGCCTTCGAGCTGGTTGAAAGCAATCTCATTGCCAGCGGCGAAGAGCTGGGCCAACTGATGTCCGTTCGCGCCCGAAGACTTGCCCTCTTCCATCTGCGCAATGCCTTCGTTCAGCCAGGTGGGACAGCGATTGCTCGACATTTGCGAAATGAACGAGTGCGTCAATTCATGCTTCAGGACGCGCGCCAGCTCCGGCGTCACGCTCTGCACGCCGCTCACCGGGATGCGCAGCTTGCCATCGTTGATGGCGCCGCTCCACGAAGGCGCTCGCGTCACGTCCATAAAGGCCTGCTGCGTGTAGAGCGTGACGGCGATCGTGTTGCGCGGCGAGTAGCCAAGATCTCGCACCAGGTCGTCATATTCGGAGTCAAGCGTGCCCAGCAGATCGCGGCGGAAGGTGTCGGAAGTTTCCTTGCCTTCGAAGTGCAAATTAAAGTGGTTGCTCTCGCGCTGCGAAAATCCGGATTCCGCGCTCGATTCGCGCTCGGCGCGCGCCAGATATTGGCTGACCGTGGCATCGGGCCGCAGCGCCAACGACTTTTTCCACGACCGAATGGCATCGGGAGTATGATCGCTGGCGAATTGCACGAACCCCAGCATGGCGATGGCATCGGCTGAGTTGGGGGCGACGCTGGCCGCGTGCTGCGCGTACGGCAGAGCCTCCGCGGCCTGCCCGGTGCGCATCAGTGTGGCGGCATAGTAAATGAGTAAGGTGGAGTTGTCCGGCTGAAAGCGGAGCGCGGATTCGTAATAGCGCTTCGCCTGCGGGAAGTTTCCGTGATCCGACTCCTGCTTGCCAGCAAGAAAATAGCCTGTGGCCGCGAGTTCGGAATTGCCGCTTTGCGCGACGCTGGCAAGCCCATCCGCATCAACCTTGCCGTCGCGAATCACTTTTCCCGCCACGTCGGCTTCGTGATTGAAAGAAGGCGCAGGTGGAGTGATGTCGGGGACACCAGAATTGCCAGACCCTCCGACGGCCCCGCCCCGAACCGGCGCCACGCCGCCCGCGTCGATGTGGTCGACCGAAGATTTCGCGATGGCGTAAGTGTCTTCGCCCAGGTCGTACTCGACGTGATCCTTCGTCTCGCGGACCTGGTCAGCCCAGATGGTGCGTCCATTCTTGAGGTGAATGACGTCCGCAGTCGCAGGCAGCGCCGCGCCCACCGCCAGCATCACAAGCACTAGAATAAGGACCGGGATTCGCACTCTCCTGATTCTAGCTGCGGGGTGGAGAGCGCCGTAGGTGACCAAGGTACTCCGGCGGGTAGTTCCAAGAAGTAAGGAAGTTCCCGGTTCTCAGTCGGGCGATTCTTAGGGAAACTCTGATTAAGTCCCGGTTTCCCCCGTGCACCCCCGTGTACCCTGTGGTTTATGCTTTTTTGCCGACACTGAATCAGAGTTTTCTAGAACCGAGAACCGAGAACCGTTTATGAAGCCATTTCTGGCTTGCCCGCGGTGGATCATCGTGTTCGCTGGATTCCTCGCTGCCACCACGGCCTTCGCGCAGACGAGCGGCTCCACTCCTCACTGTCCCCCGACCACCAGTGCCCTCTACGCCCGCCTTCGCTCCGTCGGCCTCGACCCGCAAACCGTGTATAGCGTCCGCGATGCCTCTATTGACCGCCCCAGCCTCCACATCGATCTCGACGACGGCACCGTCGCCTTTACCGAAGACATTTGCGGACGCATTACGGGCGCATTCTTCGAAGGCGAGGGCGAAATTCGTCTCCGTCCCCCGAACCCAGTCGAGCGCGGATCGATGGCGCTGTTCACCGGCATGGCGATTCTCGAGGAACAGTTCGCGTCGGCGTATTTCCGCTTCAACGATGACACCGCGGAGGCCCTGATGCCCTTTCTAAGGCCAGCGCTCGAGACCGCGGAGTTTACGAAAAAGTGGGGCGAAGCCAGCCGCAATCTGGCCGAGTCCGACGCTCCGCGTCTGCTCCTCGACTTCAGTCATTTTCTTCCGGTTCTTCCCGCGCCTTTTGGGAATGAGCCGGATCGAAAATTCCCTTCGTTGTTGCACGCTCATTTGCTGGGCAAGACCCTGGGCGCCTTTGAAGTTTTCTGGGATGCGCTGAACGCCGAGCCGTTATCGGCGGGCCAGGCGCGCATCAAGGACGGCGTTCCCTTCTTCGATGTCTGGACCTCGTTCAATCCCGCTGGCGCGGGCAGCGCGACCGCCTCATCACCTTCACTGGCCAACGATGTCTCCATCGCCGGCTTCCGGATTGAGGCGTGGGTGCAGCCGCCAACCCGACTGCGAGCTTCGACCGAAGTGCAAATACGAATTCGCACCGGAGGAGCAAGGACGCTGCTGTTCGAGTTGTCGCGCTATCTCAAGATCGATGCCGTGGAGGCCGACGGCCGGCCCGTAGACTTTATCCAGAACCCGGCCATGGAAGGAACGCATCTGCAGCGAAAAGGCAACGACCTGGTCGCGGTCGTTTTCCCGGCTCCTCTCGCGCCCGGACTGACCTTGCAACTGCGCTTCACCTACGCCGGCGAGGTTCTGTCGGAGGCGGGTAATGGATTGCTCTACGTCGGCGAGCGCGGCACCTGGTATCCGAACCTCGGTTTGAGCCCCGCCCAGTTCGACATGGAATTTCACTATCCCGCGAACTGGACCCTGTTGGCGACGGGAAAACAGATGGCGCCCGCGGTCGTCGAGGAAGCGGAAAAGAATGCGGCGTCGGGGGCGCAGGCCGCGGAGATAATTTCGCGCTGGGTCTCAGAGCGGCCCATCCCCGTAGCCGGCTTCAACCTCGGCAAGTACGTGCGCGCCGAAGCCATGTCGGGCAACATCCCAGTGCAGGCCTACGGAACCAAAGGAGTCGAAAAATCGTTTCCCAAAGCGCCCGCGGAGGAAGTCGGCCCTCCGACCATTCCCGGCCGGAGAGCGATCGGTCCGATCTCCGTCACTCCGCCGCCGCCGTCGCCCGCCCGCGATGCTCAGGCCGTGGCCAACAAGGCAGCCCGGGCAATCGAGAGCTTCTCGCAGTGGTTTGGCCCCTATCCCTATGGCTCCCTGGCGCTGACCCAGATGCCGGGCAATTTGAGTCAGGGATGGCCCGGCCTGGTGTTCCTCTCGAGTTTCGCGTTTCTCAGTCCGCAGGAGCAGTCCGAACTTCATTTCGACCCCTTGACGCGCGAACTCAACGATCTCGTCCTGGTTCACGAAACCGCGCACCAGTGGTGGGGCGATCTCGTGCTCTGGAAGAGCTATCGCGATCAGTGGATTGCCGAAGGCCTCGCCAACTATTCCGCCCTCCTGCTGCTGGAGCAAAACCATCCCGAGCAGTTCCGCCAGGTTCTGGAACAATACCGCCGCGACCTCCTCAGCAAGAATGAAGATGGCGAGTGGCTGGGCCTAGCCGGCCCGGTCACGCTGGGGCAGCGCTTGGAGTCGTCGCATTTTCCCCGCGGCTACGAAGAGACCAGCTACGAACGTGGCACCTGGCTCTTTCACATGCTGCGTTGCATGTTCCGCGATGCCATGCTCCACGATTCTGAAACCTCCATCCGTTCCCGAAAAGCGCGCCTGAATCCCGACGAGCCCTTCTTCCGTGCCCTGCGCAAAATCCGGGAACGCTATGCCGGGAAAAGCATCAGCACCGAGGAACTGATCCGAGGTTTCGAAGAGGAACTGCCGCGCCCACTTTGGTACGAGCATCGTCACCAACTCAACTGGTTTCTCGAAGGTTGGATCGAAGGCACAGCCATCCCAAAACTCGAAGCGCGAGACATTCGCCTCGCCGACAAGTCCGGCACCACCATCGTCACCGGCACGATCATACAAAAGGACGCGCCCGACGATCTCGTCACCGCCGTTCCCGTCTACGCCACAACT
>Ga0302267_10001211_pt1 | contig 33177 bp, 35 predicted proteins | sample III_Bog_E1_3_FD_194555 | JGI IMG/M metagenome (GOLD analysis project Ga0302267, IMG submission 194555) | Peat permafrost microbial communities from Stordalen Mire near Abisko, Sweden - III_Bog_E1_3 | ecosystem: Environmental > Terrestrial > Soil > Wetlands > Peat | place: Sweden: Abisko...
GTGCCCGTCGCCCTGCGGAAATCCAAACAGCGAGCTGCGAAACGGAACGCCCTCAATCTCTCCCCGCACCCGTTGACGCACGCGCTCGGGCCACGCATTGTCCACGTCAAACGGGATGCGTGCGATTACCCACCCAAGCCCATTCCTCAACGGTTCAAGCACCGCGGTGAATGACTTTTGGCTGGAACTCGCTCTGGCCTTAGTTGAAGGGATCGACTTTTTTGCGGAGGGGCTCATGGTCAGCGGGTGGTCCCAGTATGCCGTCCCCGGCCTTATCGATCAATCGAAAACCCAGCGCACCCACTAGCTTTCCGGAAATAACTCCTAAGCCAATCCGATACGGGCTCGTCCGATCTGGAATACCATGTTGCGTAGATTGGGGGACGAAATATTGAATCGGAACTTAAGGCCGTCCGTCATCCTCAACTTCCTCGCCGTCGCCCTCATCTCGCTTTCCGCCAAGGCACAGGCCCCCGCGCAGGATTCCGCCCTGCCGCTGCAAACTCCACCCGGGCCCAGCGCCACGCTTTCCATCGCCGCCCGCGAAGTCCTGCTCGATGTCGTCGTCACCGGCCGCAACGGCCAGCCCGTCACCGGCCTCACGCCCGCCGACTTCACCATTGTCGAGGAAGGCGAGTCGCAGCGGTTGGCGCACCTTGAAGAGCACCACGGCATGAGTGCCGAGGACGTCGCCCGTCTCAAATCCACGCCGACGCTTCCACCCAACACCTTCACGGACTTCACTCCGGTGGTCAACACCAACTCCTCCACCGTCATCCTGCTCGATGCTCTCGACACTCGGATCGAAGATCAAATGGAACTGCGCCAGGAACTGATCGATTACATCAAGCACATGCAGCCCGGAACGCCCATCGCCATCTTCCGGATCGACACAGAGATGCGCCTCATTCAAGGCTTCACGGCCGATCCGGCGGTTCTTCTGGATGCGGCCAAAGGCAAGCGGAATATGCCAGCACTGCAAAAGCTCCTCTCCGGAACACGCGAACAATACGACAGCATGCGCTCGGACATTTTGCGCAGAGGTTTCCGTTTGATGGGACTCTATCTGGGCGGATTTCCCGGTCGAAAAAATCTCATCTGGATCACGGGCTCCATACCCAGCGCGTATCACAACGACCCGCTCGCCTCGTCGCTTGGTATGTCGTTTCGAGACGACGTCGATCTTCTCGAAGCCCACGAGGGCGCCCCGATCGACGCGCTTACGCTCAGCCGCGTTGCCGTTTATCCCATCGACATCCGCGGCGTGGAGGCGCCGCCGCTATTTCAGGCCGGTAACAACAGCCGGCCTTCTCCGATGGCAAATCTGAGGTCTGCCGACGCGCAGGCATTCCAGCATTTGGACTTCGATGCCATGGCCGAAGCAACCGGCGGCAAGGCCTATTACGACACCAACGGCCTGAAGCAGGCAATCGGCGCCATTGTCAACAACGGCTCCAACTACTATTCGCTTGCCTACGCCACAACCAACAAGGCGTGGAACGGGCAGTTCCGGCACATCAAGGTCTCGGTCAACCGGCCGGGCGTGCTGGTGCAATACCGCCATGGCTACTACGCATTTGACCCCGCCAGGCGGGAACAGCGTCTCCTTGCCAAGTTGCAGAAAAGGCAGGCTGGCGCCGGCAACAACCCCTCAGGCGACAACCAGGCCGCAGACAAAGATGAACCGCTCCCAGGCTCGGCGCCGGCCAGTTCCGACGCGCCGGTCAACCATCAAGGCGACTTCGAGGCCTCCATGCAGCTCGGCGCCATTATGCCGGCCGAAATTGTGTTCACTGCCAACCTCGCGATGGACGACAAAGTTGAAAAGCTCGACAAAAACGTCCCGCCGCCGGCCAACAACCACCTGGAGGCCGATTTCAAGGGAAAGCCATTCCGCACCTATACCGTCAAGATCCTGGCCGATGCCCGGGCTCTCAGATTGAACCGTGAAGCGGACGGCCTCCGTCACGGTTCAGTCGAGTTTGTTACCGTCGCCTACGATCAAACCGGGAATCGGGTCAACTCTTTGATATCCACTGCGGTGCTCAACCTGAGTGAAGACAGCTACAGGCAGTTGCTTACAATCGGCCTTCCTGCCGAGCTGCAAATTGCCGTTCCGGTCAAAGGCAATTACTTCCTGCGTGTCGGCGTCCACGACGTTCCCAGCGACCACATCGGCGCACTGGAGATCCCGGTGGACGAGGTTCATCCGGGTGTGGTTGCACAGAGCGTGCCGACACCCTGAAATCTTGACGCATCGCGAACATTTCTCGCGCGTTCATTCACTGCCAGCCGTCGGGCGTGTATCCTCATTCCGAACAGGATTGCCAGCAGAATTACTGTCGCAACTCCAGTCCCAAACCGCATCGGGTTTAGTCTGTCCGCCCACTCTCAAAGGAAAATCGCCTATGCCTGCAAAAATCAACTTCCCGGGAAATCTTCTGTTGGCCGCCTTTGTTGCCGTCCCCTTCTTCGGAACCCTCGCTCATGCCCAGGACAACGGCCCCTACAAAGTCCAGAACATCAAGCTCGTCGGCGGTGATGGTGGATTCGACTATGTCACTGCTGATCCCGACGGCCGCAACCTCTACGTTGCCCGCTCCGGCCCCGCAGGCCACATCGCCGTCTTTAACCTCGACACTCTGGAGCAGGTAGGCGACATGACCACAGGCAGCGCGCACGGCGCGGCCGTCGACAAAGCCACCGGCCACGGCTTTGCCACATCCAAGCCCGTCATCATGTTCGACGCCAAGACCTTTGCCATCCTCAAGAAGATCGACGTCCAGGGCAACCCCGACGGCTATATGAATGACGCCGTCCATCACCGCTTCTACGTCCTCAGCCATTCGGCGCCCAACGTCACGGTCCTCGACGATAAAGACGGATCGATTCTCACTACCATCGACCTTGGCGGAGCGCCTGAGCAGGCCGCATTCGACGGCAGCGGCAAGATCTACATCGACCTTGAAGACAAGGACGCTATCGCCGTTGTCGACGCCAACACAATGACGAAGATTGGTCAGTACGACGTCTCCAGCAAGGGCGGCGGTTGCGCCGGCCTGGCCATTGACGCGAAGAACAACGTTCTCTTTGCCACCTGCCGCGACAAGAAGAACATGATCATCCTCTCCGCTACTGACGGCCACATCATTACCGATCTGCCCATCGGCAACGGTTCTGACGGCGCAGCCTTCAACCCGGCCACAATGGAAGCCTTCAGCTCTCAGGGCGATGGCACTCTCACCGTCGTAAAGGAAGACTCGCCCTCCAGCTTTTCGGTTGAACAGAACGTTCCTACTCCGGCTCGCGCCAAGACGCTCACGCTCGACACCAGGACCAACCAGATCTACTCCATCACGGCTGAATTTGGCCCCACCCCTGCCGCGCCTTCCACGCCCCCAGCCCCGCCCGCCGGTGCAACACCTCCTGCCGGAGGTCCTCCAGCCTGGATGCGTGGACCCCGCGCACCCATGATTCCGCACTCGTTCCAGATCCTCGTGATCGGCAAATGAGGTAGCCGAGCCGCTCACTTGCCGCGGCGCCGCGTCTTCGTTCCGGTCAAAAAAATCTCGAAGACCGGCGGTTTCAGGTTAGACTCGCTGTGAAACATGCAGTCGGTTTATCTTCCCCGTTTAAGTCCTATTTCCGTTTGTTTTGGGGCCCCTGGCTGGACTTGCGTTCCCGCTTCCTGGCTCAAGAGAGATGGACGACATCGACAAAAGTTCCGACGAAACGCTGGCACCGGCCGCGGCGCTTGGCCCGGAAGCGCCTACGCCTGCGTACAACAACGCCGGTCAATTCAGGCCCGGTGACCTCATCGATGGCCGGTTCGCCGTAGTACGTTTCATCGCCCGCGGAGGCATGGGCGAGGTTTATGAGGTGGAGGATCGCCAACTGCGAGGCGTCCACGTCGCTCTCAAAACCATCCTCTCTCAATATGCGGCCGACCCCATGATGCGTCAGCGCTTCGAGCGGGAAGTGCTCAACGCGCGGCTGGTTGTGCATCCCAATCTATGCCCCATGTACGACCTTGGTTATTGGCGCCGCCCCGAAGGCGACCTCAACTACCTCACCATGAAGCTGCTCCCCGGCGAGAGCCTGGCCGCCCGGGTCGGGCGCGAAGGCCCGCTGCCCGATCAGGACGTGCTCGCCATTCTCCAGCAGGTCGCAGCAGGCATTGCCGCCGCGCACGCTGCCGGTCTGCTTCACAGAGACATCAAGACCGCCAACATTCTTGTCCAGGGCCAGGGCACGCAACTGGTCGCCTGGGTCACCGACTTCGGCCTGGCACGCGCAACGGTCACCGACGAAACGGCCGTCACCACCCACGGAGTCGCCGGCACGCCGGGCTTCATGGCTCCAGAGCTGTTCTATGGCAGCGCTCCCACCACCGCAACCGATGTCTATTCCCTTGGAGTTGTGGCCTACCATCTCCTTACCGGGCGGCTCTCAAGGGTCTCGGTGAAGCGCGGCAAGAGCATCGCTCCCGCCCTTGACCCTGCCCTGATTCCGGCTCCGTGGAAACGCTTCGTCGAGGGTTGCACCAGGCCCGCGGTCGAAGAGCGCTTCAAGACCGTTGCGGAAGCCATCTCTGCCTTGCCGGCCCCGGCCGCGATCGTGAACGTCGGCGAGGCACGGCCGCGGCGCATCTCTCGGCGTCAAATGATCTTGCTCGGTGTGGGCGCAAGCTCGGTAACCGCGCTCGCGGCCTGGTTCGAGTGGCCGCAGATCACTAACCTGTTTGACCCTCTGCCGGCAGCGCGCCTTGTTGCTCTTTTGCCTCTACCCGCAGACCAGACGCCACCGCTCCTCTACACCGTGATTGAGTCCATCGGGCAGCGCCTGGCGCGTGCCGAGGCATTCGTTGCAAACCTGCTCATCATCACACCCAAAGACCGGCTCGACCCAAGTGAGTTGATTGATACCCCGGCAAAAGCGGGAAGCGCGCTCGGGGCCAATCTGGTCCTCGCCGCATCGCTCCGCCAGACAGCATCCACGGCCACGCTGAATCTGCGCCTCCTCGATGCGCACTCAGCGCGTGTCATGCGCAAGGGGACGGTCGAGTGCGCCGTGTCTGCGATCGGCACCCTGGCTGAGAAGGCCTCGCGCGAGGCCGCGCGCTTGCTCCAACTCCCCGACAAGGACGTCCAGCTCAGCGATCCTGAGGAGTTGAAAAGCGTTGCGCCGGATGTATACCAGGCCTATAGCGAAGCCGAACAATTGTTGAACCAGCCGAACCATGCCGGCCTCAAGCTGTCCATCGACAAGTACCAGCACGTTCTCGATCTCGATGCGCACTTCGCGCTTGCCTATGCTCGGCTGGCCATTGCCTACGTTCGGCAATTCAATCTGAGCAAGGACCCAGCCAACCTCGACCTCGCCGCCAGAAACGCGGCCAGCGCCCTGCGCTATAACCCAAACTCGGCCATGGGCCTGCTCAGTCAGGCGATGGTGCTGGTTTGCCAGGGCAAGCTGGCGCAGGCGCTCAACTATTTCACGAGCGCACAGCAGGCCGACCCTGGAAATCCTGAAGTGCTCTTCCAGGAGGCGTGGGCTCTGGAGAGAAAAGGCCTGCTTTCCCAGGCGGAGAAAGCCTATCGCGACATTCTCGTCGAGCGGCCAAATTATTGGCCGGCCTACAACAACCTGGGTGTGGTTTTGGCGCAGGAGGCGAAATACGATGAGGCTGCCAAAGCTTTTGCTCATGCCGGAGCTTCAGCTCCGCGGGTAGCCCAGCCCATGGCAAACCTCGCGCAGACCTATCTTCAGATGGGAATGCACGATGAAGCCCGAACCGCTTTGACCGAGGCCATCGCCCGCGGTGAAACAGAGGATAACTATCTCGCGCTCGGCGACCTGGATTTTAGCGATGGCAAGTACAAGGCGGCGCTCGACGACTACAGCAACGCTGCCCGACTCAATCCAGGGAGTCACCTCGCCCTGCGCAATATGGGTGACTGCTACACCGTGCTGGGCAACTCGAAAATGTCCAGAGACTGCTACGAAAGGGCAGCGCGTGTGTTGTCAGACTCCCTGCAAGTGAATCCGCAAGATGGACTCGGCTGGGCCAACCTCGCCTTCTACCACGCCAAGATCGGCGACCGCGTATCCGCCGAAAAGGACATCGAAAACGCCCGTGCGCATGGAGACAAGAAGGATGTGTCCCTGCAGTTCATGCTTGTGCAGGCGCTGGACGTACTGGGAAAGAAGGCTGAAGCTCTGAAACTGCTCGAGTGGTGCATGCGGAATGGACTGACCCCGCCAAACGTAGATCTCGCATTAGACCTCAAGGATCTGCGGGCCACCCCGGAGTACAAGCAATTGCTGAAACGCCCGGAAATCAGCGCGAAGACATCTGCGGCTTAATCGTTCCAAAAAACGAGAAACAGGAAAGGACAATTTCATGAAGATGACAGGTTTTTTGCTTCTGCTATGCGCGTTCGTTGCCGGAGTGTTCTTCGGCATCTGGATGGACTGGTCTGTTGCGAAGAGTGCACTCTCGGGCGCGCGTGACCTCCGGTACGATGTGCAGCCCTACTTGCAAGCGAACCTCGAAGTGCATCCGGGAGACTCAATTTCTCTCCGAGGCCCGGCAGGGGGAAAGGTCTCGGGACTACAGATGAGCTTCGTCGCCAACCCAAATCCGTGCGTGAATCAGAATACTTCTCCCTGCGTCATTGACCCGAAAGCGCCCGTCACCGCCCACTTCTTCAATTGCACGGGCAGCAGCGGCTACAGTTGCACCGATCCAGCAATCCAGCAGTCGCCAACAGGTGGCGGATCAGGGCTCGATGGGTACAGCTCCTACAGCTATGCAAAGGCGGTGAAGGTAGATTTTGCGAACCTTATGGGAATGGCGCCCTCGCCTGGGGTTGAGCCCCCACCGGGAAAGCCTATCGTCGATGTTGTCGCCACGAATCTAACCAAAGCGATACTTTCTTGTGACACGAACGGCACGACGGTGCTCTTAAACGACCAAGGCAAACCAATTCCATCGCCGATGACCCCAGCCAGTGGGCAGTCGGTGTTTTGGATTGGTAACGGTCCATTCACCTTCACGGGTTCCAATTTCCCAGCCAACTTTTGCAGCAATGGAAACCCCAATGGACCGTACCCTCCGTCACCTGGGGGCAATCCACTCGCACAATGCGAGGTGAACATGAGTGGCCAGAGTTTCCAGTATGTCCTGCAGTCGCAAAGCTGTAAGAATCCAGGATCCTTTTCGATTAAGAACTAAGTGATCGGAAGAGAACCTGCCCTGCGCTGCCCGTTCCCCACCGGGCAGCGCAGCAGTCCTCATCCGAAGGCGAACAACCATAGCCCGAGATCAGGATGAGCCCAACAAAAAAGACTGATCACTTCACCTATCGTGTCACCTGGTCGGCTGAAGACAGCGAGTACGTTGGCATGTGCGCAGAGTTTCCTTCGCTCTCCTGGCTCGCAGCAACGCCAGAGGCGGGGCTTGCAGGCATTCGCAAACTCGTTCGGAGTGTCGTCCGCGACATGCAGGCCGCGGGCGAGCCGGTGCCAACACCTCTGGCCGAGAAGCGCTACAGCGGCGAGTTCCGCGTCCGCATCCCACCTCATGTGGACCGCTCACTTGCCATGGAGGCTGCTGAGCAAGGCGTGAGCCTCAACCGGCTGGCAAGCGCCAAGCTGTCGTCATAACCAGCGAGCCGTCTACACTATCCCTCATGGAAGTTTTGTACGGTGTGCACCCGGTTGAAGAGGCGCTCAAGGCCGGCAAGCGCAAGTTTGACCATGTGATTGTTGCCCGCGAGCGCGACGACCTGCGTCTCGAGAAGCTCGTCGCCCTCTGCCGCCAGCTTGGCGTCCGCGTGCTCCAGGAGTCACGCGAGCAGCTCACCCTGCGCGCACAAACCCCCGCCCACCAGGGCATTGTCGCCATGGTCAAGCCCATGGGCATCCTTGCCATTGAAGACCTCTTCACAGCTGCTCCGGCCATTCCGGGCGCGGCGCGGCTGGTGCTTGCGCTCGATGGGGTCGAAGACCCGCAGAATCTCGGAGCTCTGCTCCGCGTAGCCGATGGTGCTGGCGTCGACGGAATCGTCCTCACCGAGCGCCGCTCCGCCCCGCTCAGCCCCGTTGCCATCAAAGCCAGTGCCGGCGCCGCCGAGCATCTGCGCATCGCCCGCGTCGTCAACCTCGTGCGCGCCCTTGAGGAGCTCAAGCGCCGGAACCTATGGATCATCGGGCTCGACGAGCGTGGCGCCTCCGACTACGATAACTTCGACTTCACCGGCGATTGCGTCCTCGTCCTCGGCCGCGAAGGGGCCGGCCTCCACGAACTCGTCCGCCGCACCTGCGACCATCTGCTGCGCATTCCAATGGCCGGCGGGGTCAGCTCGCTCAACGTCTCCGCCGCGGGTGCCGTGGTCCTCTATGAAGCAGCCCGCCAGCGCCGCAATGCTGCGCGAGGCGCTCGATCCGGCGCGGGCTTCGCTGCTTCCTCCTCCTATGCCACCGCGTCCAAACCAAAGAAACTGAAAGGTCTGGGTTCATGAAGTTGTTCCTTGCCGGCATCGCGGCATCGTTCGTTTTCGTTGTCGCTGCCTCTTCCGCCCAAACCACCTTTGCCCCGCAAGCGCCCGCCTCCGCGCCTGCACCGCAGGCCCCAAGCCAGCCCGGAGGCAAGGTTATCTTTTCCCGGTCCATTGACGAGAACGGCCAGACCACTACCCAGGCCGGTCCCGCCGCTCCAGCACGCGCAAACGCCCAATTGGCCAACGAACCCTCCGCCGAAGACGCCGAGCGCGACGCCATCACATTCACAGATTTCGACATGGATGTGCACCTGCGCCCCGTCGAGCAGCACATCGCGGTCCGCGCGCTCATCACCGTCCGCAACGACAGCAAATCTCCCATTGCTCACATCCCGCTTCAGATCTCTTCGTCGCTCAACTGGGAGCGGATTCGCCTCGACGCGCACGACCTTACTTTCCCCGTGGCCACGCTCAACTCTGACACCGACCACACCGGCCAGTTGCACGAAGCGGCCATCCGTCTTGCCCAGCCGCTTGCCCCCGGGCAGACGCTCCAGTTCGACGTCTCCTACTCCGGCTCCATCCAGCCCTCTGCGCAGCGCCTGCTCGCCATCGGTACGCCGCAAGACGTCGCAATGCACTCCGACTGGGACGAGATCAGCGTCCCCTTTACGGGTCTGCGCGGATTCGGCAACGTCGTCTGGTATCCCGTCTCCAGCGTCCCCGTCATCCTCGGAGACGGCGCTCGCCTCTTCGACGAGGTAGGCGAACACAAGCTGCGTATGGCTGGCGCGCGTTTCAAAATGCGCCTGACTGTTGAGTCGCCTCACGGCCGCGCTCCAACTGTGGCGCTCATCAACGGACACTTGGTCGCTCTCACGCAGACCCCCTCCGGCAGTCTCACCGACGAGGTCTCCGACATCACCCAAGCCGAAAGCCCCGCGGCGATTCTCGGCTTTGAAGCACCGAGCCTTTTTGTCGCCATCCGCTCGCTCCACAGCGGCACGAACACCGCCTTCTGGATCCTGCCGGAGAATGAGGCGTCGCTCCAGGCTTGGGTCAAGGCCATTGATACCGTTACGCCGTTCCTCAAAGGCTGGCTCGGCCAGACTCCTCGTTCGGTTCTCACCCTCTTTGACCTGCCCGATCCACAGGATGCGCCCTACGAAACCGGAGCGCTCCTCGCAACCTCAATTCGACCCGCCAGCCCCGACCAGCTCGAGGGCATTCTTGCCCACGCGCTCACACACGCCTGGATGCAGTCGCCCCGCGCCTGGCTTAGCGAAGGAGTGGCTCACTTCATGGGGACGCTCTGGGTTGAAAAACAGCACGGCCGCGAGCAGGCTCTCGAAACGCTCGAAGCTTCGCGCGCTGCTCTTGCGCTCGTCGAACCGGAGAGCCCCGGCCAGAGCTCAGGACAGCCACTCGCCCAGGCCATCTCGCCGGTCTATTACCGCACCAAGGCCACCTACGTTCTGTGGATGCTCCGCGATATAGTCGGCGACGCCACGCTCTCTGCCGCGCTCCGCGCCTACGACCCAACGGCCGACGTCAGCCTCGGCTACGGCCGCGACACCGCGCCCGGTACATTCCAAATGCTGCTCGAACACGCCGGCACGCAGCCCGACCTCAAGTGGTTCTTTGCCGATTGGGTCGACGCCGACAAGGGGCTGCCCGACCTCAGCATCGAGAGTGTCTTTCCCACCCAGGAGCCTTCCGGGTCATGGATTGTCGCCATCAATCTCAACAACGAGGGCTACGCCGCTGCCGAAGTTCCCGTCATCGTCCGCGGCGTTTCCTCCTCCGTCACTCGGCGGATACTGATCCCCGCGCGCGGCAAAGTCTCCGACCGCATTCTCCTTCAGGAGAAGCCAACCCAGGTGCAGCTCAACGACGGCACGGTTCCTGAAACCCAGGCCACGGTCCACATCAAGAACCTGGACGGTGCGGCTGAGGGCTCATCCTCCAGCCAGCAGAGTCCGCAGCCGTGAAGTCGCATAGAGCGGGCTGACAAGCTCCCCCCACATCCCCCCACCCAAAGGAGGATGCGCTCCCTCCGCCGACCTGCGTAACCTAGCCGAACGATGGTGACCGAACGCCAGCCCAAACGACAGGATGCGCGGCAGATGGGAGTGGGGGGAGCCACGGCCGTTGTCACAGGCGAGGCCATCTCCCTCGGCATTTTTCTCACCCCCGCCGGCATGGCCCGTTCGCTGGGCTCTCCTGCGCTGCTTGCTGCCGTCTGGTGCGGCATGGCCCTGCTCACCATGGCCGGAGCACTCTGCTTCACTGAGCTGGCCGTCCGCAATCCCCACGATGGTGGCGAATACATTTACCTCCGCCGTGGCTTCGGCCGGCGCGTAGGTTTCCTCTACGGCTGGATGGCGGCACTGGTCATGTATCCCGGCATAGCCTCGGCCCTCTGCGTGGGAACGGTTCCTTATGTCCAAGCTTTGATCCCAATGCCCCTGTGGCTGGTTTCGCTGCTCCCGGCAATCATGCTGCTGGCCCTCGGCGCGATCAACTATTTTGGCACCGGTGTCTCCGGCAGCCTCATGTCCGCTCTCAACTGGCTCAAGGTTCCCGTCCTTGTAGGCTTGGTCGGATGGGCGCTGGTCTCTGGCCGCGCCACCCTCGCAAACCTCGAACCACTCACTCTCCGCCGCTTCGGCTCGGATCCTCTCTTTGAGGCCATCGCCGGAGCTTCCATCAGCGCCTTCTTCTGCTTTGGCGGTTGGTGGGAGGCCGGTAAAATCGCGGGCCAGGTTCGCAACCCCCAGCGCAATCTCCCCATTGCCTTCTCCGCCGGTGTTCTGGTGGTCACAGCCCTCTATCTGCTGGTGAGCTTTGCTTTTGTTGCCGTTGTGCCAGTGCAAAGCATTCAATCGAACACCGCCTTCGTTGCCCAGTTTGGCCAGGCCCTCTTTGGCAGCGCGGGCGGACGCGTACTCTCGGCCTGTGTTCTGCTCTGCGTACTGGGCGGCCTGCTGGTGCTCAGCATGGCCGTGCCCCGTGTAACTTATGCCCTGGCTCTTGGCGAGGCGGGAGGCCGCGCCAACGCCGGTCCACTCGTTTTCTTCGGCCGCCTCCATCCACGCTTCGGCTCGCCCGCCAACGCCGTGCTCCTACAAACCGGCATGGCGTTGCTGGTGCTCGCCCTTGGAGCCTTCGACCGCATCCTCGCCTTCATCATTTTTTCGGCGGTTGTGTTTTTGGCGCTCACCGTCGCCACACTTTTTCGGGTCATTACGCCAGTTCGCAAATGGTGGTTTCCCGCGGCGCCTCTTGTGTTCATCGCCGGCAGCGGAATCCTGGCCGCCATGCTGCTCATGCACAGTCTCGGGCCATCGCTGCTGGGCGCGGCTGTTGTGTTGGCCGGTCTTCCCGCACGCTGGCTGCTCGTTCGCTCCACCAACACCGTCCAGGCCCAGATCGTCGAAATACCCTAGCCTTTTCCCCAAGGAGTTGCATCATGCCACACATCGCCCTCCCCCCTGGCCACATTGGAATTCGCGGCGCTATGGCCTTCCGCCCCGAGACAGCTCGCCCCCTGAACGACCTCGTTGAAGTCCTGCTCACCGGCCCCAGCACCTTGAGCAAGGGTGAGCGCGAACTCATCGCCACCTACGTCTCAAGCCTCAACTGCACCCACTTCTGCGCCAGCGTTCACGGCATGATCGCCGCGGCCCATCTGGGTGGCGATGAAGCCCTTGTCCGCCAGGTGAAAACGGACTTCACCCAGGCCAACATCAGCCCCAAGCTCAAGGCCCTGCTCGTCATTGCGGGCAAAGTGCAAAATGACGGCAAGTTGGTGACGCCCGCCGACGTCGAGGCCGCCCGAAACCTCGGCGCTACCGACATCGAGATCCACGACACAGTCCTGATTGCTGCCGCGTTCTGCATGTACAACCGCTACGTGGACGGCCTGGGAACCGAGCAGCCCGACGACGAGGCGCTCTATCGCGAACGCGGCCGCCGGACCGCACGCGACGGTTACGTGACCACGAGCCGTGAGTATCTGGGCGACCAAGCCTCACCTGCCCCCGCCGCACACTAAGGAGATAACCGATGCCTCACATCGATCTGCCTGAAGGCATGCCAGGAATCAGCGCCGGATTCAACTTTCGCCCCGAAGTCGCCAAGCCCATGCGCGAACTTGCCCATGTGCTCCTCCACGACGCCAACTCCCTCACCCCCGGCGAGCGTGAACTGATCGCCACCTATGTCTCTTCGCAGAACGACTGCCACTTTTGCCAGTCAAGCCACGGAGCCGCCGCCGCGTGTCATCTCGGCGACCCCTCCATCGTGGACAAGGTGAAAGCCGACTTCCTCACCGCGCCTGTCAGCGACAAGCTCAAAGCGTTGATGGCCATTGCGGGCAAGGTCCGGCAGGACGGCAAGCTGGTCACCGCCGCTGATGTCGAGGCCGCTCGCAAACTCGGAGCAACCGACATCGAGATTCACGACACCGTGCTTATCGCCGCGGCATTTTGCATGTACAACCGCTACGTCGACGGCCTCGGCACCTGGCAGCCCGACAATCCAGAGATGTACGCCCAAATGGGCCAACACCTCGCCAGCGAGGGCTACACCGCACCCTCAATTCGCCAACCGGTTCCAACTGACTGAAAGCGAATCGTGAGGCACCTGAGCTTGTTGGGCTCAGAGCGAATTGGCCTCATCGCGTAACTTAGCGGCTTCTTCTGGCCGCCCGACCTGATCGAGCAGCCTCGCATGTGTCTTCAGGATGCTGGCGAGATCCTGGCTGTAGGTTTTCTTCATCTCAGGAAGATGGACAATCGCACGCCGTTGCGTCTCCTCAGCCGTCTTGAGATCTGCAAGAGTCGCATCCGCCTGACCCAGGCGTGCCTCCGCCATGGCGCGCCAGAAGAACGGCATCGCATACTCCTCGTCCGTGTCCGTCAAACATTTCTTTGATTCATCTATGGCCCTGTTCTCTTCAGCGAGCGCCTCATCCGGTCTGCCCGAAAGAATCAGAGCATGTCCGTAGTACTGGTGTGACAGCATGAGTCCCAGCTGATCGCTGGAGTTCTTATCCCCAGCCTTTGATGCGAAATCGAGAGCCTGTTTGCAGAAGCTCAGGGAATCGTCAGCATTATTCGCCTGCAAGGCATTTCTGCACTTGTTTGAGACGGGAAACCAGGCTTGAGCGGCCTCTGTCTGTTCTTTGGTCGGGCCTTCGCCGGGCTTATCGATCTGAAAAGGAAATTCAAACACAGCGCTCACTGTCGTTGGCGCGCCATTTAGACGAAAAGGCTTGAACGTCCATTTGCGGACCGCATCAAGGGCAGCTTGCTGGAGCATCGCTGGACCGCTCAGCACCCGTTCTGAACTCACTTTGCCGGTGTGATCGATGACGACCGCAATCTCGACCGGGCCCTGCACCCGCGCGGCTTTAGCAATCGGCGGGTACACCGGATCGGGATGCGCCAGCATGTTCTTTCTGGCCGCTTGTTCATCGATCGGATGCGGGTAGTCGGCAGGTTGCGCGACAAGGGCACATTCCACGGCAAGAATGGAAATCAAAAGAACGGCAAGACGCATTCAGCCCCCAAGAGAAAATATTCCGGATTCGGCTGAATTCTATCGCTATTCCTCTTTTTTCACGTTGCGGGGTCGCAGCTTGAACCAGATCGGTGTCCCCTCGAACCCGAACGCCTCGCGAATCTGGTTCTCGAGGAAGCGCTCGAAGCTGAAGTGCAGTTGGATATCTCGATCCGTGAACAGCACAAACGTCGGCGGAGCTACTGCCGCCTGCGTCATATAGAAGATGCGCAGCCGCTTGGCCATTGGCACCGGCGCGCGCTGGAAGTCCACCTTCTCCAGAAACCGGTTCATCTGTCCCGTCGTTACCCGCTTGCGCCGCTCAATCGCCACCTTCTTCGTCTCGTTCATCACGCGGCCCAGGCCCGTCTTCTCCAACGCAGACAGGAAGATCACGGGCGCGTAGTGCAGATACTTCAGCGTTCGCCGCAGCCGCTCCTCGTACGCATCGCGATCCGCAGGAGGCTTGCCGTCGGTCCGTCCCGTCGTCACCGCGTCCCACTTGTTCACCAGGATGATCACGCTGCGCCCGCTCTCGTGCGCGTATCCGCCAATGGTCGCGTCGGCCGCCGTCACGCCTTCGGTCGCGTCAATCACCAGCAGCGCCACATCGGCTGCTTCCAGATGCCGCCGCGCCATCACCACGCTCATTTTTTCCGCCATCAGGTGCGTCTTGCCTTTGCGCCGAATGCCCGCCGTATCCACAAACCTGAACTGCGTGCCTTCGAACTCCACTACCTCGTCCACGGCATCGCGCGTCGTGCCCGCAATCGGCGAAACAATCGCCCGCGAGGTCCCGGTCAGCGCATTCAGCAGCGTTGACTTGCCCACATTCGGCCGCCCGATGATGGCAACTGAAGTCTCATGCTGCTCAAACTCCCCATGCGTGCGGTGCAGCTTCTCGCCCTCCTCGTCGGTTTCGTCTTCTTCGTCCGACGATCTCCGCGCCCGCTTTTTCGCCGACTCGCTGACTTGCTGGCTTGCTGACTCGCTGGTCTTTTCCTCCGGCAACACCGCCGCAATCGCATCCAGCAGATCCCCAATCCCCTGGCCATGCTCGCTGCTGATCGGGTACAGCTCTTTGATGCCGAGCCTGCGCAGGTTCTCCGCCTCGGCTGCTAGCCCCGCGCCTTCCACCTTGTTCGCCGCTATAAACACCGGCTTGCCGCCGCGAATCAACAGCCGCGCCAGGTCGTAGTCCGGGCTGGCAAGCTCCGTTCTCACGTCCACCACAAACACCAGTGCGTCTGCTTCTTCCAGCGCAACCTTGGCCTGGTTGTAGATCTCCGTCGCCATCAGCTCCGGATCGTCGGGGACAATTCCGCCTGTATCCACCACGCGATATTGTCGGCCCGCCCATTCATATTCGCCATAGATACGGTCCCGCGTGATGCCCGGCTCATCGCCCACAATCGAGCGCCGGGTGCCCGTTAGCCGGTTAAAAAGCGTGGACTTGCCCACGTTGGGGCGTCCCACAATGGCAATCAAAGGCAGATTTGCAGCGCCGGGCGCTATCCCCGCAAGCGATGGACGAAACTTGGCCAACGTACTTCCTCCAATTTCAATTTCCCTGACGGGTCTTGCCTACTTCCAAACCCGTTGCACGCCGTAGCGGTCGAAGATGTCGTCGCCGCTCAGAATGGGTATGTTCAGATCGAGCGCCTGGGCGATCAGCAATCGGTCGAAGGGATCTTTGTGGTGCCGCGGCAGATAGCAGCTTCGTATCATGTGTTTGATCGAGGCTCCAAGAATTCGATATCCGCTCGAAGTCATCCGGTTCTCGAAGTCGTCCAGGATCTCCGCCCCGTTCTCCAGCTTTCCAATGCCCGCCTTGATTGCCATTTCCCAAGGCGTAGCAATGGAAATCAAGAGTTCCGCATCGCTATCGGCGAACACACCCCTCGCACGGTCAGTCAGTCTCTCCGGGGACAGTACGGCCCAGAGAAACGCGTGCGTGTCGACAAGGAACCTCACTTTTTATCAACTGGGCTGTCTGGCGGCGGGACAAGCGGTGCGTCGACGAGGTAGTCGAAGCCCATCTCAATCAAATCCTCATCGGTCGCGGGAGCGAATGCACTCTCGTCGAAATGGATCTTGCCCCGATACGCTCCCAACAACCGGAACGGCACCGGCTCAACCGCAGGTTTGTCGATCGGTACAATTTTTGCCACCGGCTTTTTGCCGCGCAGGATAGTGATCTCCTGGCCGGCTTCGGCCTCTTTGAGCAGGCGGGATAAGTGCGTCTTGGCCTGGTGGACGGTGTACGGCATTGACTAAGTTTAGGCGTGTGAGTGGACTAAGTCAAACGGGCTACCGGCACGCCTCAAGCTCCAAACTGAGTGAAAATGTCGAGGTATTCTGTGCATTTTCAAATATTTACTCCCATTTCATGGCTCTCCAATTGCCCTTCCATCTTCGGGAGGTCCCCTCATGCACATCCATGGCCAGATGAGTCCGGTGAATGCCGCCAACTTCTATGGTGCGGCTCAAAACGAGCGCACCGAGGCTAATCGCCGCGCCTCCGAGCTGCGCAAGAAGCTCGCCCAATGCGCCTCGCGAACAGCCTCTGCCGATTCCCTGAGTGAGGATGAAACCTTTCTGGTAGGCCGCTGGCTCGATGCCCACCCCCGCGATCCGCTTCCCGGCGACGAATATCGCGGCAGCTCCGAATCCAGCGAAGATGGCCTCCTCTGAATCTTCCCCTCCCTTCGTAACCCTCCTTCTGTCAGCGTTTCTCCCCCGCCCGTCCGGCGGGTGCCTCCTGGCTCACTATGATGGGGAAAGCGCCTCATACGCGCCCACCCAATGCCCTCCTCCGAATCCCCAATTCGATCCCTGCCCTCCCTCCACGAGTTCTTCTCTCCGGGCGGAATCCTCTCCAGCTCTTCGCTTCCTTACGAATACCGTCCCGGCCAGCTTGAGATGGCCAAATCCGTCGAGCGCGCCCTCGCTGAGCGGCGCCACCTGATCGTCGAAGCCGGCACCGGCACCGGCAAGACCCTCGCCTACCTGCTGCCTGCCCTGCGCACCGGCCAGCGCGTCATCGTCTCCACCGGCACCAAGGCCCTGCAAGATCAGCTCTTCTTCCGCGATGTGCCCTTTCTCGAGTCGCTCCTCGGCAACCTGCGCGTCTGCTACATGAAGGGCCGCGCCAACTACCTCTGCCGCCATAAGCTGGTCACCCTGCGCACCCAGCCCATTTTGTCCGGCCTCGAGGAGATCGACCAATACCGCCAGATCAGCGAATGGGAGCAGCAAACCGAAACCGGCGACCGGGCTGAGTTATCGGGAATGCCCGAGTCGAGTGCGCTGTGGAACAAGCTCGACGCCCGCAGCGATGCCTGCCTCGGCCAAACCTGCCCCGACTACAGCCGCTGCTTCATCACCGAGATGCGCCGCAAGGCTCTCGAGTCCGACCTCATCATCGTCAACCACCATCTCTTCTTCGCCGACCTCTCTGTCAAGCAGCAGGCCGGGGGCGCGCCCGATGCCGGAGTGCTGCCTGAGGCTGCGGCCGTCGTCTTCGACGAAGCCCACGAGCTTGAAGAAGTAGCCTCGCAGTACTTCGGCCTTTCCGTCAGCAATCTCCGATTTGAGGAGCTGGCACGCGACACCGACACCCAACTCCGCGGCAAGCAGGGCGCAGAGTCGCTCCCCGCCGTCACTCAGCAGCTTCGCGAACGCGCCCGTCTCTTCTTCGCCGGCTTGCCCATCGCTACCGACGGTCGCCAGCCCTTCGACGCCCGTGAGCAGTTCCTCGAAACATCCGGTGACCTCTACCTCTCCGTCCGCACTATCCTGCGCCGCCTTGAAGCCGAGATGGAAGGCCTCAAAGGCATCGATGAGGCCCCCGGCCTGCGCAAGCGCGTCGCCCGCCTCCGCACCGAGCTGGAGTTCCTGCTCGAGTCCAACTCCAGCAACATGGTTTATTGGATGGAGCGCCGCGTGCTGGGCGCCGGCGCATCTGGCGAAAGATCCTCCCCGCGCACCCCTCGTCAGCAGTCCCGCACCACGTTTCTCCAAGCCACGCCTATTGACGTCTCCGAGCTGCTCTCTGAAATGGTCTTTGAAACCATTCCCACCGTCGTGCTCACCTCGGCCACGCTCACCGTACAGGGCGGCTTCGAACACATCCGCAAGCGCCTCGGCCTTACTGAAGCCCGCGAGCTCGTCGTCCCCTCTCACTTCAAATACGACCGCCAGGCCCTGCTCTATTTGCCGCCCGGCATGCCCGACCCCCGCGAGCCCGAATTCGCCGAGGCCGCCGCCGAGTGCATCCGCCGCGTCCTTCACGCCAGCCGCGGACGCGCCTTCTGCCTCTTCACCAGTTACGCCCAGATGCGCGACCTTTACGAGCGCCTTCTGCCCGTCCTCGACTTTCCCCTACTCCTCCACGGCACCGCCCCGCGCAAGGCCCTGCTCGACCAGTTCCGCGAGACGCCCAACGCCGTCCTCTTCGGCACCTCAAGCTTCTGGCAGGGTGTCGACGTGCAGGGCGAGTCGCTCAGTTGCGTCATCATCGATAAGCTGCCCTTCGCCGTCCCCTCCGACCCCGTCGTCCAGGCCCGCATGCGCGCCATCGAAGAAGCCGGCGGCAAGCCCTTCAACGATTACCAGGTCCCCGCCGCCGTGCTCACCCTCAAGCAGGGCTTCGGCCGCCTCATCCGCTCGCTTGAAGATCGTGGCGTCCTCGTCCTGCTCGACAACCGCATCACCACCAAGCGCTACGGCCAAACCTTTTTGAGCAGCCTCCCGCCCTACCGCATTACGCAGACCATCACCGATGTGGAAGCGTTCTTTCAGTCATGAGTAGCAGCAAGAAAACTCCGGAATTGGCCTCATCCAGAAGTACCGCGCATGGTACACTTGGCTCAGGTGCTCTCGAACGCATTCCAGTCTTTTTCTATCGCACCGAAACGGGGAATGAGCCGGTGCGGCAATGGCTCAAGGCAATGGAATCGGAAGACAGATGCCTGATTGGCGAAGACATCAAGACCGTCGAGTTTGGCTGGCCAGTCGGAATGCCAACGTGCCGGTCATTGGGAGAGGGACTGCACGAGGTCCGAACCAATCTGCCTGGGAACCGAATTGCACGTGTCATTTTCTATGTGGACAGCAAGCAGCGCATGGTCCTGCTACACGGTTTCATCAAGAAGACGCGAGCGACACCAGATGCAGATCTCGACCTGGCACCAGCCAACAAGCGAAAGCACGAAAGAGGGATGCAATGACAACGCGCAAAAAGCTCCCGTTCGACCATACCGGTTCCAGCTTTGATAGCTTCCTCTCGGAAGAAGGCATTCTCGAAGAAGTCGAGGCCGCCGCCATCAAGCGAGTTATCGCCTGGCAACTGGCAGGGGCTATGAGCGCCGGCAAGGTTAGCAAAAAGGATATGGCCGAGCGCATGGGAACCAGCCGCTCCCAGCTTGATCGCCTGCTCGACCCTGAGAACAGCTCGGTGCACCTGCAAACCATCGCCAAAGCCGCTCGCGCCTTGGGAAAGCGCCTTAAAGTTGAGATGGTTGACGCAGCCTGAGGCATTTGCGTTTTTCAAGCAGCGCTATGACAGACCTTCCTGAGCAGCCTGCCGCCGTATTCGGATAACGCGAACAATTTCACTACCGCGTTGGGATTTGCAGCAGTACCGCAATGTACTGGCGAACCTTCGACATCATCGATGCTGGAGCTTTCGAATGGAATTCAGCCCCGCGGCCAGACCAATCCATGCTCTTCAACTGATCCACAAGCACCGCGCCTTCGACACCCCCAACTTTGATCGGCAAAGCAAATGGGTAGGGCTTCACCTTGCTGGTCAAGGGACAAACAACTGCCAGCCCACTTGCCCGGTTGTAACGCAGATCTGTCAAGATCAGGGCGGGCCTGCGCTTTGCCTGTTCCCGGCCAACCTGGGGATCGAAATCCATGAAGACGATATCGCCGGTGTCCGGAACGTACGGCGTCACCATTCGACGATTTCCCTTCCTATTTCCGCCCCCGGCGACACCTCTGCATATCGATTTTCAGGCGTGATCTGAGCCACCATTTGAGCCAGGGTGGGCACGGCGCCAACCCGGTGCAACTGCACACTCCCATCGGCGCTCACGGCAATCTCCAGCGCGTCTCCGACCTCAAAGTGAGCGTCCTCCGCCACCGGCTTTGGAATCCTCACAGCCAGGCTATTTCCCCATTTCAGCACTTGTCCCTGCATCGTCGCTCCTGTATCTACAATGTATCATCGAAGCGCGACTGGAAGGACTTTGCTTGACCAAGCAAATCGCGCCTCACCTGCACCTGATCTCTTTGCGCACGGCGCGGAGACAGAGTACAAAAAAGAGAATGCCTATTGTGCCATATGTCAACCGAGTAGAACCGAACGAAGACGCTGTGATTTGGCGATTTATGGATCTTCGCAAGTTCCGCGATTTAATGGCCAGTGAGGAACTTTACTTCCGACGAGCTGACCTGTTCTCGGATAAGAGTGAAGGATTACCCCCTGAGCAATACGCTCAGCGGGTTCTCGGCTTAGACCCGTTTGACATCAACGACCGTGTGAGCCTGAACAATCACCTTGGTTCTCTTGCCCAGCATCGAGAATCCTATTACATCAACTGCTGGCACCTCTACCGTCACGAAACACTAGACATGTGGGAACAATATGGCCATGACGGCGTAGCCGTCTGCTCACGCTATGGACTGCTAAGGTCGGCTCTGGATGGATTGTTGGATGAGGCTCATTTGGGTTTGGTTCGGTATGGCACTAATCATCTGGCAGGGATTTTCAACACGCTAGCGTTTATCACTACCAAGCAACTGCAGTATTCCCCAGATCGCGAGGTTCGGGCTTGGCTAACTGCCTATGACCCATTGGCGGGTGGCAACCGGCATTTCGACTTGAATAATTCCCCCCATCCTGCGCCGCTTGATCTCAATCCTCGCCACTCATGGGTGCCGGACTGCAAACGAAGGCGAATCAACCTGCGCTCCTTAATTACCGACATCTTTGTTTCGCCGTGGGCCGAAGAAGATGCCGTTGAGGAGATAAAACTTTGGGTACAAACGAAAGGTTTTCCCGACTCCGCAAAACGCTCTGGGCTAACGTCAACCCAGACGCCCACCCTGCAAGAGTTCAGGGAAACGCGACATTTGGCCGGGACACGCTTGCCTGAACTCGACATCATCGAAAACCACTCTGTATCCGAGGAAGAACTAGATCGATTTCGCGCAGAGCTGTCCGCGTTAACTCCCAACCGAGTTCAATTCTTATACCGTCAGCGCTGGGAAGCGTGTCGCCTTAATCCTGGAGGCCATCCGCGAGCGACCGATATCCAATACCTCGAGACGACCTTGCGTGTACTCGATGCTTGGCGGCGTAACGGAATCGATGTGGGGTGAGGCGCTGGTGCGTCATAATCGTTCCGCGTGCCATAAGTCCCGCTCTTGGGACTCGGAAAACCTCAGCCGCAACCCTCCGCCCCGTGCTGAACTGCGCTATCCTTAAAGCACCGAATAAGGTGCTCGCCTCGGAGGTCCTCATGCTTGATATCACCACAGACATCCAATCGCTGACGACCTTTCGCCGGTCTTCGGCTCACGTTCTGAAGCACCTCAAGAAGAGCAAGCGTCCCATGGTGCTCACGGTCAATGGCAAAGCCGCTGCCGTCGTGCAGGACGCCGAGGCCTATCAGCGTTTACTCGACATTGCCGCGCAAGCTGACGCCAATGAGGGAATCCGCCAAGGCCTCGAAGACGAGAAGAACGGAAAGCTCCAACCGATCAGAGAGTTTTTCGCAGAGTTCGAAGCTGCACATGGCATATCTCGTTAGAATCACACCGCGGGCAAAGCGCGACCTTGCACACTTGTTCAGGGACGTCCGCGCCGAGCATTCCGAAGCCGCATTGAGTTGGTACAAGGGACTCCTGGATGCGGCTCTGACCCTGGAGAAGCTGCCCAACCGATGCCCGCCAACTTCAGAGGATCCGCGGTTACGGCAGATGCTCTACGGCAATAAGCCGCACGTCTATCGAGTCATCTACCGGGTGCTGGAGAGGGAGAAGCGGGTTAATGTTCTCCACATCCGCCATGGTGCCCGTCGCGACTTCAAAGCCTCGGATATCGCCTGAAACGCACACGGATGACCGAAGGCCGCCCATGCACATCACCCCACAATCCGTCCTCCTCGTCATCGACGTGCAGAACGACTTCTGCCCCGGCGGAGCTTTGGCCGTCTCAGGCGGAGATCAAGTCATCGCGCCGATCCTGCAGATCGCCCCGCGATTCGACCACATCGTCCTCACCCAGGACTGGCACTCCGCCAACCACACTTCCTTCGCCAGCGCCCACCCCGGCAAGCAGCCTTTCGAGTCCATCGATATGCCCTACGGCCCCCAGACACTCTGGCCGGACCACTGCGTCCAGGGCAGCAAAGGAGCCGAGTTCCACCCAGCGCTCCAACTCCCTCGCACCGAGCTCATCCTACGCAAAGGCTTCCGCCCCCAAATCGACTCATACTCCGCATTCTTCGAGAACGACCGCACCACTCCCACCGGTCTTGCCGGCTACCTGCGCGAGCGCGGCCTCACCCGCGTATTCCTCTGCGGCCTCGCCTACGACTACTGTGTGGGCTACTCCGCTCTCGACGCTCGCCGCCTCGGCTTTGAACCCGTCATCCTTCAGGACGCCTGCCGCGCCATCGACCTCAACGGCTCCGTTGCAAAAATCGAAGCTGAATTCGCCAGCGCCGGTGTCCAGCTGATCCGCTCCGACAAACTCGCCGGCTAACACCTCGCCCCAACGAACTGCCTGCCCGCCCGTACGACCGCTAAAATCACTTCAGGCGTCCTTGAAAATCGTCGCCCTCACTCTCATGTCGCGCAACTTCTACATTCTGGCTGCCGTGCTCGGCCTCTTCGCCGTCATCTCTGGCGCCATGTCGCTCGTGCCCTCCAGCTACCAGCCCGGCCTCCCCGCCAATGCTTCGCTCTGGCGCACGGTCGGTTTGGTTCTCATGCTCCTTGCCCTGGGAGCCGCTCTGGTCGGCGTCATGAGCAACCTCTTCGAGCAGGTCGACCGCCGCAGCGAACAGGCCCGCCTGGCTGAGCGTCGCCGTCGCCGCGATGGCCGCAACTAATCCGGCGCCCGCCATTTCAATCTGGGTGCCCCATCCTTCGAGCGTTCTTTGCTCGAAGGGTGGGATGAAAGCAGCCCACCCGCCCTCGTACCCACCGCCCAAGCGCCTAAAATAGACAAGTCGGGATTCTTCCCCGCGGGATCGAGCAATCGCAATGTATGAAGTCACTGTGGAGGCCGGCTTTTCCTCCGGTCACTACCTGCGCAACTACAAGGGCAAGTGTGAAAACCCGCACGGCCATAACTACAAGGTCCGTGTGACCCTCGCCGGATCTGCGCTCGACGAGGCTGGCCTGCTGCTCGACTTCAAGCTGCTCAAGCAGGTGATGCGCCCCGTCGTCGACCGCATCGATCACCAGATGCTCAACGACCTCGAGCCCTTCACGGTCCTCAACCCCTCGGCCGAGAACATCGCCAAATATTTCTACGACCAGACCAATGAGCAGTTGGCCAGCATGACCGCCGGCCGCGTTCGCGTGAAGGATTGCACCATCTGGGAGACCGACACCACCACCGCTACTTACTACGAGTAGCCCAGCTCTCAGGCGGGAACAGGCTCCGCCGCGCCGCGGATGTGCTTCTTCGCAATCGCTTCAATCTCCGCATCGGTCAGTGCTGACAGGTCCGTGTTTTCCGTCGCAACGATCCGGTCAAACGTCTCCGGATGATGCGACTTCAGATAGTCGCTCAGCACGTCCACCGCACTGCTCTTTCCTTTGGCATGGCCAATCAGGATAATCGCGGAGGCGTGAACCAGCTTCCCGGCGATCTCCTCGTAGAAGGAAGTCTCTTCCGGCACATGGTCGCCAATGTAGTGTGCTTCTTTGCGGTGCACCAGATGGTGCTGGAATCCAAACGGATCGTAGGGCTTCACAGTGGCTTCGTTCTCCGGCAGGCTGCCGCCCAGGTCATGGAAGATGTGGGCCGCATGATGGTCGATCACCACCACCATCCTCCCGGATTGATGCTCCTTGGCCTTCTTGCCCAGGACGCCGGCTTCCTTCAGGAACGTCCGCAGTCGTGAAATCTCTTCCACTTCGAGGTTGTGGGTGCTGGGCCGCTTGAAGAAGGCCCGCTGGGACCCGACTACAAAAACAAACTCGTCGTTGTTGCGTTCCTCGACCTCGCCAATCTTGCCGATCAGCTCAACGACGGTGCTCCAACTTAGATTGCGCGGCAGTTTGCCGCCCACAAGACTTGCCAGCAGCTCTTCATGGTCATGACGGATATGTGTGTTCATCCAATCAGCATCCCACCGGCGTGTGAACAGGGTCTGGTCTGCTTTGCTCAGATCATCCCACCGCCGCCGCGCAAAATCCCGCCGCACTTCCCCCCGCTCTCGCGGTTCCAGCCAGTTCCAGGCCCTAGTTCATCTGCGTCGATTTCGACTTCAGATAATTGTCGAACGGAATCTCGAAGTAGAAGAGCTCCTGCCCGTCGGCATTGCGCAGCTTGTGCAGGTGCAGTTTGGCCCCTCGCAGCGGATGATCCAGGTCCGACACGTCGTACCAGAGGAATCCGGCCTGCGTGGTGTGAGGTTCCACAACCAGTGCCTGGTACTCAAACTGGTCAAAGTCCTGCTCGATCTCTTTATTGCTGGCCTTGGGCTTGGTGTGGATCGAGGGCAGACCGCCGGGCAGCGGAATCTTTCCGCCCTCGCGCTCCTTCCGCGTCATCAGCCGCTCCACATCCTCCGGCTCCGCCGCCTGAATCTTGTCTCCCGCAGCCGTTATAAACAGAATCCGCGCATCGCGCAGGCTTATCGGCTTGTCCCCGTCGTTGGTCACTATCAACCGGATCGGAATCACCCCATGGGCCGGGTAGTCCACGCGAAACAGGCTCGCCTTTTCCTTCGTGTCGTAGGGTTCCGCGGCAATCGCGACCTTCTCGTTGTCGTGCACCTCGACCGCAGCAAACGTAGTAGCAGGCTGCACACGGGGCGGGGTATGCTCTGCCCCCATCCCCGGCAACCCGGTGAGCAGAACAAACAGCGGCAGCGCCCGCAAGGTTCTCATCGCCCTCGACTTTATCATCTGGGACCCGCCTGTATCATTTGAGGGTTAGTCCTTTGTTTTAGACGGGGGAAGGCGACATTCCGTCACGCATGATCCTGTTTTTCTACAACCTCGCGATGCTGGCCGCCCTAATCTTGGGCGCGCCCTGGTGGCTGTGGAAGATGGCCACCACACACAAATATCGTGAGGGGCTGATGGAACGCCTGGGCCGTGTCCCCGCCCGGCTCCACATGGCAAAGCCGATCATCTGGCTTCATGCCGTCTCCGTGGGCGAAGTGCTCGCCGTCAGCCGCCTCGCATCTGAGCTCGACCGAGCCTTCCCCGGCCATCAACTGCTCATCTCCACCACCACCCAAACCGGTCAGGCCCTTGCCCGCGAACGCTTCGGCGTCGACCGCGTCTTCTACTGCCCGCTCGATCTGCCTTGGGCCGTAAACGCCTACCTCAATGCCCTTCAGCCGAAGCTCCTCATCCTTGCGGAAACAGAATTCTGGCCTAACCTGCTCAGCGGCTGCTTCCGCCGCGCAATTCCTGTCGCCGTGGTCAACGCCCGCATCTCCGACCGCTCCTGGCCCCGCTATCGCAGGCTCCGTCGTCTCTGGCGGCCCTTCCTGAGCCGGCTTTCCGCAGTTCTTGCACAGAGCGAAACCGACGCAGAACGCCTTCGCGCCATCGGCTGCACTTCAGAACGCGTCTCGGTTGCCGGCAACCTCAAGTTCGACGTCCGCGCCGCTTCCGAGGCCGAAGCCACTCGCATTCTTCGCACCAAGGCTGAGGGTCTGCGCTTTCTAGTCGCCGGCAGCACGCTCGAGGGCGAAGAGACCGCGCTGCTCGAATCCTGGCCGCGCCTGCTCGAAGCCGACCCGCAACTTGCTCTCGTCCTCGCCCCGCGCCATCCTGAGCGATTCGCCTCCGTCTCTGCACTGCTTGATCGCTCCGGCATTCCCTGGGTCAAGCGATCCGATGGGCGGGCGCTGCCTACCAACACATTGCAACCTCTCGCCGCAGGCCAGATCGTCCTTCTCGACACCATCGGCGAGCTTGCCTCGGTCTATTCGCTTGCGTCTGTAGCTTTCGTCGGCGGCAGCCTTATCCCCGCCGGTGGCCACAACCCCCTCGAGCCCGCGCAGTTTGCCGTGCCCATCGTCATGGGCCCTCACTACGCCAACTTCCGCGCCATCGCCGACGATCTCCTGGCTCACCAAGCTCTCCGCATCGCCACAAAAGAGGAGTTGACCCCATCCATCCTCCACCTGCTCACGAATTCTGCCGAAGCAGCAGCGATGGGCGTCCGCGCTCGCCAGGTCTTTGACCAGCAAGCAGGCGCAACCGAGCGCTGCCTCGACGCATTGCAACGGTTGATCCCCGCAAGCCCCACCAGCAGGGAGCCAGCATGAGCCAGCAATCGCGGCCCATGCTGCTCCCCCTGGTTCCTCTTTACCGCCTTGCCCTCGCCGCGCGCGAACTCCGTCTCCGCTCTGGCCTCGAGCCAGTCCGCCGCCTCCGCTATCCCGTCATCAGCATCGGCAACCTCTCCACCGGCGGCTCCGGCAAGACCCCTCTCACCATCGCTCTCGCAAAGGCGCTTACGCAGCGCGGCTTCCAGGTCGACGTTCTTTCCCGCGGTTACGGCCGAAAGAGCTCGCTTCCTGCCCGCGTTCGCCCCGACGGCACCGCCAACGAATTCGGCGACGAACCGCTCCTCATCGCCCGCGAAACCGGCCTCCCGGTCTACGTTGCCCGTCAGCGGTTCGACGCTGGCCAACTCGCCGAAGCCGATCCGCCCGCAAGCTCCAGCGAGAACAAGCCGCGGGTCCATATTCTCGACGACGGCTTCCAGCACCGCCAGCTCCACCGCGACGCCAACATTCTTCTCCTCGACCGGCGCGGCTGGTTTGATCGCCTCCTCCCCGCCGGCAATCTTCGCGAACCGCTCACGGCCATCCACCGTGCTACCGTTATCGCCATCCCTGCCGACGATCCCCAGCTCGGGTCAGACCTAAAGGCCTGGGGCTGGACAGGCCCGATCTGGCGCCTCCGCCGCACCATGGACATTCCCCCAATCGACGGCCCAATCGCCGCCTTCTGCGGCATTGCCCGCCCCGACCAGTTTTTCGATGGCCTCAAAGCCGCGGGCCTTCATCTCGCCGCCTGCACCGCCTTCCCCGACCACCATCGCTATACGCCCCGCGACCTTGCCGACCTTACTTCCCGCGCCCGAGCCGCTGGCGCAACAGCTCTCCTAACCACGCAGAAGGACCAGGTCCGGCTCGGCGTCATCCCCTGCGATTTCTCTATCCAGACCGCCAGCCTTACCATCGAGATCGTCCACCTCGACGAAGCCCTGAACGCCCTCCTCGCTCAGTTGCCGCCCCCTCCCGCGCCTCGCCCCCTGTGAGAAAATCAGAGTTTGCACACGCAGTCCAACTTCCGCTTGCTGGTGGTCCGTCTCGGCGCCATGGGCGACATTCTCCACGCTCTTCCGGCCGTCACAGCCCTGCGCCAGGCCCATCCAAACTGGACCATTGACTGGGTTGTCGAACCGCGCTGGCGAGCCTTGCTCGCCTCCGATTCCAACCCCAACAACAAGTCCATCCCCCGCCCCGCTTCACCCCTCGTCAACCGCATCCACTTAGCCTCAACAAAGCAGTGGCGAAAGTCTCCACTCAACCGCCAAACCTTCTCTGAAATCAGGACCTTGCGCCGCGAGCTCCGCGCCTGCCACTACGACGCCGTCATCGACTTTCAGGGTGCTATCCGCTCCGCCGCTATCGCTCGCATGGCAGGCTGCCCCCGCCTCATTGGCGAAGCCAAACCTCGCGAGTCCATTGCCCGCTGGCTCTATTCCGAGAAGATCGCCACGCGCGGCGCTCACGTCATCGAGCAGGACATTGAGCTGGCTTCCGCCATTGCCGGCGACGACCTCGCATACGTGCTGCCCCTGCTTCCCGTTGACCCCGCAGCCGAAGCCTGGGCCGCTCAGCTTCTGCCCGCCGGCACCCGAACTATCCTCATCAATCCGGGCGCAGGATGGGGCGCAAAGCGCTGGCCCCCTGAGCGTTACGCCGCGGTTGCCGCCGACCTCATCGCCCAGGGCTTCCGCGTCGTGGTCAACGTTGGCCCCGGAGAACAGCCACTCGCCGACGCCATCCTCCAGGCAACCGCTGGAGCAGCCACTCTCCTCAACTGCTCGCTCGGCCAGCTCATCGCCGTCACCCGGCGGGTCGCGCTCGCCATCGCCGGCGACACCGGTCCGCTTCATCTCGCCTGCGCCCTCCGCCGCCCCGTCGTCGGCATCTACGGACCCACCGATCCCAGTCGCAACGGTCCCTACGGGTGTAACTTCAAAGTGCTGCGCAGTCCCACGAGCCGCCGCGACCACACGCGCCACCCTGAACCTGAAGCCGGCCTCCTCACCATCCATCCAGCCGACGTCCTGCCGGCGGTTCACGGACTGCTGGCCGAGGAGAACGCCCGATGAACAGCCCCAACACTCCTCCAAAATCCCCCTCCACGCAGCGGGATTGGATCGCAAGCTGGCAGCGCATTGCCCGCCGCATTCGCGTCCCGCTCGGCTTCCTCGCCGCAGCAATCTATCTCTTCGAGCTGGCTCGCCGTGCACCTGTCCCAGCCGCCGTTGCTTGGAGCCTCGTTCTCGTCCTGCCCGGCCTCTGGCTGCGCGCCTATGCCGCCGGATACGTCAAAAAGAACCGCGAGCTCACCCAGACCGGCCCCTACGCCCACACGCGAAACCCGCTCTATCTCGGCTCCATGCTCATGGCCTTCGGGTTTGCCCTGGCCCTGCTTAGTTGGCCGGTCGCCTTGGTCCTCGGCCTCATGTTCGCCGTCATCTACATCCCCGTCATCGCCTCTGAAGAGCGTTTTCTCCGCGCCACATTCCCTGAGTTCAATGACTATTGCCGCCGCGTCCCCCGGCTCATTCCCCGCATTTTGCCCTCCACCCCTCCAGGGCGCGACAGCCCTCGCGGCGCCTTTGCCATGTCGCTCTATCTCAAGCACCGCGAGTACAATGCTGCTATAGGGGCTGCTCTGCTTTATCTCTGTTTGCTCCTTCTGCGGCCGCTCGCCCAGCAGCTGCTTCACCGGTAAAAGAGGGGTCCGGTCCGCAATCTAGTCTGGTTGATCCTTCCCCAAAGGGTCTTCCGCAACGTCCAAGGTTCTGAACCCCATCCCGCACGGCAGGGTCTGCGCGCCATTTGGCCGCAGTTGCTCAGCCCCACTGGTAAAGGGTCAACATTCACCACCACAAGGAGTTCCGTCTGAAGGTCAGGACGCGTAATACGGGAGTCGGCATCCTCTGCGCCCTTGCAGCGGCCCTTTTGGCTCAAAGCCAGCAGATGCCTACACTTACCCCGCCACGCCCGGGCTTCAGCTTCCCGCGCAAACAAACGCTCACCTATACCGTCGACTGGCGCGTCTTCCCCGCCGGCACCGCAGTGCTCCACTTTGAAGACACCGGTGACCAGGAGCGCATCACCGCCAACGCCGACACCATCGGCGCCATCAACCTGCTCTTCCACGTCAGCGACCGCTTCCAGTCCACCTTCGACCGCGAAAAGGGCTGCACGACGGAGTTCGATAAGCAGACCATCGAGGGCCGCCGCCAGGTCAACTCCACCCTCAAGCTCGACTACCCCAACTCCAAGTCCATCCTCGACGAGAAAAACATGGTTACCGGCAAGACCAAGCACGTTGAGACGCCCGTCCCCGGCTGCCTTACCGACCTGCTCAGCGGCGTCTATTACGCTTCGTCGCAGCCCATGGAAGTCGGCAAGTCCTTCGCCCTTCCCGTCGCCGATCCCCTCCGCCCAGTGCTCGTCACCATGAAGGTTGAGGGCCGCGAAGAGATCAAGACCCCCCTCGGCGTCTTCAAGACGATCCGCGTTCAGCCCACCGCCGACGCCGGCGTAGTCAAAAACCGCGGCAACATCTGGATCTGGTACACCGACGACGACCGCCATCTGCCCGTCCAGATGCGCGCCCGCCTCTTCTGGGGCACCATCACCTTCCGCCTCACGGCCAACGAGAACAAGTAACGCGCCTCGCACGCTTTACCAACAAGCGCTGTCATCTTGAGCGCGGCAATCCGCGCTTTTTGCGGAATGCGAAGTCGAAAGATCTGCGGTTGCTTCTTGGTGGCACCGCCGATCAAACTCCAGCCGGTGTACACTTTTCCTTCACTCGGACGAGCCTTCCGCTCCACACGATGAGGAGTCCCATGCGCCGAATGTTGCCCGCTTTTGTTCTTGCCCTCGTTACAACCCCGTTCTTTCCGGCCCAAACCGCCCAGGCCCAATCTCCCGCCGCGCCCAGGCGCCCCATGACCTTCGAAGACATGATGCATATGAAGCGCCTGGGCTCGACCGCCGTCTCCCCTGACGGCAAGTGGCTGGCCTACAGCGTTACCACCGTCGACCTCGACGCCAACACCAAGACGCCCGAGCTGTGGCTGCAGCCAATTGCAGGCGGCGAACCCCACAAGGTCACCGTCGCCCAGCCCGGCGACGATGGCATTCAGTTCTCCCCAGACGGCAAGCGCATCCTCTTCCTTTCCAGTCGAAGTGGCAGTCAGCAGATTTGGCTCGCCTCCTTCGACTCCGCCACCGGCACAACGCGCAATCCTTATGACGCGGCTCCAGCCAACGGTCCCTTTCAGCTCACCCACAACTCAGTCGAGCCCGACAACGCCCTCTGGTCGCCCGACGGCAAGTTCATCGTCTTCACCGCCGACGTCTACCCCGATTGCCCCGCATTCAGCGAATCAACAGCCGCCTCCGAAGGGTCCGAAGCAGACACGTGCAACAGCAGCCGCGACAAGGCTGCGGCCGACAGCAAGGTCAAGGCGCAAATCTTCACCCACCTACTCTATCGCCATTGGAACCACTACACCGGAGCGAAGCGCAGCCACCTGTTTTCCGTCACTGTAGAGAATTCATCGCCAAGGGCGTTGCTCTTGCGCGACCTCACGCCCAACGATCCCCACGACGTGCCGCCCTTCTCGCTCGAAGGTGGCGGCGGATTCGACATCTCTCCGGATTCTAAGGAGCTGGCCTTCACTGAGAATCCCGACCCCGAACCGGCTATCTCCGTCAGTGCGCAGATCTACACGCTCGACCTGACCAACCCCGCCGCCAAACCGGTGAAGGTCTCCACCTCCGCTGGCGGCAACTTCAACCCCGCCTACTCGCCCGACGGCAAGTACCTCGCCTGGCGTTCCGAAGCCCGCGCCGGCTACGAAGCCGACAAGTTCCGCCTGATGCTCTACGACCGCGCCGCGAAAAAGACTAGGGATTTGCTCGAGGGGTCTAAACTACCGAACCTTGCCCTCTCGCATTTTGATAACTGGGTTGACGAGTTCATATGGTCGGAAGATTCGCGTTACATCCACTTCGCCTCTGGAAAGCATGGCGAATCGTACCTCTACTCCATCGGTGTCGATGATCGCGACCTGCGCCCCCTCGAGAACATCAAGGGCGAATGGGGCGACATACACGCTACTCCGATGACCCACGGCCATGCGATTGAGTGGATCGTTGGCTCGCTAATGAAGGTGGATCGGCCATCGGAGGTCGTCCTTGCCGATCTTGACAAGGCGTCAGATGACAGCACCGAATACCACCCACTCCAACTCACCCACCTCAACGACACCCTCCTCGCTCAGCTCGACCTCCCCGCCATGGAGTCCTTCTGGTTCACCGTCAAAGACGGCACCAAACTCCAGGGCTTCGTCATCCGTCCCCCCGCCTTCGACCCCGCGAAGAAATACCCGCTCAAGTTCTTGATCCACGGAGGCCCGCAGGGCGCCTGGGGTGACGCCTGGTCCTACCGCTGGAACGCCGAGCTCTTCGCCGCCAACGGCTACGTCGTGGTCATGATTAACCCGCGCGGCTCAACCGGCTACGGCCAGGCCGTTGTCGACGGAGTCAACGGCGACTGGGGTGGCAAGCCATTCACTGACCTCATGACCGGCCTCGACTACGCCGAGCAACACTACCCGCTCATCGACAAGTCCCGCGAGTGCGCCCTCGGCGCAAGCTACGGCGGATACATGGCCAACTGGGTCCTCGGCCACACCGACCGCTTCAAGTGCATCGTCAGCCACGACGGCATGTTCGACGCCGAGTCCGCCTTCGGCACCACGGAAGAAGACTGGTTCAACATCTGGGAATTCAAATTTCCAAACACCCAGGGGGGCCATCCCTGGGACTACTACGGCAAGCCTGACGCCGAAAATCCCTTCCGCAAATGGTCCCCGTCGCTCTACGCCAAAAACTTCCACACCCCAACGCTCGTCGTCCACGGCCAGCTCGACTACCGCCTCGATGTGAGCGAAGGCTTCCAGCTCTTCGACACGCTTCAGTTGCTCAAGGTCCCGTCCAAGATGCTCTACTTCCCCGACGAAGGCCACTGGGTCCTCAAGCCGCAGAACTCCCGCCTCTGGTGGAAGACCGTCAACGACTGGGTCGACCAATGGACGAAGCCGAAGTAATCCAGTCCGGCTCGTCGGCCGATAATACGGTTTAGACATATGGCGATGACTTCCCGAGTAAAAGCGACGCTTAATGCCGAGGCAGCGGCAGCGCTCTACACACTCATGAGGCGTAGAGGCTGGAACAAATCGCGGGCTTTGCGCGAAGCCATCTGGGCCAACGCTAAAAGCCAAGGCCTTGTGCGCGGGCCTTCACCCGACGAGCGCGCTGCCAAGAAACTCAAAGCCAAGAGCTGACATGCCCTTCGCCCGCAAACCCGCCAAGCCCCGCGCCTTTCTCGACGAAGGCGGCCTCTACGCCTACGCCGTCAGAGCCCTTGGCCGGCAAATGCGGACGGAATCCGACCTCCGCCGCTTGATGCGTGCCCGCGTGGAGCCGGGCGAGCGTGGCGACGAGATCGTGGCGGCCACTGCCGCCCGCCTCAAAGAGTACGGCTTCCTCAATGATGTCTCCTT
>Ga0302267_10001218_pt1 | contig 33097 bp, 32 predicted proteins | sample III_Bog_E1_3_FD_194555 | JGI IMG/M metagenome (GOLD analysis project Ga0302267, IMG submission 194555) | Peat permafrost microbial communities from Stordalen Mire near Abisko, Sweden - III_Bog_E1_3 | ecosystem: Environmental > Terrestrial > Soil > Wetlands > Peat | place: Sweden: Abisko...
ACGGGGCAAGCCCTTCATTAATAACCCGAAACGGCATATTCTGAACATGTTGTGGGGTAGCTTCTTTTGAGTTGGCGCTCAGGGTAATAACCCGGGAAGTCTTACCCCGCAACCCTTTCTGCACCACCCACAAAAATTATCCCGGACAGTAGTGCGCGTGCGCGGGGATGACGGAGCTTCTTTTAGGGGTTGGTTTCGTTTTTTGCAGTTCAGTTTATTTACTGTTTGGTTCTGAAATTCAGCTTATAGCTGATTGGGTTGGCTGAAAACTGAATGGGGCTCCCGAACCCCCGTAGAATGAGCCGGGGAGCGGAAGAAAATCGGGAATAGCCCGCAGGGTGAGCGGCAGGGAAGCCGCTCATTTTTGAGACTGGACAGGGGTGGAGGCCGATAAGGCGAAGCACCGCTTTGCCCGGCCGGAACGACACGCGCATGCAAGCGCGTGGCTGGGGGCGAAAGTCTCCTGTCTCAGAAACCCCGTTTTTCTGAGCACCGCAGGGCACCCCGCGAAGCGGGGCGAATGGCCCGGGGCGCGTGGGGATTTTCAAGGGGGGCCGCGAAGCACCCCTTGAATGCCCGTCCGGCATGAGGACGCCCAAGCAACAACTTTAATCAGAACTTGCCCCGCCCCAGCGGCAACAGCAATCAACTGGCTAGCAATACACAAAAAGCTCCACCGGAGCCAGATTCCCCTCTCCCTAGCCCTCCCCCGAGGGGGGAGGGGACTAAAAACCAAGCGTCCGTAAACTTGATTGTGTTACCTGGACACCACAAGGCCCGCTAGCTGTCAGTTATTTGTCTGCCGGATTGATTGCACATGCCCCTCAACGAATTCGACCTGATCCGACACTACTTCACCCGTGAAAGCTCAGCCCCCGGCGTAGTGCTAGGCATAGGCGACGATGCCGCCATCCTGCAGCTTCCCCCCGGCGAACAACTACTGGTCAGCACCGACACATTAGCAGCAGGCCGGCATTTCCCGTTGACGACAGCTCCCGCCGACATCGGCTGGAAAGCTCTGGCCGTCAACCTCTCCGATCTCGCCGCCATGGGTGCAACTCCCCGCTGGTGCCTGCTGGCGCTAACCCTGCCCGAAGCCGACCCGGCTTTCCTGCAAGGCTTTGCCGAAGGCTTCTGGGCACTGGCCGAGCAGGCCAACATCAGCCTTGTCGGCGGCGACACCACACGCGGCCCGCTCAGCATCACGATTACGGTAATGGGCAGTGTTCCGGCCGGCCAGGCCTTACGCCGGGATGGCGCCAAACCCGGCGACGACATCTATGTTTCGGGCACGCTGGGCGACGCCGGCCTCGGCCTGCAACTGGCCCAAGGCCAAAAGTACAGCCTACCAGAGCCGGCCCGAGCCGCCGCACTGGCAGCCCTGAACCGCCCGCAACCACAACTGGCCCTGGGCCAAGCCCTGCGCGGTCTGGCCACCAGCGCCATCGACCTCTCCGACGGGCTGGCGCAAGACCTCGGCCATATCCTGGAGCGCTCCGGCGTCGGCGCCACGCTTGATGCTGACGCGCTACCCCTGTCGCCAGCCCTGCAAGCCTGCGCCCGCGAACAGGCCCTGCACTGGGCGCTAAGCGCGGGCGACGACTACCAGCTCTGTTTTACCGCCGCCCCCGCCCACGCCGGGGCGCTGGCCGAGCTGGCAGGGCAACAACATGCAAGATTGACCAGAATCGGTCATATTGAAGCGGCTGCAGGCCTGCGTATCATGGCGCAGGGCAAGTCCTTGCCACCCGGCCCTGCCGGCTTCCAACATTTCTAGAGCCCGTCGCCCATGCCTATAAACAAACCCGATATGCGCAACCCGGTGCTCCTGCTCGCCTTTGGTTTCGGCAGCGGGCTGTCACCCAAGGCGCCCGGCACATTCGGTTCGCTGGCGGCGCTGCCATTCTTCCTGCTGCTGGGTGGCCTGCCATTGCCGCTATTCCTGCTGGTAGTGGGGCTGGTGAGCGTTGCCGGCATCTGGATTTGCGGGCGTGCGGCCACCCTCATGGGCGTGCATGATCACGGTGGCATCGTGCTGGATGAGTTCGCCGGACAGTGGCTGACCCTGCTGCCGCTGGTGCCGGTCAGCAACTGGTCCCTGGCCACGGGCCTGTGGGTGCTGCTCGGTTTTGCCCTGTTCCGCCTGTTCGACATCCTCAAACCCTGGCCCATCCGCTGGTTTGACGAGAACGTGCACGGTGGCCTTGGCATCATGGTCGATGATATCGCGGCGGCCGTGCCCGCCGGTCTTTTGCTCTGGCTATGCCGGTTGGGCTGGGCATACTGGGCAGGTTGAGCAGGCCTGTCCCGCTCTTCAATAGTCGGGCAATGGGACAGTCTGTTTCCCTGTAGCGGTTACTCCGGCCCCGCCAAGTTGCTACAATGCCCGCCCCAGCACCCTGGAGTTTCCCGTGAGTGTCCGTTTCATAGCCTTGTCCCGCCTGCCGACCCGCCACGGTCAGTTCACCATCCATGCCTTTGAAGACATTGACACCGGCAAGGAGCACGTTGCCCTGAGCATGGGTGATCTGGCCGATGGCCAGCCGGCCCTTATCCGCGTGCATTCCGAATGCCTGACCGGCGATGGCTTTGGCAGCCTCCGCTGCGACTGCGGCCCCCAGCTCAACGCTGCCATGGAGAAAGTGGCCGGCGAAGGCCGTGGCGTCATCCTCTACCTGCGTCAGGAAGGCCGGGGCATAGGCCTCGTCAACAAGATCCGCGCCTACGCCCTGCAAGACCAAGGGGCGGATACCGTCGAGGCCAACGAGCAGCTCGGTTTTGCCCCCGACCTGCGCGAATACACCATGTGCCGCGACATGCTGCGGCATCTGGGCGTCAGTCAGGTCCGCCTGATGACCAATAACCCGCTCAAGGTCGCCGCACTGGAGGCCCACGGCATCAGCGTGGTCGAGCGCGTGCCGCTGATGACGGGCCGCAACCCGCACAACGAAGGCTATCTCGATACCAAGCAGGAAAAGATGGGGCATATGCTGGACGAGCAAACGCCCGGCGAGTAGGCCGTTTTTTGAGGCTTGTGGGGACGTTTCCGCCGCCTGGAGGGCGGCGGGGGTCAGGCCTTGCCGAGAATGGCAACCGTTCGTAGCGGCTTCAAGTGCGCCAGCCTTGCCCGAATACTGCGCTCAATCCCGGTGGCATCCAGCCCACACAAGGCCAGCATCTCCCCATGGGTGGCGTGCTCGATAAAGGCATCGGGAATGCCGAGGTTGAGCAGGGGCTTTTCAATGCCGGCCTGCACGAGAAATTCATTCACGGCGGAACCTGCGCCGGCCATCACCGCGTGTTCTTCCACCGTCACCAGCAGGTCGTGCGTGGCGGCCAGGTCACGTATCAGCTGTTCATCCAGTGGCTTCACAAAACGCATGTCGGCGACGCTGGCATTGAGGCTTTCCGCCACTTTCAGCGCCGGTGTCAGCATGGAGCCGAAGGCGAGAATGGCGACTGTCTCGCCGCGCCTCCGCAGTACACCCTTGCCAATCGGAAACGCGGTCATGGCCTTGGTCACTGGCAAGCCGGCACTGCTGCCGCGCGGGTAGCGTATCGCCGCCGGGCCTTTGTATTCGAAGCCGGTGTAGAGCAACTGCCGGCACTCGTTTTCGTCGCTGGGCGCCATGATCAACATGCCCGGAATGCAGCGCAGGTAGGCGTAGTCATAGGCCCCGGCATGGGTGGGGCCGTCTTCGCCCACGAGGCCCGCGCGGTCGATGCCAAAGGTTACATCCAGGTGTTGCAGCGCAATATCGTGGATAAGCTGGTCATAGCCACGTTGAAGGAAGGTGGAGTAAATCGCCACTACCGGCTTTTGCCCTTCGCAGGCCATGCCGGCGGCCAGGGTCAGGGCGTGCTGCTCGGCAATGGCCACGTCGTGGTAGCGCTCGGGATATTCGCGGGCAAAACGCACCATGCCTGAGCCCTCGCACATGGCCGGCGTAATGGCGACCAGGCGCGGGTCGGCGGCGGCCATGTCGCACAGCCAGTCGCCAAAAATATCGGAATACTTGGGTTTTTTCGGCACCGGAGTTGCAGCGCGCTCGCTGGCCGGCGCGATCTTGGTGATGGCGTGGTAGCCGATGGGGTCGGCCTCGGCGGGGGCAAAGCCCTTGCCTTTGGTGGTGTAGATATGCAGCAGCTGCGGGCCTGGCGCATCGCGCAGGTTGGATATGGTAGCAATCAGCGTATCAAGATCGTGGCCGTCGATGGGGCCGACATAGTTGAAGCCGATGGACTCGAACAGCGCACCCGGTGAGTTGATCAGGTGCTTCATGCTTTCTTCGGTGCGGCGGGCAAAATTCAGCGTGGCTGGCATGGCTGAAAGCACGCGCTTGCCGCCTTCTCGCAGGGAAATATAGGTCTTGCTGGCCCAGATACGCGCAAAATAATTCGACAGGCCGCCGACATTCTTGGAAATCGACATGCCGTTGTCGTTGAGGATCACCAGCATGTCGGCTGCCTGATGCGCCGCGTCGTTGAGCGCCTCGAAGGCCATGCCGCCGGTAATGGCGCCGTCGCCAATCACCGCGCAGACCTTGCGCTGGGCGCCGCTCATGCGTGCGCCAATGGCCATGCCGAGGGCGGCGGAAATCGAGGTGGAGGAGTGGCCGACGCCAAAGGTGTCGTAGGGCGATTCTTCACGGCGCGGAAAGGCGGCCAGCCCGTCTTTCTGGCGCATGGTCAGCATGCGCTCCTTGCGCCCGGTCAGTATCTTGTGCGGGTAGGTCTGGTGGCCCACGTCCCACACCAGCCGGTCGGCCGGCGTGTTGTAAATGTAGTGCAGGGCGATGGTCAGCTCCACCACGCCGAGACCCGCGCCAAAATGCCCACCGGTCTGGCCGGTGCACCAGAGCAGGTATTCGCGCAGCTCCTCGGCCAGCTCCGGTAGCACCTCTTGCGGAAGTTCGCGCAGCTTGTCCGGCGTCGGTACCTGGTCGAGCAGGGGGGTGTGCGGGCGGGAGCGGGGAATCTCTGTGAACATCGGCCGGGCCATCCTGACATGAGACAGGTGATTATAACGCAGCAGCGACGGACAGGGGACTGTCGCGTCAGACACAAATCGGGGCTTTGGCAGCCCCGTCGGAAAGCCGGCTATTCCAATCCGCCGGCATATATGCCTTGCGTAGGGAGCGCTGTGCGCACGCGTACAGGCTTCAACCAGGGTAGCCGGTGCGGGGTTCTGGCCACCCAGGCGTGCGCACAGCGCACCCTACCGTTTTGCTGCCTACGATGCGGACTAATGATCCCGACTGACCAGAAAGCCGGCTAACTGGCGCAGGGGCAGAGCTTTAACGCCCAGCGGCTGCAGCGCAGCCAGGGCATCGTCATGCAACTGCACGGCAAGGCGCTGGGCGCCGGCCAGACCGAGCAGGGCAGGGTAGGTGGCCTTGTCGCGGGCGGCGTCGGCGCCGGCACGCTTGCCGATCTTGCCAGTGTCGCCGATCACGTCGAGCACATCGTCCTGCACCTGGAAAGCAAGGCCGAGCTTGGAAGCATAGGTGTCGAGCGCGGTGCGCTGGGCCGGCGTAGCGCCGGCAGCCAGGGCGCCCAGAGCCACGGCAGCACGTATCAGGGCGCCGGTCTTGTGGCGGTGTATGGCCTCCAGCGCCGGCAGGTCAAGACGCTTGCCTTCACCGTCGAGGTCCAGGGTCTGGCCTATCACCATGTCCACGCTGGCATGGGCCAGCACCACCACTTGCCGGGCCACGATCTCCACCGGCAGCTCGCTTTCGCTGAGCACGCTGAAGGCCAGCGATTGCAGGGCGTCGCCGGCCAGCAGGGCGGTGGCTTCGTCGAATTGCTTGTGGCAGGTGGGCACGCCGCGGCGCAGGTCGTCGTCGTCCATGCAGGGCAGGTCGTCGTGCACCAGTGAGTAGCAGTGGATCAGTTCCACAGCCACCGCTGCGGCATCGGCCACCGCCATGTCGCCGCCGCAGGAGAGCGCAGCGGAGTAGGCCAGTGCCGGGCGCACGCGCTTGCCGCCGTTGAGTACAGCATAGCGCATGGCAGCAAAGAGAGTGGGGGCCAGGGTGTGTTGCCCGCCCAGAGCGCGCTCCAGCCCGGCCAGCACCCGCGTCTGGGCGCTGACCAGTACTTGCGCAGACTCAGAAGAGACTGTCGTCATCGGCTTCAAACTCCTGGACTTCGGCGGAGCCGTCGGCGCGGGCCACGAGCAACTTGACCTTCTGTTCGGCTTCGGCAAGGGACTGCTGGCAGTCGCGGCTGAGGCGGATACCGGCCTCGAATGCTTTCAGCGCGTCTTCCAGCGACAACTCACCGCTTTCCAGCCGGTGTACCTGGGTTTCCAGTTCGGCAAGGGCCTTCTCGAAATCAACGGCCTGACGTTTGCGCGCCATGGAGTTCCCTGTAAATGACGGTATGAAGGCGAACACTAACCCTTGGGGCAAATGGGGTCAATCGGTCAGTCGTGGCAAATGGCTGTTCATGGTCGTGGTGGGTCATGCCTGTGCTGTAACGGCCCCAGTGGTAGACTGGCCTCACAACGCCCGTTTCAGGAGTTTTACCGATGGTCAGTGATGTACAGCAGCTACAGAAGATACGCCTGGAGTGTCGCACCCTGGTGCGCAAGCGGGCGCTGCTGTCGGCGGGGGCCGCCACCTTGCCGGTACCGATGCTGGACGTGGTGGTGGACGCCGGCATCCTGATCGACCTGATTCCCGACATCAGCCGCCGCTTCGGGCTGGCGCCGGAACACATCGAGGCCATGGGCGAGGCGCAACGCCAGAGCACCTGGAAGACGATACGTGAGCGCGGCTCGCAACTGCTGGGCATCGTGGTCACGCGCCAGCTGGTGCGCAGCGCCGTGCAAACCTATGCCCGGCGGCTGCTGGCGGTGCAACTGGCCAAGTTTGTGCCACTGGGTGGCCAGCTACTGGCGGCGGGTGTCAGCTATTTTGTGATGCGGCAGATTGCCTTCAAGCATGTCGAGGATTGCTTTGCGGTGGCCAGGGAGGGATTGGCCACCGCGTGAAAACGCTTATTCCTGATGGTAGCCGATCACCCGCTCCACCTCGTTGCGTGAACCCAGAATTACGGGCACACGCTGGTGCAGGCCGGCAGGTTGCAGGCCGAGAATACGCTCGCGACCCGTGCTGGCGGCGCCGCCGGCCTGCTCGACGATAAAGCTCATGGGATTGGCTTCATACATCAGGCGCAGTTTGCCGGCCTTGCCCACTTCCTTGGTGTCGAAGGGGTACATGAAAATGCCGCCACGCGTGAGGATGCGGTGCACGTCGGCCACCATGGAGGCGACCCAGCGCATATTGAAATCCTTGCCGCGCAGGCCGGTCTTGCCAGCTTCGCACTCTTCCACATAGCGCCGCACGGGCGCCTCCCAGAAACGCCGGTTGGACATGTTGATGGCAAATTCTTTGGTGTCCGCCGGAATTTGCATGCCGGGGTGGGTGAGCAGGAAGTCGCCGCATTCGCGGTCGAGCGTAAAGCAATCCACGCCCGCGCCAAAGGTCAGCACAAACAGGGTCGAGGGGCCGTATACCGCATAACCCGCGCAAATCTGCGTAGTGCCGGCTTGCAGGTAGTCGGCGGTGGCGGGCTCGGTCACGCCCGGCGGATTTCTCAGCACCGAAAAAATGGTGCCCACGGAAATATTCACGTCGATATTCGAGGAGCCGTCGAGCGGGTCGAACAGCAGCAGGTAGTCGCCCTTGCGGTATTCCGGCGGAATTGGCAGCGGGTGTTCCATTTCCTCGGAGGCCATGCCGGTGAGGGTGCCGGTGCACTGGCTGGCTTCGATGAGGATGTCGTTGGAAATCACGTCCAGCTTTTTCTGGTCTTCGCCCTGTATGTTTTCGCTGCCGGCGTGGCCGAGCACGCCCGCCAGCGCGCCCTTGCCAATGGCGGCGCTGATGCCCTTGCAGGCGGTGGCCACGCTGTCGAGCAGGGTGCGCAGATCACCGGTGATATGACCGTTGGCTACCTGTTCATTGAGGTAACGGTTCAGGGTGATGCCAGCCATGAGGCCTCCGCAGGGGGGTGTGTAGGATGGCGCGCATTATCGCAAAGCCGGGGGTAGGCAACCAGCAGCTTTTTGTGGGTACATTGCCTCAGGTCTTGGGCGGCACCACGCCGCAGGGCGCGGTATTCACCTTGCCTTCCAGCGCCACCACCAGAAAGTCCAGCAGGGCGCGCAGCTTGGGCGTGGCGCCGCGATGGCTGGGGTAGACCGCGTTCAGCGGTGATACCGGCAGCGTCCAGTCGTGCAGCAGTGGCACCAGTTGGCCGCTGGCAACGCCCTCGGCACAGAAGTAATTGGGCAGCACGGCGATGCCGGCGCCGGAGATGATCATGCCGCGCAGGGTCACGAAGTCATTGACCGTGGCCTGGGCCTTGAAGTTGACTGTGCGGGTTTCGCCGCCCTTGCTGAACACCCAGCGTTCGTGCTGGGGCACGTCGGTCATGGTCAGGCACTGGTGCTTGAGCAGGTCTTCCGGCTGCTGCGGGCGGCCCAGGCGTGCAATGTAGGCGGGGCTGGTGACGCAGTGGCCGGTGGTGCTGCCCAGGTAGCGCGCCACGAGGTTGGACTCCTCCAGCTGGCCCATGCGCAGCACCAGGTCAAAGCCTTCCTCGATCAGGTCGACGCGGCGGTTGGTGAGGGTCAGGTGCAGCTTCACCTCAGGGTAGCGCGCCATGAACTCGCCCAGCATGGGGCTCAGCAGGGCCTGGCCCGTGCTGTAGGTGGCACTGATGCGCAGCAGGCCGCGCGGTGACTCCAGGCGCTGCTGCACCGACAGCTCGGCGTGCTCGACCTCTTCCAGAATGCGCCGGCAGTGATCGTAGTAGAGGCCGCCCACCTCGGTCAGGTGCAGCTTGCGCGTGGTGCGTTCCAGCAGGCGCACGCCCATTTCCGCCTCCAGCCGCGACAGGCGCCGGCTGACATTGGACTTGGGAATATTCAGCGCTTCTGCCGCCGCCGTCAGCGAGCCGCATTGCACCACTTTGGCGAAGATCACGAGGTCATTGAGGTCATGCATGGCATTGTTCTGTTGGTGGAACGGACTAATGAATATTGGCAGCTTAATTGTAGATATGGAACAGCGTACTGTGTTGCTTATTCAAGGCCATACGTGGCCCCCTCACGGAGAAACAACATGAAAAAGGTCCTGGTGCTTTATTACTCCATGTACGGCCACATTGAACGCATGGCCGAGGCCGTGGCGGAAGGGGCCCGTTCGGTGCCCGATACCGAGGTCACCATCAAGCGGGTGGCGGAACTGGTGCCGGCCGACGTGCACGCCAAGTCCGGTGGCAAGCTGGATCAGGCGGCACCCATCGCCAGCCCGGCAGAGCTGGCCGACTATGACGCCATCATCTTCGGCACACCCACCCGCTTCGGCAATATGGCCGCGCAAATGCGCAACTTCCTCGACCAGACCGGCGGCCTCTGGGCCAAGGGCGCCCTCATCGGCAAGCCCGCTTCTGTGTTCACCTCCACCGCCACCGGCGGCGGCAATGAAACCACCATCACCTCCTTCTGGAACACCCTGGCCCACCACGGCATGACCATTCTGCCCCTGCCTTATGGCCTGGCCCCGGCCCTGTTCGATATCAGCGCGGCGCGGGGCGGCTCGCCCTACGGCGCCGGATCGCTCGCCGGTGGCGACGGCAGCCGCCAGCCTTCGGACACCGAACTGGGCCTGGCGCGCACGCAGGGCAAGTACGTGGCGGACTTTACCCATCGCCTGAAGTAATGCCTGGTGTGGGCCGGTGCAGTCTTGTGGCGTTGCGCCGGCCCACGTTGTCCGCTAGCTTGGTGGCATTTCCCGAAGCGGATCACGCACCATGCATATAGACCCGGCTCAGCACCCCGCCAGTGACAATTACAAGCTGCTCACCAACCTCGTGGTGCCCCGGCCCATCGCCTGGGTGACATCGCAGAGCGGGGGCAGCGTGGTCAATCTGGCTCCCTTCAGCTTTTTCAATGCCGTCGGCAGCAATCCCCTGTTTATCCTGATCAGCGTGGGCCACCACGATGACGGCAGCCTTAAAGACACCGCCCGGCATATCGAGGCCAGTCGCGAGTTTGTGGTCAATCTGGTGACCGAGGAGGTGCTTCTGGCCATGAATATGTCTGCCGCCGACTTCCCGCCCGACGAAAGCGAAGTGTCGGCAGCCGGCTTGAGCACGGCGCCTTCTGTTCACATTGGTGTGCCGCGCCTCGCCGAGGCCAAGGCCAGCCTGGAGTGCCGCCTGCACAGCCAGCAGATGCTGGGTCTCTATACTATTTATATTGGCGAAGTCGTCATGTTCCATGTGGCCGACGAGCTGGTGGGCGAGCGCCTGCATATCGAGGGCTTTAACCCCATTGGCCGCATGGGTTCGCCGGCCTATTACTGCCGCACCACCGACCGTTTTGAGCTGGCGCGGCCTTCCTATGCTGCCTTGAAAAAGGGCGGCTGAACGTCGCTGCCGGGCGTGAACTGGAGTAGGCTTTAGGCCTTGCGCGAGCGGCGATGTGCCCTCGCCGCTGGAGGGCAGCCATGTTCGACTTCACGTTTTACAACCCTACCCGCATTCATTTTGGCCGGGGCCGCATCAGCGCCCTGGCGCAGGAAGTGCCGGCCGATGCCCGCGTGCTGCTGCTCTATGGTGGCGGCAGCGTTATCCGTACGGGTGTGCTGGCTGAGGTCAAGGCGGCGTTGGGCGAGCGCACCGTCTTTGAGTTTGCCGGCATCGAGCCGAATCCCACGTATGAAAACCTGAGCCTCGCCGTGGCGCAGGCCAAAGCCGAGGGCGTGGACTACCTGCTGGCGGTTGGCGGCGGCTCGGTGATCGACGGTGCCAAGTACATCGCTGCCGCAGCCTGTCTTGAGGAAGACGGCTGGCGTATTCTGGAAACGCGCGGCAAGGTTATCACCCGCGCCCTGCCCATCGGCGTGGTGCTGACCCTGGCCGCCACCGGCTCGGAAATGAATAACGGCGCCGTCGTCACCAGGGCCGCCACGCACGACAAGATTCCTTTCAGCAGCAACCACTGTTTTCCGCGCTTCGCCATCCTCGACCCCGCCAAGACCATGACCCTGCCGCCACGACAGGTTGGCAATGGGGTGGTCGATGCCTTTGTGCATGTGATGGAGCAGTACCTGACCTACCCGGTCAACGCCAAGGTGCAGGACCGCTTTGCCGAAGGCCTGCTGCAAACCCTGATTGAAGACGGCCCCAAGGCGCTGAGCGAGCCCGAGAATTACGACGTGCGCGCCAACCTGATGTGGACGGCGACCCTCGCGCTCAATGGCCTGATCGGCGCCGGCGTGCCGCAGGACTGGGCCACGCACATGATCGGGCATGAAATGACTGCCTTGCACGGCCTTGACCACGCCCAGACCCTCGCCATTGTGCTGCCTGCCATGCTCACCGTGCGCAAGGCCGACAAGGCCGACAAGCTGCTGCAATACGCAGAACGGGTGTGGGGTATACGTGAAGGCAGCCGCGAGGAAAAGATTGATGCGGCCATAGAAAAAACGCGCGGATTTTTTGAGTCCATGCAGGTGAAGACCCGGCTTGGCGATTATGGCGTGAAGGCGGATGCCTTGCCGGCCTTGCTCGCGCAGCTGGAACGGCATGGGCTGGTCAAGCTGGGGGAGAGAAGGGATGTGAGTCTGGCGGTGAGTGAAGAGGTGTTGGCGTTGTGCGTGTAGGGTATTCGTACTTTTGATCTCCTGGCAACGGTGGCAACCAAATAAGCTACGCCATACTATTCCCGCCGTCATCCCCGCGAACGCGGGGGGGCAGGGCCTTTGACGGCAGGCGCAACGGCAACAATCATGAAATGCCAGCAGGCAACATCAGTAAAAATGCAGCGGAGGACATCATGAGCACATTTACTTTCAATACCACCCCCAGCCTGCTGTGCGGCCCCGGCACCATCAGCCAGTTGGGTATGCGGGTGCGGGCGCTGGGCATGAGTCGGGTGCTGGTGGTGACTGACGCCGGCATCGTCAAGGCCGGTTTGCTGGAGCCGGTCCTCAGCGTCTTGCGTGAAAGCGACATCACCGTCACGGTGTTTGACGGTGTCGAGGCCGACCCCGCCGAATGGCTGGTGCTGAAAGCCACCGAACTGGCGATACGCAGTCAGGTGCAGGGTGTAATTGGTTTGGGCGGCGGTTCCTCCATGGACGTGGCCAAACTCGTGGCCCTGCTGGCCAAGGGCCTGCAGCGGCTGACCGATATTTACGGTGTGGGTCTGGTCAAGGGCACACGCCTGCCGCTGATACAGATTCCCACCACGGCCGGCACCGGCTCGGAAGTGACGCCCATCTCCATCATCACCGTGGGCGAGGGTGAAAAGAAAGGCGTGGTGGCGCCGCAATTGTTGCCTGATCTGGCCCTGCTTGATGCCGAGCTGACGCTCAGCGTGCCGCCGCATGTCACGGCGGCGACGGGTGTTGACGCCATGGTGCATGCCATCGAATCGTATACCTCGGCCAGCGTCAATAATAATCCCGTTTCGCGTGCTCTCGCCTGCGAGGCCTTGCGCCTGCTGGGCGCCAATATCCGTGAGGCCGTGCATAACGGCGGCAATAAAACGGCACGCTCGCAAATGTTGCTGGGTGCCATGCTGGCCGGGCAGGCCTTTGCCAATTCGCCGGTGGCAGCGGTGCATGCGCTGGCTTACCCGCTGGGTGGACTGTTCCATATTCCACACGGGCTTTCCAATGCACTGGTGCTGACCGAAGTCATGCGCTTCAATGCGCCGGTTTGCGGTGCGGCCTATGCTGATCTGGCTCCGCTGGCATTTCCTGAACTGGCTGATATTGCCGACCCGGAAACACGCTGCCGGAAATTCATTGATGCACTGACGCAGTTGAATACTGATCTTGGGCTGCCGCCACGACTGCGTGAAGTGAATATTCCCGAAGAGGCCCTGCCAAAGCTGGCGGCGGACGCGATGAAGCAGACACGGCTGCTGGTGAATAATCCCAGGCCGGTGAGTGAGGCGGAGGCGCTGGAGATTTATCGGGCGGTTTATTGATTTTGCATTACGTGAAAAATACGCCTGATGAATACGGTTGAGAGCGATAGCCCATGAGCGAAAAAGTCCCCCCCCACAAAAAATCCGACTACCCCCATTTCCTCACCATCCCCACCCGCTGGATGGACAACGACGTCTACGGCCACGTCAATAACGTCCAGTACTACAGCTATTTCGACACGGTGGTGAACCGCTACCTGATCGACGAGGGGGTGCTGGATATTCATGCCAGCGCGGTGATCGGGCTGGTGGTGGAAACGCAGTGCCGGTATTTCAGTTCGATTGCTTTTCCCGATGAAGTGCAGGCGGGGCTGCGGGTGACGAAGCTGGGGAATAGCTCGGTGCGTTATGAGGTGGCTCTGTTCCGCAATCGCCATGAGCTGGCCTCGGCGCAGGGGCATTTTGTGCATGTGTATGTGGACAGGGCTACGCAGAAGCCGGTGGCCTTGCCGGAGGATTTGCGGGCGGCGCTGGAAAGGATCAGGGTTTGATGTATTTCCTCTACCGGCTGCGCTGGAGGCGCAGCCGGTAGAGGGTGGGGCGTGTTTTAACCAGCGTCAATTACGACTTCCCTCTCCCCAGCCCTCTCCCGAAAGGAGAGGGAGCAAGAGAGCCCTACCGAGCCGCCACCATCCAGTCCTGCAATTCCGCATAAACCCGTGTATCCCTCAACAACGCCATATGATTCAACTCGGCCAGTTCGCGCCGGGTCACATCCGGCCCGCTCAGGGCACGGCTGGCATCAAGATGCTGGCCCAGCGCGCTGCGTACCGGCACCAGACCGTCGCCCATCCAGTGCCCCTCGGGGCCGGTGCCCATGTGTACTGCGAGCAGGAAGTGGCGGGTGGCGGGGTGTAGCGGAGCGTTGAGGTCATCGCTGTGCAGGCGGCCGTGGCGCAGGTCGCGTATGCCCTGGCTGCGGATATTGCCCAGGCGCATGAAGGGCTTGGAGTAGGGTGTCAGACCCAGTGTATTGTTGAGGGCATTGCCCATGCGTTCCAGCGGCGCGCCCAGGTGGGGCGAGGCGAGGTAGGCGGCCTGGTGCAGCTTGCCCAGCCAGACGGCGCCGCCAAGGCTGGCGTGATGGCTGGCGGAGCGGATCAGCAGGCCGCCCATGCTGTGGCCGATCAGGGTCAGGCGCGGGGCCTTGCTGTCGGCAAAGTGCCGCTCCAGCAGCTCACTCAGGCTCTGGCCGTTTTCGGGAATGGGGCGGCCGCTGTTGTAGCGCAGCCAGGCCACCGCATGGCCTTCGGAGCGCAAGCCGGTGACGAAGGCGGTGTGGGCCTCGGTCTGCCATTCCCGTTCCGACAGGCACAGGCCGTGGATGAAAATCACCGCCTCGCCGCTGTTGGCGGCCCAGCCGGCGGGCAGGGGCTGGCCCTGCTCGTCACAAAGCATCATGCTCTGGGCCAGCGGGTTGGCCCAGGTTTCCAGCTTGTCGCCGCATACGCCATTCAGGATGCTGTGAAACAGCTGGCCCTGCGGGGAGGCGGGTACTATGGATGCCTGTCCCAGCAGACCCTGCGCCAGCTTGGCCAGATAAAGAAAGCTCTGCGTCACCAGCCGGTAGGGGAAGGGGGCCCGGTGCGCCGGCTGGGTGCCGTCACGGTTCCAGGGTAGAGGGCCGGCGGCGATGGTGGCGTGGGTTTCCGCCACCAGGCTCGTCAGCTCGCCCGCGCCCTGCAAGGTCATATGCGCCAGCGCCAAGCCCTGGCGGGCCAGATTCGTCAGTGCCGGGTTGACGATGGGGACTACGGCGGATTTGCTGCTCATGACCTTGTACCTATATTGGTGTACATGTGTGCACTAATTTAAGGGGAAGCAGGAACGACGTCAAGCGGCTGGCGAACATGCAGCGCTACCCAGTGAAAATAAATACAGCCCGGGCTGTAAGATGACGGAGCTGGCTGCATCTATACACGAAGCCCCAACGACTAATCCGCTGACAAACCGAGGTGCCCCATGACCACTCCGTCCCGCCCATCCGTTCCCGTCCGCTCGGCCTCGGGCTTTGACCTGAAGCCCCTGTCACCCGCCCAGCGCGAGACCCTGGCCAGGGGCCTGAGCGACGAAGAGCGCCGGGTGCTGCTGTATCAGGGCACCGAGCCGCCCTTCTGCGGCGGCCTGCTGCGCAACAAGGTGGCGGGGGTTTATGCCTGCAAGCTCTGCGGCCTGCCCCTGTTCCGCTCGGTGGCCAAGTTCGAGTCGGGCACCGGCTGGCCCAGCTTTTACCAGGCCTTTGACCCTGAGCACATCCGCAATATCCGCGATGTCAGCCACGGCATGGTGCGTACCGAAATCCGTTGCCAGCGTTGCGACGGGCACCTGGGACATGTTTTCGAGGATGGCCCGGCCCCCACTGGCTTGCGCTATTGCCTGAACTCCGCCTCGCTGGGGTTTTATGCCGACGGTGAGCAGATTCCACAGCACGAAGGGGCCTGAGGGCGAGTTGGTATCGCTGTAAGGTTTCTGTTATAATCAGACGGTCGTCTCTTCTTTGTATTTTGTCCCCGCTATGTCTTGTCTGGCGGGGATTTTGTTTTCTGCTCCCCGCAACCTTTCTCGCTCCCGTTCCTGTCACTTCCCCGTCGTTCGTCGTTTTGTTGTCTGGCAGCCTGTGCTTGCGGTTACTACGGATATTTTGCCGGGTTTCTTTTTGTTAACCTGCGGATATTTCCGGCAGGAACCAGAAGAAAGGGCAGGGGCATGGATTACAGCGTGGTTTTTTCAGGGAAGGTTCATGACGGCTTTACCGTGGAGCAGGTGCGGCAGAATATCGCGGCCTTGTTCCGCACGGACGATGCCACACGGCTCGATCAGCTGTTCTCCGGCAGCCCGGTGGTATTGAAAAAAGGACTGGATGAAGACCGCGCCAGAAAGTACCAGCAGACCCTGTTGAAGGCCGGTGCCGTCTGCGAACTGCGTCAGGCCGGGGCTGCACCCTTGCCAACGCCAGCTGCGGCCCCGGCCCTTGTCCTTGAAGACCCCTTTTTACCGATTGTCGCCAAGCGGCCCGACGCACCGGCACCCGCCGTGACCGAGCAACTGGCCTATACCAGTCTGGCCGGGCTCAAGCTGGGTGAAATGGATACGCCAGCAGAGCCGGAGCCGCCCGCCTTGCCAGCTGCCCCGACGCCGCCCGCTCCGTCCCGGCCAGCCTTCGGGGCCAGTCTGGCCGGCCTCAGTCTGGTGCCGCTGGACCACCCGGAGCCGGCAGCACGTGCTGCCGCCCCTGTGCCCGTGGCCGCAGTTGCAGTGGCCACGACCGCCAGTTTCAAGATAGCCCCGCCGCCTCCCCCGCCACGACCGGTGGTGGTGAACGCCGTGCCTGCCCCCAGCGGCTCGGCCGCCCTCGTTTCCCCGATATTGCGCGAGCAGCTTGCCGCTGACACCTCAGCCGTGCGCAGCTTGTATGACAGCGGGGGCGGCGTCATGCCGGACGAGGCGAAGGGCCTGTCCTGGGCAGGTTTTTTTCTGCCCTGGCTCTGGCTGCGCCGCCACAGCGCCTGGTATGTGGCGCCGCTGCTGATCGCCCTGCGCATTTTTCACAGCCTGATTCCCTGGCCGATCTGGGCGCTGGGCTACCTTGCCGCCATCGGCTACCTGCTGGTCAAGGGGCGGGAGATGGCCTGGAACCGCAAGGCCTGGAGCAGCGTGGAAGCGTTCAACAAGACCCAGCGTAACTGGGCCATCGCGGGCGGTGTACTGGCCGTGTTCCAGGTCGCGCTTCTGGTGAGCCTCGTGGTCAGCCCCGGCCACCGGCGCCATGCAGAGAATGCCGAGGCCGCGCAGGCCAGCACCCTGACCCAGCCGCAAGACGCCGGTCCGGCGACGGATCAGGATGACGCCAACGCCGCGCCCGATCAGGGCCAGCAAGGCCTGTCGGTATCGCGCGAGGCCTACCTGAACAGTTTCAAGGACCCGGTGGAGCGGGAGCAGCGGCGCAAGCAACTGGAGGCAGCGGCAGCGCGCGATGCCGCCCAAGCCAGCAACGGCGGTAGCCAGTAAGCGACTTGTCCGTGCTTGGACTGTCATTTTTCCTTAACGAATCTGAAATATTTCGGGGCTCATGGTAAGCTTGCGCCCCGTCGCAGGTAGCCAGGATCAGATCGATGCTCGGACGTTTCATGCCGCAGGAAGGCAGGTTTTTTGACTTGTTCAACGCCCATTCGAGGGAGATCGTGTTGGGGGCCGAGGCCCTCGCGGCCATGCTGGGCGCCCTGAACGATGCCCCTGATGAAGCCGAAAAGCAGGCCCGCATCATTGATGTGGTCGAAGACCGCGCCGACAAGATCACCCACGAAACGGTGGCCCTGCTGCACTCCACCTTCATCACTCCGCTGGACCGCGACGAGATTCACCAGCTCATCACCCGGCTCGACGACGTGCTGGACACCATCCAGGAAGCCGCGCGCACGGTCAATGTCTACGACATCCGCCGCGCCACGCCCGAAAGCCTGCGCTTTGCCGAGATCATCCTGGCCATCGTGCAGCGTATGCAACACGCCGTCAGCCTGCTCAGCAATATGGACAACGGCCCGGTCATCCTCAGCACCTGCCGCGAGATCGGCACTCTGGAGAACGACGCTGACACGGTGCTGCGCGACGCCATCTCCAAGCTCTTCCGCGAGGAGCCGGATGTGCGCGAGCTGATCAAGCTCAAGGCCATCTACGACCTGCTGGAGACGGTGACCGACATCTGCGATGACGTCGGCAACATCCTCGAAGCCATCGTCCTCGAAAACTCCTGAGTCGCCCGTCATGCATACCCTGCACATGAGCCTGGGCGTCCTCGTGTTCCTCGTCGCCCTGGCGCTGGCCTTTGACTTCATGAACGGCTTTCACGACGCCGCCAACGCCATCGCCACGGTGGTATCCACGCGCGTGCTCAAGCCGCACCATGCCGTCATGATGGCCACCGTGTTCAATGTGGTGGCCATCTTTGTCTTCCAGCTCAAGGTGGCGGCCACGGTGGGCAAGGGCACGGTGGATCCGGCCATCATCGACCACTACGTAGTCTTTGGCGCCCTCATGGGGGCCATCGCCTGGAATATCATCACCTGGTATTACGGCATTCCCTCGTCGTCTTCCCACGCGCTGATCGGCGGGCTGGTGGGTGCAGCGGTGGCCAAGGCCGGCTTTGGCGCGCTCATCAGCGCCGGCCTCATCAAGACCATCGTCTTTATTTTCCTGTCACCGTTGCTGGGTATGGTGCTGGGCTCGGCCATGATGCTGCTTATGTCCTGGGTATTCCGGCGCAGCACGCCACGCCGGGTGGACAAGCTATCACGCCGGCTGCAACTGGTGTCGGCGGCGGCCTATGCCCTGGGCCACGGCGGCAACGACGCGCAAAAGACCATCGGCGTCATCTGGATGTTGCTGATCAGCGCCGGCGTTACCGGTGCCAATGACCACGTGCCCTACTGGGTGGTGGCCGCCTGCTACACGGCCATTGGCCTTGGCACTGCCTTTGGCGGCTGGCGCATCATCAAGCTCATGGGCCAGAAGATCACCAAGCTGCGCCCCATGGGCGGCTTTTGCGCACAGACCGGCGGCGCCGCCACGCTATTCCTGGCCACCTTTCTCGGGGTGCCGGTATCCACCACGCACACCATTACCGGCGCCATCGTGGGTGTTGGCGCTACCCGCAAGCTCTCGGCGGTGCGCTGGGGCATAGCGGGCGGCATTGTCTGGGCCTGGGTGCTGACCATCCCTTGTACGGCGGTGATCTCAGCGCTGTGCTGGGGGCTGGGGCACCTGATTCTTTAGCAGCCTATGCGGAGAATTGGGTAACAAAATCAAACTGATGGTGCTGAACGGTTTTAGTCCCCTCCCCCCTCGGGGGAGGGCTAGGGAGAGGGGAATCTGGCTCTGACCAAGCTATTCGCCGTTTTCATGTGTTGCCTTATTTTCCGCATCGCCCACTAGACCGGCAGTGCAAAGATCTCGGCAGCATGGCTCAGCGCATTGCTGACCGCAGCGCCTCCGGCATAAAAGGTCATTTGCAGGATCACCTCCACCACTTCCTCCTTGCTGGCGCCTTGTTTGAGCGCCGAGGCGATATGCGCCTTCAGTTGCGGCACCGCATGGCCGAGGGTGACGCAGGAGGCGATCAGCAAACACTCCCGCGTTTTCAGGTCCAGCCCCGGCCTGGCCATGATGCCCCCCAGGGCCCACTCCAGCGTCATGGTGGCAAAGTCGGGGCAGATGGTGGCCATCGCCGCCACCATCTGCTCGCCGGACTGGCCGCCGTAAAGCTGATTCACCAGACTCAGGCCGCGCGCATAAGCTTCTTCGTTACGCTCCATGATCACAGCCCCTTCAGCAGGTGCAGGGCGTCTACCGTCGCCTTGCAGTCAAAATCAATGACCTGGTACTCGGCCACGCCCGCCTGCACGTAGCTGTCCTCGGCAATCATCTGGTTCAGCTCGGCACGGGGGATGGACCGCACCAGCAGCGCACCACCCAGACCGCTCCTCTTGGGGCCGGCAGCGAGAATGACGCCGGCTTCGAGATACTTCCTGACCCAGACGCCGTGGCTGGGGATGTGCGGCTCCACGGCGGCGGGCGACTGGGCATAGCTGACATTGAGAACGTACATGATCGGGCTCCTGTGGCGGGGCCGCCATGGCCCCATGAGGAACATTATTGACAACAGACCCATGTCGATAAATGATTGCTGATTAATAATATTTAAAACCATGAGTTAGTAATAATGGACCGCTTGCAGGCAATGGAGGTCTTCGTGGCGGTGGTGGAGGCGGGCAGCTTTACCGCTGCCGCCGAGCGCTTTGGCATCACGGCGGTGATGGTGGGCAAGCATGTGCGGGCGCTGGAGGAACACCTGGGCAGCAGCCTGCTCACCCGCACCACGCGCCGCCAGAGCCTGACCGAGGCGGGCCGGCGCTACTACGAAAGCTGCCGCACGCTGCTGCACGATATTGCTGAGGCGGAGGCGGGTGTGGAGGCCCTGCAAAACGCGCCGCGCGGGCTCTTGCGGATCAGCGCGCCGGTCACCTTTGGCACGCAGCGGCTGGGGCCGGCCATCGGCGAGTACCTGACGCAAAACCCGGATGTGAGCGTGGAGCTGGTGCTGGATGACCGCGTGGTGGACATCGTGCAGGAGGGTTTCGATGCCGCCATTCGTATTGGCGCCATGGAAGATTCCACGCTGGTGGCGCGACCGCTGCGGCCCTATCGCATGGTGATTTGCGGCACGCCGGCCTATTTGCAGAAACACGGTACGCCAAAGAGGCCAGCCGATCTGGCGAAGCACGAGTGCCTGAGTTTCAGCCGGGGCGGCCGACTAAGCGGCTGGCGCCTGAAAGAAGCCGATACCGGGCCGCTGGCATGGCGTTTCCGCTGCAATAACGGGCAGGCCCTGCGCATGGCGGCGCTCAGCGGCTTGGGGTTGGTGGTGCAGCCGGAAGCCCTGTTGCAAGCGGATATTGACGCGGGGCTATTGCAGCCGGTGCTCGATGAATTCCTGCCGCCGCCACGCCCGGTGCACTTGATCTATATGCGTGACCGGCAGGCAACGCCGAAATTGAAGCGCTTTGTGGCGTTTGTTTTGGAGCGCTTTGCCTGAGCAGTTAGCCGTTGAAATGCTGTGGGCCCAGTGCGGCAAACAGGCCGAGGGCAATGTATACGCAGCCCTCGGTGATTTTGCCGGTCCGGCCCAGTCCTCCGTGGCGCATAAACCAGGGGTGCACGCTGCCCGCCGCCAGGGCATAAAGCACGTCGGTGCAGGCAGCAATCAGCACGAAGATGCCACCCAGCGCCAGCGCATGGAGTGCGGGTGCATGCGCCGCCTGTGCGGGTGTCAGGAATTGCGGCAGGAACAGGGCAAAGAACAGAGTCGTCGTCGGGTTGAACAGGGCTATGGTGAAGGCGTCGCGGAAAATATGGTGCAGCGCGGAGGAAGCAAAATTGGTGGCCGGCTTGGGTACTGATCCTGCCGCCAGCAGCGCCTTGACGCCGAGCAGCATCAGGTAGGCGGCGCCCGCGTATTTCACCACGGTAAACGCCAGTGCCGACAGCGCAAAGAGGGCGGCCAGCCCCAACTCCGCCGCCAGCGCATTGCACACGCTGCCAAGCGCGACACCGGCCGCCGAGGCCAGACCCGAGGCCCGCCCCTGCACCACGCTGCGGGTGAGTATGTAGAAAACCGCCGGGCCGGGTGTCATCGCCAGGATCAGGCTGGCGAGCAGGAAAGCGCTGAGCAGGGGAGTGGGCGGTAATACGGTTGGCACGTCCTGCTCCTGCCTGGCGACTATGGTTTTCTGCCAGGTGTTTAAAGAATAAACCGGCTCAAATCCTCGTCCTTCACCAGCATGCCGAGATAGCGCTCAACATCATCCGCCGTCAGGGTTAAAACCTCCTCTTTCTTTTCCGTGGCAAGGTCGGTGGCATTGAACGAAATTTCTTCCAGCAGACGTTCAATCACCGTATGCAGGCGGCGGGCGCCGATATTTTCGGTGCGCTCGTTGACCTGCCAGGCGACTTCGGCGAGGCGCTTGATGCAGTCCGGGCTGAATTCAACTTTCAGGCCTTCGGTGGCCAGCAGCGCCTGGTATTGTTCGGTCAGCGAAAAATTCGGCTCGGTAAGAATACGCTCGAAGTCCGAGGCAGACAGCGCCTCCAGTTCCACCCGTATCGGCAGGCGGCCCTGCAATTCGGGAATCAGGTCGGAGGGCTTGGCCAGGTGGAAAGCGCCCGAGGCAATAAAGAGAATGTAGTCGGTCTTTATCATGCCGTACTTGGTGTTCACCGTGCAGCCTTCGATCAGGGGCAGCAGGTCGCGCTGCACGCCTTCGCGTGACACATCGGCACCATGGGTTTCGCCACGGCGGCAGACCTTGTCGATTTCATCGAGAAAAACAATGCCGTTCTGCTCCACGGCGCTCAGCGCCCTGGTCTTGATGTCGTCTTCATTGAGCAGCTTGCCAGCTTCCTCTTCCTGCAAGCGCTTGAGCGCGTCTTTCACGTGTATGCGCTGGGTCTTGCTCTTGCCCTGACCCATATTGCTGAACATCTTTTGCAGCTGCGAGGTCATTTCTTCCATGCCCGGCGGCGACATGATTTCGATATTCGCCGACACCGCCGCCAGCTCGATTTCAACTTCCTTGTCGTCCAGCTCGCCTTCGCGCAATTTCTTGCGAAAGAGCTGGCGGGTGGCGCTGTCGTTATGCGACTGCACGGCGGCATCTGCCTGCCAGCCCTCGCGCGCGGGGCGCAGCAGGGCGTCGAGAATGCGCTCCTCGGCGGCTTCAAAGGCGCGGTGCTCCACCTTCTGCATTTCCTGCTCGCGCACCTGCTTGATGGCGACATCGGCAAGATCGCGAATAATCGTTTCCACGTCGCGGCCCACATAGCCCACTTCGGTAAACTTGGTGGCCTCGACCTTGATGAAGGGCGCATTGGCCAGCCTGGCGAGGCGGCGCGCAATTTCGGTTTTGCCGACACCGGTGGGGCCTATCATCAGGATATTCTTGGGTGTGACTTCATCGCGGTCGTGTTCGCTCAGCTGCATGCGCCGCCAGCGGTTGCGCAAGGCCAGCGCCACGGCGCGCTTTGCGGCGGCCTGGCCGACAATGTGGCGGTCGAGTTCATGCACGATTTCGCGCGGGGTCATATTGCTCATGATTAATGCCTGATCCAATGGCGAGTGCCGGCGCAGCAGCTCAGAATGTCAGTTCTTCAATCGCCGTGTTGTGATTGGTATACACGCAGATATCCCCGGCTATCAGCAGGCCCTTTTCCACGATGGCTCTTGCATCCAGCTCGGTATTTTCCAGCAGGGCGCGGGCGGCGGAGAGGGCATAGTTGCCACCGGAGCCGATGGCCAGAATGCCCTGCTCGGGCTCCAGCACATCGCCGTTGCCGGTAATGATCAGCGAGGCAGTCTTGTCGGCCACCGCCAGCATGGCCTCAAGGCGGCGCAGGGTGCGGTCGGTGCGCCAGTCCTTGGCCAGCTCCACGGCGGCGCGTACCAGGTTGCCGCTGTGCTTTTCCAGCTTGGCCTCGAAGTAGTCAAACAGCGTAAAGGCGTCGGCGGTGCCCCCGGCAAAGCCGGCCAGCACCTGATTGTTGTACAGGCGGCGCACCTTGCGCGCATTGCCCTTGATGACGGTATTGCCCAGCGATACCTGGCCATCGCCACCCAGCACCACGGCATTGCCCCGGCGTACGGAAAGAATGGTTGTCACGGTGTTTCTCCATGGGCTCCCCCGGCTTGGGTAGTCGGGGCCCTGAAAGTAAATGGGGCTATGGGGGCTGAAATCAAGCTCGCCGCTGTAGGCCCTGTGTTGCCGGGACGGTGGAAAAGTGGCCGGGCTTGGGGTAAAACTTTGCCCTTGATACCCCTTTGGCCCGGCGGCCAGCAAACCACCCGGAGAGCTATCATGACCCTCATCATGAACCTGCGTTCAACCTGCCTCAGTCTCGGTCTTTGCCTCGGCCTCACCGCCACCGCCCAGGCCGACTTTACCCTCAGCAGCCCGGTATTCGGCAACGGCACCAGCCTGGGCAGCACCCAGGTGTTCAACGGTTTTGGCTGCACGGGCAGCAATGTATCGCCCGCCCTCAACTGGTCCGGTGCGCCCGCAGGCACCAGGAGCTATGCCGTCACCGTGTACGACCCCGACGCGCCCACCGGCAGCGGCTGGTGGCACTGGGTGCTGTTCAACCTGCCGGCCGACAGCCAGGGCCTGCCGGCTGGCGCCGGTGATGCCAGCCAGCACCTGCTGCCAGCCTCGGCGGTGCAGTCACGCACCGACTTTGGCAAGCCCGGCTATGGCGGCCCTTGCCCGCCGGTGGGCGACAAGCCGCACCGCTATATCTTTACGGTATTCGCGCTGAAGACGGACAAGCTGCCGCTGGAGGCTGATACTGGCCCGGCCATGGTGGGGTTTTATTTGAACCAGCAGAAATTGGGGACGGCTAGTATTACGGCGTATTACGGGCGGTGAGGGGGCGGGACAGTGCTCAGCCAGGCAGCCAAGGCACAAATCGGCTAGTGAGGCGATGGAGGCAAAAGGCGAGGCCTGATCCTTTTGCCGTAGGCCTTTCCAGCCGCAGAGCCGAAGTCTTGAGCATCTCAACGGCGTGACGGGTACACCAACTGCCGCACCACCGCAGCAGTCGACTTGGATTGCGTGATCATGAGGGCTGCGGATAGACTATATCGTTTGCAAGAGAAATATAGGGTACGCCTATGGATCGCTGTCTAATTGTATTTGATCTTGACACAAGGCTGTTGGAGCAGCACTACCATAACGCAAGCTGGCGCAATGGCTATGGAGATATTCAGCGCGTCCTCAATAGGCACCGCTTCGTAAACATCCAAGGAACAGTGTATTTGAGTGAGCCCGGCATTCGTCAAGCACATGGAACACTTGCCCTCCAAGAGGTGGCTATTCGCTACGGCTGGTTTGAGAAGTGCGTATCGAGTGTTCAGTTTTATGACTTAGCGGATGATTTCAACGCACAATTCATCGTTGATGGAGTCAGGCTGGCGCGTGAGGCGTTCGAACGCAGACTCGGTACTCTGAGGAGGCAACTACTGGATGCAGGGCTATCTTCCGATAAAATTGATGAAATAATTGGTCAGGAAAAATTTTCCCTGGAGCACGTGGCACAAGGTGCACTGCCGCCTACTAGCAATGGCTGAATAGTGTAGAAGCTTCCGAGCCTAGAAAGGTTGCGAAATGATTGGCAGACTGGCCTCTGAGCTTCAGCTTGAGCCAATGGTCATCAGGGCGTGTGGAAGACCCAATTGGCGTATAACTTTTGCGAGGACGAAAGGGTCATCTGTTGCCTTTCGCCAACACCGTAGGGTCTGTTGACGTTTGACGATAACCTTTTGATAAATAAGAGCGAACTCGTATTGTTTAAGCTCTCACACCGAAACAAAACGAGTTCGCAATGCCCCGATTACTGCTCAGTGATGAGCATGGGTCGAAGCTGGAAAAAATTCTGCTTCAACACGCCATTTATAACAAGCGCCATTTGCGGATGACGGTGGAAGGCATGCTGTACCACATGCGGGTGGGGTGCCTGTGGCGAGACCTGCCCAAGGCGTCTGGATGTTGGAGTGCCATTTACAAGCGGTTCAATGCCTGGTCAGCCAGCGGCAAATGGCTGAGTATCTTCAAAACCCTGGTGGTTGAGCCAGATTGGGAGTGGGTATTCATTGATGGCAGTTATGCCAAAGCCCATCAGCACAGTGCAGGCGCTGCCAGCGATGACCGTGAAGGCATTGGGAAAAGCCGTGCTGGCAATACCTCGAAGATCCATTTGGCCGTGGATGCCCAAGGGTTACCGGTGGAGTTTGCCATCACTGGCGGCGAGATCAATGACTGCACAGCGGCGCCCGCCCTTATCGCTAAACTACCGGGGGCGGGTGCAATTATTGCAGACAAAGGCTACGACAGCGAGCGCCTGCGGGAGCGGATCGAATCCCAGGGAAGCCAAGTGGTCATTCCGGGAAAGCGGAACTCGATTAAAGGAAACGCTGATCTGGACCGGGGCTTGTATCGCTATCGGCATTTGGTGGAAAACGCCTTTGCTCGCCTGAAGGGGGTGTCCTGAAGTTTGTGTAAACGGTCATTAGGCATCGCTTCGCGATTCGACACGTTGAAAAGAAACTATGAAAGCGTGGTAGCCATGGCCTGCGTACTCCTCTGGCTACCTATGTGAAACGTCAACAGACCCTAGCAATCCCACTAACCTGCAAGGAATTACGTGCCGAATCAAGGCTGTCCTTGCTGTCCAAGGGGCTGACAATTATACGGTACCAGTTCCGGTCGCCGGGGTGAGGGAAAATCTGGTGGGTCGTTTTATTTTCTGGCCAATCTGCCGGTAGTGGTCTTGGTCTGTTGTTGCCGGAGCACTGTTGCTGTCGCCACTAAGGATGGCCTGGCGCTTTATTGTCAGGGTGTGAATTCGTCAGCTTCCTGAGCGCTGCATTAAACTGGTCCCGCATGACGGCACCATCAGGGCCCTTGCGGAAACAGACCACCAGGGGATAGTTGGCCAGTTGACGGGCATTCATCTGCAACAGGGGATGGGCCTGTTTGAGTCGGGGCTCGCTGCGCGCCAGCCAGTCAAAGACATTGTTGTCGATGATGGCGCCGTCTACCTTTCCCTCCAGCAGATTGATCAGGTTCCCGGTGTCGTTGTCGGCCACCACCACCTGCACTTCCTTCCTGGCAACCATGGCGTCAAAGTGGTCCTCGTTGACGTAGCCACTGACAACGCCTATGCGGTATTTCTTCAGGTCATCCGTATTATTCCATTTCAGCGGTGATGCCTTTCGCTCTGCCATGCCGACCGGGCTGCTGCCGATCGGGTCTGAAAAGTCACAGATGCCTTGTCGCTCCGGGCCAGGATACTCGGGAAAGAAGCCGGCAAAGCGATGATCGTCGTAGGGCAGGTGGATGGCGCGGCGCCAGCTGAAGAATCCGATATTGACGTCAATGCCGGCCTCGGCATAGGCGGCTTTGACAATATGCGTGGTCAGGCCCCCGTCGGGCAGTGCAACGCCCGTATAGGGAGGCCATTCCAGCGTCAGCAGCACGACTTCGGAGGCAGTCGCTGCCGTGCTGAACGCCATCAGGCCCAGCAGGAGGGCGATATGGCAGACAGAACGCCGAGGATTTGCCGCCATCCTGCCTTGCTCCTTGTTTCCGGCTACCCCCGAGGGCGCCTGCGCTTGAGCTTTCCCCTGAAATGCGTCTTCCACAGGTCAGCGGCCGTGCTGCCACTATAGTCATGGGCTGTTCGGCTTTCCAGTCCCGAGGCTGACCCCGTAGTCCAGCATCGAGCCCACGCCCGGGATGATGAAATATGTGCTGGCGCCGGTTTTGTCGCTATGCTCCACCCATCCTACTTTGTGGTTTTTTGTAAGTGTTTCACGCTAACCTACGAATCACTCACCAAATATCACCCCTTCTTTGCCACTACCGTAGCAATCCCGCTGCCCTGCAAGGAACTACGTGCCGAATCCAGGCTGTCCTTGCTGTCCATGGGCCCGACGATTACCCGGTACCAGTTCTGGTCGTCTTTCACCACCATTTGAGTTTTCACCGGCAGGCCAAGCAGGATGATGCTGGCGCGGCGGCGGTCGGCTTCGCTTTCGCTCTTGAAGGAGCCGGCTTGCAGGAAGTAGCTGCCCTTTGCTGCGGCTTTCGGCTCGGTAGTTTTTGGTTCGGCAGGCGTCGCAGGCGGTTCCTCGGCGACGGTGGGGGTGGGTGTCGGCTCGGTCACCGGTACGGGATTGTCTACGGTCTGCTGGGTAGCTGGCGGTGTTATACCGCTGGCGGCCGCCTGATCGGCAGCGGCCATGGCGGCCTGTTTTTTGGTGGCAAGGGCGGCGGCAGCAGCAGCCTTGGTGGCGGCGTCGGCGGCGGCCTGGTTGGGGGTTACCTTCTGGTTGGACAGCAGGCTGTAGAAGTCATAACGCTGTTCCTGGCCGCTGGTGGCGGTGTCGTCGCCAGTGTCATTGGCCGGGGCGCCGCTGCTGGCAGCACCGGCTACGGTGCTACCGGGCAGGGCGGGCAATACCTTGCCGATGCCGCCGCCGCTCTGCTTGATGTGGACCAGGAACAGAACGAAGCAGGCAAGCACAAAGCCCGTTAGCAGCCACACCCAGCCCGGCGCGCCCTTGCGGCCGGAGCTGGCGGGCGGCGTGTTGCGGCTGGCGCCCTGGGCTTTTTTCTTTGCGGCTGGCTTGGCCATGGCTTACATACGCTCCGGTGCACTCACACCCAGTAATTGCAGGCCGTCGGCCAGCACCTGCCGCACGGCAACGCTCAGGGTCAGGCGGGCGTTGCGCAGACCCTCGTCGTCGATGAGCATTTTATTGTCGTTGTAATAAGCGTGGAAGTCCGCTGCCAGTTCCTTGAGGTAATTACTCAGCTGCTGCGGCGCCTGGTTGCGCGCGGCCTTTTGCAGCAGCTCGGGATACTGGCCGAGCTTCCTGGCGAGGTCGGCTTCCGCTTCAAGGCTCAGCCGCTCAAGGCTGGCGAGGCCGGCCCCGGTGCTGTAGCTCCAGCCCAGCCCGCTCAGCTTGGCCAGCATGGAGCAGATACGGGCGTGCGCCATTTGTATGTAGTACACCGGGTTGTCGGCCGATTGCGACACGGCGAGGTCGATGTCGAACTCCAGGTGCTGCTCCGGGTTGCGCGTGAGGTAGAAAAAGCGCGTGGCATCGACGCCGGCTTCGCTGATGAGGTCTTGCAGGGTCACGAAATTGCCGCTGCGCTTGCCCATCTTGCCGGAGGCGAGCGTCACGAACTGGATAAGCGCTACCTGGAAGCGGTCGCCATGGCCGGTCAGCGCCTCGATGGCGGCGCGCACGCGGGCGATATAGCCGTGGTGATCGGCGCCCCACACGTCCACCAACAGGTCAAAGCCGCGGTCCAGCTTGTTCAGGTGGTAGGCTACGTCGGCGGCAAAATAGGTGTGCAGGCCGTTGTCGCGGATCAGCACGCGGTCTTTTTCGTCGCCCAGCTTTGAGGTGGCCAGCCAGATGGCGCCGTCTTTCTCGTACACATGGCCGCGCTCCAGCAGGCGGGCGACGGCCAGGTCAATCGCGCCGCTGTCGGCCAGGGTGCGCTCGGAAAACCACTGGTCAAACTCGACATTGAAATTGGCCAGCGTGGCCTTGATGGAGGCGAGCTGGGCGTTGAGGCCGAAGTCCTGCACCGTGCGGTAGTCCATGCCCAGCAGCAACTGCACGCGTTCGATCACGGCGTCGATATGGGTTTCTTTCTGCGCCTTGGCCTCGTCGCCGTCTTCCAGGGTGTCGGCGGGCAAGCCCTCGATCACGGCGGCATAGGGGTGGAAAAACTCGCGGCCTTCGGCGGCGAACAGGGCCTGGGCGCAAACCCGCACATAGTCGGCGGGGTAGGCGCGCGAGGGAATGCTCACAGTTTCGCCGCAGGCTTCGAGGTAGCGCAGGTAGACCGACACGGCCAGCACATCGGCCTGGCGGCCGGCGTCATTGATGTAGTACTCACGGTGCACCCGGTAGCCGGTGGCGGCGAGGATATTGGCCAGCGCCGAGCCATAGGCCGCGCCACGGCCATGGCCCACGTGCAGGGGGCCGGTGGGGTTGGCCGACACGTATTCCAGCAGCACCTTCTGGCCCTGGCCAACGTTGGGGCGGGTGTATTCGGCGCTATTGGTCAGCAGCTGGCGCACGACTTCAAAACGGCTGTCGGCGCGCAGGAAAAAATTGATGAAGCCGGGGCCGGCGATGTCCGTTTTGACGATCAGCTCGTTGGCCGGCAACGCCGCCAGCAGCTTTTCGGCCAGCTCGCGCGGCTTCACGCCCGCTGCCTTGGCCGAGGCCATGGCAATATTGCTGGCCCAGTCGCCGTGCGCCTTGTCCCGCGTGCGCTCCAGCTGCACGGCGGGCTGGAAGTCAGCCGGCAGCACCCCCTGCGCGTGCAGGGTGGCAAGGGCGGCCTGGAGCAGGGATTCAAGTTGCGTCTTCATGAAGTCTCGTGAGCAAAAGCGGAAAAATGTCGCTGATTGTACTCAAAATGTCGGGCAGATTCATATGTCGTGTCGGACAGTATGCGGCGTATGGACTCTAGGATGGGTGGAGCGCAGCGATACCCATGCTGCCAGGGTTTGAGTACTGAGCCGAAATCAGAACCTGCGCGATGGGTATCGCTGCGCTCCACCCATCCGTTCCTGGCAGATTCACGTCGGTGCTGTCTCAATTCAGCTCCTGCGCATCAACATCCAGCGACCAGCGCACCTTGCGCGCTTCCGGCAGGGCCTCCAGCGTCGCCACCAGCTGCGGCAGCAACTGGTGCAGGGCGGCGCGCTGGCTGCTCTTGAGCAGCAGGTGGGCGCGGAAGCGGCCGGCTTTCTTTTCCATGGGCGCGGGTATCGGCCCCCAGACTTCGATGGGCCCGGCGGCCAGCCGGGCGCTGCGGGCGGCGGCTTCCAGCACCTGCTGGGGCAGCTCGGGGCGGGTGGCCTCGGCGCGGATCAGGGCGAGGTAGCCATAGGGCGGCAGGCCCATGAGCCGGCGCTCGGCGAGGGCGCTGGCGGCGTAGGCGTTGAAGCCCTGGGTGATGAGCAGTTGCAGCAGCGGGTGGTCGGGCTGGTGGGTTTGCAGGATCACCTGCCCCGGCCGCTCGGCCCGCCCGGCGCGGCCCGAGACCTGCACGATCAGCTGGGCCGTGCGTTCGGCGGCGCGGAAGTCGGCGCCAAAAAGACCGCCGTCCACATCGAGAATGGCGACCAGCGTCACCGCCGGAAAGTGGTGGCCCTTGGCCAGCATCTGCGTGCCAACCAACAGCGCCGGCTGGCCGCTTTGCAGGGCCTCGTAAACCTCGCTCATGGCCTGCTTGCGGCGGGTGCTGTCGCGGTCGATGCGGTAGAGCGGGGTCTTGGGGAAGTGCGCGTGCAGCGCGGCCTCCATGCGCTCGGTGCCCACGCCGACCGGGCGCAGCTCGCTGCTGCCGCAGTCGGGGCACTTGGCGGGCGGTGGTGTTTCCTGCCCGCAGTGGTGGCAGTGCAGGCGCAGGGGATCGCGGTGCAGGGTGGGGCGGGCATCGCAACGCTTGCAGTGCGCCTGCCAGCCGCAGTTATGGCAGAGCACGACCGGCGCAAAACCCCGGCGATTGACGAAGACCAGCACCTGATCGCCACGATTCAGGGTCGCCCTGATCTGTTCCAGCAGCTCCTTCGACAAGCCTTCCTGCAAGGGTCGCGCCCGCACATCGAGCAGGCGGAACAGTGGCGCCGGGTTGCCGGCGGCGCGCTGGCTCAGGCGCAGCAGCTGGTAGCGGCCCTGCTCGGCATTGCTCAGGGTTTCCAGGCAGGGCGTGGCCGAGCCCAGCAGCACCGGAATATGTTCCAGCTGAGCCCGGCGCACGGCCAGATCGCGGGCGTGGTAGCGGAAGCCGTCCTGCTGCTTGAAGGAAATATCGTGCTCTTCATCGACGATGATGAGGCCTGGGTGGCGCAGCGGCGTGAACACGGCCGAGCGCGTGCCAATGACGATGCCGGCACGCCCCTCGCGCGCGGCGCGCCAGGCCTTGAGCCGCTCCAGCTCCGTCAGGCCTGAGTGCAGCACGACCACATCGGTCTGGAAACGGGCACGGAAGCGCGCCACGGTCTGCGGCGTCAGGCCGATTTCCGGCACCAGCACGAGGCACTGCCGGCCCGCCACCAGCTCCGCCTGTATCAGCTGCAAATACACCTCGGTCTTGCCGCTGCCGGTCACCCCCGCCAGCAAAAAGGCCTGGAAGCGGCTTTGCGCCGTCAGCACCGTGCTGACGGCCTCCTGCTGCTCGGCGTTCAGCACGTGCGGTGCTTCGCGCAGGCCGGCGCCAAGGCCCGGGGCATGGCCCACGTCCTGCGCAAACTCCTCGGCCAGTGCTTTCTTCGCCAGTTGCAGCAGGGCATTGCGATCTATGCCCAAGGCTTTTTGCGCCAGCGGCCCGAGCCCGGTCGGGTGCTCGGTCAGGGCCTGCCAGGCGGCGGCCTGCCTGGGTGCCCGAGTCAGGGAGTTGGGGGCCAGCGCGGCGCCCAGCGCGGTCAGGCGCCAGGCGCGCTGCGGGTCGGCGTGCAGGGCCTCGCCCTGGCGCAGCAACACCGGCAGGGCGGTGCTGAACACCTCGCCCAGCGGGTGCTGGTAATACTCGCTGGCCCAGGTGCAGAGCGTGAACAGGGTATTGGGCAGCACCGGCTCGTGGTCCAGCAACTCGCTGGCGGCCTTCAGTTTTTCGGGGGGAACATCGCTGTGGTCGCTGACACCCGTAATGATGCCGATGACCTCGCGCGAGCCAAACGGCACCTGCACCCGCGCACCGGGCACGACGGCATTGCCAAAGCGCGCGGGCAGGATGTAGTCAAACTGGCGGCGCAGCGGCGAGGGCAGGGCGGTGTGAATGAAGAGTCGGGTCATGGTGTGGCGTTCGGCGGAGCGGGCTTCGGCAAACGCTACTTATACAAGGAATTGCGGAGGGGCGGGGTGATTTTTGGCAGAGTCTTGGCGGTGATGGCGTCGATTTTTTGCCGTCTGTAAAGCCTGCCCACCATACCAACATAGGTGAGCAGCCTTTATCAGCAAACGTTTTTCAGGTCCCCGGCCAGGCCTCCGGCTGCTCCTGCACCGCAGCAGGCTCCTGCAACTCCCCGTGCCGGTCAGTCGCCAGGAACATATACATCGCCGGCACCACAAACAGCGTAAACAGGGTGCCAATGGACAGGCCGGTGAAAATCACCAGACCCATGGCGTGGCGGCCGCCAGCGCCGGCACCGGAGGCGACGACCAGCGGGACCACGCCCAGCACCATGGCGCCGGTAGTCATCAGGATGGGACGCAGGCGCACGGCGGCGGCTTCTTCCAGCGCCATGCGCTTGCTGTGGCCGGCGCGTTGCAGGTCGTTGGCAAACTGCACGATGAGAATGCCGTGCTTGCTGATCAGGCCCATCAGCGTCACCAGCCCTACCTGCGTGTAGATATTCACCGACGCCAGCCCGATATTGATAAAGAACAGCGCCCCGAACAGTGCCAGTGGCACCGAGAACAGGATGACAATCGGGTCGCGGAAGCTTTCAAACAGGGCGGCCAGTGCGAGGAAAATGATGATGGTGGCCAGCAGCAGGGTCAGTGCAAAGCCGCCGGACTCCTGCATGAACTGGCGCGACACGCCGGAGTAGTCCACCGAGTAGCCGGTAGGCGCCACTTGCTCCAGCATGGTTTTCAGGCTGGCCAGCACTTCGGCCTGCGACACCCCCGGCACGCTGACGCCGGAGATGGTGGCGGAGTTCTGCTGCTGGAAGTGGTTGATGGATTCCGGGACCACGCTGGACTCAAGATGAGCCACGGTAGAGGCGGGTATCACGCCGCCGTCGGGCGTGTGGATGTAATAATCCAGCACCTGCGAGGGGTTCAGGCGGTCGGTCTGCAAGACCTGGGGAATGACCTTGTAGGAGCGCCCGGCGATGGAGAAGTAATTCACATAGCCGCCGCCCAGGGCGGCGCCGAGGGTATTACCCACGTCGCTTTCGCTGAGGCCCAGCGAGGCCACCTTGTCGTGGTCAACC
>Ga0302267_10001219_pt1 | contig 33096 bp, 29 predicted proteins | sample III_Bog_E1_3_FD_194555 | JGI IMG/M metagenome (GOLD analysis project Ga0302267, IMG submission 194555) | Peat permafrost microbial communities from Stordalen Mire near Abisko, Sweden - III_Bog_E1_3 | ecosystem: Environmental > Terrestrial > Soil > Wetlands > Peat | place: Sweden: Abisko...
GATGCCGCCTTCCTTGACGCCGATGGGCACGCCCTTCAGGTGGATGGGAACCTTGACCCGCACCCGGTGGGTGGGATCGACCCGCATGAAGTCCACATGGCTCAGGCGGCCGGTGACCGGGTGGCGCTGCACGTCCTTGATGATGACGTGGCGCTTGATGTCCGTGCCTTCCCGCTGCAGGTGGATCAGGGAGTTCAGGCCGGTGTCGCTGCCGATGATGCGGGCGACGATCTTGGGGCTGATGGCCACGGCCACGGGGGGCTCGTTCAGGCCGTAGATGACGGCGGGGATCATGCCATGGTTGCGCAGGGCGTTGTTCGAGGCCTTGCCCGTGGTTTCACGCTTGGCGATCGGGATGATTTCTTCGTTCATGTGTCCTCCTACCTGGCCGGCGACCGGCCCTCTCGTTGGGAAGGGGGGCCTCGGTGCCGGCCCCGGAAAAAGTCGAACGATCAGGATAGCGCGGATCCGGCCCTCTGGCGACCCCTATTGCCCGGGCCGCTCCCCGGGAGCCAGGAATTTACCACCGCGTCCCAGGACGGAAACCCCGGCCTGACGCATACTATGGGGATGCGAACCTTCCCCAAACCGGAAAACTACCTGAACCGCGAATTGAGCTGGCTGGACTTCAACGAGCGGGTGCTGGACGAGGCGCAGGATCCGACGGTGCCGCTGCTGGAGCGGGTGAAGTTCCTGGCCATCGTTTCCAACAACTGGGATGAGTTTTTCATGGTGCGGGTGGCGGGCATCTGGCGCCAGATCGACGCCGGCATCACCCAGCCCGGCCCCGACGGCCGGACTCCGCGGCAGATGCTGGAGGTGCTGTCCCGGCGCATCCACGGCCTGGCGGTGCGCCAGCACCGGCTGTTCCACCAGACCATCGAACCGCTGCTGAACGCCGAAGGCATCTTCCTGCTCAAGCCGGAATCCCTGGATGCGGTCCAGCAGGACTTCACCCGGGAGTACTTCGAGCGCAACCTGCTGCCGCTCATCACCCCGCTGGCGGTGGATCCGGGCCATCCGTTCCCGCGCCTGGGCAACCGGGTGCTGGTGCTCATGGCCGAGCTGGAGCCGGCGGACGACCTGGAGGCGGAGAACCTCCCGGTGTCGGGGCTGGCCATCATCCACGTGCCCACCACCGGTTCGCCGCGGTTCCTGCGGGTGCCCTCGGTGGGCGGCGGGCACCAGTTCGTGATGCTCGAGGACGTGGTGCGGATGCACATCGGGCAGGTGTTCCAGGGCTACGCCATCCGCAACTGCCAGGCCCTGCGGGTGACCCGGGACTCGGACCTGCCGGTGGAGGAGGATCCCAGCGAGGACCTGATGAAGATGGTGGAGGAGCACCTGCGCAGCCGGCGCCGGGGCGCGGTGGTGCGGCTGCAGTACGAGCAGGGGCTGAGCCCGGTGCTGCTGGGCATGCTCATCGAGGAGCTGGAGCTGTCGCCGGAGGACCTGTACCCCACCGAGGGCTTCGCCGCGTTTTCCGACCTGATGCAGATCTACACCCAGGTGGACCTGCCGCACCTCAAGGATCCGCCGCTGCCGCCGCTGCCGGTGCCGCAGCTGGAGGCGCACGCGAACATCTTCGAGGCCATCGCCAAGAACGACATCCTGCTCATGCACCCGTACCAGAGCTTCGACGACAGCGTGGTGCGCTTCGTGCGCGAGGCGGCGGACGATCCCAAGGTGCTGGCCATCAAGGTGACCCTGTACCGCATCAGCCCCACCAGCCCCATCGCCGCGGCCCTGGAACGGGCGGCGGAGCGCGGCAAGCAGGTTGCCGCCATCGTCGAGCTGCGGGCGCGCTTCGACGAGGAGGCCAACATCGCCTGGGCCCGGCGCATGGAGAAGGCGGGCGTGCACGTGGTGTACGGCATGCCCAACTACAAGACCCACGGGAAGGTGTGCCTGGTGATCCGCCAGGAGACCGGCGGCATCCGCCGCTACTGCCACCTGTCCACCGGCAACTACAACGAGCGCACCTCCCGGCTGTACAGCGACATCGGCCTGTTCACGGCCCGGCCGGAGTTCGGCGAGGACCTCTCCAACCTGTTCAACCTGCTCACCGGCTACACCCGGCCGCCCCGGCTGCACCAGCTGATCATCGCCCCCCAGCACTTCCGTTCGGCGCTCTACCAGCGCATCGAGCGGGAGCGCCAGCACGCCCTGGCCGGCCGCAGCGGCCGGATGATCCTCAAGATGAACTCGCTGGTGGACCCCGCCATGATCCAGAAGCTCTACGAGGCCAGCCAGGACGGGGTGGCCATCGATCTGCTGGTGCGCGGCAGCTGCAGCCTCCGGCCCGGGGTGCCCGGGCTGTCCGAGCGGATCCGGGCCGTGTCCATCATCGACCGCTTCCTGGAGCACGCCCGGGTCTACCACTTCCAGAACGACGGCGAGCCCGAGACCCTGCTGGCCTCGGGCGACCTCATGCAGCGCAACCTGGACCATCGGGTGGAGGTGGCGTTTCCCCTGGTGGATCCCATCGTCGCCGCCCAGGTGCTGGAGCTCCTGGAGCTGCAGCTGCACGACACCACCAAGGGGCGGGTGCTCGGGCCGGACGGCGGGGTGCTGCGCCGGGGGCTGGACGAAAACTGGCCCCCCCTGCGCAGCCAGTCCCGCACCTACGAGCACGGGCTCATGGCCAGCGGGCTCAAGGCGGCGACCCTCAAGTTCCCGGACTCCTGGGATCCGGAGCTCTAGTCGAGTAGGCTATAGCCTGGAGATGTGGTATGGGAACGAGAATCAGTCGCGCCGCCATCTATGATGCCCTGAACAGCTACCAGGTGCCCGGTACCGGGGCCACGCTGGTGGCCCTGAAGGCGGTCCGGGGCATCGAGGTGGAGGATGCGGACGTGGTGGTGCAGCTGCAGCTGCTGGAAGCCTACCGGGACCGCGAGGGGGAGATCCGCCGGGCGGTGACCGCGGCGGTGGCGGGCGTGGCCGGCGTGGCCAAGGTGGAGCTGCAGCTGGACTGGGAGCCCACCCCGGCGCCCGAATTCCGCAACCTGCTGCCCTCGGTCCACCACGTGCTGGTGGTGGGCTCCGGCAAGGGCGGGGTGGGCAAGAGCACCGTCGCGGCCAATCTGGCGGTGGCCATGGCCGGCCTGGGGCTGAAGGTGGGGCTGCTGGACGCGGACATCTACGGGCCCAGCATGGGCATGATGTTCGGCATCACCGAGGGCCCCGAAGGCACCCCCGAAGGCAAGATCGTCCCCATCGAGAAGTTCGGGATCAAGCTCATGTCCATCGCCTTCCTCATCGACGAGGACCGGCCGGTGATCTGGCGGGGCCCCATGCTCAACAAGGCGCTCACCCAGTTCCTGGGCGACGTGCTGTGGGGCGAGCTGGACTTCCTGCTCATCGACCTGCCGCCGGGCACCGGCGACACCCAGATCTCCCTGATCCAGAACGCCAAGGTGGACGGCGCCATCGTGGTGAGCACGCCCCAGGATGTGGCGTTCCTGGATGCCCGCAAGGCCATCGGGCTGTTCCAGACGGTCAAGGTGCCGGTGGTGGGCCTGGTGGAGAACATGTCCAGCTTCCACTGCCCCAGCTGCCACACGGAAACCGCCATCTTCGGCCACGGCGGGGTGCGGCAGGCCGCCGAGCGCATGGGGCTGCCGTTCCTGGGCGAGATCCCCATCGATCTGGCGATCCGGGTGGGCAGCGACGAGGGCGTGCCGATGGTGGCGGGCCACCCCGACAGTCCCCAGTCCGCGGCGTTCGTGCGCATGGCCCGGACCCTCACCGGCGTCCAGGCTGCCGAGTAGACGGGACGCCTAGGCCTGCTCCAGGCTCTGGTCCATGGCCAGGCTCCAGGCCGGGAGCCGGTTGGCGAGGCCCAGCTCGATGAGGTAGGTCTGGTCCAGCCGGGCCAGGGCGAAGATCTCATGGGTGGGGTTGTAGCCGTAATGGGTATCCGCCACGTGCACGGCCAGGGCCGGGGTGAACGCCCGGGTCGGCTGGGTGGCGATGGCGTGGTGGCAGGCGGCAGCCTCCACCATGGCGTCGGGAAGGCCCCAGAGCGCCAGCAGGTAGGCGCCCACCTCGCTGTGGGTGGCGCCGAAGATGTGGAATTCGGAAGCTTCCAGTTCGCCCCCGGAGCGCCGGTTGGTGTCCAGCACCCGGGCGTAGTCCTCGGGGAAGCGCGAGGCCAGGATCAGGATGCCGATGTCGTGCAGCAGGCCGGCGGTGAAGAACTCGTTGCCCCGCGCCCCGCAGCCTTCGCTCCGGGCGATGCTGCGGGCCGCGGCGGCGACGGCCAGGCAATGCTGCCACAGGTGCTGGAGGGTGAAGGAGGGCACCTGGAACGCGCCCACCTGGCCGAACAGGCCGTGCATCAGCACCAGGCCGCGGATCAGATCGATGCCCAGGAAGCCCACCGCCTCGCCCGCGCTGGTCACGGTGTGCCGGAGGCTGAAGAAGGCGGAATTGGCCAGCTTGAGGACCGCGGCGGTCATGGCGATGTCCTTGGCGATCACGCTTCCGATCCGCTCCACCGAACCCCGGTCCGAATCCAGCAGGGCGGAGATCTCCCGGTACAGCTCCGGCACCACCGGCAGTTGGCCGATGCGGGCGATCAGCTCGCGCACGTGGTCGTTGCCGACCCGCTGGCCGCGCTCCCGGGCGAAATCCAGCATGGACTTCAGCACCGCGAAGTCGCAGGGCTTGACCAGGAACTGGTGGGTCCGGGCCAGCCCCTGCATGGCCTTGTCCCGTTCCGCGTCCGCGGCCATGAGCATCCGGATGGTGGCCGGGTAGCGGGCCATGATCTCCTGCAGCAGGTCGGGACCGCTCAGGCCGGTCAGCCGCATGTCGGCGACCACGGCGTCGAAGGGCTGCTCCGCACAGGCGTCCAGGGCCTGGGCCCCGCCCAGGAACTCCGGCTCCCAGGTGCTCTCCATGACCGCGGCCTGCGTTCGCATCCGGTCGAGAACCTGCGGGTCGTCCTCCACGAACAGGATTCTGCCTTTCCCCGACATCTGCCTTCCTCCCCGCCTGCTACGATTGCACTTCCCGGTAGCATAGCACCCGGCAACTGCGGCGATGGGCGCCGCCGCACGATCTGGCTGATGTCAGTCGTGGTGCTTGTGCACGCTCTTGACCACGTAGCGGGGCCGGTCGCGCACTTCCTGGTAGATGCGGCCGATGTACTCGCCCAGCAGCCCGAAGGCCAGGAACTGCGCGCCCACGAAGAAGAACAGCACGGCGAACAGGGTGAACACGCCCTGGACGGCGCCCTCCGGGTGCAGGAACCGGTAGACCAGCAGGATCACGCCGAAGCCCACCCCCAGGGCGGAGATGATGCCCCCGAGCACGCTGAGCATCTGCAGCGGGATCAGGGAGAAGCTGGTGAGCAGATCGAACTGGAGGTTGATCAGCTTCCACAGCCCGTACTTGGAATCGCCCGCGGCGCGCTCGGCATGGCCCACCGGCACCTCGGCGATGCGCTTGGCGAAGCTGTTGGCCAGGGCCGGGATGAAGCTGGAGCGCTCCTTGCAGAGCAGCATGGCGTCGACCACCTCCCGCCGGTAGGCGCGGAGCATGCAGCCGTAGTCGTGCAGCTTGACCCCGGTGGTCTTGCGGGTGACGGCATTGACGATCTTGGAGGGCAGGGTGCGGAACAGGCTGTCGTTGACCATCCGCCCCTGGCGCCAGCCGCCCACCACGTCGAACCCCTCTTCGATCTTGGCCACCAGCTTGGGGATCTCCTCGGGCGGGTTCTGCAGATCGGCGTCCATGGTCACCACCACCTGGCCCTGGGCCATGGCGAAGGCGCCGAAGATGGCCGCGTGCTGGCCATAGTTGCGGTTGAACTCCACCACGGTGACCCGGGGCTCGTCCCGGGCGATGGCCTGGAGCATGTCCAGGCTCAGGTCCCGGCTGCCGTCATCGGTGAACACCACTTCCCAGGGCCGGTCCGGGTCCTGGAAGCTCGCCTCCAGCACCTTCCGGAGCCGGTCCCAGAGCTGGGTGATGTTGGCTTCTTCATTGAAAATGGGGATCACGATGCTCAGGTAGGGGGTCATGCAACTCTCCGTGGCTTCATTCTAACCCGGTCGCCCACAGGATCATGGCAAGCTGGAGCGGGAAGCGGAGGAATCCATGATCCGATCGATGCTGCTGATCCCCTGGCTGGTCCTGGGTCTGGGCGCGCAGACCCCTGCCGTGGCCCCCGCTCCCGGCGCTCCGCCCCCGGTCGGCGCGGCGGCGCCCCAGGCCGCCATCAGCAGCGCGGAGGAGCGGGCGGTGGTGCTGGAACTCACCAAGATCCGCATGTTCCCAAGGGCCTATGCCAAGTATCTGCGCGCCCTCGGGCTGCGTTTCGATGGCAGCCTCTGGCGGCTGCGCGACCACGTGCCGATCCGCACCCGCGAGGGGCGCGCGGCCATCCTGGAGGCGGCGGACTTCCTGGAACGGGTGGCGCCCATCCCCGGGCAGCTGCGCTGCTCGGAGGGGCTGCACGCCGCTGCCCTGGACCACGTGCTGGACCAGGGCCCCACCGGACAGACGGGCCACGTGGGGGCGAACGGCTCCACCTTCCAGGAGCGGATCCGCCGCCACGGCCGGGCGGAGTCGCAGATCGGCGAAGTGATCAACTACGGGGAGGAGACCCCGCGCATGACCGTGATCCAGCTGGTCATCGACGACGGCGTGCCGGACCGGGGCCACCGCAAGAACATCTTCGACCCCGCCTTCAAGGTGGCGGGCGCCGCCATCGGCTTCCACAAGGGCTACGGCGCCATGACCGTGGTGGACCTGGCGGACGGGTTCAGCGACTGATATGACTGAGGGGGGACCGCGCGCTCGCGTTGCTCGCTCTCCGTCCCCCCTCAGACTCCCCCACGTCATGTCCGGTCGGACCCCGGACATGACGTCTATGGCAGCGCGAACGGCATGGAACGGAACGTCTGGCCGCGCACGGTGATGCTCCGGATCCGGCCGGTGCAGGGGCCCGGGCCCCGCAGCCAGGGGGCCCGGGCCTGGAACAGGCTGGTGTCGCCTACGGTCTCGCCGGTGACCGGATCCGCCACGGCCGCGAGCCTGAGGGACGCCGGGGAGCGTCCGTTCCGGGCGAGCTCCAGGTCCAGCTGCCGGGCCGGGATGCGGATGAACGACTCCAGCTCGCCGTCCAGGACATAGGCCCGCAGGCTGCCCGTGGCCGGATCCCGGAGCAGTTCCAGGCCGAAGGCGTCATCGCCCAGGGCCACGAGGGTGCCGCCGTGGGGCGGGGTGGCCTGGTGCGGCCGGATCACGTCGTGGGCGGAACCGGCCAGGGCCCCCTGGCCGATGCGGAGCCGGACCAGGTGCCAGCCGACGCCGGCGGCGGCCAGCAGGGCCAGAGCGGCCAGAGTGGCAGGGAGCGGGAGCAGGAAGCGGGGGCGATGGCGCACGGGCACCTCAGCTGAGCGGGGCGAGGCCGTCGGCCACGGAGAGGCGGTAGGCGCGCCAGGCCGGGATGGCGCCGGCGGCCACCGACAGGCCCAGCATCAGGGCCGGGCCCCAGACCAGCACCGGGTTCCAGGCCCAGGGCTCCAGCAGGACGCCGATGCGGGTGCGCAGCAGCTCCTGCACCAGCGAGGCGATGCCGGCGTAGAGGCCGAACCCCAGCGCGCAGCCCAGGACGCCGATGCAGGCGGACTCGCCCAGCACCGCCGCGATCAGGAAGCCCCGGTGCGCGCCCAGGGCGCGCAGGATGGCCAGATCGCGCTTGCGGGCGCTCATGGAGGAGTAGACCGCCGAGAACACCGAGGCCCCGGCCACCACCGCCACCATGTACGCCAGCGCCTGGAGCGCATCCTCGAACCAGCTGAACTTGGCGAACAGGTCGCCCAGGATCGCGGCCACCGGCCAGGCCAGGGTCAGGCGCCGGCCCTGCCGGTTGTAGCGGGTGTCCAGCATGAACCCCGCGGCCTGGGCGCCGGGCTTGAACTTGATGAGCACCGCGCTCAGATCGGTGAACGCGGCCGGATCGTGGCCGCCCAGGCGCTGCACCCCCTCCAGGGGCACCCAGATCACCCGGTCCGCGGGCGTGTTGGTGGGGGCCAGGAGGCCCACCACGGTGAAGACTTCGCTGTGCTGGGCGCTGGGGTTGTAGTCCAGGCCGTGGAACGGGTGGAACTGGGTGCCGATGGACCAGCCCAGCTGGTGCGCGGCCAAGCTGCCCACCACGGCCTCCTTCTGGCCCACCTGGAAGGTCCGGCCGCCGGGCTCGACCGTATAGACATGGTCCGGCGCGTACTCCAGGCCCTGGAAGAAGTCGTCGCTCACCCCCACCAGCCGCACGCCCCGGACGTTGTCCCCCACCACGATGGGGATGGCCCGGTCCACCACCGGCAGGCTCTTGACCTGCTGGTAGTCCTCGGCGGTGATGTTGCCCGGGGAGGCCTCCTGGTGGAACAGGCCGTTGAGCACCAGCTGGAGCTTGGAGCCCCGGGCGCCCAGCACCGCGTCGAAGCCCGAGGCGCTTCGGGTGAAGGACTGCTCGGCCTCGGCGCGCACCACCCACACCGAGATCACCAGGCCCAGGCCCAGGGCCACCAGCAGGACGGCCACGGCGGTGGACACCAGATGTTGCCGGAGGCCCCTCCGGATCAGCAGCCAGAGCATCATGCTTCCTCCTCGCGCGCCTGCACATGGTTCAGTTCGGCCAGATCCAGCACCTGCTCGAAGCAGTCCAGCACGTCCCGGTCATGGCTGGCCACCAGCAGGGCCGCGCCCAGTTCCGCGGCGCTGCGCTGGAGCAGCTGGATCACCTTCCGGCCCCGGGCGGCGTCCAGGTTGCCGGTGGGTTCGTCGGCCAGGATCAGGCAGGGCCGGTTGGCCAGGGCCCGGGCCACGGCCACCCGCTGCTGCTGGCCGGTGCTCAGCTGCCGGGGCAGGTGCCCGGCGTGGCCGGCCAGGCCGACCCGCTCCAGCGCCGCCATGGCCGCCCGGGGCTGGACCCCCCGGCCGAAGGCCAGGCCCAGGGCCACGTTTTCCAGGGCCGTGAGCCCCTGCAGCAGGTTGAAGGTCTGGAACACGTAGCCCAGCCGCTCGGCCCGGAACCGGTCCCGCCGGGCCTCGGACAGTCCGGTGAGCGGCGTGCCGCCCACCGCCACCAGGCCGGCGTCGGGCACCAGGATGCCGGCGATCAGGTGCATGAGGGTGGTCTTGCCCAGTCCGCTGGCGCCCCGCAGCGCCACCTGCTGGCCGGCCGCCAACTCCAGATGCGGGATGCGCAGCACTTCGGTCCGGCCGCCGGATGGGGCCGGGTAGCTCTTGACCAGGTCGTGGAGGAGCAGGGCTGGGGTGGAATCCATGGGGCCGCCTGGGGACTGGGGAGGGGAAGGGGGGGGCAAGGGGGAACATCGCGAGCGAAGCGAGCAGGCAGTTCCCCCTTCATTTCAATGTTCGCAGTCTTCGTGGCCGTGTTCCCGTTCGACGATGACGATGCCGCCCTCCCGGTACTTGCCGACCATGCCGAAGGTGGCCAGCAGGGCCTCCTGGGTGAGGATCTCGGCGCTGGGGCCGAAGGCCACCACCCGGTGCGCCAGCAGCATCGTGGTGTCGCACTCGGCGGCCTCGTCGATGTCGTGGGTGGCGATGATGATCGAGCAGCCGGCTTCGCTCAGCTGCCGGACCCGCTTCCGGTAGATGGCCCGGGCGCCGGCGTCCAGATTGGCCGCGGGCTCGTCCAGCAGCACCAGGCCGGCGTCCCGGGCGAAGGCCTGGGCCAGGAACACCCGCTGGCGCTGGCCGCCGGACAGGGCGTTCAGCGGCGCCTCGGCCAGGTCCAGCACCCCCAGGGTGGCCAGGGCCTCCTGGACCGCCTGCTCGTCTGCGGCATTCATGCGGCCGAACAGGCCATGGGCCGCGTAGCGGGCCATGCGCACCACGTCGTAGACCCGCAGCGGCAGCATGAAGCTGGAGGGGTGGAACTGGCCCATGTAGGCGATGCCGCCGGCCCGGCGCGGCCCCGGGCCGAGCACTTCCAGGGTGCCGGACACGGGGGGCAGCAGGCCGGCGATGGTCTTGAGCAGGGTGGTCTTGCCCGAGCCATTGGAGCCCACCAGGGCCAGCACCTGGCCCGGCTCCAGGCGGAAGTTCAGGTCCGCCACCACGGTCTCGCCCTGGTGGCCGACGCACAGCTGGCTGGCGAGGACGGCGGTCATGGCCGGGCTCCCTGGGCCATCCGGGGCCGGGCCGGGCTGGCCGGCAGCAGCTGCCGGACCCACAGCAGAAGGAAAAAGAGGATGGACGCGGCCAGGGTGATGGCGGCGCCGGCGGCCAGGTTGAAATGGTAGCTGGCCAGCAGGCCCAGGTAGACCGAGCCGGCGCCGATGCCCGAGGCGGTGAGGATCATGGTGGTGATCTTGCGGGAGAACAGGGCGGCCGATGCGGCCGGGGCCAGCAGCATGCCGAACACCAGCAGCGTGCCCACCGTGCGGAACGACACCACCACGGTCAGGGCGATGAGCGCCAGCATGATGGCGTGGTAGCGCCGGGGCGGGAAGCCGGAGAGCTCGGCCTGCTCGGGGCTGAAGCAGAGCAGCAGGAAGGGCCGGTAGCAGATCCGCGCGGTCAGGGCGATCACCAGGGTGGCCGCCAGCTGGATGGCCAGTTCCGTGGCGCGGATGCCCAGGATCTCGCCGAACAGGATGCGCACCAGATCCCCGGAAAAGGCGTGGGAGCGGGAAACGATGGCCACGCCCAGGGCGAGCATGCCCACGAACAGCAGGCCGATGGCGGTATCGGAGGACAGGTTGGAGCGGCGGGTGATGAAGCCGATCCCGAAGATCATGCCCAGGGCGCCGGCCGCCGCCCCGACCATGCCCGGCAGGCCCAGCAGCATGGCGATGGCCACGCCGGGCAGGACGCCGTGGGCCAGGGCGTCGCCGATGAAGGCCAGGCCGCGCAGCACCACGAAGGTGCCGACGATGCCGCAGGCGATGGAGACCAGCACCCCGGCCAGGAGCGCGTTGAGCAGGAAGGCGTTGGCCGCGAAGGGTGCGATCAGGCAGTCATAGATCACCGGAGCGCCTCCAGGATGGTGCCGGCCAGGCCGCGTTCGAAGCTGAAATAGTCGCCCCCGGTGGGCAGGTTGTGGGTGATGAGCGGCACCGCCCGCACCCGCACTTCCCGGGCCAGGGCCTCCACGGTGCGGGGCGGGGTGCCCACCTCCGTGAACACCACCCCGACCTGGTTCTGGCGGATGAGCGTCTTGAGCGCTTCCAGGTTGGCCGCGGAGCCCTCGGCCTCGGTGGTCAGGCTGGGGATCACCGCCCCCACCAGCCGGAAGCCGTAGCGCTGGGCGAAGTAGCCCAGGGACTCGTGCCCGGTGACCAGCTTGCGCCGTCCGGGCGGAAGCGCGTCGACCCGCGCCTGGATCTCGGCGTTCAGGACCGTGAGCCGGGCGTCCAGGTCCGCGCGGCGGGCCGTCAGGTCCACCCCGAAGCGCTGCTGGAGCTGTGGGGCCAGGGCGTCCACCACCGCCTTGATGGCCATGGGATCGGTCCACAGGTGCGGGTCCTGGGCGCCCACCGCCTGGTCCGGGTCGCCCGTGGGCAGGCCCTCGCCGGCGCCCACCCGGCGCACCTGGATGTGCGCCGCGGCGGTGAAGACCGGCACCCCGGCCGCGCGGGCCTGGTCCAGGGCCCGGCCCATGCCGCCCTCCAGCCCGAGCCCGTTCTCGATGATGAGGTCGGCGTGGGTGAGGGCCTCGATGTCCTTGGCCGAAGGCTCCCATTCGTGCACGTCCAGCCCGTTGGGGACCGCCGAGCGCACCGTGAAGGCGTCGCCCACCAGGTCCTGCACGGCCGCGCCCAGGATGCTGTAGGTGGTGATGAGGGTCTTCCGGCCGGCGGGGACCGGGGCCCGGTCGCGGCCGCAGCCGAGCAGGGCGGCCAAGCCCAGCGCCACGGCCCATCCCAGGCCTGATCGAATCTTCATTGCATCTGCTCCATGCGCCGCTCCGTGCGGAGGCTCGAGGCCCCAGCTGGGAGTGTAATTCAAATGGAAATGATTTTCATTAACCTTTTCACCGTTCCGGACCGGGCAGCCCGTGGGCCCGGGCATTGACAGGGTTGTGATAAATAATAAATTTATACCACCATGACGCCCGCGCCCGCTTCCACCCCATGCCAGGCCCCGCCCCGCCGGGGCCGAGTGCTCCGACTGCTCGATGCCGGCCTGGGGCTGCTCCTGGCCGGGCCCGCCGCATACGGGCAGCCGGCCTATCTCGACGCTGGCGTCTCCCTGTCCGCGGAGGCCTCGCCTCCAGGCCAACCCGATCCCCGGCACACCCTGCACATCGGCCGCCGCACGGACCCCGAGACCCTGGATCCGGCCCTCAGCTCGGACCCCGAAGACTGGGGGGTCATCTATCCGTGCTATCAGCATCTCATGCGGTATGGGCGGGAGCATGGCAAGCTCAGCGGCCGGCTGGAGGGGGATCTGGCCGAGCACTGGGCCGGCTCCGCGGAAGGCACCGTGTGGACCTTCCAGCTCAGGCCCGGGCAGGCCTTCGACGACGGCAGCCCGGTGGATGCCGCCGCGGTGCAGCGCACCTTCGAGCGTCTGTTGCGGCTGCACCGCGAGCCGTCCCTGCCGTTCCCACGCGAAATGCGGGTGGAGGCGGTGGCGCCGCTGGTGGTGCGTTTCGTCCTGGCCAAGCCGTGGCCGGCCTTCCTGGAGGCGCTGGCCGGCAATGGCGCCGGGATCATCAATCCCCGGGTCCTGGCCCGGGACCCGCCGGGGCCGGAAGGCCGGTCCTTCCTGGACAACCACAGCGCCGGTTCCGGCGCGTTCCGCCTGGTGACCTGGGAACGGGGCCGGGCCCTGGTGCTGAAGCCCAACCCCCACTACGGGGGGGCGGTGAAGCCGGTGCTGCAGGAGGTGCGCATGGAGATCGTCCACGATGTCCGGGGCATGCGCCTGCTGCTGGAGAGCGGCGCGCTGGATATCGCCGAGGGACTGCCGGCGCGGGAAGTGGAGTTGCTGGGTCACAAGCCGCTCCTGACGATGCTGGAAGCCCCCTCGTTCAAGGTGACTTACCTGTGCCTGAACCACCGGCGTTCGCCCCTGGACCAGGTGGCCGTGCGCCAGGCCCTGTCCTGGGCCGTGGATTACACCGGCATCGTCCGGAACCTCGAGGGTGGCCATGCGCATCAGATGCGCGGCATCATCCCCGAAGGCATGGTCGGCCACGATCCGGAGGTCCAGCAGTACGGTACCGATCTGGAGCAGGCGCGGGGGCTCCTGGCCACCCTGCACCGGCCTGCCGGGCTGCTCCACCTGGATCTGCTGTACTCGGACCAGGAACCCGACGCGGAGGCCATCGCCGGGTCCGTGATGACCAGCCTGGCGCCGCTGGGGGTGGTGGTGCACCTGGTGGAGATGGCCCATGCCAGCATGCGCGCGCGGGTGGACCGGGGCGACTACGAGCTGGCCCTCAGCACCTGGGTCCCCGAGCGCGCCGATCCGGGCGACATCCTGGACGCCTGGCTGGATTCCCGGAACCAGGGCCGGATGGGCAACCGGGCCTTCTACGCCAATGTGGACATGGACCGCCTGCTGTGGGAGGCCTCGACCAGCTCCAATCCGGCCGAGCGTCTGGACCGCTATCGGCAGGCCCAGCGCCTGGCCGTCCGTGACGCGGTCTACATCTACCTGTTCCAGTCCCGGTTCCGGATCGGCATGCGCAAGGCGGTCCAGGGCTTCGTCTTCAACCCCATGCTGGAAACCACCTATAATCTCGAGGAGATGCACAAGGCCGCGGACCATTGATCCGGCGGGCCACTCCCGAAGCCCAGACGGGGAGGGCTGGCTCCGCCTGCCCACCCCGTGGGGGTCCAAGGGGGAACATCGCGAGCGCAGCGAGCAGGCAGTTCCCCCTTTCACAGTAGACCCTTGAGATGCGCCCATGGCCCCGACCGGCAAAGACCTGAACCAGATCGTCGCGGAACTGAACCGGGGGAGAGAGCCGGCCGAGCCCATGGAGGCGATGGAGCCCATGGAGCCCATGGAGCCGATCGAGGCGATCGAGGCGATGGCGTCGGACCGGCCGTTCCCGACCCTGGGCGGAGCCCAGGACCGCGAGTTCCGGACCCTGCCGGCCGAGCTGGGCCCCCTGCTGCGCCAGGCCCAGGAGAGGGGCGCCTCGGACCTGATCCTGGTGGCGGGGGCGCCCGCTGCCCTGCGCCTGGGCGGTCGGCTGGAACACAAAGGGGGCACCGTGCTGGGCACGGAGGAGATCCGCCGGCTGCTGCTGCCGCTGCTGACCCCGGGCCAGCTCAAGGATCTGGAGCGGCTGCGCAGCGTGGACTTCTGCTTCACCCTGGAGGGCCTGGGGCGGTTCCGGGCCAACGTCCACTTCCAGCGGGGCACCGTGGCCGGAAGCATCCGGCTGCTGCCGCTGCGGATTCCGACCCTGGCGGCGCTGAACCTGCCGCCGGCCCTGCAGCAGCTGGCCCGGGCCCGCCAGGGGCTGGTGCTGGTGACCGGGGCCACCGGGTCCGGCAAGAGTTCCACCCTGGCCGCGCTCCTGGACATCGTCAACCGGGAGCGCCAGGTCCACGTGGTGACCATCGAGGACCCGGTGGAGTACCTGCACCCCAGCCAGGCCTCCATCGTCGAGCACATCGAGGTGGGCCGGGACATGCCGGATTTCGCCTCCTCCATCCGCAGCATCATGCGCCAGAGTCCGGACGTGATCCTGGTGGGCGAGATGCGCGATCCGGAAACCATCGCCACGGTGCTCACCGCCGCCGAGACCGGCCACCTGGTGCTGTCCACCCTGCACGCCAACGACGCCTCCCAGGCGGTCTCGCGCATCCTGGACTCCTTCCCCCAGGCCAACCAGCCGCAGATCCGGCAGCAGCTGTCCCTGGCCCTGACCGCCGTCGTGGCCCAGCAGCTGGTGCCGGCCCGGGCTGGCGGCCGCTGCCCGGCGGTGGAGCTGCTCACCGCCAGCCACGCGGTGCGCAACACCATCCGCAAGGGCGAGGACCACCAGCTCTACACCCTCATCTCCACCGGCAAGGCGGATGGGATGACCACCATGGAACAGTCCCTGGGCGAGATGGCCAGGACCGGGCGGATCACCGAGGCCACGGCCCTGGCCCACTGTTTCCGGCCCCAGGAGATCCGCCGCTACCTCAGTTGACCGATCGGGCGGTCCGGCCCTTGCCGAACCTGCCGACACCTGGAATCCTGAGCCATGGCTGCTGGATAACTTGGAGATGACCATGAAGATCAGGATCGCCCCGGCCCTGTTCCAGGCCTTTCCCGGCTACGTCCGGCACGTGGTCCTGGCCGAGGATCTGGACAACAGCGGCGGGCCCGAGCAGCATCCGCGCCTGGAGGCGCTGTTGCGGGAGCGGGAAGCCGCCGTGCGCGCCGACGACGCATACCTGGACCTCAAGGCCCACCCACCGTTGGCCGCCTGGCGCGACGCCTTCCAGTCCTTCCGGATCAACCCCAACAAGTGCCCGCCTTCCATCTTCAACCTGATCAAGCGGGTGCGGGGCGGGGCCAGCATGCCCTTCGTGAATCCCCTGGTGTGCATCTTCAACATCCTGAGCCTGCAGTACGGCATCCCCGCCGGCGGCGACGACCTGGACAAGGTGGTCGGCGATGTCCAGCTGGGCTACGCCACCGGAAGCGAGACCTACCGGCCCCTGGGCCGGCCCGAGGCGGAGGAGCACCCGCTGCCCGGGGAGGTGGTGCTGCTGGACACCGGCAACCAGGATGTGTTCTGCCGCGCCTGGTGCTGGAAGAACGGCCACCTGAGCCGCATCGAGGCCACCACCCGGCGGGTGCTCATCAACCTGGACACCCTGCCCCCGGTGCCGGCCGAGACCGGACTGGCGGCGGCGCGGGAGGTGGCCGAACTGGTGGCTGCGGCCTGCGGCGGCCGGTGCCGGATCGAGCGCCTGGACGCGGAGCGCAGCGAACTGGAGGCCAGGAGCGTGATCAAGTCATGATCCGGGTCCCTCCCTGTCGCCCTGGTCGTTGTCTCTGAACGCATTCGCGTTCAGAGGCAACGGAGGGATCCCGCAGCGGGAGGACTGGGTTCCACCCCCGGTCGATTCAGGAGAGGGGCGGAGGCGACGCATTCGGGGCCAGACTCAGGCCTTGGTTCGTCCCTCTTGAATGGGTCAACCAGGGCCCTGCGCCCGTGCCGGGATCCCTTCCGTCGATGGCAGTTCGCGCAGCGAACTGACCAGCGACGACCCTGACGTCGGGTCGGGACCCGCATGCTGATCGGGACAGGCGCCTAGTACTCCGCCGGCAGCCGCCCGAGCTGCTCCAGGGTGTAGACCGGGCCGTCCTTGCACACGTAGCTTTTACCGGTGTTGCAGCGTCCGCACTTGCCCAGTCCGCACTTCATGCGGTTCTCCAGGGTGGTGAAGATGCTGGACGGGGCGAAGCCCAGCTTGGCCAGGATCGGCATGGTCAGCTTGATCATGATGGGCGGGCCGCACACCAGGGCGATGGTGTTGTCCGGGCTGGGCGCCAGCTGCTCCACCACCGGTGGCACGAAGCCCACCTTCCCGGTCCAGCCGGGGGCCTCGCCGCCCGGGTCCACGGTCAGTACCAGGTTCACGTCGGGCCGCTCCTGCCAAGCCTGCAGCTCGGCCTTGTAGACCAGGTCGTTCACCGTGCGGGCGCCGTAGACGATGGTGATGTCCCCGAACTGCTCGCGCAGGTCCAGGCAGTTGCAGATGACGCTGCGCAGCGGCGGCAGGGCGATGCCGCCGGTGATGAACAGCAGATTCCGCCCCTTCCAGTCCTCGATGGGGAAGGTGTTGCCGTAGGGCCCCCGGAAGCCGAGGATATCGCCCACTTCCTTGTCCGCCAGCCCGGCCGTGACCCGTCCCACTTCCCGGAAGGTGCATTCGATGAAGCCCTTGCGGGTCGGGCTCGAGGCGATGCAGAAGGTGCTTTCGCCTTCGCCGAAGGCGCTGTACAGGCCGAACTGGCCGGTGTGGAAGCTGAAGGCATCGGCCGCGGCCGGGTCCACGAATTCCAGCCGGAAGGTGCGCACCCCCGGAGCCTCGTCGGTGATGGCCGCGATGCGCATGAGGTGGGGCAGGTAGATGTTGGTTTCGTTCATGTCGCTCATGTCGCTCATGTCGCTCACCTTTGGGCCTGGGCCTGGGCCTGGGCCTGGGCCTGGGAGGCCTGGAGGAGATGTTCGCGGAGGTTCATGTCCACCGGGCAGGCGCGGGTGCACTTGCCGCAGCCCACGCAGCCCAGCTGGCCATAGCGGTCCGGATAGATGCTGAACTTGTGATAGACCCGCTGGCGCCAGCGGGCGGCCTGGGTGGGCCGGGGGTTGTGGCCGGAGGCGTGCAGGGTGAACTGGCTGAAGCCGCAGGCATCCCAGGTGCGCAGTCGGCGCCCGCCCTGCTTGTCGCCCTCTTCCTGGATATCGAAGCAGACACAGGTGGGGCATACGAAGGCGCAGGCGCCGCAGCCCACGCAGCGCAGGGCCTGCTCCTCCCACAGGGGGCTGTCGAACAGCGCCGGCAGCTGGGCGGTGAGGGCCGGCTGGTCGAAGGCCACGGGGACCTGCGCCAACAGGACCGCCTGGTCGGCGTCCGCCGGGGCGGGGCTGAACAGCTCCGGCGCCAGGGCCTGGATGGCCCGGCCCCGGTCGCTGAGCACCTCGGCCAGGTAGCCGCCGGCCGTGGGGGTCAGCAGGATATCACTGCCGCGGGTGGCGCCCGGGCCACCGCCGACCGAGGTACAGAAGCAGGCTTCGTCGCTGCGGGTGCAGCTCATGCCGATCACCGCCAGGCTGGCCATGCGGGCGTTGAAGAAGGCGTCCCGGGTGCCCCAGTTGAACACCGCGTCCAGGGCCTGGAAGCCCGCGGCCTCGCAGGGCCGGATGCCGAACAGCACGGTGGGCTCGGCCCGGCGCTCCGGGTCGGCCAGCTGCACCTGGCCCGGGGCCAGGCTGTAGCCGAGCAGCTGCTCCACCTTGGGGAACACCGCCCCCTTGGCGGACAGGGTGGTCTGCAGGCAGTCCCGGGCCACGTCCGCCGGGGTCTGCACCGGGTTGAGCTCGCTGTGGCCGTCCCGGTCGGTGGGGGCCAGGATGCGCCGGCCGTCATCCAGGAGGGCGGCGAACAGGGCGTCCAGGGACGTGGAAGAAAGCTGATACAGGTTTGCCATGGGGCGCCACCTACCGGATGAAGGTCTCTTGGTCGTCGGGACGGAAGGTGGACAGGGCATAGTCCAGCTTCGCGGAAGCGCCGGCCCGCTGGCCGAACTGGGCCTGGACGGCCGCTTCCGTGTGGAAGGTGAGCAGGTGGATGGGGATGCCCACCGGGCAGGCCCGGCCGCAATCCCCGCAGCGCACACAGCGGCCGGCCAGGTGCATGGCCCGGACCATGTGGTACTCCAGGTTGCCCAGGCCGTGGCTGGGCGGCGGCACCCACTGGGGCCGGTTGCAGTCCATGGTGCACTGGCCGCAGTAGCACATGGGGCAGCTGCTGCGGCAGGCGTAGCACTTGATGCAGCGGGACAGCTCGTTCTGCCAGAACCCCCAGCGCTCGGCCCGGGTCATCCGGTCCAGCCGGTCCAAGAGCGCCTGGTCGTCGGCCGGGACGGGGTCGGCGGTCAGGGCCAGGTGGGCCTCCATGGCCTCGGCGGTGGCTAGTTCGGTCACCTGGCCGTCCGGGTCCACGGCCAGGGCGAGCACGTCCGGTTCCTGGATCTGCCGCTCGGCCATGAGCTGGAGCAGGGCCCGGATCCCGCTGGGCCGCAGGGTCAGCGCCAGCCGGCCCAGGCGCTTCACCGGGGTGCGGGTGGCGTACTGGGCCAGGTTATGCCGGCAGCCGGGATCGAACACCAGACGGCCGGTGTCCTCGGCCCGGCGGATGAACACCGGGCGCCGGACCCCGCGGGTGCCGGTCTGGAAGCCCGCCACGGCCTGCACCGTCCCGGCCTCCAGCAGCTGTTTGGCTTTCTCGTTCACATCCATGGCCGTGCCCTCACTCGACGCCCGCGAGGGCCAGTTCCTGGTATTCGGTGTAGGGCCCCATGGCCCGGAGCTTCGTGGTGACCTCGCTCACCAGTTCCGCCCACTTGGCGCCCTCGGCGGCGGAGACCCAGGAGAAGGTGATCCGCGCGGTGTCGATGCCCATGAAGTCCATCAGGTTGCGGTAGACCATCCAGCGCCGCCGGGCGTGGTAGTTGCCGGAGGTGTAGTGGCAGTCGTTGGGGTGGCAGCCGGAGATGATGATGCCGTCCGCGCCCCGGGCGAACGCCTTGGCCAGGAGCATGAAATCGATCCGGCCGGTGCAGGGCAGGCGCAGCACCCGCACGTTGGACGGGTACTTGATGCGGCTGGTGCCGGTCAGGTCGGCCCCGGCGTAGGTGCACCAGTTGCAGACGAAGGCGGTTATTTTCGGTTCGAACGTGTCCGTCATGGCGAGGGTCCTGGGTGGACTTCAGGTCCGGGCTCCGCCCGGGCCTGAAGTGGGGTGTGGGGGACGGAGAGCTCGCGCAGCGAGCGCGCGGTCCCCCAAGGCGTCAAAGGCTCATGATTTCGGCGAAGATCTGTTCGTTGCTGAAGCCCTGGATATCGATGGCCTTGGTCCGGCAGGTGGCGACGCAGGTGCCGCAGCCCTGGCACAGGCCGGGATTGACCCTGGCCACGGTCTTGATGACGCTGCCGTCCCGGGCCTTGATCTGCTCCTGCTCGATGGCCTGGTAGGCGCAGGCGCTCTGGCACAGGAAGCAGCCCACGCAGCGGGAGAACACCGGCGGCGGCTGGCGGTTCACCACCGCCACCTGGGGTTCCCGGGTCAGTTCGGACTTGGCGAACAGCGCGGCCACCTTGGCGGCGGCGCCGCTGGCCTGGGCCACGGTCTCGGGGATGTCCCGGGGCGCCTGGCAGGTGCCCGCCAGGTAGATGCCGGCGGTGTTGGTCTCCACCGGCTTGAGCTTGGGGTGGGCCTCGGCGAAGAAGTGGTAGGGATCGTAGCTCACGTGCAGCTTCTGCGCCAGGGCCTCGCTGCCTTCCTGGGACTGCACGGCGGTGGCCAGCACCACCATATCGGCCTTGATCACCATCGGCCGCCCGCCCTGCAGGGTGTCGGCGCCCATCACCACCAGCTGGCCATCTTCCTCGTAGATGCGCGAAACCCGGCCGCGGATGTAGGCGACATCGTCCTCCTCGATGGCCCGGCGCACGAACTCGTCATAGTCCTTGCCGCAGGAGCGGATGTCCATGTAGAACACGTAGGCCTTGCCGCCGTGCTGCTTGTGCTTGTAGAGCATGGCGTGCTTGGCGGTATACATGCAGCAGATCTTCGAGCAGTAGGGCACGCCCTTGGACCGGTCCCGGGAGCCGGAGCAGGATACGAACACCACGGTCTCGGGCGGCTTGCCGTCGCTGGGGCGCTTCATGGCGCCGGCGGTGGGGCCCGACGCCGAGGCCAGCCGCTCGAACTGCATGCCGTCGATGACGTCCTTGTACTGGCCGTAGCCGTACTCGGGGAACTGGTCGGTGCCCATCAGCTTGAAGCCGGTGGCCAGGACGATGGCGCCCACGTCCAGGGTGACCAACTCGTCCTGCTGGTCGAAGCGGATGGCGCCGGTGGGGCAAAGCTTCTCGCACAGCTTGCACTTGCCGGTCTTGTAGAAGGTGCAGTTGAGCTTGTCGATCACCGGCTTGTTGGGCACCGCCTGGGGGAACGGCACATAGATGGCGCCCCGGGTGCTGAGCCCCTCGTTGAAGGCGTCCGGGATCTTCTTGTTGGGGCACTTGGTGGTGCACAGGCCGCAGCCGGTGCACAGCTTCTCGTCCACCTGGCGGGCCTTCCTGCGGATGGTGGCCTGGAAGTTGCCGATGAAGCCCGAAAGGCTTTCCAGCTCCGCGTAGGTCATCAGGGTGATGTTGGGGTGCCGGGCCGCCTCCACCATGCGCGGGGTGAGGATGCACTGGGAGCAGTCCAGGGTGGGGAAGGTCTCGGACAGCTGGCTCATGTGGCCGCCGATGGAAGGGGATTTCTCCACCAGCACCACCGGGTGGCCGGCGTTGGCGATGTCCAGGGCGGCCTGGATGCCGGCGATGCCGCCGCCCAGCACCAGGGCCCGCTTGGTGACCGGCACCTGGATGGGCTGGAGCGGTTGGTTGCGCTTGACCTTCTCCACCATCACCCGCACCAGGTCGATGGCCTTGGCGGTGGTGGGCTCGCCCTTCTCGTGGACCCAGGAGCAGTGCTCCCGGAGGTTGGCCATTTCGCATAAATAAGGGTTCAGCCCAGCCTCGGCCACGGCATTGCGGAAGGTGGGCTCGTGCATGCGAGGCGAGCAGGCCGCCACCACCACTCCGGTGAGCCGGTGCTCGGCGATGGCCGCCTTGATCATGCTCTGGCCCGGGTCCGAGCACATGTACTTGTAGTCCACGCTGTGGACCACGCCGGGCACGGCCCGGGTGGCCTCGGCCACCCGGGCGCAGTCGACGGTGCCGCCGATGTTCTCGCCGCAGTGACAGATGAATACGCCGATACGTGACATGGTCGGACTCCCTAGGGTCGGGTGCGGGCGGCGGGTTGCGGCGCAAGGGCGGGCGCGCCGGACAGCACGGGCCCGGCGGGCACCAGGTGCCGCTGCAGGCCCAGCGCCGCGGGGTCCAGCCCCATGGCCAGGCCCAGGGCCTGGGTGATGAACAGCACCGGCAGCTGGTGGTCGGCGCCGGTGAGGGCGTTGCTGGCGCTCCGGCGCAGGTCCAGGTTGGAGTGGCACATGGGGCAGGCCACCACGATGGCTTCGGCCCCGGCCTTCGCCGCGCCGGCGACGATCCGCCCGGACATGCGGGCCACCAGGTCGGTGCGGGTGACCGAGAACGCCGCGCCGCAGCATTCGGTCTTGTGGTTCCAGTCCAGGGGCTGGGCGCCGGCCAGGGCCAGCAGGCGGTCCATGGACTGGGGATCCTCGGGCCGGTCGAAGGCCACCACCCGGGGGGGGCGCACCAGCAGACAGCCGTAATAGCAGGCCACTTTGCGCTGGAACGGCGCCACCATCCGGGCCTGGAGCTCGGCCTGGCAGCGGTCCAGCACCTCCAGCACGTTCACCACCCGCACCCGGCCCTGGTAGGGCAGCTCGAGGATGCCGGCGATCTCGGTCCGGAGCGCCGGGTCGGCGTCCAGTTCCGCCCGGGCGGAGCTGAGCCGGTTGAAGCAGGCCGCGCAGGGGGCCAGCACCTCGTCCAGTCCGGCGGCCTCGGCCTGGGCCAGGATCCGGGCCGGCAGCGCCAGCGACAGTTTGTGGTCCAGCACATGGGCGCTGCTGGCGCCGCAGCAGTTCCAGTCGGGCACGGTCACCAGCTCCAGGCCGATGGCCCCGGCCAGGGCCCGCACCGATTCATCGAATTCCCGGCTGGAGCCCAGCAGGCTGCAGCCGGGGAAGTAACCGATTCTCATGGGTTCACCCCGCAAGCACCTGGAAAGGTTCCGATTCTCATCATTTCCCCCCGAGCGTGCGCTGGAAGATGCGTTTCATGGCGGCCCGGCCCCGGATCAGGTGGGGCAGCAGCGGCAGCTTGCCCCGGGTCAGCATCCGCGGGGCCAGCGCCAGGTCCTGGAGGAAGTGCCGGCTGCGCAGCTTGTAGCCGGCCACCAGGCCGATCTCGTACAGCCGGCCCGTGGTGCGCACGGAATCCAGGAAGGCGCGGTGGAAGGCCAGGATGTCCCGGCTGCCGGGGTGGGCCAGGCCCCGGCGGACCGCCTCGGTGCGCAGGAAATCCAGGACCCGGGGCACCTCCACCTGCTGCGGGCAGCGGGTGGAACAGGTTTCGCAGGCCAGGCACAGCCAGATGCCTTCGCACTGGAGGGCCCGGCGGTCTGCCTCGGGCTCGCCCAGCTGGACCAGGCGCAGGATCTGGCAGGAGGTGAGGTCCATGTCCTCGGCGACCGGGCATCCGGCAGCGCACTTGCCGCACTGGTAGCAGTGGTTCATTTTGACGCCGGTCGCGGCCAGGACTTCCGCCTTCAGGGTCGCCTCGGGGACGGGCGGGTGGGGGGCTGAGGTCATGACGGCTCCTGGCAGCAGAGGTCCAGACAGTTCTTTCCCCACCGGCGGGGGAGTGGGCCGGGCTCGAATGGGCGGGATGAGGCTGCATTTCCGAGGGCCCACAAGGAGGATACGGGTCTCTGGAAGGGTGCGGGATCGATCATACGATATTTTGTTATCGATACCAAATGAATAAAATGCGTCTTTAAGTTGACCCGTATGCTGGGCCATGGACGGTTTTTTCAACGTCCAAAGCCGAGCGGCCGGCGGTTGCGCCCCGGGTCCGCGCGGCCGCCAGGGGGGGCGGACCGGTGCGTTCGGGTCCGGGCGGCCCGCGCCTGGCCCGGCCCGGCCTTCGGTTTCCGGTGAGCAGGAAGTCAAAAAAGTGCATTCATTCACCAAGAATGTCCATTGGATTCCCGGGCCATCGGCCCGAGACTCTCACTATCAGATCTTCAATATGCGCGTTGGGACCCCGGAGCCGTGCACGTTCCCGTGCCGGTGAGCCTCCGGGGTGCGGCCCCCCCCCGGGTCGCGACGGACCGCGCGGGATCCGGGTCAAATTCCGGAATCCGCCATGGTTCGCCTCCTGGCTTGCCGCCGGATCCCCGCCGCGCGGGGCTCCGGGGGCCTCTCGCGTGCGCGGCGAGCAGTCGGTTCCCCGTTTCCAGACAGTGAGGCTCGCCCAGATGTCGGACATGTTGCTGCAGGTCATGGACGTTTCCAAAGGATTCCCCGGGGTCCAGGCCCTGGACAAGGTCTCCTTCGAGCTGAAGCGGGGCGAGGTGCATGCCCTGGTCGGCGAGAACGGCGCGGGCAAGTCCACCCTCATGAAGATCCTGAGCGGGGTCCACCGGCCCGACGCGGGGTCAATAATCTACAAGGGCCAGGAAGTGCATTTCCAGAACGCCCGGGAGGCCAGCGCGGCCGGGATCGGGATCATCTACCAGGAACTCAACCTGGTCCCGCACCTGACGGTGGCCCAGAACATCTACATCGGCCGCGAGCCGCGGACCCTGCTGGGCTACATCGACGACCGGAAGATGAACGTGGACGCGGCCGAGCTGCTGGGCCGACTGAACCTGGACATCGACCCGGCCATCCGGCTGAACCAGCTGCCCATCTCCAAGCAGCAGATGGTGGAGATCGCCAAGGCCCTGTCCCGGGACTCGGAGGTGCTCATCATGGACGAGCCCACCAGCGCCCTGACCGAATCGGAGATCGAGGAGCTGTTCAAGGTCATCCACGATCTGCGGGCCCGGGGCGTGGGCATCATCTACATCTCCCACCGGCTGGACGAGCTCAAGCACATCGTCGACCGGATCACCATCTTCCGGGACGGACGCTACATCGCCACCAGCGACTACGCGGCCATCAGCATGGAGGAGATCATCAACAAGATGGTGGGCCGCACCCTGGCGAACATCTTCCCGGCCCGGGCCAATGTGCCCACCGAAACCAGGCTGCTGGAAGTGCGGAACATCGTCCGCCCCGGGATCCTCAAGGACATCTCCTTCGATCTGTTCCAGGGGGAGATCCTGGGCATCGCCGGGCTGATGGGGGCCGGGCGCTCGGAACTGGCCCGGGCCATCTTCGGGGCCGATCCCATCGCCTCGGGCCAGGTGCTGCGGGACGGCAAGCGGCTGAAGATCCACTCGCCTTCGGACGCCATCGCCAACGGCATCGCCTACCTGTCGGAGAACCGCAAGGAGGAGGGGCTGGCCACCAAGATGCGGCTCAACGAGAACGTGACCATGGCCAACCTGCCGGCGGTGTCCCGGCACTTCACGGTGATCTCCAGGGCCCAGGAGCTGGAGGCCACCCGGACCTTCGTGCGGGACCTGGACATCCGCACGCCGAGCCTGGAACAGACGGTGAACAACCTGTCGGGCGGCAACCAGCAGAAGGTGGTGGTGGCCAAGTGGCTGTACCGGGACAGCCGGATCCTGATCTTCGACGAGCCGACCCGGGGCATCGACGTGGGGGCCAAGTTCGCCATCTACGAGCTGATGGAGCAGCTGGCCCGGCGCGGGGTGGGGGTGATCATGATCTCCTCCGAGCTGCCGGAGATCCTGGGCATGACCGACCGGGTACTGGTGCTGCACGAGGGCCGGCTCATGGCCACCCTGCGCACCCGGGACACCAGCCAGGAAGAGATCCTCAATTTCGCCGCCGGCTTCACCGGGGCCGCGGCCGCCCCCTGCCAAGGCTAGTCAATATTCATTGATGCAAAGGAAACGACCCATGAGCAACGAAAGCCAGATGGCGGCCCTCCCCTTGGCCAAGACCGGACTGCCGGCCGGTACCCGGAGCCAGCGCCTGTCCCTGGACAAGCTGGTGATCTTCATCGTGCTGATCGCGCTGTTCGGCTACTTTTCCATGACCGCCAGCAACTTCTTCACGGTCCGCAACGTGCTGACCCTGGCGCTGCAGACCAGCACCATCACCATGATGGGCATCGGGGTGACCTTCACCATCATCACCGGCGGCATCGATCTGTCCATCGGCTCGGTGGTGGCCCTGAGCGGCACGGTGGCGGTCATGGCGGCCAATGTCGGCTGCCCCATCTGGCTGTCCATGGTCATCGGCCTGGGCTCCGGGGTGCTGAGCGGCCTGCTGAACGGCATGCTCATCACCGGCCTGAAGCTGCCGCCCTTCATCGCCACCCTGGGCATGATGATGGTGCTCCGCGGCGTGGTGCTGACCATCACCAACGCCATGTCCAAGCCGGCCCCGGACGCCTTCGGCCATCTGGGCAACGACACCCTGTTCAAGGTCAGCCGGCAGTTCCCGGGGATCGCCTACCCGGTGTTCATCATGATCCTGCTGGCCCTGGCGCTGGGCTTCTTCCTGCGCAAGACCCGCATGGGCCGCTACACCTACGCCGTGGGCTCCAACGAGGAGGCCTCCCGGCTGTCGGGGATCAAGGTCAACCGGGTGAAGCTCGCCGCCTACATGATCAGCGGCTTCTGCGCCGCCCTCACCGGGATCATCCTGGCCTCGCGCATGGTCACCTCCCAGCCCAACGGCGGGGTGGCCTACGAAATGAACGCCATCGCCGCCTCGGTCATCGGCGGCACCAGCCTCATGGGCGGCGTGGGCACGGTGGGCGGCGCGGTGATCGGCTCGTTCATCATCGGCGTGCTGGGGGTCGGGCTGACCATGCAGGGCGCCTCCTACTTCGTCCAGCAGATCGTCATCGGCATCGTGGTCATCGCCTCGGTGGCGGTGGACCAGATCCGCTACAAGAAAAAACTCGGCAAGTAGTCCCGGAGCGGTCCCGTGGGCCGTCCGTTCGTTTCATGGTTTTCCTTTCTTTCATCCGCTATGCCAAGGAGCAATGCATGAACAAGACCGTTACCGTCATCCTCGCCCTCGCCTTGAACTCGATGCTGGCGTTCGGGCAGGAAGTGGCCGTCGTCGTCAAGACCGGCAATTCCAGCTTCTGGCAGAACGTCCAGACCGGCGCCCTGGAAGCCCAGAAGGAGCTGCGCAAGGCCTCGCCCAAGTTCTCGGTCACCTTCCTGGGCCCCCAGGCCGAGTCCAACGTGAACGAGGAGATCAACATCGTCGAAAGCGCCATCGACCGCGGGGCCAAGGCCATCGTCCTGGCCCCCTCCGACACCACCGCCCTGATCCCGGTGGTCAAGAAGGCCAAGGCCGCCGGCATCCGGGTCATCATCATCGATTCCAAGCTGGAAGGCCCGGCCAGCAACTATGATTCCTTCCTGGCCACCGACAACAAGGCGGCCGGCGAAGCCTGCGCCAAGGAACTGATCGCCCGGGTCAAGGCCACCACCGGCAAGGACACCGGCAGCATCGCGGTGGAATCGTACGTGGCCGGCGTGGGCTCCGAAGTGGGCCGGGTGGGCGGCTTCAAGGACTACATCGCCAAGAACTCCAAGCTCAAGATCGTTTCGACCCAGTACTCCCAGTCGGACCAGGTGACCGCGCTCAACCAGGTCACCAACATGCTGAACTCGAACCCGGACCTGGTGGGCATCTTCGGCGCCAACGAGCCGTCCGCGGTGGGCATGGGCCGCGCCATCGCCCAGGCCGGGCTGGCCGGCAAGATCGTCGCCGTGGGCTTCGACGGCAACGGCGTGCTGCAGAACTTCGTCAAGGACGGCACGCTCCAGGCCATCTGCGTGCAGAGTTCCTACAACATGGGCTACCTGGGGGTGAAGACCGCCTTCGACGTGGCCCTGGGCAAGAAGAAGATCGCCAACTACGTGGACACCGGCTTCCTGCTGGTGACCAAGGACAACATCGCCACCACCCAGGCCAAGAACGTCCTGTACTAGCCATTACCAGGGCCCGGATCCGATCCGAGTCCGTCCGACCCACCCTGCGGCCCCGGCATCCGGGGCCGCGGCTGGTTCTGCCACCGTCTCACCCCTCTAAGGCTGCAATAATTCTGCGCGTCCTGTCTTGGCGAAGCGGGTGTCGAAAGTCAGCAGTTTCGAACATCCGCGAACTTGGGTTCCGAGGGCAATGAGGTTGTCTGCAAGCTCCACAGTCCCAGTGCTCAGGGCCAAGGCATCCCTGGCCATGCCTGCAGCTTCGACCTCAATGCCTTCCATATTCAGAAGAGCGTCCAAGGCACGATGAACGCGGGCTGCATTCCATCCGGGAGCTGCCCCCAGCACCCAGCCCAATTCTACGAAGACCAGGAGCGGTACAAATACGCCTCCAGCCCGGGCAGCCTGGATCACAGCCTTGTGCGCTGCGGGGCTTTGCTTTGGATCGTCCCCCAGAAGCACACGAGCAAGGATATTGGTATCTATTCCAATCATCGAAGTGCACCGGCCCGTTTGGCTGCTTCCATTTCGGCGAAACTCATCCGCCGGGCTCCTGGGATGGCGAAAGAGGCAAGGTCTTCCGGTCGAAACCGCACAGGTTCCATGACCGTCTTCCCATTGGTCCTGTCCAGTTCGAAACGAACCTGGTCGCCTTCGTGGAGGCCAAGCGCATCCCGAATGGCCTTGGGGATGGTCAGTTGTCCCTTGCTGGTAAGCGTTGCCACAGTGGGGTGGAGCATGGGGTCACCTCCTTACCAGTATCCATCTTTCCCCTTACTTTTCCAGCCCCCTTCCAAACCTGGCCGTTTCTCTCCAAATGGTCCAGTCTCGCCGCGGGTTACTTGTCGCTGCAGGTCGGGGTCTGAACCCGGGAGACGCCCGCCAGGGCCTCGCGGATCAGGCCTGGAACTGGGCCAGCCAAGCGCACAGGGCGGCGTGGGCTCCGCTGGCGGGGTCGATGAACGCCATGTGGCCCACCCCCGACAGCTCCCGGTAGTCGATCCGGTCCCCGGCGTCCCGGGCCGCCTGCACATAGGCCCGGGCCAGGGCCACCGGCACGGCCGGATCGGCGTCACCGTGCAGGATCAACTGCGGCAGGCCCAGCGGCAGCAGGGCCCGGGGCGAGGCCTGGGCGCAGCGGTCCGGCTGCTCCCGGGGGGTGCCGCCCAGGAACGCCGCGATGGCGTCGGCGCCCGTGCCGGGGCCCAGTTCATGGGCGTACGCCAGATCAGTCAGCGCCGCCAACCCGGCCACCCCGACGATGCGGACCCGGGGCTCCGGGGCCGGATCCCGCCGCCCCTGCGCCGCGGCCCACAAGGCCAGCTGCCCCCCGGCCGAATGCCCAACCACCAGCACCCGATCCAGATCCAGGTCGACCCCGCGTGCGGCCAGCTCGGCCAGGTGGCCGATCCCCGCGGCCACGTCGGCCAGGATGCTCCGGCCGTCGGTGGCGGGTGCCCCGATCCGGCGGTATTCCAGGTTCCAGACCGCGAAGCCCCGGATCGCCAAATCCCGGGCCACCGCGTCCAGCTGGTCCCGGCCGTACGGCAGGCGCCAGAAACCGCCGTGCAACAGGCATACGACCGGGGGATGAGGCCCGGCCGGCAGCTGCAGATCGCCCTCCTGCCCGCCCAGGGCGCCGTAGCGTTCAGCGTGCAGATCCCCAGGCCCCATGCCACCCCCACGTCCAGCCGGACCCCACCAGCCTGCCACAGTTGGCGCACGGCGGGGCTGCGGCCGGAACCGTGGCAGCCGGGCGTAGCGGCAACAGCAGCCCGGCCAGGACCGGGAAGCCGAAACCTCGTTGGGGCCACCACAGCCGCATGCGCCACCTGAATACAGTTCTCTGGGCTCTCCATTTAACCGGCGTTGCGCGTGAAGCACTCACATTTTTGAACTGGGGCCCCGCTGAACCCTCGGGCACCTTGGCGTTCCGGTTAGCTTGATTGGGCACCCTGCCTCCATGGCCGTCCCTGGTCAGGCATCTCCAGACTGGATGGATGTCCGCGGCGACACGGAGGCTTTGGGGACACCTTCCTCGGCTTCTGGTTGGCTGCGATGTCCTCGTAGCGAACTGGGGCATGGGCGACTGCAAGTTCCAGGACGCGGTAGAACAGCATCCCTTGGCTTCGGGAGTGCCGACGATTGAAGCGGAACACGAACTCGTTGAGGTAGCTTGGCAAGTGGGCGGCATCCACGCGCCCTGGTGGGTGCCAAGCTCCAGGTAGTCTAGGCAGTCAGCATCCGTTTGAAACCAGGCCTGGAATTCCCCCAGGGAACTGGAATATTGCGCGCCATGGATGCCCGATGGCTCGGACCCCGAACCGGGGCGCGGTGCCCGAAACTTCTTGCTTACGCTTGCTAACGGCTTAGTATGGACGTAAGGAGGCCGAGCATGAGCGCGAATGTGGAGACCATGGCTTTCCTGCACGCACATGGGCTTAATGTTGAACCCAAGGGGCTTCCCAGGGTGCTTCGGGATGTTGTCAAGCACCTCCAGAGCCTGTATTACCCAAACTCGGGGCAGGAGGGTTTGACGGCAGCCGAGATCCAGATCTACCGGTCGGGGGGACTCGATCCCGCCCCGAGGGAATTAGGGATGAATGACCCGCTCCTGCGCGGGGTGATGACTTACGCTGGCCTAGTTGATACCGGGCTGACGGCCGTTGAATCGGCCAAGATGCTCGGCGTGACGGATGCTCGGATCAGGCAGCGCCTCAAAGAAAGGACTCTTTTCGCCATCAAGAACGGCGGCTCGTGGCGGTTGCCGATGTTTCAGTTTGCCGAGGGCCGGGAACTCCCGGGGTGGGGCGAGGTCGCTCAGAAGCTGCCACAGGGGATCTCCCCGGTGACCGTCGCCAATTGGCTCATGCTGCCGAATGTCGATCTTGCCGTGGGCGAGGACGAGACACCGACGAGCCCCCGCAAATGGCTCCTGGATGGGCGATCACCTCTAGCCGTAGCCCAACTCGCGGAGGCGCTGGGCTAGCAAATGGTCAAATTCCCTGAACCCCCGACTTCGGCGGAACTCGCCAAACTTGGTCCTGACATCCATATCCTCCCTGCCGGGTCAACGATCTGGCGGATCTACTTCATGGGCGGCAGCCACCCAACATCCTGGGGCCAGTTCCGGGCCTGGGGCCCAACCGAAGCTAGGTTTGACCATCAACGCCCACCTGCTTCCATCCAGACCCGGGAAATCCTTTATGGTGCCATCGGCTCGAAGGGGGCGCTCACAGCCCTAGCGGAGGTGTTCCAGGGCACCAGGACCGTGGACCGCACATTCAACAACCCGTTCCTGGCCTCCTTCGATACGACAACAGATCTCCGCCTCCTGGATCTCACCGGGGTCTGGCCCACCAAGGCCGGGGCTTCAACGGAGATATCGTCCGGGCAAAAAGCTCGCGCACGCCGCTGGTCCCAGGCATTCTATACGGCTTTCCTTGATGTTGACGGCCTTCTCTACGGTTCTTCGATGCACGCGAACGAACCTTGTGTCGCGCTGTACGAGCGGGCCGCCAAGGCGATGCCAGCCAGCCCGAGCACAAACCGCATGCTCGTTGACCCGAATTTGTTGACTACCCTCAAGAATGGCTGTGCGGACCTGAACTATCTTCTCGTCTGACAAGGACCCGCCTCGCCAAGGTGCCCGAGGGTTCAGCGGGGCTCCAGTTCAAAAATGTGAGTGCTTCACGCGCAACACCGGTTAAATGGAGAGCCCAGACAGTTCTTATCCAGGTGTCACCGGGAGGCTCCAGGTTCCCCGGGTTCAGGCCGGGCGCTGCCGGCGTGACCGCCCTCCTTTCAGACGCTGAAGCGCCCCACCAGGGCCCGCAGCTGCTCCGCGATGCCATTCAGCTCGCCCAGGGTCCGGGTGGTCTCCCGGATGGTGGCGGCCATCTGCTCGGTGGCCGCGGCGTTCTGCGCGGCGATGCCGGACAGCTGGCCCATGAAGCCGGCAACCGTGCCGCTCTGTTCGCTTTGGACCCGGCTCTGGCCGCCGATCGCCTGCACATGCTGGCCGCTGGCGAGGATGGCGGTCTGGATGCTTTCCAGACCGGCGCCGGCGCTGGCCACGGTGGCGGTGCCGTGCTGGATGCTCTGGTTGGAGGTGGCGATCAGCACGCTGATCTCCTTGGCGGCCTGGCCACAGCGCTCGGCCAGCTTGCGCACCTCCTCGGCCACCACCGCGAAGCCCTTGCCGTGCTCGCCGGCCTTGGCCGCCTCGATGGCCGCGTTCAGGGACAGCAGGTTGGTCTGGTTGGCGATCTCGGTGATCACCGTCAGGATGCTGCCGATCTGCCGGGACTGGGCGCTGATCTGGGCCATGCCCTGCACCACCTCGCCCACGGACGCGACGCCCCGGGCGGCGGCCTCCTTGGCCTGCTCGAACACGTGCAGGGCCTGGCTGGCATTGCCGTGGATGAGCTGGGACGACTGGGCGATGGCGGCCACCTCGGTGCTGGCCTGGCGCGCGCTGGTCTGCTGGTTCTCGGCCGTGCGGGCGATGGCGTCGGCGGCGGTGTCCAGTTCGCCCATGGCCGCCGTCATGCGCAGGGTGCCGGAGGCCACCTGCCGGGCGAGATCCCCCACCTGGTGGACCAGCCCCTGGACGTGGGCCACGAACTGGTTGAAGTGGGCCGAAAGCTGGCCCACCTCGTCCTGGCCGCGCACCTGCAGCCGGGCGGTCAGGTCGCCCTCCCCCTGGGAGATGTCCCGCATGCCCTGGCGGATGGCTTCCAGCGGCCGGATGATGGACGCGCTCAGCAGGAAGGCGGCGGCGCAGCCGATGCCGACCATGCCGGCGCCCAGCAGGGCCATGAGCAGGTAGCTGAGCCGCAGCTCCCGGCCGATGCCGGCGGTGTTCATGGCCAGCAGCACGTAGTAGCGCTTCTTGATGGAAGGCATCTTCACATCGATGGGCGAGCCCACGACCAGATAACCGCCCTGGGTGAAGCGGGTCTGGCCCGCGGCCAGGGGGCGGGCCAGGGCGGCCGGATCGAAGACGCCGTCCGCCTGGAACTGGACCCGGAATGGCAGGGTGCAGGTGGCACCATCCACCACCGCCGCCGCGGCCAGGCTGACGTCCGGATCCGCCCGGATCAGGCCCAGGGCGTGCTCGGTGTTGCCAGAGTTGCCGGCTTCGTCGAACACCACATTGCCGCCCACCGCGTCGGCGACGATCCGGGCTAGGCTGGCGCCCTTGGCGGCCAGGGCCTTGTTCTGCGCCCGGCGCAGCATGAAGCCCGTGGCCAGCACCGCGGCGATCCCCAGCAGGGCCGTGAGCCCCATGAAGGCGCAGATCTGTTTCTTCCGGATGGTGAGGTTATGCCAATCGGTCATGGATATTCCTGAGGGACGGAAGGGAAAGCGACCGGCGGACAGGGGTACCCCGCCCCGGACGGGCCGGGCACGGGCTGGGCCGCCTCCGGGCGGTGAGGGGGGAATCGACTGCGGCCCCGGATGCCGGGGCCGCAGGGTCGATCACAGAAGCCCGGATCGGCTCCGGGCGGTACTAATTTCTAATAGAGGACATTCTTGGCCTGGGTGGAGGCGATGTTCTCCTTGGTCACCAGCAGGAAGCCGGTGTCCACGTAGTTGGCGATCTTCTTCTTGCCGATGGACACATCGAAGGCGGTCTTCACGCCCACGTAGCCCATGTTGTAGGAGCTCTGCACGCAGATGGCCTGGAGCGTGCCGTCCTTGACGAAGTTCTGCAGCACGCCGTTGCCGTCGAAGCCCACGGCGACGATCTTGCCGGCCAGCCCGGCCTGGGCGATGG
>Ga0302267_10001224_pt1 | contig 33055 bp, 27 predicted proteins | sample III_Bog_E1_3_FD_194555 | JGI IMG/M metagenome (GOLD analysis project Ga0302267, IMG submission 194555) | Peat permafrost microbial communities from Stordalen Mire near Abisko, Sweden - III_Bog_E1_3 | ecosystem: Environmental > Terrestrial > Soil > Wetlands > Peat | place: Sweden: Abisko...
TGACCGCGCTCGAACCCATCCTCGACGCGCCGGCGGTCGGACGGCACGTCCATCGGTCCGGCGGGTTGCTCCAGCTGCCCGGCATCGAGTACGACGTACGCACGAACCGAGCGATGATGAAGCGTCATCCGCGATATCCAACGGCCGTCGACCCGAAGCGCGTGGGCAAGTACGCGGCGTTGGCGGGTGCGGGCGGCGGCTACGTCTGGGACGAGGTCCTGGAATACAGGGTGTGGGCTCGCGCGGAAGGCGGCGATTTCTTCCGCGCCTTCGCCACATACCCCAAGGCGCTCGCGTTCTCGCGCCGCACCGAGGGGGCCGACGAGCCGCTCGCGCTGATTCGCCAGCGGGAGTACATCGCCGAACCCGAGCCCGGCCGCTTCATCCACGTCAAGACGACTCGCGTCACCGAGTGGCCCGTCGAGTTTCTCAGCCGGCCCAGGCGCAAGAGGAACACGATTCCAGACTTCCTCTCGCCCGCGGCGCCGCGCAATCGCCTCGATATCCTGCGCGGAACGTCGAAGCCGTAGGGCGGTGCAAGTCGGGTGACGCCACCGCGTCGGGACGCCTCACCGTCATCGCTTGTTCGCCTGTACGCAGCCCGCGTCTCCAAGGCCGCACGAACCCCCACCGTTCGCATTGCACCCGCCATCGTCACTGCAGGGCTGACCCTGGCTGCCGCAGGTGGTGCAGCTCCCCGCGTCGGCGTGACACAGGCTCCCGGGCACGCACATCGCCGCTCCGCCGAAGCTCAGGCAGGCATTCGTGCCGTCGCACGCGGCTTCCTCGAACGGACCCTGGCAACAGGGCTGCCCGGCGGTGCCGCACGCACCGCTGCACAGCCATCGCTCCGCCCCCGACCGTGCGTCCACGGGACGGCGAGACTACAGTGCGCAGACGATGCGCAACCTGAAGCGTCTCCTTGTGCCGGCGGTCGGGGTCTCCTTGGCTGCGTGTGGTGCAGTCGCAGGAAGCGGCCCTGGCGACGCAGGGAGCGCCCACTGGGCCGATGGGCGCGTCACCGCCCTCCCGGTGCTCGACGCTGGCCACTCCCCGCAAGGTGCACGGGACGGCGGGCTCGCCCCTGGCGCCGACAGTGGACGCACGCCAGCCACCGACAGTGGGCCCTCGCCGGCCACCGACGGTGGGGTCGTGCACCCCGATGCAGGCCACGATGCGTCGTCGTCGCTCGACTCGGGCCCGTCGCCAGGTGTGTTCGTCGATGCTGGCCTGTACCGTGGGGACGGCTCGTACTTCGCGGACGGCGGTGGCGCGGCTCGACCCGACGGTGGGGGTCACGTCGTGCTCGACGCCGGAGCAGTGGATGCGAGCCCTGGCTGCGCCGCGCTCGCGGCGTGTTGCGCGTCCGTGGCGAACGGTTCGCAGACCCTCTGCAAGGACGTCGTGGCGCAGGGCAACGCGGCAGACTGCGCGACGGAGCTTGCCCAGCTTCAGACCTCGGGCGACTGCACTGGCGTTTCGGTCCTCGCATCGGAGGGGCAGGTGCCCGCGAACGAAATGGTGTCGGACGGAACAACGCTGTTCTGGACGACGAGCCAGACTCCCGGCCTGCTGGCGATGCCGACCAGTGGAGGGCCGATACGGGTTGTCATCGAGGGTCCGGTGGGGAACGACAACACTGCGGGGATACCCGGGGACAACGGCTGCTTCTTCCTCGCCGTCGACGGCGTCAACATCTACCTCCTCGCGAGCAACTACACCCTCGTTCGCATCCCCAAAGCCGGCGGCAACGCCACCCTCGTGAGCGAACCCGGCGGGATGGTTGTGAACGCAACGTCACTCGGAGCGACCGCGTACTGGATTGAGAGCGGGAATGCGAACAGCTTCGTCGTCGAGAGCGCTCCGCTACTCGGTGGTCCCGTGTCCCAAGTGGGCGCGTTCACCTCGTCCTCGAACCCCATCTCGAACATCGCTGTGACCAGCACGACACTCTTCGTCGGAGGGCGGTTCGCTCCCGTGCTCTCGGCGCCGCTGGCCGGCGGGAGTCTCACCGCCGTCAACGCGCCAGGGACGGCAGGGATGTACGCCTACATGACGTCGGACACCGACGCGATGTACTTCGGGGAAGCAGATGGCTCCAACCTCCGCATCGCGAGCGACGGAGCTGCGACCACGCTCGGGCCCACCGTGAGCTCCTCGCCTATCGTCTTCGACGACACTTACGCGTACTGGGCCGACCAGACCTCCCCCGGAAGCATCATGAAGGCTCCGAAGGCCGGGGGAGGCCCCGCCACGGTTCTCGCGCAGGACACGAACCCTACAGCCGTCGCCGTCGACGCGACCTCCGTGTATTGGAGCGACGAGGCCGGGTACATCAAGAGCGTGCCGAAGTGAGGGTTGCGCGCAGCGCCACGGCGAGCAAGGGGTCGTCGGGAGCGGCCGCGAGCGCAACCAAACCTGGGTTTGGTCTAGTTGGAGAAGGTGGTCATCACGACCATGCCCTCGGACCCGAGGTGCGCGGTCCCGGTCACCACCACGCGCCACTCGGTCTGGTCCGCACGGTCGATGGCCTCCGCGACAAGGTCGATTCGACGAGGACCGCGGGGACCGGGCACTGCGTCGAAGTAGAACGACCACTGGAGCTCGTCTGACTCAGGATTCTGTCTCTCCAGCTCGAGCCAGAACGCGTGAAGCGACTGGCAAATGTCCCAGATGTTGCCGGCGATTCGTGCCTCGGTCGCGCCGTGCTCGACAACGCGCAAGTGCGAGATGCCGTCGGAGTTGAAGAGCGGCTCGGCTTGCTACGCGAGGACCTCGACGAACGCCCCGAGCCTCGGCGGCGGGTCTCCGCTCGGTCGTGCGGCGGTCGCTCTGCCACGCCACCGCGCGATCTCTTCGACGAGGTCAGAGAACGCATCACCGGCCATCAGCAGAAGGCTCCGGTTGTAGACAGAAATCCTGGGCGACGTGCGGGTTCGGGACCTCGCGAACCAGTGTGCGGAAGCCGGGCTTGGCCACGGTGAGCTGCGACGGGGCGTCGCCCGGTGGGTCGTTCAGGAGAACGTCGTAGGAGCCGTCCTGCTTGGAGACCTCATCGCCCCGCTTCCCATGGCTCTCGAGATGCAGGAGGGCCCCTTGGAGCGGGCGCTGGTCTGCGCAGCTCGTCACTCGACCATTGACGCCGTAGAAGGCGTCGCAGCCGGCGAACACCAGCGCGAGCAGAACGAGGGCGGACGATCGTCGCGCACTCAAGGTTGACGGCATGCTCATGGCGGTGCCGTTGTAGTCGCACTCATCAAGATTGCGTCGTTCAACGGCAAGGCCCGGGCTCTGCACGTCGGAGACGGGAGATGGACCGGCGATGGAGCGCCGCTGTTCGCCGGAGACGAGGAGCAACCAACGACGAGCGCCTCCGCAAGGCCGCGCTCGTACCCGCGCACTCGCCGTAGCCGTGCGGGCCTTGCGACCATGTACATGCTAGGTTCGTGTGCCGTGAGCCCAGAATGACCGCCCTTCGCGCTCCTGGGGCTGTCCTCGTCGGCCTCCTGGCTTGGTGCTGCGCCTGCGGCGGGGAGGTGCTCACGAACGGGCCGCCGGCAAACGTTGACGGTGGCAGTTCAACGCCGGTCACTAGCTCGAGCGGCACTGGGTCGTCGACCGGTTCGACCGGAACGACCGAGGCGGGGCCTTCAACGGCCACCGGCTCTGGCAATTCGGGCGGGTTCACCGATGCGTGCGTGGGCAACTGTACCGGCACCGTGTCGGGAGACTCGGCGGCACCCCCGAGCGATGACGCGACCACAGCGACCGTGTCGACCGACGCGTCAGTGGGACCAGGGCACCTCCTCGACTCGGGGTTGGAGTGCGTTTCGTCCGACGACTGCACCGCGCTACTCGGCCCCGTGGGACAAGAAGCGGTGAGCTGCCCAAGCGGTACGACCGGAGTGAGCCACTACCTCTGCACGCACGGTGTCTGTCACGTGAGCTACTGTGGCTCACAGCCGACGGCATCGCCAGATGGTGGGCGGGAGTGCACCTCGCCGGGCGACTGTACTGCCTTGCTTGGACCCGCGGAGGGATTCTGTGGAGGCTGTCCGGGCGGAGGCGACGGTTGCCCGGAGTACGTCTGTCTGTCTGGCGTGTGCCAGACAACCTACTGCGGTGCGAACCCCGCGGCCCTCCTCGACGGAGGCAGCGAGTGCGTGACGCCGAACGACTGCACGAACCTGCTCGGCCCGTTGGCGAGCGAGTGCGTGGCCGGGTGTCCGGGGGGAGCCGATGGCTGCCAGCACTATGTGTGCCTGGCCGGGCTATGCCAGACCACCTACTGCGACTGAGCAGTGTCGAGAGCTCGTAGCCCGATTGTTTCGCCCAGTCGGGGCTGGAAGCAACCATCGAGAAGCGCTGCGCTTCGACGTCCCACACCACGTTGCTACGCAACAGTGCGGTCAACCGCTCCGTTTGCCAGCACGAGCGCACGTCAGTTCGTCGCACCGAAGACGGACGCACCGAATGCAGCGCCGCCATCGGGCGGTCCCGCAAGGGCCGTGGCCGCCGTCGTCGCGACGCCACTCGCGCTGCCGAGGTAAACGTAGGCGCTCCCAGCGTCGCCGTGCAGGCTCTCGTTCGGTGCCCCGACGACGATGTCCGCGTACCCGTCGCCGTTCACGTCGCCCGCGCTCGCGACCACATGCCCGTAGTCGAAGGCGACGGGTCCCGTCAGCGTCGAGGCAGGCGCGAGCGTGAGGCCGGAGGCACTGCCGAGGTAGATGTAGGCGTTCGACGTCGAGGCACCAAAGACGACATCGCCATAGCCGTCGCCGTTCACGTCGCCCGCGCTCGCGAAGGAGGCGACGTTCAAGTTGGGGAGAGTGACCACAGTCGCTGGCACCGCGCCGAGGCCCGCTGCGCCGCCGAGGAAGAGAGAAGCCCGCGCATAGTCCGGATACCCCAGGACGTCCGTGAGGAAGACGACGTCGGCATATCCGTCGCCGTTCACGTCCCCGGCCGCGATGACGCCGAGCTCGTGGGTCTCGTCGAAGTCGCCGTCGGGGATCGCGCCGAATTGCGTGATGCTCGAGACCGGCGCGGTCGGGAAACCCGACGCGCTGCCGAGGTACAGGGAGGCGACTCCTCTCATGAGGTCCGCGCCGACGACGGTCACGACGACGTCGTCGAAGCCGTCGCCGTTCACGTCTCCCACGTCGGTGCAATCCCAGCCGAAGTAATAGCTGACGGCGCCGCTGGGCTTTGGGACGTACACCACGGGCCACGTGACCGCAGGCTGCGTCGCCAGCCCCGCCACGCCGCCGAAGTAGAGGAAGACGTCCCCCTCCGCGGTGCCGGCATCGGCCGCGATGTCTCCGGCGGCGTACACGTCTGCATAGCCGTCACCGTTCACGTCTCCGATGCCCCAGATGGGCATGAGGACATCATGAGTCTTCGGATATTCCAGCGTGATGCTGGGCGTGGTGGCGACGCCGGTGGCGCTCCCGAGGTAGACGTAGGGACCGACGACGAGGTCGGCGTATCCATCGCCGTTCACATCCCCGCCGCTCGTGACGACGGAGCCGAACCCGACGCTGCCGGCGGGCGCAGCCAGCACCGCATCTGGCGTGCTGCGGATGCCCGCAGCGCTGCCGAGGTAGACGGAGACGCTGCCAGCGTAGAGCGTGTAGAACGTGTCGCTCACCACGACGTCCGCGTAGCCGTCGCCGTTCACGTCGAGCGTCGTCCCCCACGAGCTGTCGACCGGGGTGTCCGCTGGGCCCACCGAGAGCTCCCAGGTCGCGCTCGTCGACCCGCTCATCGTGGACGCCGACACGCGCCAGTAGACGACACCTGTCGGGAGATCGGTCGTCGGCGCGTAGCTCGTCCCTTGGACCTGTACGGGTGCACCGACGGGCATCGTGCATGCGCGATCCGAGCAGAGCTCGACGATCGCGTCCGGAGTGCCGCTCGGCATGACCCAGCGCATCGTCGGCCGGCGACGGGTCACGCGAGAGGTCGAGAGCGGAGCGATCAGACGAAAGGTCGGGTTCGGCGCGCGCGCAGCTTCGTCGACGGCGTCCGTGACGGAGTCGGCCACTGCGTCGCGCCCCGAGTCTCTGCCCGTGTCACTGCCGGCGTCCAGTGTGCCGTCGTGGCGCACGTCCAGGATCGCGTCGTGCTCCGCGTCCGGCATCCGAAGCCCGGCGTCATGCTCGACCGTTGCGTCAAGCCTCGCGTCGGCGTGCGCATCGACCGCGCGAGGATGGCCCCCATCTGGCGACGGAGCAGGCGACGGACCGGCAGGCTCGAGGTCCGTGCGCGCCCCACACGACGCACACGTCGCGAGCAAGACCCACGCGCGAAGCCATGTCTTCACCGCCGAAAGAGCTCCTGGTCCGCGAGGATCCAGAAGAACGCGTCCATGCGCCGCGAGCCTATCATCCAAAGGGGCGGCCTTCCCGGCCAGGATCGCCTCTTCCCAGCCAGTCGTGTCGGTGTGCCGATAGGCACCGAGGAAGCCGGGAAAGGAGCAGTGATGGCAAGCTGGAAGCAAATCAACGAGGTCGGAGGGACCGTGATTCTCCGAGGCGTCTCGGGGCTCATCGCTCTCGGAATCCTCGACGGCTTCGTCGTGAACGAGATTGCGATCGGAAAGTTCGAGGTCTCCTCGATTCTTGTCGTCGTGAGCGCAACGTCGCTCTCCGGAGGCTATACGGTCTTCGGGAATCGCCTGTCGCCCAAGCGGGGCGCGTTCTCCACGAGCCTTGTCGTCGACGCGGAGGAGAACCCGCAGCGGAAGGAAGAGAAGTCCTGACGGTCGCCCGTCTCCGTCCGCTGGCGCTCCTTCGTCAGTGCGCGGCCTTCGGCTTGATGAGGAGCCCGCGGATGAGGCCATCCGCGTCGACGTCGATGTCGATGGACAGCTCGGGCCCCTTCGCCGAACGAGCGGTCGTCGCGAGTCCGCTGGTCAGACCGCTGGCCGCGGGAGTGACCGCGCCGAGGGTGTACGGCGCGCCGGGCATGACCTGCTTGAAGACGCCGAGGACCGTCGACGCCGGGACCTGCGAGAGGAACAGCGGGGAGAAGTGCGCCACGATATCGCCCTGGTTCGGCGCGTGCGCCATCGCGTCGACGACCCACATGAGCTGACGGTGCGCGGGTGACTCGGTCGGCGCGGGCGCGGGAGGCGGCGCCGGGGGAGCGGCGGCGCTGGGGGCCGTCGTCGACGCGACTGTCGCCGGAGGTAGGGCGGGCGTCGCCGGAGGTGCGGCGGGCGCCGATGCGCAGCCGACGAGAGAGAGGAGGGACGCGACCAGGACGGGAGAGAGGGTTCGCATGACGCGCGTGCCTACCACGGCGTTGGCCCGCGACGGGATCCGTCGCGTGCACGGCTACGCCTCCCGCTGGGTCGACTCTCTCACGCAAATTGCGTTCACTCGCGTCCGCAGCGTGCCAAGCTCCCAGCGCGAGGCGCGTCAGAGCGAGCTCCACGCGAAGCGAAGGGTCTATGTCGGCAACCAGGAAGTCGACGTTCGTGTGGTCCTGCGAGACCGAGGGAGCCAAGCGGCGCACATGACGGTCATGGTCGACGAGCTGCGGGTGTGGCCGACGAACATCGCCTGCTTCAAGGGCGGGTCGTGTCACCTCACGACGGATGGACCGCTGGACGAGCTCCACGCGTTCGCGCGACTCCTCGGCCTCCGCGCGTGGTGGTTCCAGGGCGAGGCGACCGTGCCGCACTACGACCTCACCGTGGCCCTGCGAGCGGCGGCCGTGGAGCTCGGTGCGCGCGAGGTGTCCGCGCGCGATCAGGTCCGCATGCGTCGCGCGGCCAGGGCGATGGCGGAGCGGAAGCTCGGCGCGTGAGCGGTCCGCTTGCTGCCAGGTCCAAGACTGCCTGCTAGTAGCCTTGGCCGACGGGCGTCTCTGGCAGCGGCGGGGCGACCGAGATGCAGCTCGCCGAAGTCGAGGTCGATACCGCGTGCAGCCCGGTCAACCAGGCGTGGTGAACGAAGCACGACCTGTTTGGTCGCGGCGCTTGTTCGCCGTTTCGGTTTCCTGGGAGAATGACGGAGTGAGACGATAATGGCGCTCCGATTCTACTGTTTCCTTGGTCTGTCGCTGCTGACCGCATGCTCGGCGAGCGGCTCCTCCCACAGTACCGGGACCGGGGTTAGCGCCAGCGCGTCCCACAGCAGCGGGCCACCGGCCGGGGACGGGGGCTGTGGGTGCAATCCCACGACCGAATACGCCTGGTATGACGGGACGAATCCGGGAATCTGCCTGCCGCTGCCAGCAGACTGCGAAGGCGAAGGAAGTTACCCCCCCGGCGAATCGGGAGGGGGACCGTGTGATTGCATTTCCCCCCCTCCTGATGCGGGTAACATCGGAGGGACGGAATGCAGGGAGACCGTGTCCTGCGGCCTTACGCTGATGCCGTTGCAATAGACCTGGCCGCGACTTGCGTTAGGTTCACCGCCCGCGAGCGCTCCTTGCGCTCCAGCTCCTCGACAGAGGGTGACCGGCCGAATAGATCGACTTCGTGACCCGTCCTCGACGTTCGGTGCCCTTGGGGTAGCTTGCAGTTCATGCACTCGACCTCGATGCTCGTCTTGCTCGCGGGGGCGATCCTGTCGGCCTGCACGTCCTCCTCGTCCGCCACCGGAAGCGCCTGCACGTCGGCCGGCGGGAGGTGCGTCCTGGGTGGGGTCTCGTGCGCCGAGCAAGCCGCGACCGGCGCCCAGGACTGCAACCCTCCGCCCGAGAATCCGGGTGGCGCGTTCTGCTGTCTCGACCAGGACTCAACGACATGCACCTGGCCCGCGAGCCTGAACCACCCGGATGCGTACACGACCGCGTGCTACGCCGAGCCCACGTACCCGATCTGCGTCACAACCGACGCGGGCAACCAGTGCGGAATCAACGCCTGCCACACGGACGAGTACGCGGTGTTCTGCGGAGGCCCAGGACCCACGGCGTCACCGCCACTCCCTTCCGGGTGCCGAGCAGCACCGTCTGGTCCGGGCGGCGGGAACGCCGGTTGCTGCCCTTGTGGTTCTTGAGCGCAGAGACGGAAGCACGTGCTCGGTCCGTCGTTTGGGCGAGGCAATGCGATGGGGAAATGTAGTTGACGTCAGGCACGAGAGGACGAAGAGCGTCACCGCGCGCCGCGCACATTGGCTCTGGAATGCACGGGAGACAACGTTATTGACGACACTGCCACTCCCCGGACTCGCAAGTACATTCAGCCACCTCTTCGTTCGCGCACAGCGGCAGGGTTACGTTGCACCCCGGCGGGAACGACGCGTCGATTGGGGGAGCCAGGCCGAACGCGGAAGGAGCACCTGAACACGAAGGTGTAGTGACCTGGGGAGCGGGGGTCTCGTAGCGAGCCCGCCGTCCGAAGTACGACGAGGCTGAGTCGCGCGGGTCACTTCGGCGTGCCCGTCGTGACGACTGGTTGGCCGCGTCCGTCGACGGCCGTCTCCGCTGTCTTCTTGCCAGCGTCGTCGTAGGTGAACCGAACAGTGTATGCCCCGCGCTTGTCATGCGTCGGCTTGTCGGCGGCGTCGAAGAAGGTCGTCTCCTGCAGCAGGTTGCGCCCATCGAAACGGCTCCTCTTGCGGGCGATCCCGTCGCTGTCGACGTGGAGCGTTCCGTCGGGAGCGTGCGTGGAGACCTCGACGTCATTGCCGTGAGCGTCGTGCAGCGTGCGGCGGATCGCCCAGCCTTCGCTGGAGAGCGTCGGGGCACCCTTCGCGTCGAGGCACGACTCCTCAAGCTTGCGCCCCAGCGCGTCGTACGTCGTGTGACGCCCGGAGCAGCCATCCAAGGCTGCGCGCGGAAGGCCGGCCGCGTCGACGAAGTGTTGGTTGACGATACGCCCGCGATCGTCGAACTTTGAGCGCATCACGACGTAGCCCTCCTTCGACGGGGACGGCGTGTTGCTGCCGTCGAAGAAGTGCGTCTCGGCCGCGCGCCCGTAGGGGTCGCGCACGAAGCCAACAACGGCAGCGCCCTCGGGCCCCTTCGTCGGCACGCCGCGGGTGTCGAAGTAGGCAGTCTCCACGAGCCGATGCCGCTCGTCGCACGGGTCAGACGGAGACCAGCGCCTGTGAGGATCGCATAGCTTGCCACCGACGCTCCACCAGCAATCAGCTGCGAGACAGAGCCGATGGCGGGTCTTACAATGATGGCCACGCGGGTTCTCATGTGGAGAGACCCTTTTCGAACAGCGGAGGTGTGGACGAGCTCTTTTCGATGGACGCTCCCCGTGCGCGCTCCGGCGGCGCGTGCCTTTGCTCGGGTGCTCTCGCCCGCTCTTGAAGCACGGCGCGTATCAACCGTCGCGTCAGGGGTCCGCAGCCTGTTGCCTTGCACCACGACACGATCATCGCGGATGGTCGCGGACGTGACGTGCGCGAGGTTGCAGCACGTGGACGACGGAGGCGGGCCGACATCGGCGGCTAACGTACCATGACGCTCACGACGTTCGGCGCTCCCAGAACGCGAAGGCACGTCCGTCGTCCGAGCGGTTTCGAGCTTGCGGTTCGCACGGCTTGACGAGGGCAAGGTGAGCGTTGCGCTTTCCCCGTTCACCCCCAGCGAGTCGGCGCACCGCCGTCGGTCAGAACCGCTCGCTATTTTGTTCCGCGGTCCTCCGCACCCTCGGACGCCTTGTGAATCCGCGCGATGTGAGCGATCGGGTCCAGGTGGGGGGTGGCTCGGCCGAGGGCCGCACCCGACCCAGCTCGTTTCGCAGCGGCGGTGACTTCCGGGCGCTCGGGCAACTCGATGGGGGGTGGCCGCACGAGACCGTCGGGCCGATCTGGACGTCCTTGGATTTTGGCCCCGCCCGCATTTCTTGCGGCGAATCCGGACCCCGGCCTGACCCGCTCGCCTCGGGTAGGAACTCGAATCGCTCGCCCGGCGCCCCCCCCGCCTCGCGCGCGTCGGACACGCCGCACTTCTCGCGGCTAGCTCACGTCGAACGCGGCGAGCTCCTCGGGGGTGGGTGCGAGAGCGGCCACGGACGGCATCGGCATGCATGCCCCGTGGATCGGACCGCCATGATCCGGGCGCTGCTGGCGCACACGCTCGACGAGCACCTCGAACCGAACGCGCCCGTGGGTGGCGCAGAGCTCTGGCGCGGTCGGCCACCGGGCCGCTCGTGCGCACGCTGCGGATGGTGAAGTCGGCCGAGCATGAGGCCGAGGGGGCGCGCGCGAAGCTCATCGAGGCGAACCTCCGCCTCGTCGTTTCGCTCGCCAAGCGCCAGCGCACCACGAAGCTCGCACTCGTCGACCTCGTGCAGGAGGGGAACATCGGGCTGATGAATGCGGTCGAGAAGTTCGACTACCGGCGCGGCTACAAGTTCAGCACCTACGCCACCTGGTGGATCCGCCAGGCGATGACGCGCGCCGTCTTCGACACCGGGCAGACGATCCGGTCGCCGGTCCACGTCCACGAAACGGCCAACAAGGTCCGCCACGCGCAGCTTCGCCTGGAGGCGATGCACGAGCGCGAGCCGACGCCTGAGGAGCTCGCCGCCGAGGCGGACCTGCCGATCGAGAAGGTGGAGCTCGCCCTCCGCTCGAAGATCGAGCCGACCAGTCTCGACCTTCCCATCGGCGACGGCGAGGCGCGCCTCGGCGACTTCGTCGAGGACACCACGGAGCCGACCATCGTCGAGCAGCTCACGCAGAAGAAGTTCGCGACCGAGACGCGCGAGCTGCTGAAGCTCTTGTTCGAACGCGAGCAGAAGATCCTCCGCATGCGCTTCGGGCTCGACGGCGACGGCTCCGAGTACACGCTCGCCGAGGTCGGTGCGACCATGCAACTGACGCGCGAGCGCATCCGGCAGATCGAGGCGAAGGCGCTCCGGAAGCTCCGGCTTCCCACGCGCGCGCGCGTCGGCTGCGCAGCGACCTCGAGTAGGGCTCGCCGGGCGGGCGTCCGTCGAGGGTGTTCCGATTCCAGTGGGACGAGTGGACGAGCGGACGGCCGGGAGTGGGGTAAGTGTTGGAAAGTACACGGTGTTGGAGCCGTACGTCCCGTCGTCCACTCGTTCCACTGCAATGCGGAAAGATGCCGGAGAGGAGAGCCGCCAAGGCGCCAGGGCCGCCAAGCGTATGCCGGGTCACGGCAGCGAGGCAGTACCCTCAAACGGGCGCGCCATCGCCGTGTACATCCCTGGCGTGTACATCAGGTGGCCCGCGCCGGTCCCGTCGTTCGGATCCCGCGTCGCGGACACGTACTCCCGCATCCTGTCTTCGCCCAAGAGATCGGTGAGGGTGGTGAGGCGAAGCGCAGCCTGCACAAGCTGCGGATGCCGGAGGCCATAGCGAGAGGCTAGTGCGAGCGCGGTTGCATACCGACGGACCATCATCTCGTCCGCTGCGGCAAGCTCCACCAACTTCTTGCGCATCCAGCCATCCTTCACGGCCTGACGCAGTTCGTTCGCCTGGGCTTGAAGGGTGGGATCCGAACTGTTTACGATCTTCTGGAGGAGCGCGTCCTGGGTGGGCGTGACGAACTCGAGTGCAGGCGGGACTGTGACGTAGAGCGCGGTGCGTAGATCATCGAACAGCGAAGCTTGTCGGAGTCTGCCAAGCGCGGCCCAGAGAGGGGACGTGGTTCGGCGCACCAGCACCTCCAGCCGCTCGTCGTAGGCCTGCGCAACCGCGGCATCCTTCTGGTAGAGCCCAGGCGTCACGTGCCCCGCAGCATCTGCGTGACCGATGATGTCGGGCACCGTCCCGCGGTAGCCCGTGTTGCGATGCGCTTCGAGGGCGGTGCGCGCGATTTCTGCGTCCAACGTGGCCAAGCATGTTGCCGGGTCGCTGCTCGCGATGGCCGCACAGGCCGACCCAGAAGGCGCCGCGACGGGCGGAGGCACTGAGGGCGGCGGTGAGACGGGGCAGCAGCCGTCAGCCTGTCGCAGCTCTGGTGCGCACTGTCTCGGACACGTCTGCGCCGTCGCCGCACCCCCCGGCAACATCACGAGCACCGCACCAAGCGCCGCGAGGGGGATGCGCGCGTACATGCGGAGGGAGTAGCGCCGTGTCGACCAAGGGTCAACGCAGACACCGAGAGACTCGCTACACCGAGAGACTGGCTGACGTCAACTACATCGCCCCATCGTGTTGCCTCACATAAGAATGCTACCCGATTGCCTCACCGAAATCGCACCCGGTTCGTTCATTCTGTCAGGGCGGGACCGTCGTCGAAGCGCTGCTTCATCGATGCATACGCCAGCTCCTTCGGCGCGATGGGCTCGTGCGCCCCGTCGAAGAACGACTCCTCCGTCATCTTCCCGAAGTCGTCGTATCGGAGGCGGTGAAACGTCCAGCCCGCCTTGCCCGACACTGGCCGTCCATCCGCATCGACGAGCGCCTCGGCGACGACCTCGTCATGATCATCATAGGCGCTCTTCTTCGTGGCGAACCCTTCGGTCGAAAGCACCGGCTTGCCTGCGGCGTCGAGGCTCGTCTCCTCCCTAAGGTTTCCACGCGAGTCATAGAGCTTCGCGACCGAGGCTCGTGCGTCGCGATCGGGCGCGGGCGTCTTCGAGCCGTCGAGGTGGTCCACTCGGACCACGAGCCCGCGCTCGTCGTAGGTCGTGCGCTCGACGGCCCAGCCCGCCGCTCCGCGCACGGGCTTGCCCGCGATGTCGAATAGCGCGACCTCCGTGGGACGTCGCATGACGTCGTAGGATGTCTTTCGCGACGCGAACCCGCCCTCGCGCAGGATGGGCTCGCCCTTCTTTCCGAAGTACGACTCCTCGACGACGTCGCCGTTGCGGTCGCGGACACGCTCAACGGAGGCGTAGCCATTCTTCACGAGCGCCGGGTCGCCGTGAACGTCGTGGAAGCTCTCCTCCACCACGAGCCCGCGGTCGTCGTACTTGAGGCGACGGATGGCGTAGGACGCCTCATAGAGTGTCGGCGCCCCCGTGGCGTCGAAGTAGGCTTCGGCAACGAGGTCGTCGTTCTCGTCGTAGGTCCAGCGCTTGATCGCGAAGCCTTCGTCGCTCGACGTCGATTTGGCGTCGGGGTCGAAGTACGCGACTTCGACCAGGTTACGCAGCCGGTCGTACCTGTTTCGAACCGAGGCGAAACCGTGTGCGTTCGCGACGAGATGGTCGCCGGCATCGAAGACGGACGTCGTCAGGCGGAGGCCGCGATCGTCGTACGTCGATCGCACGATTGAGCCTCCCTGCGCCGGTGGCGCCAGCCGCCCACTCTGATCGTAGTACCGAACCTCGATGTGGTTGTCGTGAGCGTCGGTCTGGAACACACGACGCACGACGCCATCGTTCGTCGGGGCGAGCGCTCCCGACGCGTCAAGCTCCTCGCGGACGACCTCATGGTCCTGATCGTCGTAGGACGACCGGTGGGCGGCGTTGCCCGCAACGCAAAGCGCTCTGTTCCCCTGACCGTCGAGGGTCTCCTCGAGCACCTGGCGACCCCGCTCGTCGAACGTCCGCCGAATGGTCCAGAACCACTGATCCCGCCTGGACTGCGGATGCCCTTGCACGTCGAAGAGGCTCCACTGTCCAGTTCGCGTCGCCCGGTCCCACATGATCCGAAGCTCATGAAACGACTGATCGAGGTCCGTCACGGGCTCGCCGTGGAGCCCGAGGTACGTAAGCCCCCGTTCTTCGTACGCGTCATGAGTTGTGCGCAAAATGTGTGCTCCCCGCGTCATCGCGGGTCCATCCTTCGCGTCGAAGAAGCTCGTGTCCCCCAAGAGGAGGCCGTTGTCGTCTCTCCGGGTGAACACGATTCCCGACGCGTCCGGGGCCGGCGCCCCGTCGGCACCCAGGTTCGTGCGCTTTGTCGCAACGCCAGGCGTGGTGCCGAATTCGAGCTCGAACCCAAACACTCCATCCGCCGTCCGCGGCCGCGGCCGCCCGGTAGGGCCGAAGAACCGCTCACTCCGCACGCGCCCTTCCTTGTCGAACGTCCGCAGGCTCCCGGTAACGGAGGTTGCCGGCAGCTTCCGCCAGTAGCGCGTGTCTTCGTGCGCCGCGCCCCGCGGGGTCTTGCCGTCGATGTCGACGAGGTCGATGTGTTTGCCGCCGTCGCTCCACTTCTGCCACTCGAGATTCACGCCGAAGGGGTCGTACTTGATGACCTCGCGTACTGCACCAGATGCGTCTCTGACGATCTCTGCGCGCGCGAAGTCGGTCTCGTCCTGATCGACGACTCCGGCAAAGTTGACGTGCTCGACGAGAACGACATGACCGCCGCGCTCCGTGACTCGGCTGACGGCGTGGAGGCGCTTCTGCAGAATCTCTGCGCCGACCTCGAACACGCAGCGTGGGCCATCGTTCGTATCCACGACATCAAGGCAGTACCGCGCGTGCGGCGCGACGGCGGTCCGGTACGCCTTGACGCTGCCGACGGCAACGGCGCACGCGAGCACAGCCGCCGCAAGAGCTCGCCGAGGGACCGCGCGACGACTGACCGACGCCCGCACGCTCTGACTGTTCGATACGGCTTGCGCTGTCGACTCGGCACCCGCCACCGCCGCACCACTTCCGGTCGATGCGTCGACCGTCGGGTCGAACGCGTCGCCCGAGCCGGAGGAGCCACTCGCTCCCGGCGCAATCGTGTCCTCCAGCCCCGTGACGTGGTCCATCTTCGGAAGCGCCTCCACAGGGGCCCCCGTCGCTTCGAGGCACGCTCTCCGGACGGCGTCGCGCATCTCTTTCGCGCTCGTCCAACGCTCCGACTTCTCGAACGCGAGCGCCTTGTCGATGACGTCCACCACCGCCCTCGGCACCTCGGGTGCCACGCTTGCAAGCGAGCGCGCCTTCATCGTGGCGGCAGCGAGGATCAGCTGCTGCGCGTTCCGACCCTCGTGCACGAGCGTCCCGGAGAGCAGCACGAAGAGCGTCGCAGCCACGGCCCACACGTCGGTCTGCCCACCGATCTCGTCCGACATGCCCTGGGCCTGTTCGGGAGCCATGAACGCCGGCGTCCCCATCGTCGAGCCTGCGGCGGTGCTCTCGCTCGACGTCTCGTCGTGGAGCCTAGCAATCCCGAAGTCGAGCACCTCGAGCCGCCCGTCGTTCGTCAGGAACAGGTTTGCGGGCTTCAGGTCACGATGCACGATCCCCTTTGCGTGCGCGGCGATCAGTACCTCGAGGAGTGCGTCGCCGATGGACAGCACCAGCGCGATGGGGAGCTTCTTCCCCGGCTTCGCCGCCGCGACCTCCTCGACTGAGGATCCCTCGAGCAGGTCCATGACGAGGAACGCCGACCCGTCTTCGGCGACGTCATCGTCATGGACCGACACCGCGCCCGGATGATCCACCGAGTTCGCCACGTAGCCTTCGCGCAGGAACCGCGTCCGGATGTTCTCGCGGATCGACAGCTCCGGATGGAGCATCTTGATCGCGACACGCTTCTTGTTGCGGTGCGTGGCGGCATAGACGGTCGCCATCCCTCCGATTCCGAGCACGCGGTCGAGGCGGTACTTTCCCTTGAGCACGCGGCCGAGGCGAGCCTCCGCGATGGTCTTGTGCTCGTCGTCCGGCATCGGCTCGGCGTTCGAGTCTACAGCATTGCCACGCGCGAAGGTCACTGCCGGGGTACATCGACTCCCCGGTCGCCGATCGATCCGCGTCGTCCCCGCGCAGCCCCTTGATCGCGATCAACCGGTTGCGCGCACTCCGCGAGATGTTTGGCCGGTTCGCCTCCTCCTCCCTGTTCCCCACGCTTCCAACGTCTCCTACGCTCGCCGTTCTCGAGGAGGCTCGAGTGAGTGTTGACGCGGCCGCCGGCACCGCCGATCATCGGACGATGAACGGGGCGTATCGTCGGCAGTCGAAGCGCCTTGGCGCGTGCTCCGTCCGCCGCGAGCGTGGCGTCCCCTGAGCGCCGAGCTAGACCTCGACGCGCGCGTCTCCGGGCGTTTGGGTTCCACTCTTCGCGGTAAGTACCGTCTCGACAAGGTGCTCGGCGTCGGCGGGATGGCGGTCGTGTATGTCGCGACGCATCGCAACCGGAAGCGGTTCGCGGTCAAGATGCTCCACCCCGAGCTCTCCGTCCGCGAGGACATCCGGACGCGGTTCCTGCGCGAAGGCTATGTCGCCAACTCTGTCGAGCATCCCGGAGCGGTCGCGGTCCTCGACGACGACACCGCCGAGGACGGCGCGGCCTTCATCGTCATGGAGCTGCTCGAAGGGGATGGCGTCGACCACCTCTGGGAGAAGGGCGGGCGCCGCCTGCCGCTCCGCGCCACGCTTGCGATCGGCGACCAGCTCCTCGACGTGCTCGCGTCTGCGCACGCGAGGACCATCGTGCATCGCGACATCAAGCCGGCCAACCTCTTCGTCACCCGCGACGGCACGCTCAAGGTCCTCGACTTCGGCATCGCCCGCTTGCGCGACGCGGCGGGGAGTGGGGCGCACGCGACGAGCACCGGCATGCTGATGGGCACGCCTGCGTTCATGGCGCCCGAGCAGGCGCTCGCCAAGTCGAGCGAGATCGACGGGCAGTCGGACGTCTGGGCAGTCGGGGCGACTCTGTTCACGCTCCTCTCGGGCCAGATCGTGCACGAGGGGGACAACGGGCAGCAGATCCTCGTGCAGGCGGCCACACAGCAGGCGCGGTCGCTGCGGCACCTCGTGCCCGAGGCGCCGCCGCAGGTCGTCGCGATCGTCGACCGGTCGCTGACGTTCCTCAAGAGCGATCGATGGGCAAGCGCGGCGGTCATGCGCGACGAGATCCGGCGCGCCTATCGAGATCTGTTCGGCGAGGCGATCTCGGCCGCGCCCCTCGCGGCGCTTTTCGTGACCACGGACGCGGCGCTCGCGTCGACTGCGCTGCACGACGCCCCCCCCACAGCGCGTCAGTGACAGCCCCGGCGCACGAGGGCTCGTCCTGACCGATAGCGCCTTGCCGACAGGGGCGCCGCCGATGCTGTCCGCGGAGGCGTCGCCAGCGCCAGGGGGGGCGCTTCGAACCCCTGTCGCATCGCCAATTGCGGCACCGAGTGGAGCAGGAAGAGTTGCGGGCGGGACGACGTCGCAGCCGGTGTCTAGCGACCCCGTCGAGAGCACCCGGCGGCCGCACCGTCCCGTGTCGAAGTGGTGGGCTATCGGAGGTGCAGTGACGCTGCTGGCCGTCGGCGGCGAGGCCATCGTGATGAGGACGCGCGGAGGCGTGACGGCAGCGCACGAGCCGGTTGCCGCGCCTTCGGCCGCAGCATCCCAGCCATTCCCTCCCCCGCACGAAGCGAACGTGCCGAGCGAGGCTCCCTCGGCGAGCGCCACGGCCGTGACCCCCGCCGCCCCGCCGGCATCCGTGAGCGACCGCGGTGCTTCGCACGGCGATCACGGCGCTTCGCACGGCGACCAGAAGCACTCCTCGCCTGTCCCCGCGGCGAAGCCGTCGCCCGCGGTCGCTCCATCAACTCGTCCAGCGTCGCCGCCGACGTGCCGCGCCGTTCCTTATTTTGACTCCGACGGCGAGCAACATTTCAAACAGGAATGCCAATGATCCGACCCACGAGAATGACGCGGCTGGTCTCGGTGCTCACCGCGTCGGCGCTCGCGGCGGCCGTCACGTCGGCTGCACCGCGAGCGCACGCGGACGACGGGCTCGGCCAGTGCATTGCTGCGAGCGACAGAGGCATCGACCTTCGGAAGAAAGGGAAGCTCATCGACGCGCGGAAGTCATTCGCGACTTGCGCGGCGGACGCGTGCGGTCCAGAGATCAAGGCGTCCTGCGAGAAGCGCATCACTGACGTCAACACGGCGTTGCCGACGATCATCTTCGCGCCGAAGACCGCCGCGGGGAGCGACGCTGCAGGGGTGAAGGTCTCGATGGACGGCGCTGTGCTCGCCGAGTCGATCGACGGCCGGCCGTTCACCCTCGACCCGGGCCGCCACCACTTCACCTTCGAGCTCGCGGGGCAGGCACCCGTCGAGCGAGACTTCGTCGTGAACGAGAAGGAGAAAGACCGGAAGGAGACGATCGTCCTCGGGCCGATCGCCCCCCCGCCCGCGCCCCCCCTGGTCGTGGGGCCGATCGCGCCAGCGCCTGCAGCATCGCCCTCGTCGACGACGAGCCCGGTGAGGACGATCGGGTACGTTGTGGGGGGCGTTGGCCTCGCCGGGGTCGTGGTGGGGAGCATCTTCGGCGTCGATGCCATCTCGAAGAACAACGCGGCGGGATGCGACGCACAGAGCGTATGCACGAACCCGCAGTCTCGGACGGCCGCGCAGGGATCGGCGACGATCTCAACCGCGGGGTTCATCGCCGGCGGCGTCCTGCTCGCGGGCGGGGTCGTGATGATTCTCGCCGCGCCGAAGCGCGCCGGAGGGACGGCGGGGGCGACGAGCTGGCAGTGGGAGGCAGCGCCGACGATCGGGAGCGGGGGCGGCGGGATGCTGGTGCGAGGGACGTGGTGATGCGCACGATCGAGACACGAAGGTCGCTGCCGTGGCTGGGCCTGTCGGGCGCGGTGGTGATCGGCGGCTGCGCGCAGATCCTCGGGCTCTCGGACCCGAAGACGAGAGACGGCGGGACGGACGCGAGCCTGCCCCGGACGGACGGGAGCGGCTCGGGGTCGTCGAGCAGCAGCAGCGCGCACGCGAGCTCGACGAGCTCGGACTCGAGCTCGGACTCGAGCGCGGGCTCCGACTCGAACTCGAGCTCGGACTCGTCGGATGCAGGCTTCGAGTGCACGAACGGGGTCGGGGTCTGCAGCCCGCCGAACGACGCCTGTAGCGGCGGCTGGCTCGACGAGGCGACCTGCGCCACAGGCTCGCGCTGCTGCGCGATGAACCCGTGCACAGCGAGCGGTGGTACCTGCGCCTTGACCGCCGCCCTCTGCCCTGACGGCGAAAAGCAGTCGGGAGCCAGCTGCGGCGGCACGCAGTACTCGTGCTGCGCCGGCGGACAGGGGTCGAGCAGTGGCTCGTCGACTGGGTCCTCCGGCGGGTCGAGCAGCGGCACTCCGTACGACGGGTCCGAGAGCGTGGTCATCCTCGCGACCAGCCAGTCGATTCCGACGGGGATCGCGGTCACCTCCAGCGGGCTCGCGTGGACCAACCGTGGCAGCGGTGACATCGTGCTCTGCACGCTGCCGGCCTGCACGAGCCCCGCAGCCATCGCGTCGGGCGAGTCATCGCCCGGCGCCATTGTGGCCTCCGGCAGCACGCTGTTCTGGATCGCTGGGGGCAACACGCTCCGGGCGTGCACGCTGCCAGGTTGCAGCAAGAGCACGCCGAGCTCGCTCGCCACGGTCGTCGCGGCTGCGCCCGAGCACATCGAAGCGATCACGGCCGGCACGCTGTTGAATCCGGATGCCGGGGTCGGGGGAGTAACGGTCGACGTCATCGTCTATTCTACGAGCAGCGGCGGGGTCTACGCGTGCACCGCGCAGCCGTCTGCGTGCACCCCCCGGTGGCTCTTCGGCACCACGGACGGTGGTGCCGTACCCAGCCTCGCCGTGCAGGCGATGCCAGAGAACGTGTACGCTGCGACGCCCGGCGGGATCGTGCAACTCCCCCAGACCGGAGCCCCGTTCCCTGCATACGATACGCTCGAGGTCGCGACGGGGGCCTCCAACGAACTCTACGCCGCGGACAGTCTTGGCAACATCGTACTGGCCAACGTTTCGAACATGGTACTCGCCTCGGGGCAGGAGCAGATCACTGCGCTGCTGGGGGGCAACACCGTCGGGATGAAGGAAGTCTACTGGATCCGTCAAGCGGACGGCGGGAGCATCAACCGCTGGGCGTCGTCGCTCTCCCCCGTGCAGTCCACCCTCGCGCAGAACCTCCCGTCGCCGCAGGCGCTCGCGGAGGACGCCACATTCGTCTACTTCACCGACTCGGTGGCGGGGCTCGTCGGCCGCGTCAATCGCTGAGCCCCACTTTGGTCGTCGGTACATCGTCTCTGCGGTCGGCGATGTGAACGGTGACGGTGCAATCACCACCGTGGTCTTCGCGTCGTTCGACAACGCCATACGAATCGACCGACCGAACGCGGTGCTCGAATGCGCGAGAGCGTTGCTCCTTCCTATCCATGATTGAGGCAACGGGTGACTCCGCGGTCCCCGTCGTTGATTGGCCTCACTGACGCCGCGACCGCTCGCCGCGGCGACGAGAACGGTCGGGCAGTCGTCGACATCCTCCTCGCCGAGGGGGCGCTCACGCACCGCGAGAAGGCATTCCTGTCTACCCTCCGCCGGTCGAGCACGCACCTCTCGAGGACTGCGTCGCGGACCATCAACCGCTTCGACTGCCTGGCGACGAGGGTCGTGCCCCGTGGTCCCTCGGGAGGGCCCGAGATGGAGGGCGGCGTTATCCACATGCCCAAGATGTTCACGGAGGGGCTGCTCGCCGAGCTTCAAGGCAGGAGCTACCGACGATCGAGCCCCCCGACGAGCGCGCAGTATGCGTCGGCGAATCCGGGCGGCAGATCGTGGGCCCTCCCAGCAAGGCATCGCTTGCGCGCCCCTATCGCCCAGGTCTCCACCTCGGCGAAGCCGAACGTCGCGGTCGTCTCGGAGGCGAGCAGCTTCTCCCATCCGACGAGCACCTGATTGCGCCCTCGCTTGTCCGCGCTCGCGTACGCGCCATTCGCCAGCGACTGCAGGGCGAGGTGCAGACCTCCCATGAGATCGCGCCCTGCCGCAGGCTCGCCAAGCTCGACGAAGAGCCTCGCGTAGACGGCAAGCTCGACGCCTGGATGGAAGGGCGTCACCCAACGCTTGGCGGTCTCGCTCGCGGGCCTGTGGACGGGCCCGTGGACAGCCCACATCTCGGAGACCTGGACCGCCCGCGGCACGTCGATCTGCGCGGCGAGCGCCGAGAAGAGGGCCCGCCGCGCCGTGTCGTCCCGGAACTGCTCCTTCAGCTGCTCGAACAGCGCATCTTCCCGGTCGAAGCCTTGCGCGGCGTTGTTCGTGTTCATGATGAGCTGCACCAGCGGATCACGCAGCGACGGCGCACGCGTCTTGCCGGCGAGCGGCTGCTTCGTCACCGCCGCGCGCAGGCTCGGCAGGAACTTCGACGCCGCCTTCGGCCCCTGACCCCAGGCGCTCTTCCAGTTGATCATCGAATGGGCGCCCTCGCGCATCGCATGCTCGCTGGGCTCACGCGGAGCATGCCCGGTCGTCCCGCCCGCGTTCGTCACCCACGCGTGCGCGCCGTGGTACGCGAGCGCGTTCGGAGACCTGCGAGGAGAAGTCGTTGCTCACTGGGGCGGCATCCTACTCATGGATCATCTCGACGGTCACCCACGGTGCCGACGGGTGCTACATCCCCGACATGAAGGTCGCGTGGTTCGTCGTCGCCGTGACCGCCCTCCCTCACAGTGGTCGCTCCTCCAGTGGACGGAAGGGGCGGTGGCCCGTAAGCGCGGATTGTACACTCAGCTCAAGCCGCCGGCGCCGAGTCGGCCGCGCCTCGATCCGGCAATAGGACCTCACGGAGTCGCCGATGAAGGCCGGGCGCCGCCACGAGAATGCTGCGAGCGCCGGAGCGCCATGGCGCTCCGCGCACATCGGTAACGATCGCTCCTGCCTCTTGCGCGACGAGACTCGCGCCGAGCAAGTTCCCGTCGTCCACCCCATACTGCCAGAAGGCGTCTATGCGTCCGCTTGCGACGTCGGCGATCTGCCACGAGGTCGGTCCGAAGTTTCGCACAGCTCCAGCCACCACGAGCACCTCGCCGAGCGAGCGACTTGCGCGTTCGACGTCTTCAGGCTCCTTCGCGACAAATGGCGGCTGACTCGTCGCAACCAGCGCGACAGCGAGGTCGGTCTTCGTTGAGGGCTCCACAGGAGCGCCGTCGCGCGTCGCTCCGCCCCCAGCGATGGCCGCGTAGGTCTCTCCTTGCACCGCGCTGTAGAGGACGGCGATGACGGGAACACGCGCGCGGACGAGCGTGATGCTCACGCACCACTGCGGCAATCCCTGCAGGTATTGAACGGCTCCGTCGATCGCATCTACGACCCACGCCTCTCCCGCGTCGGGCATTCGACCGTGGAGCTCGTCGACCCAGGCGGCGCCCGGTCGGAGAGCCGCCAACCTCTCGCGCGCAAAGGCCTGCAACGGGTCGTCAATCGCGTTGAAGACTGCCCGCAGCTCCGAGAGCGTCCGGAATCGTCCGGGACTCGGGAGTCCCCGGACACGGTCGCCAACCTCGCGAGCTACGGACGTAACCTGCTTCAGAATCTCGTGATCGGACATTCTCGAACTCCCGCCGGTACGACGCGCGGTCCGCCTGAGACCGGGCTGAGCGATCTGAACGGTGTTCACATCGACCACCGTTCTTTGTTCCACGGAACGCCGATCGTCAAGCGCGATTTGAACAGTCGTCAGATCGACGGACCGCTGTTGCCGTTCCCTCGCCGGCCGTGCACGATCGGACCACGTGCGCACCAAGAGCTATCACCATGGAGATCTTGCGAACGCCCTTCTCGACGCGGCAGATGCCCTGCTGCTCGACCACAGCTTCGCCGAGCTGACCCTTCGCCAGGTGGCAGCGGCGGTGGGCGTGGCGCCGAGCGCCGCGTACCACCACTTTGCGGACCGGAACGCCCTTCTCGACGCGCTGGCCGCTCGAGCTCTAGACGCGCTCGCGGACGCGCTCGAGGAACGACTGGCTCGCATCCCGAAGGCGGACGCTCAGCGGCGACTGGTCGCGCTCGGTCGAGCGTACGTCGCCTGGGCGAGGCGCCAGCGCCACAGATTCGAGGCGGCGTTCGGATCGCAGCAGGGGCGCCCGGACGTCCCCGCGAATCTTCGCCCGCTCAAGCTACTCGGGGGCATTCTCGACGAGGCGGTGATCCGCGAAGTCCTCCCGCCCGACGCGCGCCGTCACGCGGAGCTCATCCTCTGGCCAGCTCTCCACGGACTGGCTGTGCTGGCCTCTTCGGGCCCCCTGATCGAGAAAGGCGAGCGGGAGGTCGCCGCTCTTTGCGACGACCTGGTGCTCACGATCCTTGCCGGGCTCAAGGCGCGCGCGCATCGCGCGTCGTCGGACGAGGGTGATCCGTAGTTCTTCGCGACGCCCCGTAAAAGGGGCGGTCAGGGTCACGAGGACCGAACGTCACGCTCGTCGAGACGCGTGCCACAAGCGAGTCGACCGCGACGCGGAAGACGCACGCCGAGGCGCTCCTCGAGTCGTGCGATCGCGCGACTGACCCCAGAGGGCGTAAGGCCCAATGCCTTCGATGCGCGGGCGAAGCTGCTCGTCTCGACGACGGCGCCGAGCACCCCGATGCCGTTCAAGATTCGACCGTCGAATGCCATGACTGCGGCACCGTGCCTGCTTGTCGCCTCCGGAGCGCTCTCGCACCGGCTATGCTCGAGCGCCCGTGACGCGCACCATGACTGCGCTCACGGTTCGGTTGCCGCGAGATGGTTGGCGCGATCGGAGGGGTCGTTGGCGCGATCGGATTGGCGACACGAATGTCGGGCCCCTAGGCTTTGGTCGATGGGAAACCTGCTCCCGGATGCCGTACCGCTCCCGACGACGCTGCTTGGTCGCTTCGAGCGGCTCGGCGTCGACATCGACGATGTGCTCTCGCGCGCCGCGATTCCTCGGTCCCGGTTCACGGCGCCGAGCCCCCAGGGGTCGACCGCGGAGCTCTTCGCCTTCTGGCGGGCAGCCGAAGAGGTCAGCGGCGCGGACGTGGGCCTCCGCGTTGGGAGTGACCCGCTCCCGCAGCATCAGTCCGTGGCCACCCTCGCGGCCCTTCACTCGCCGACGCTCGGCGAAGGGCTGGCGAAGCTCGCCCGCTACAAGCGCCTCGTCTGTCCCGAGGAGATCACCATCGAGAGGGGCAAGGGCGAAGCGAGGGTCCGCTTCGAGTGGCTCCGCGCCGTCACGGCCCCCCCGCCGACGCTCATCGACTGCATCTTCGCCAGCGTGCTCGATCTCGCGCGACGCGGGACGGGCGCCGCGGTCCGGCCTCGCCGTCTCGAGCTTACGCGTCGTCGTGCCCACGAGCGCGTGCTGCGTGCGCACTTCGGGTGCGAGATACGGTTCGACGCGCCCGCCGACGCCCTCGTCTTCGAGGAGGACGTGCTTGCGGCTCCTCTCGTCACGCAGAACGCGCAGCTCATGGCGCTGCTCTTGCCAGGGCTCGAGTCCGCCCTCGAGAAAGCTCAGTCGCCGCGCACCCTCCTCGACGACGTGCGCTCGATCCTCGCCAGGAAGATCTGCGGCGAGCGCCCTGCCGTGGAGAAGGTCGCCAAGGGGCTCGGGCTGAGCCCACGGACCTTGCAGCGTCGCCTCGGAGACGAGGGGACGACCTACCAGAAGCTCCTCGACGAGGTCCGTCACCTTTCCGCGCGGCGCCTCCTGGCCCACACCGACCTCGGCGCGGGCGAGGTCGCATTCCTCCTTGGATTCGAGGAGCTCAACTCCTTCACGCGCGCCTTCCAGGCATGGGAGGGGACTACGCCGGCGAGATGGCGCGCGAGCGCCCGTTGACCGCGACTGCCCACGACGGCGTGGTCCCGACCGACGCCGCGGCGGCGCGCGGAGACTCATCCCCACCGAATAAAGAGAGGAATCCATCCATGACGACCAAACAATTGGCTCTCCGCACGGGATATGGACCGAAGACGACCGCAGAGGAGGTGATCGGCGCGACGAGGCTGGACGGTAAGGTGGCGATCGTGACCGGCGGCTACGTCGGCATCGGTCTCGAAACGACACGGGTCCTCGCGCGTGCGGGAGCGACAGTCGTCGTCCCTGCGCGCAACGCGGCGAAGGCCAAGAATGCGCTCGCAGGGATGGATCGGGTGGAGCTCGAATCGATGGATCTCAGCGATCCGGAATCGGTGGACGCCTTCACCGCCCGCTTCCTGGCGTCCGGGCGCCCGCTCCACCTCCTCATCAACAACGCGGGCGTCATGGCGATCCCGTTCGAGAAGAGCGTCCGTGGCTTCGAGCTTCAGTTGGCCACGAACCATCTCGGCCACTTCCAGCTCACGGCTCGGGTCTGGCCAGCGCTCGTGAAGGCGAACGGCGCGCGCGTCGTCGCGCTGACGTCGTGGGGCCACTCGATGGGCTCGGTGGATCTCGCTGACCCGAACTTCGCGCGTCGTCCCTACGACAAGTGGAAGGCCTACGCTCAGTCGAAGAGCGCCAACGCCCTCTTTGCCCTGGCCCTCGACGCGCGTGGCAAGGAGCATGGCGTGCGGGCGTTCTCGGTGCACCCGGGCTCGGTCGCGACCGAGCTTGCTCGCAGCCTATCCGAGGGCGAGCTTCAAGCGCTGCGCAGCACCCTTCAGCGGAGCCAGGAGTCGTTCCTCCGGAAGATGCCGCCCGAGGGGGCCGCGACGAGCGTCTGGTGTGCGACGAGCTCGGTCCTGGACGGGATGGGAGGGGTCTACTGCGAGGACGTCGACATCGGCGAGCCTGTCGCGGCCGACTCGAAGGAGCCGCGCGGGGTGAGGCCATGGATAATGGACCGGGACCTTGCCGAGAGGCTCTGGACCGAGAGTGAGGAGTGGACGGGCGCGCGCTTCACGCTGCCGGCCCGCCAGGGCTAGCCAGGGGCTGGCCGCCCCGCGCAACATCATCTGCCAAGCTCGCTCGCGTGTGACCGACGCGAGAAAGGCGCGGCGGCCATCGTTAGCCCGCGTCGCAGCGCGGATTCGAGAGTGCTCACGACGAGGCGGATCCTCGGCACGCGCCGGAGGTCCCGATGGAAGACGACGAAGACGGGGATCGATGGTGGCCCGGGATCGACGTCGATTCTTTGGAGACGCTCCTCCGCTCGCGCGAGGGGCTCCGGAAGGATGCAGATCCCTTCGCCTCGAATCGCGGCAACCAGCTGCGCAGCCTCGGAGTTCGAGCGGAACGGAAAGCGGCTGGCACCGCTCGCGGCCAGCCATTGTACCTGGGGGAGCTGCCGCATCGATCGGTCGAAACCCACGAAGTCGTGGCGCGGGATTTCATGAGGGTGGATCCGACTGCCGCGGAGCCGACGCTCGATGTAACTGCGTGACGCATAAAGCCCGAATCGAAAGGAGCCGACGGGCTTCTCGATGAGCGCCGGGGACGATGAGCGTGCAGTTCGGATCCCGATGTCTGCCTCGCGTCGCGAGAGGTCGACCATGCGAGATTCCGAGATCACCTCGAAGAGGAGGCCTTCATGAGAACGACGCAGATCGGTCAGCAGCTGCGTCAGCGGAGACATGAAGCCCTCCCCGGCGGAGACCCGGACTACGCCCGAGATGGCTGACGGCGTCGCGTCGCCGTCGCGACGTACTGCCGACAGTCCGTTCTCCAGCTGCTCGGCCAGCCCCACGAGCTCGAGCGCATCCGGCTCGACCGACGTTCCCGTGCTGCCGCGGCGTACGACGACGCGCCCCAGCGCGGACTCCAGGGCATCGATGCGTCTCGACGCCGTCGAGACCGAGATTCCCAGGGCCCGCCCGGCGCGCAGGAAGCTCCCGTGACGATGAAGGGCAAGAAGGACGCGGAGATCGTCCCACGAAGGCGAGTCGGTGTGCATTTATGGAAATCAGGTTAGCACGCATGCCCATTCCCGACGGGGCGGCGGCGTCGCACCTTCTGGCCATGGACGGAACCACTTCACCTCTCTCGAGACCCTTGGTGCTCCCGTGTGGCGCCACGCTCCAGAACCGACTGGCCAAGGCCGCCATGAGCGAAGGAATGGCCGACGCGGACAACCACGTGACACCTCGCCTCGTGGAGCTCTATCGCCGCTGGGCCCGATCCGGCGCCGGCCTCCTCCTGTCAGGCAACATGCAGGTGGATCGCGATCATCTCGAGCGCCCGGGCAACGTCGTGCTGGACGGCACCTCGGGCGCCGAGGCGTTGGCCGAGCTCGCCGAGGCCGGCAAGGCGGACGGCGCACACTTCTGGGCCCAGATCAGCCACACGGGTCGGCAGGTCAGTCGGTCGATCAACGCGGAGCCCTTGGCGCCTTCCAGCGTGAAGCTCGACTTCCAGCTTCGCTTCGCCGGCTATGTCTTCGGGCGCCCAAGGGAGATGACCACGAACGACATCGCGAAGGCGATCGACCAGTTCGCCTTCGCTGCGCGGCAAGCTCGTGCGGCCGGCTTCACCGGCGTTCAGCTGCACGGCGCCCATGGCTACCTCATCTCGCAGTTCTTGAGCCCACGCGTGAACCGTCGGACCGATGACTGGGGCGGCTCCCTCCAAAATCGGTCGCGGTTCCTGTTCGAGGTTCTCGCCGCCGTTCGCGCAGCCGTCGGACCTGGATTCCCCATCGGGCTCAAGCTCAACGCCTCGGACTTCGAGGTCGGCGGATTCACCAACGCCGAGTGTGTCGAGATCGTGCGTTCGCTCGACGGCCACGGCCTCGACTTGCTGGAGCTCTCCGGCGGCTCGCTCGAGCAACCCAAGGTCGTCGGGGCCGCACTCCGAGATCAGGGCGTCGATGGCCTGCGCGCCACGCGCGAGCAGCGAGAAGCGTACTTCATCGAGCTGGCGGGGGCCGTGAAGGCCACCGCTGCAATGCCGGTGATGGTGACCGGTGGTTTCCGAACGGCTTCGGCGATGAACGCTGCGCTCGAGGCAGGACAGCTGGACCTCATCGGCCTGGGGCGGCCGCTCGTCACCGATCCGCTGACGCCCGCGCGGTTGCTCCGGGGCGAGACCAGCGCGGCTCCGAGCCCCGAGAGAGATCTCGCCGTGTTTCATCAACTCGGTTGGTTCAGCATCCAGCTAGAGCGCCTTGCCGACGGCCTCGATGCGGACCGATCCTTGGGTGGCGCGGACGCTACGAGGATGTTCAAGGAGATCGAGGCCCAAACCACGGCGGCGCTCCTTGCTCGACGGAGAAATGCCGCCCCCCTCCCGCAGTCCTTCGCACGGGATCTGGCCTCGCGTCTTCGCAAGACCCACCCAGGCGAAACGGCCCTCGCGCGGCTGGGGCGGGGCATCTTTCGAGCGCTTCGACGACCCCTCGACGGCTTGGTAGACCTGTTGAAGCACGCGCTCGTGAACCGTGCGCGGCGGCGCTTTGGCTAGCGGAGGGGAGGAGACCACCATGAACGCTCTATCGTACGAAACGATCATCTCGGACAGCATCCCCCGCGCAAACGCGAGGCTCCCCTCCGGCGACCCGCTGATGTGGTCGCCGATCACATCCACGCTCATCTCGGGCTCCGAGGACGCCGTGCTTGTCGATCCACCGATGACGACGACGCAAGCAGAGCGCGTCGCCGACCGGGTGAGCGCGTCGGGCAAGCGCCTCCGAGCCATCTACGTGACGCACGGGCACGGCGACCACTGGTTCGGCGCGGACGTCCTTGTGAAGCGCTTCCCCGGCGCCGTCGTCCTTGCAACGCCCGGGACGATCGCGCTGATGCGCACGCAGGCCACCGAGGGACGGAAGAAGGTGTTCGACCCGGCGTTCCCCGGCCAGATCGGTGACACCGAGGTCCTCGCCCAACCGGTCCCGCGCGGGGGCATCTTGCTCGAAGGAAACGCGCTCGTGCCGGTGGAGGTCGGGCACTCCGACACCGACGACACGACTGTGCTCCACGTACCCTCGATGGGTCTCGTAGTCGCGGGGGACGTCGTCTACAACGGCGTCCACCAGTACCTGCTCGAGGCCGGCCACGGCGGGATCGACGGGTGGCTCGCGGCACTGGATCAGGTCGAGGCGCTGCGCCCGCGCGCGCTCGTGGCCGGACACAAGAACAAGGCGCTGCCGGACGAGCCCACGGCCATCGAGGAGACGCGCCGGTACCTGCGGGACGTCAAGCGGCTGATCGCCGCGCGCCCAACGCCGGAAGCCTACTTCGAGCAGATGGTTCGCTGGCATCCGGACAGGCTCAATCGCGGGCCCCTCTGGTACAGCGGGGTCGGGCTGCTCGCGGCCCCGTGAGCGGAGTCGCCCTCCACGGCACCCCTTGACGCCGTATTGGGCGATGTTTATCGGAGAAAATGAGCCCGGCAACGCGTTCCTGGCGACGAGGTGACGTTGGCCCTCGATCAGCCTCGGGCTCTCGAGCGCTTCGGGGTGTTGGACGCCGTCTAGAAGCACTCGCCGGCGATGATATATGCCCCGATGGGGGTCGCGTCGGGCGACCATGCGACGTCCGCGCGGAGGACGAACGCGGAGCCGGACATCAAGCGCGGCCCACCGCCAATGCCATACTTGAGCCCGAACGTCTTGCCGTCCAGCTCCGGGTGGGAGCTGGTGTCCGCCCACACCCTGCCGCCGTCGAAGAACGCCGCTGCGCCGAGCGTGAAGGGCTTTCCAAACAGGTGGAAGTCGACGACGCGTGCGCGAATCTCCGCGTTGCCCAGGACCTTTACCTTGCCGCTATAGCGTTGCGCGGGCACGCCGCGCACACCGTTCGAACCGCCAATTGCATAGTTGTCGACGGCGCGCGACAGCTCGAAGAGCGGGGCCTGCCCGAACAGGAGGTCACCGACGAGACGACCGGCGAGCGTGAAACGCTTCGAGAAGAGCGGCACGTACCCCCTAAGGTTGATACTCGTCTCGGCGTAGGAAAAGGGGAGCGCCGGGATACCGCCAGGGCTGAAATTGAAAGCGATCTCGTCGAACGACCCCTTGTGCGGCGACACCTCGTTGTCGCGGTCGTCGTACTGGAGACCGTACCGGAAGAGCGCCTCTCCCGCCGTGCCGATCGGCCCGATGAGCGACTTCACCTCGGGCGAGCCGCTCCGGAGGTCGGCCGCGAGCCTGGAATCGCTGGGGACCGTGTAGATCGACTCGGTGTAGCGAACCCCCACCCGGCCCGCGATGTGATCGACGAGCTTGAAGCGGAGGTCGACGAGGAGCTCGGGGTGCATGCGGGCGTATTCGAAGTACTGCGAAGTCGCGCCCGCGGGCGGGGTCGCCGAGGACGCGTTTCCTATGCCGTAGTAGTTGAGCCTGAGCTCGTTGGTGAAGTCGGGGCGGATGTCGAGCTCCATCGGGCGCCCAAAGAGCCGCGCGAGCGTGATGTTCGCGTACACGTCGGCATACGGGACGATGACCTTTCCCGCCGGGGCGAGGAACGTGATGAAGCCCGCGGTCTCGATGTTCCAGTCGTACGGATCGTAGCCCGGCGCGTTTCTGGTCAGCGCCGCGAAGAACCCTCCGCCGACCCCGATGTCGCTCGTGCCTCCGGCGGCAGGCAGGGCGATGAAGTCGAGCTTGCCCGTCGCCGCTGCGGCCTCGGAGGCGGGGGTCGACTTCTCGCTCGAATTCAGGGAGTTTGCGTCCGCGAACGCGGAAGACGCGGTCCCCGCGATTCCGAGGACCACCAAGGTTGTCCGAAGCTGGATGCGCACAGGGGCCGATCGCTTCCAGGACCCTCGGCGCCCATGTTGCGCCCGCCACGTTCCTTGATCAGGTCGCAAGTCTCGGCTCCTGCGCACGAAGCGTGCCGCGATTCGCGGGGCGTCGGCGACGAGGCCGATCCTGCTCCGGTGCCGCGGGCAGACACGGCCTGACCCGTGCACCTGGTGTCCATGATGAGTACGCCGATCAGAAGCTCGTTCGCGCGGAAGCCTCGCTCGACGAGCGGGTCGGCGCCGCATTTGCGCCCCATGCGAACGCGAGCGCCACGGAGCGGCACCCCAGGCCGGTGACGAGCACCCCATCGTCATCCGGCTCTCCTGGTAGGCCGACTGGAAACCCGCAGGCGCAGCGGCGAGGCCGTCCATGTCCACGCCGCCGAGGGACATGACCACCGCGTCCGGGATGTCCGTCTGGAAGGTCCACGTGCTCGCCGAGTCGTCCGGCAGGGCTCGCGGATACAGGAGCTCGTAATACTCCGTGTCCGCCGTGTCCTCGTCGATGGTGAGGCCCTTTCCCGAGTACGCGCTGAGCACCATCTCCGCGTTGCTCGCGTTCGAGGTGAAGAACGCGAAGCTGCTGTGTGAGTCGTTGTACTGCGGTGGGTCGGTGTTCGGGCAGGTCGCCGCCGTGGTGCTGAGGACGCCGTAGCCGTCGATCGTCGAGTCCGACATGAACTCGATGCGATGCGGAGCGCGCGGCGCCGGGGGAAGCAAGCCCGTTCCCCCCGCAAACGTGAAGCCCTCGAAGCGGACGGTGCCGAGGTTGGCCTCGGTGCGCTTCTCGATCTCCAGCACATGGGTCCCCGCCGAGAGACCCGACGCAAGCGGAACCTTCACGTTCGTGCCCGCGAGGGTGAACGGCGTGCCCTCCGGTCGTCGATCCGAGCGCCGAGAGACTGGAGAGCACGCCGATTCCGGCGCCACGCAACACGCGGATGGACCGGCACCGCGCGACCGGAGCTGTCTGCCGGCGCCCGCAGCGCGCGCTCCTGGCGCTGCTGGGGATTGGGTGATCCGCCGTGTTCGATCGTGGTCGCATGGACGCTCCTTGAGCTTCGCCGTGTAGAAGCCGATGTGACGCGGATCTTTCGCGCACGGACGAACGGCTTGGCTGCCCGGGTGTAACCGGACAGTCAAGCCGCCGCTCGATGGCTACTTCTTCTTCACTGCCTCCTTGACGGCGTGCTTCGAATCTTCGAACGCGCCTTTGATTTTTCCCTTGGCTTGGTCAACCTTGCCCTCGTTCTCGAGCTTCTTGTTGCCCGTGATCACACCCGCAGCTTGCTTGATGTTGCCCTTGGCCTTATCGATGAGCTCGCCCATGTGTCTTGTCGCTCCTGTTCATTCCACGTTCGAGACTTCCTCGAGCGCTAGGGAATGAGCATCGTGCAAGTTCGGAGCCCGCGCCGCGGAGGCATGCGGGCTCTCCCGTAGGGCCCTGCTCCCCGTGTTCGGGACGACAGCCCACGTCTCCGAGGTGCTCGGCGGCAAGCGTGCCCTCACGCTGGAGATGATCCGCAAGCTCCATGCTCTCTTCGGCATCCCCCTGGCGCCGCTGATCGGGGCTCCGGTCACGACGAAGAGGAAGGGTGCTGTCCAGAGCCGGCGATCTGAACCACCCTCGCCTGAAGCGGTTCAAGTGGCGAGGCGATGAAGTACGTCGAAAGGGGAAGTCCTGGCGTCGAAGACTGCGACGCGCCGGTGACGTCGGACATCCATCGCGACCTCACGTCAACGCAGACCCCCGCGCACCGGCCTCGGAGTGAGCCGACGCGCGGGGGCCCTTCCTACGAACGGGAGGCCAT
>Ga0302267_10001227_pt1 | contig 33006 bp, 29 predicted proteins | sample III_Bog_E1_3_FD_194555 | JGI IMG/M metagenome (GOLD analysis project Ga0302267, IMG submission 194555) | Peat permafrost microbial communities from Stordalen Mire near Abisko, Sweden - III_Bog_E1_3 | ecosystem: Environmental > Terrestrial > Soil > Wetlands > Peat | place: Sweden: Abisko...
GGCCGTGGTGCAACTGCTGATGCCCGTGCAGGCGTTGTTGCCGCTGGTAATGTCGTGGAAGGCTGAGGCGTAGGTGGTGGAGTTCGCCGCCAGCGTATAGAGCGTGGAGTTGATGAGCCCCTGGCCGTCGGAGTTCTCTTTCTGGTTGATGACCGCCAACATGCCGGCGAAGATGGGCGCGGCAAAGCTGGTGCCGCCGGCCACCGTCAGGTACGTGTCGCTCGAGTCGCGAAAGCCGGTCGAGCAACTACCGCTGATGCCGGTGGAGGTGGAGTCACTGGAGCAGTAGAGATAGCCGGCATCGTCGGGCGAGGAGTCGAGGGCAATGTCGGGAACCAGCCGGTAGCCCTTGGAGTAGTCGGGCGCTGTGCTGATGCCGGTGACGCCTGTCTGCCAACTAGGCCGCGTGGTCAAGGTGCTGGCGCCGCCGCCGCCCGAGGAGAGCCCGCTCGACGAGTCGTCGTTCCAGACGACTTCGGGAATGTAACTGAGCGCGGAGCTGATCACGTCAGAGCCGCTGGCCGCGGTCCAGTAAGTGGTGTTGGTGGCTTCGGTATCGGCGGAGGGGAATTCGGTACCGCCGAGGGCCGTGGCATAGGCGCTGGTGGCCGGATAGCTGGCCATCACCGCGTTACGCTGCGCGGTGGTCAGGCTGGTGTCGTCATAGCAGCCGGTGGAGCCGTCGTCGCCGGCCGAGACAACGATGCTCTGCCCTTGCGCTGCGCCCTGCTCCATGATGGCTTCGAGCGACGCGTAGTCGCTCGTGCTCAGCTCGGTCTCGCAGGCGCCGTAGCTCACGCTGATGATGGGCGCAATCTTCTCGTCTACGGCGTAGGCGATGGAATCCCACACGCTGTAGTTGGTGTTGCCGCCCACGTAAACCAGATAAATGGTTGCGCCCTTGGCGATGCCACCCGAGTACTCCATGTCAAGATCAGACTCAGCCTCGTCACCGGTAGAAACCGTTGCCGTGCCTGTACTCGGCACCAGCACCAGCGTGGGGTCCTTCACGGTGAGCCCGGCCGCCGACTGGAAAGCTTCCACATCGGAGACGTAAACCTTCGACTGGCCCACCACGGCTATGGATTGGCCGGTACCGGTGTAGCCCGCGCTGTAGGCGCTGGAGATGTTGTAGATGGTGGCCACGTCTTTGGGCGTCAGGTAGTGGCTGCCGCTCTGGCTGGAGGTAAAGTAGGGGTTCACCTTGCTCAAGGCGGCGCTGCGCAGGCGCACATGCGGCTTGGGGCGGAAGTCGTTCAGGTTGCGCACCGCGGCCACCACGCCATCGAGCGCAGCGGGAATAGTAAGCGCCGTCGAGTTGGCGTAGTGCGTTGCGCCGTCCATCGCGTAATGGCGCATCTGGATACCGAAGGCCGCCTCAACCTGCGCGGCCGTGCCCGAGAAGCTGATGCTGGTGCGGCTGTTGGAGACGCCGCTGACGGCGAAGCCCTGCTGCTCAAGCCAGCTCTCGATCTTGGCCAGGTCGTTGTCGCCGATGCCGAAGCGGCTGGCAAAGGCTGCCGGCGTGAGCCACTGGTGATAGTAGGCCGAGCCCGGCGTCTGCTGCGCCTCAACCAGCGCATCCAGCTCCGCCTTCTGCGCGGTGGTCAAGGCAAAGCGCAGGGTGATGCCTTCAATCTTTGTTCCAGCGGCCATTCTGCCAGCGTCGTTGCTGGTTAACGCGCGCGGATTGGCTGACCCGGCCAGCGCAACGGTCGATTGGGTATTGATCTCTCCGTTAATGCGATCGGCAACCGTCTCGGCGGAAAGAATCGAGCATCCCGCAAGCAGGAAGATCGCGGCGACTCCCAGATAGCGCGTGACTCCCATGAATGACCTCATGCCTCGATAAGACGAGGATTGGTGGAGAGATCATTCACTCGATGGGCTCAATTCAGCAGTTTCTTCGTAAAGTTTTGTAACGATCCCGCACCTGAGCATCCGACCCGCGTTGGATGAACTTTGGGTGCCCCATCCTTCGCGTTCTTTGCGAAGGGTGGGATCGCATACACTCTGCAAGCGTTCCTTGTTTTGCCGAACCTAAACTTTTGTTTCTTCCGCGTCGATGAGAGATTCTTTGATCTATCGCGAGCCCGCCAGCGAACACACAAGAAACAGACGGCGCTGCGTGAGCAGCGCCGTCTGTTTCGATCTATGTTGTCGAACCTCTACTGCCCTGCGGAGGGTTGCGCCGGTGGAGCGGGCTGATCTGCCGCCGGTGGAGCTGGTTGCGTCTGGTCGCCGGGAGCAGGAGCAGGAGCAGGAGCAGGAGCAGGAGCAGGAGCAGCGGCTGGCGGTGGAGCTTGCTGCTGGTCACCTGCGGCTGGCGGTGCGCCTGCTGCCGGGGCTGCTGTTGTAGTTGCCGGTGCAGCGGGCTGATCGCTGGCCGCAGTGTCGTAGCGCTGCAGCTTGTAGAAGATGGGCGTCACTTCAAACGGCATCTTGTCGCGGGCGTTCATGGGTGCGTAGCGCTTGGCGTTCAGCATGTGCACCTTGTCGTCCCAGGGGTCGGTTTTGAGCCAGCTGCCCAAGGGCAACGCGGCCGTCTGCGTCAGATCGTCCCAGCTCAGCTTGGGCGACATCTTGGCCAGGTCGCTCATCCACGGCGTGCCATCCTTCTGCAGCAGTCCGTCGCCCAGCTTGGGCGTGTTCAACTGCTTCAGCACCTTCGCACGGTCAACCAACTGCGCATAGTAGAGCGCCGCCGACGGCAGCTTGTCCTTGTACATGGAGGCGTTCAGGTACTCCATGGCCTTCTTCGCCGCTTCGGCGTTGTCGTGGTCCGAGTGGTACATGTCGATGCGCTGGAAGCTGGATTCGTCAGGGAACAACAGCCTGTCGTTGAAGGCGTAGCGGGTATCGATGTGGTGGCCCATGGCGATGTGCGCCAGCTCCATCACCACAACCGACGCGATGGCTTCTTCGCTGGGCAGCGTGTCGATCAGGCCCTTCGAGATGAGGATGGTGTTGCCCACGGTCGTCGTCTCGACGGTGTCGGTCAGCAGCACGCGGGTGTGAATTTGATCGGTGAAGGCCAGGTTGTTGGGCACCACCAGGTTCACTACGATCTGGTCCAGGATCTTGGTCTCGTAGCCGGTCTGGTTGAGCGGGGCCACCAGGCCTGCTTCCACCAGGCGGTCGATGACGTTGTTTTCCGCCTGCGTGATCCACATCCGCGAGGCTTGCAACGGGCCCACGTCCTGCGAGTCGTCGCTCTTGTCCACCGCGTCGTCCACCTTCACGCTCACGTTTTCACTGTCGCGTGTAGGCAGCTTGAGCGAGTAGCCCCAGAAGTGCGTCTGCGCCTTCAGACCCACACTCTTGGTGCCTTCGATACGCTGCGTCTCTTCCACGTAAACGGCAACGGGGAGCCAGATGCCAGGCTGTACGTTCATCCGCCAGCTGTCGAAGTGGAAGTAGTACTTGGACGAGTCGGCCGAACTGGGGCCGGTGTAGGTGCCGTTGAAGCGCACCACGTTGCCGTCCACGTCTTCGATCCAGATGCGGCCGTAGAAGCGGCCCATGCCGGCCACCTTGGGATGCACGTCGAAGACCCAGGTGCGCACCGAGCCGAGGAACTCGCGCCGCACGAAGCTGAACACGTAGTGCTGCTGATCGAAGCCGGACGGATCGAGAAACATCATCTGCATGAAGCCGGTGTTCGAGTAAGTAAACCGCTCCAGGCCCAGCATCTTGGTCAACCCGGTGATAGAGCTGAGTGAGTTCTTGAAGAAGCCCAGCTTGCCCGTGCTCTTCTCGCCGCGCGCAGCGGAGGTGCGCGGCTCGTAGGTCTTGTCGAAGAAGGCCTTGCCGAAGTCAACGCGGCTCAGCGTGTACTGGTCCGACACCGGCACCTGATAGAGCTTCACATCGGGACGCGTGTCCTGAATGTAGGTTTCCACCAGCGGGGTGCGCTGCTGAATGTTCTTGATCAGCACCTTTTCGCGGCCCACGGCGCGTTCCACCAGCGCGGCCTGCTCGGCCGTCAACTGGTGCGCCTGTTCGTACTTGGGCTGCTTCTTGGCCTCGGCGCACCTCATCCCCAGCAAAAGAATGAGGATGGTCAGGGGCATCTTGCGAAACGTCATGGATAGCTCCTCGGTCAGTTGGTACAAATTCGTCCGGCTCATCTGACGCCTACCGGCTCGCACTGCTTGTTATTCCGGACCGCTGCCGGCAATGCCTCTGGCTCGATGTTACGCCAGTTGGGGAAGAACAGGTGCTTAGGTGCTAGGTTGCTAGGTGCTAGGTGCTAGGTTGCTAGGTGCTAGGTTTTTAGGCGCCAGGTTTCAGCACCCAGCACCTCAGCCACCCAGCACCTACTTACGCCATCTGGAAGCTGATCGTGATGTTAGTCGTCAGGTCTACCGGCTGACCGTTACGCGTAGCCGGACGGAATCGTATCTGTTGCGCCACGCGGCGTGCTTCCTCGTCCAGCCCGTGGCCCAGCCCGTGCACAATGCCCTCCACCACCACCTGGCCCGAGGCCCGGAAGGTGACCCGCAAAACCACGTCGCCCTGCACATGCAGCTGGCGCGCCTCGCTGGTGTATTGCACAGAGGGCTTCGAAATCAGCTCCATCTGCGTGGTTGCAGGCTGCTGCGCCACCTGCCGCTGCACCACGGCCTGGGTGGCTGCCGGAATGCCGGCCGAGGCCACATGACCGTAGCTACCCGTGTTGGCCGTGCCCGTAGCTCCCGGAATGCCGGCCGAAGCCACCTTGCCCACCACCCCGGCGTTCGAGCCAGACTTCAATCCGTTGCCAATGCCCGCCGAGCCCACCACCCCATGCGGCGCCACCGCCGGGCCTTTCATGCCGCCATACGGATTACCAATCGAAGCAATCGTCGCCGGACGTGTCGCGTTGGGGTTGGGAACCGCGCCAAAGGTCTGCCCAAAGTGCACCGGCGCCGTGGACGCCTTCACCGTGTTGTTCTGCGCCGGCATGGCCGCCGTCATGGCCGCCCTGGGTTGCGGAGCCAGAATTACCGCCGGCTTGGCCTGCTTGATGACCGGCGCCTCCAGCTTGGCTTCCATCTGGATCGGCTTCGGCTCAGGCTTGGGCGGCGTAGGAGCCACGATCTTGGGCGCGTCGTACACAATCTTCGGCATCTCCGGTGGAGGAGGCATGGGCGGCGGAGGCGTCAGCTTCACCTTCGGCTTGGGCGGCTCGCTCACTGGAACTATCAGCTGCGTCTGCTCATAGCGGTGCGTCTCAATCGCCTGCCGAGCCATCGTCCCTATATAAAAAATCAAAAGAAGGATCGAGCCGTTGATCACGGCACTGGTCAAAAACGACCCAGCGCTCCGCTCCGGCTCCGGCAACAATCCAAACCGCGCCTCCTCCAACTTCGCTTGCTTCGCCATCTTCCCTGCCTTCGTCTTCGGGGATTGCATCCAGGGCCGCGCAACCAGCAACTGCCCATCGCTCGGGGCCATGCTTACCCCCGGTTTAGTCCCTCTGCATCGGCCTTGTGTGACCTGTATGTAAGTCGCGTTTACGTCCAAGGACGATTACAGTGTCGCTTCCATTTTAAGCAGCTTCAGCGGCACTGCGAACGGTGCACTTAAATCTTTGAAGAAATGAGCATTTGCACGCAACAAACGGCGACCGGCTGGCGGTCCTATTCCGGCGATTGCATCTGCTCTCCGCCTGGAGCCATGCTGCCGCTCGGAATCTGACGGCTGTTGTAATCGTCCTGCGCCGATTCTGCGACTTATGTATGAGCGGAGTTGTAGACCGGTGTCCGCAACGTTGACGGTCTGCCGCTCTCCCCAGGGCTGCGATGCAGCTAGTTGGGGAAGTGGTTGAGTAGACCATAGAATCCGCAGGGCGATTCAGCATGACCCTTTCAGGGAACATGTCCTACCGCTTTTGGGTGAGATGCACGTTTTACGGGATCGGGCTCTATGGCCGCTGGGTCCCGCAGGAAGTTTGGCGAAAGGAAGCATGCCGATGGGCGCATATGTGAGCACCGGAGCAATGGACACGTTTCCTTTGGGAAGCTTAGAATCGCGCGTAATGGAGCAGCCGCGCCCGGTAACCGAACTCGACGACATCGACGGGTTGGTGAGGACTTACCGGGCTAGGATACTGCGCTTTGTCACCTATTCGACCGGCGACCCGGACTTGGCGGAGACCATCACCCAGGACACGCTGCTGCGCGCCTATCGCGGCCGCGAGAGTTTTCGTGGTGAGTGCAGCGTAAGCACCTGGCTGACCGGCATCGCCATCAACGTAACGCGCGACCACATGCGCTCAGCGCGCTTCAAGTTCTGGAAGCAGGTACGCGGCTCGGCGATTGACGCGCAGGAGATGGCTTCATTCATTCCCGCCGAGGGCTCCAGCCCGGAGCGCAGGATGCTGGCCAAGGAGAAGGTAGCGCAGCTGAACGAAGTGCTGAAAGATCTTTCGCCCAACCAGCGCACCGTGTTTGCCATGAAGTTTTTTGAAGAGATTTCAGTCAACGAGATTGGTGAGATTCTGCAGATGCCGGTCAACACAGTGAGAACGCATCTGCATCGCGCGTTGAATGCGGTGCGGGCGCGGATGGGAGCCAACGTATGAACAACGAGCTTGGCCATCACCTGAACACTGAAACGCTGAACGACCTGATGATCGGCCTTGGTTCTGCCGAGGCGGAAGACCATCTGGCGGCCTGCGCCGAATGCCGCGCGCGCATTGGGCAGTTCCAGAAAGACGTGGCGCTGTTGGACCAGACATCAATGGCCTGGAGCCGGCTGCGCGCCGCCCACATGCCGGACCCGCCGATTCAGGCTGGAGTGCGGCGCTTGCCCTTGGCTACAATGGGGTGGGCAATGGTTGTGGTTCTGCTGCTGGCCATTGCGCCTCCGGTGTGGCGAACGCTGAACCGGCCGACGGCCAGCCAGATGCCGTCGCCAACAGTTCAAACCGAAACATCGGAGGCTCAGATCGCCGAGGATAACCAGTTGCTGCACGATGTGGATACCGCCATCAATACCGGGGAAGCGGCGCCGCTTGAAGAGTTTACCCGTCCGGATCGGCCGCATCCGCACCAGAAGGCCAGGCCGTAATGAGGATGACCATGAACACGCAGTTTTTTAGGACCATCTGCTTCGGCACGTCCCTTGTTCTTGCCTTGGGCTCAGTAGTCGCTGCACAGAATCGGGGACCAGGCGGACCTCCGCCCGGAGGTGGAATGCCCGGTGGCGGGCCCGGTGGACCTCCGCCCAGCATGGGTCCGGGCGGTCCGGGCAATCCGGCTGCGGCGCACCGTGCCGCGCAGAATGCAAGCGAAAATGGCTCGCCGCAAAAGCAGACTGTTCATGGCGGAGTTCAGTTTGGCCCGGTAGGGCGCTGGTGGGACGATAAGACGGTGGTGCACTCCGTCGGCATCACAGTGGATCAGAAGCGCAAGATGGACACCATCTTCAACGAGAACAAGCCGGCGATTCTGACCAGCTACCAGACGTATCTGAAGGAGCAGGCCCGGCTCTCGTCGCTCAGCCGCGATGCACAGGCGGATCAGGCCACCACGTTTGCCGCCATCGACGCCGTGAATCAGGCTCGCGCCGCGCTGCAGAAGGCTACCGCGCAGATGTTTCTGCAACTGCGCCAGCAAATGAGCCCGGAACAGATTGAGAAGCTGGAAAAGCTGGAATAGGATGGCGCCGGCTGACGCACAGCAGTATTTTTCTTGCCTTGTTTTGAAAATGATTTCTTCGCGCAACGGGTATTTTTCAGCCGTATGTTCGGGCTTCTGAAGAAAGTCTATTTATGGGCGAGAATCCCGACAGTCGCTCAGGGGCTAAAGCCCTCTTAATGCTATGCGGTTTATCGGCACGACTAAAGTCGTGCCCTGACACAAAGCCCGTTGCCGTTTGCCCGGAATGTTGAGCCTGTTCCCTGTTCTCTATTCCTTGTTCTCTAGTCCCTATTCCCTATTCCCTTAGTCCCTACTCGGAATTGGGACTGAGTCCGGCTGCCTCGCGCAAGGCCTTGTCGATCATGGAAAGGTGTTTCTTGCCGGGCATGCCGCGCACCACAAAGGTGATGCCGAGCGCTACCGTGTCCTGATGCTGGCGGAGGCTGCGGTTGTAGTAGCCGGAGAACAAAAGATGCGAGGCCAGCGGCACACCGAACGACGTGGTGATGCCGTTGTCTTCGCTGAGGCCGTTGCTGACCGTTACGGTAACCGCTGCCTGGTTGCCGCTACCAGGCGCAGCATTGCCGTTGGTCGGTTCCAACTCGTACACCTTCTGGCTGCCGATGGGCAGTTGCTCGTACGCAGCGGTCTGCACATAGCCATAGCGCCTGAACCAGAACGATGCGCCGGTCTCAACGTGGGCCAGCGCGCCCAGGGTGTTGTAGTCGCGGATGAGCAGGCTGTTGGCCACCGCCGAGGAGTCGCCAACGCCCAGATCGAGATGCAGGCCCTTGCCTCCAAAGTAGTGCGCCATGTGGTTGCTGAAGTCGAAGGTGACGCGGCCCGTGCCCAGCCCGTTGGTACGGTCGCCGGTAGGAGCGGTGAGTGTAACCGTGGCTATGTCGTCAAACAATTTGGGATGAAATGTGCCGTGCAACCCGATCAACGTGTCGCCGGAGTCGCCAATGTCGAGCACCAGCCGCTCAGTCTGCGCCGTGCTGGGGTCCTGGTTCTCGACAAAGCGGTGCAGGTAGATGGTGGCGCTGGCGTCTGCCGAGTAGTGGGGAGAAAACGAGTAACTGACGGCCGGCACCATCACCTCGTACCATCCAATGGCCGAGTTATGCACCCCGGTATAAGTAAGTCCGGCATTGATGCCGCGCAGCAGAGAGCTCATGCCCGGCACGCGCGGCACGTTGTCCATCTCGCTTGGATTGGACTGTGCGGCTTGGGCGCTCTGCTGGGCAAGCACGTGCAGGGCCGTGGCAGCGAGCACACAGAGCAGCAATACGCCACGAACCCCGATCAGCGAAAACGGTCTCAAACCTTGCCTTCCCGTAAGTCGATTCTAGTGCATTGCGCGCAGTACCCCGTAGAACTCCATTGAGCCGCCTCAGCTGAGCTGTTGGACTATTCCGGTATGGGAAGGGTATCCGCGGCGGGCTGCGATTTCAAACAGCATTATTACCGATGACAGAGCGCAATCAAGAGAACGGCTGGCCGCCTGTAACTTTCCCGCTCGATTCCAGCGACACACTGAGTGTTGCCGCCCGACCTGCGAGGCTGACTCGTCAAACGACCGGCAAACCGAAAGAACGCCCGACGCGCATTGCTGGCCACCGACGTGTGGCAAACAGCCGGGCTGCTGCGCGGGCGAAGAGGTACGCACATGATCCACTGTTTGCTCAAAACCTGCGTCTGCTGCTCGTTGCTGATGGCGGCACTGCTCACCACCGGCTGCACCAGCAGCATCCCCAACTCTTCGTCCAGCACCACTGCGACCACCACCACACTGGCGGCGAGCCAGACCGCAGTTACCACGGGAACTTCAATCACGCTGACGGCCAGCGTCTCACCCACGGCTTCAGGCTCGGTTGTTTTTTACGACGGCACGACATCGCTGGGCACTACTACGCTGAGTTCGGGCACGGCCACGCTGTCCACGTCGTTCTCCACCACCGGCACTCACTCCATCACCGCTGTTTATGCGGGTTCGAGCACCTATACCACGAGCACATCGAGCGCGGTGAGCATCACGGTGAGCACGGCGCTGACCTCGACCACCACCAGCCTTGAAGCCTCCACAACCTCAACGACGGCGGGCACAAGTGTAACGCTCACCGCAACCGTCTCACCCTCGGCGGCAACCGGATCGGTGGTCTTCACCGATGCAACCACGTCCACAACGCTCGGAACCGTTGCGCTCAGTTCTGGAACAGCCACGCTCTCCACCGCCTTCAGCACCGTAGCCACGCACGTTGTAACTGCGACCTACGACGGCTCCACAACCTATGCTGCCAGCACATCGTCGTCGGCCTCGATTGTGGTCGCATCCAGCTCATCGTCGAGCACAACCATAAACTTCTCTGCTTCGCCTACAACCATCACCTACGGCAGCGGAACCGCGCTGACAGCGGTGATTCTGCCGCTCGGTTCCACCGGCTCGGTCACCTTCTACGACAACTCCACTTCCTCCACACTGGGCACGGTTGCACTCAGCGAGCAGGCCGTAGCCACACTGACCACCACCGGGCTCTCTGTCGGTTCGCACTCCATTACTGCAACCTATAACTCAGTAACATCGAGCGCGGTGTCAATCACCGTAACTTCAGCCGCGGCCGGCAGCTTTACCTCCAACGCCGCCTGCGGCTACACCACTGACTCGGCCACGGGCGCCAACGTGCTCAAGACCGGCACTCTGATCCCCTCCAGCGGCAGCAGTTACTCCACCTCCGCCAGCGACCAGAACGCCATCTGCGTGACGGGGACTGCTTCTTACCTGACTCTGATCGATCCGACCATTACAAGCTCGGCGGCGGAAAACAGCACGCTGGACGGCGATGTGAGCTGGTATGGCCTCAACTCGGTTGTGCTCGACTACAGCGGCGGCAACATCACCCTTGACGGCGCCGCCATTACCTCAACCGGCGCGGGCGGCAACCTGGTGTACTCGTATGGCGCCGGGATGGTGACCATCAGCAACTCGACGATCGGTTCCACCGGCGGCAACAACGGCCACGGCATCTACGCTGCCGGAGCGGGTACCGTGGTGGCCAATAACGTAACAGCGACCAGCACCGGCGCGTCCAGTTCCATCATCGCCACCGACAATGGCGGCGGCACGGTGACCATCAATGGCGGAAGCTATACGGCCAGCGGCAACAAGTCTGCCGGCATCTACTCCACTGGACTGATCACCACCAACAACGCAACCGTCAAATCGGATGCCGCCGAAGCCGTAGTGATCGAGGGCGATAACTCGGTGGTGATCAATAACAGCACGCTCGCCAGTTCGAGCACGGGAACGCATCGCGGCATCTTTCTTTACCAGAGCATGTCTGGCGATGCCACCAACAGCAGTTGCGGCACCACCACCACGGGCGACTGCTTCACCATGACCAACGGCAGCTTTACCTACACCGACACCACCAGCGGCAACACCGACCCGGCTTCGAACTGCACGGCCTTCGAGGTTTATAACCAAACCTCGCTGGTCACGCTGACCGATGTTTCCATCAACAACAGCTGTGGCACACTGCTGCTGAGCGGCTTTAACGATCAGTGGTCGAACTCCGATGCGTGGGGCTATGCAACCTTCAAAGCTTACGGCACCACCATGACCGGCGACATTATCGTGGGCGATACCTGCCTGACATCGGCCTGCACCACGTTCGACACCTCCAGCACCGCGGCCATCTATCTCTACGAAGACAGTGCCGGCACCGGATCGAAACTGACTGGCGCAATCAACAACGCCGACACTGGAAAAACCGTCGCGCTCACGCTCGACTCAACCAGCAAGTGGGTGGTTACCGGAACCTCGTATCTGACTACACTGACCGACGGCGACTCTACCTACAGCAACATCGTCTGCAAGACAGCCGGCTGCACCGTGCACGTGGGATCGAGCACCATCTCGCCCAACACCGGCAGCTAAAGCAGTTCTTCACCTTGTATGGAGTTTTGGGTGCCCCATCCTCCGTGGGGTGGATACTCGCCGCGTTCTTGTTCTTGCGGCTAGGGTGGGATCGCAAGTATCCCTACAAAAACAAGGCTAAGATGCATGAGCCCCATCGTTGTTCGCGCAGGATGCACGCAGCAATGGGACGCTACTCCGATTTGATGGCGGGCACGCTGAGCACGGCGCGGTAGCGGTCGCCGCGATAGGAACTGAGCGCAGTTTCGACAGGTCTGCCGTCACCTCCCCACACGGTGCGCCGGATGCGGAGCAGGCTGGTGCGCGGAGCCACCTCCAGCAGGCGCGCATCGGCACGGCTGGCGGCCTGCGCTTCCAACTCCTCGTCAACGCGCGTGAAACGCACGGCATATTGCTCGCGGAGTATGCGGTAGAGCGAGTTGATTGCAAAGTCGATCTTCTCAATGCCGGCAAAGCGCGCCAGTTCGAGCGAGCTCTCCTCAATGGCGATGGGGATTCCGTCTGCCAACCTGAGCCGCCGGAGGGTGAAGACAGGCGTGCCGCGAAAGATGGCCAGCCGCATGGCCACGTCTCCACCGGCGGCGCGGCGGCCCGCGCTCAGTACCCGCGCTCCTGCCACAATGCCCAGCCGCTCCATCTCCGTGCTGAAGCCCGCCACCTGGGCAATATTTTTTTCTACCTTGGGCCGGGTCACAAAGGTTCCACGGCCTTTCTTGCGCACCACGTAGCCCTGATTGCGCAGCAGTTCGAGCGCCTGGCGAGCGGCGGGACGGCTCACGCCGTAAGCGTGACTCAGCTCTTCTTCGCCCGGCACAGCATCGCCTTCAGCCAGCTTTCCGGCGCGGATCATGCCCTGCAGTTGCGCCAGAATCTGCGCCGGCAGTGGAATAAAGCTGGTTTTATCCAAGGGCACGTAGTGCAGCAACGCAGCTTCCGCATGCACGTTCCCGCTCTCGCCCCGGTTGTTTGGATCCAGTATTGGCATTGCTCTTTCTACTCTACTCGAAACGTTATGCGGAGCCGTTGCGCGGGGCTTGACTACTGTTCGCCCCAACTCAACTTGTTGCGCAGCGCCTCAAAGAAGCCTTCGTCGCCGAGGCGCACCAGGCGCACGGTGTGGCTGGAGCGGCGACAGCGCACCTCGTCGCCGCGCTGCAACTCGACCGCCACCTGTCCGTCCACAGTCAACAATGCCATGTTCGGAACGCCTTCCACGCGCACCGTGAGCGACGCATCGCCGCGCACCACGATGGGCCGCAGCGTGAGCAGGTGCGGACAAACGGGCGTAACCACCAGGGCATCCACATCTGGGGTGAGGATGGGGCCGTTGGCGGCCAGCGTATAAGCCGTCGAACCAGTAGGCGTGGACACAATCACGCCATCGGCGCGGAAGCGGGCTACGCGCTTGCCGTCCAGTTCCACAGAGAACTCGCCCATGCGGGCAATGTCGGCCTTCGACACCACAATCTCATTCAGCGCCCGGTAGGTCTTCAGCGCCGCACCGTCGCGCCACAGTTCGGCGTGCAGCATGGCGCGCTCGTCCACGTTATGGCAGCCCGTGCACCAGCTCTCCAGCGTTGAATACAAATCGCCCAGCTTCACCTCGGTCAGGAAGCCCAGATAGCCCAGGTTCACGCTGAGAATGGGAACGCCCGATGCCACGAACGCGCGCGCCGCGCCCAGCAGCGTGCCATCGCCACCCAGCACAATCACCAACTCCGGGTTCCAGAGCGACATCTGCGCCAGATCTTCAGAGGGTGCATCGGCACAGTAGCGGCCGCCCTCGCGATCAATCAGCGGATCGTACCCATGCTGGCGCAGCCAGACCACCAGCTCCGGCAACAGATGAGCCAGCTCTTCCTTGTTCGGTTTACATACGATGGCAACGCGCATACTGCGCTCCAGTGTAACGGATGAGGGCTACACTGCAGAACGATGCAGAACAAGTTGCGGTTCTTGAAAGAGCACGGCCCTAGCTGTGTGTAAGCCTTTCAAAGACGCCAAGGCCCGGGCGTCTGGGAAACCGTTTGATCGAAATCGGAGATTCGATGAGCACTTTTTCAACCTCTTTGAAAATGCGTCCGTTCGAATTCGCTGGTCAAAACACCGCCGGAGCATGAGCCCCAGCGGCTATTTCTCGGCTTGGATTGTTTTTCTTGCTAAGCGCGTTTCGCAACCGCCAACTTGACGCCAAAGCCGACAAACACACAGCCGGTCAGCCGATCAAGGCTCCGCACAACTCGTGGATTTGACAGGAAGCGGCCTAGAGGGACGGTAAGAGCTATCAGGAGTGAGAACCATACAAGAGTAATCAGCACATGGATACACGTAAGCAGCAGCGAAAATCCCGCCACATTCACACCATGGGGGATGAATTGCGGAAGAAATGTCACATAAAACACCCCGACCTTGGGATTGAGTATGTTGCTTAGAAAACCCCGATAAAACGCGCCCGCATTTCCACGGCTTCTGGCCGCGCGATCGAACGACGTTCGGTCTGCGGCCAGCGAGGTTCGCGGATTCATCAGAAGTTTGACACCGAGATAGACGAGGTAAGCCGCCCCCACCCACTTCACGATGTTGAAAGCGAGCTCGGAGGCTGCTAGGAGTGCCGTCAGACCGAAGGCTGCGCTCATTCCCCACACCAGCAAGCCCAGGCAAATACCAAAAGATGCCGCAGCTCCATTTCTCTGTCCGCATGAGGTCGAAGTTCTCAGAACCATAGCAGTATCCACGCCGGGTGTAATCGTCAGCAGGCCGGCGGCAACGATAAAAAGGAGTATGACTTGAGTCATGAACAACTACCTCCTGCAGGTAGAATATCCCCGCAAACATCCAGACACGCAAGCATCCAGAGTTGACGAACCAAATGTCACCGACAATGTCCTTCTTGAGGACTATCGATTAGAATTGCGTCGCTGCCGTCCCGCCGCGCACACAACAGGAACTCGCGGTTGCCCTCAGCGCCGGTAATGGGCGAATCAACGACGCCGCGCACCTGCCAGCCTAGCCCGCGCACGCAGCCGGCCACACGCTCCACGGCCAGCTGATGCGCCTTAGGGTCGCGCACAATACCGCCGTGGCCCACATGCTCGCGCCCGGCCTCAAACTGCGGCTTGACCAGCACCACGGCTTCAGTGAGCGTGGGCGCCGCCGCCAATACCGGCGGCAGCACCAGCGTGGCGGAGATGAATGAGACGTCCATGACCAGAATCGACGGCCCCGCGCCCTCTGCGTCAAGCAACGCGCCAGGCTCCAGCAGCCGTGCATTGGTGCGCTCCACCAGCCGCACTCGCTCATCGTTGCGCAGCTTCATGGCGATCTGCCCGAAGCCTGTATCGACGGCGGTGACACGCGCGGCTCCGTGCTGCAGCAGGCAATCGGTAAAGCCGCCAGTGGAAGCGCCCACATCCAGGCCCCAGCGACCGGTAACGTCGATGCCCCACTCCTTCAATGCGCCTTCCAGCTTCAATCCACCGCGGCTCACGTAGCGCAGCTCGTCACCCAACAGGCGCAACACCGCGTCGGCCGGAACCGATGCGCCGGGCTTGTCGAGCTTCTGCTCGTTGACCAGGATGCGCCCGGCCAGAATATAAGCCCGCGCACGTTCGCGGCTGGGCGCAATGCCACGCTCCAGCACCAGCAGATCGAGACGCGTCTTCGCGGTTGCCGCCATTTACTTTGCCGCTTTCATCCGGCCGCCGGGCAACAATTCAAAGACGCGGCCACGCCACAGGATTCTGCGGCCCCCGTAGCTGGCCACCCAGAAGCCGAAGCCCATTAGGTCGCGCAAGGGATAAAGCACCAGCAGGCCGAACCAACTGGTGTCGCCCACCACGCCTCGGCCCACCACAATCGACAAAGCCAGCCTTGTCAGCACCGCCCACGCCAGCAATCCAAAACCAAGAGAAAAATGGCCCATCCAGGCACCCGCTGCCAGCCCCAGCAGGCCGAAGGGCATGGCGAAGGTGAGCGCAGTGCCGAAGTGCCCCTTGGGCCGCGAAAACCGCGTGGACTTCATCCAGCGGACCTGATGTTTGAGTGAGGCCCAGAGCGTCGAATTGATGACCATGTGGTCGATGGCGTGAGGACTCAGCACCACCCGCTCGCCCAACTTGAAGGCCTCGTTGCCCAGCACAAAATCGTCGGCGCAGAAGTCCGCGGTGACCTTGAAACCGCCCATCTTCTGGATGGTTGCCCGGCGGAAGGCCATGGTGGGGCCGAGAACAAACTGCATCTCTTCCAGGCTCCGCGCCACCAGCACGCCAGAGCTCATCTCCACGCTCATGCCCACGGCCTCAAGCCGCGCCCACAGGCCGCCCTCAGCCGCCACGCCACGATAAAGGCAGCACATCGCGCCCACCTGCGCATCGGCAAAGGGCAAGGCTACGGCGCGCAGGTAATCGGGCGTAACGCGCACATCGCTGTCGCTGACGACAAGAATCTCGTAGGCGGCAGCGGTCTCCATCCGTTCCATGGAGGCAACCTTGGCGTTGATGTAGTCGGGTTGGCCACCGGTAACCAGGAATTTGGCTGGAATCCGCGGGTGCCGCGCGGCCACGATGCGAGCCAGCGCGAGCCCGGCATCCTCAGCCGAGCGGACGCAGAACAGAATCTCGTACTCTGGATAGTCCTGAACGAAGAAGCTCTCCAGATAGGATTCGAGCCCCGGCTCGTCGCCGTGCAGAGGCTTGACCAGCGAAAGAGGCGGCGTAAAACCGGGGCGCACGGTGAGCGCGGCCAACGCCTGCCGGCGCTCGCGCCAGAAGCGCGGCACGGCCCACAACACCATGCCGGCAAAGACCGAAGACGTGATAAGGCCGAAAACGGCCAATGCAAGAATTGCGTAGGACATGCAGCATCAAGAATACCCGCTACGCTCGATCACATCCAACTGCAAACCCCAGAGCCTTGCAAACAGATTCCATGCGCTCTTCGCTCAGTTGCGCGATCTTGCGGCCCAGTCGCTCCTTGGCAACAGTGCTCAGGTTGTGAAGGTTGACCGCGCACGGAGCTTTCATGCCATCCTCTCGGTCCAGAACGACCTCGGACGCAACACCCCTGATCGTGGACGTGATCCCTGCCACCATTACAGTCGCGAGGAACTCGATGGTGCTTTGGCGTGTAAGCACCAGAACCGGCCGTGTCTTGTCCGGCGGCGAAAATCCATAGAGCCGCACTTCGCCGTGAACTATTCGACCGGCCATGCTGTCTCACCCTCCCAGAAGCGAACCTCCTCCATGTCCTGAGGAGAGCGCGCGTAGGCGGCGCGTTCCTGTTCCTCTTGAGCCCGGATTTCCACTTTACGGAGATAGGCGCGAAGAGCTTCACGCACCAATGCAGAGCGATTTTGCTTCAATAGGCGCGCAGCCCGGTCGGTTGCTTCCAACAGATTGCGATCCAGTACTACCTGTACTGTCTCCATACTGTTGACCTCACTCCACAGTATACTCCACAATCAAATCCACACTGCGAAGCTGCCTACCCTTTCTTCGAGGGACCCGTCTTGGTTTGCACAGCCTTCATCACCGTCGTGCGCCGCAGCGGCACAATAGCTGAGGCCGAACCGGGCGCAGTCTGCTGAAAGCGCGTCAGCATCTCCGAACGCACGTACTCCACAAAGTTCTGCATCTGGCGGTTCATCTCTTCCATGCGCTCGCGCATCTGAAGGATGATGGCGATGCCGGCGATGTTCACGCCCAGATCGCGGGCCAGGTTCAGGATGAACTCCAGCCGCTCCAGATCCTCGTCGGTGTAGTAGCGCGTATTGCCCTCGGAACGCGACGGCTTCAGCAGCCCCTCGCGCTCATAGAGCCGGAGCGTCTGCGGATGAATTTCGTACATCTCGGCCACCGCCGAGATCATGTACACGCCTTTGGATTTCCGTTTCGCAGCCATGATCGCTCGTTATGCTGCCGTAGGGATGGTTCTGACATTGGCCGGTTCAATTCCAAGAAGACCGCAAACCCATTGACGGCTCTCTGGATTTCCCAGCACGCGGTAGGCACGTGAACGAAGCTGCCCTTCTTGAAAATCGAGCCAGACATACAAGTCGATCTTGCCCTTCTCGGCGAGAATTCGACCTTGCGAAAACTGCACGCACGTAGGGTCGAGGATGCCTCTGCGAGGATTCTCGAATCCGGTCAACACACGGTCCAGATCCTCAGGCCTCGCGCTGGTGTCGTGATTCACCAGAAAGAGAAAATTCAATAAGCGGTGATCTGGATTGACGCTCTCGAACTGCTTGAACGCAGTATGAATTGCATTGCCGATGCGATTGAAGATCGGGTCTGGACGAAGTCCGCCAACAAGCTCTCCGACAGGCGCTTTGCTGAGCTGTTCCTCCAGCCAGTTATCCCGCTGAAATGACTTGACCTCGCAGTACGCTGCCTCAACCCCGTTGCGCGACAGACGGAAATCGGGTGTTTTCATGGTGCGCATTTCGCTGGTCGAAAACGAACCCACTTCAAAGCCCTCACCCTGCCAATAACCAAGCACGAGCGCTTCGTCGCTCGAAAGCTTCGAAAAACGGGAGGCATGGACGCCGCGCACGCCTTTGCTGAAGTCGTATTCCGGCCTCATCTCGTCGTCGTTCGTTTGCGGATTCAAGCTAGCGTCCTGATTCATACTGTGACCTCTCTGAAGGAGTGGCCTGCCTTGCGCTGATCAAAACGGATACGCTCTTTGCGCTCCGTATGTACTACTAACAATACCCTCGATAACAGCGAGAAGCCAAGAACGATCCCTCGCTCCTCCCCTTCCGAGTGCAGTTCGTCCAAAATCGTAATCGCGAAGGGATCTTCGAAAAACCGTCTTGGCCTCTTCGAAATCAACCCCGTGCTTGCGAAGATTGATGGCGGCCTTCTCGTCGTCCCATTCAAACCATTCCGATTGCACGCTGCGCCTCTCTTGACCGATTGTCCTAGACTTTCTCGAACAGCGTAACCCTCGGGTCCTGATTGTTCAGCTTGGCCAGCTCACGCATGATCTCGCGGCTGCGCTCGTCATTGAGCTGCGGCACCACCACCTCGACGGTCACAATCTCGTCGCCACGCTGGCCGGGATTCTGCGCGCTCTCCACGCCGCGCTCCCTCATGCGCAGCTTCTGGCCGCTCTGGGTGCCGGGTGGAATCTTCAACTGCGCGCGTCCATCAATCGTGGGCACATCCACCTTGGCGCCCAGCGAAGCCTCCGGCACCGTCACCGGCACCTTGACCAGAATGTCGTCGCCCACGCGCGTAAATACAGGATGAGTACCGGTGCGCACAATCAGAAACAGGTCGCCGGTTTGGCCGCCGTTGACGCCCGCGTTGCCCTTGCCCTGAAGCCGGATGCGCTGCCCGTCTCGCGTGCCAGCCTTGATGCGGAAATCCACCGCGTCCGTGCGCGCCATGGTGCCCTCACCGTGGCAGGTGGTGCAGCGGCTGCTGGCGCGGCCGGTGCCGTTGCAGCGCGGGCACTGGATGTTGAATTTCATCCGCCCGCCCATCTGCGTCACCTGGCCGGTGCCGTTACACTCCGGGCACGGCGTGGCTCCGCCGCTGAACGCCTGACCGTGGCAGGTGGGGCAGCTCTCCTGCCGGTTCACCTGGATACGCGCCTGACCGCCGCGAATGGCCGTCCAGAAGTCCACCGTGGCCTGGTACTCCAGGTCAGAGCCCGGCTGCGGGCCGCGCGCCTGCTGCTGCTGCTGCGGAGTGCCGGTAAACAGGCCGGAAAAAATATCTTTGAAGCTGCCCCACCCCTGCTGGTTGCCGCCTTGCTGGCCCGCGCCCGGCTGCGGCCCAGCGCCGCCGTTAAAACCGGAAAAGTCGAACCCGCCGAAGTCCACCGGCGGATGCGCCCCGGAGTCCTGCTGCCGCGCATAGGCCTCAGCCTGCGCCGGATCGATCTGGTCACTGTAGAAACCCAGTTGATCGTAGATCTTGCGCTTCTTCTCGTCGCTCAGAACGTCGTTGGCCTCGGAGATCTCCTTGAACTTCTCCTCCGCCTTCTTGTCGTTCGGGTTCACGTCCGGGTGATAGCGGCGGGCCTGCTTCCGGAAAGCCTTCCGGATCTCGTCGGAGGTGGCCGTCCGCTTCACTCCAAGTTGCGCGTAATAGTCTTTATTCGTCGTCGTGGGCATTTTTTCCTTGTTTGCTCAAATCTCCCTTATCTGGGGGAGATGCATCCTACGGTTTAGCAATTCAGGGGCAGCAGTGGCCGCAAGTTGAGCAGAACACGCTAATCTTTGAATCTATTCTCTAATATCTGAGTGTTTTCTGCTCAAGTTTTTGATGACTTTCGCCCCGTTCCGGTTGCAAAGACTCTCAATGATAGATACGGCCTTCAAATATAAGCACCGTGCCCCATCCATTTCGCAGGCATTATCGCGAAATGGGTGGGAAGCCTACACATTAGTGAAGGGCCGGATCAGTTGCACTGCCTTGGAGGTTTTATTCGTGCGGCTTCCGCACCATCCTGCTCAGAGCGATCCCCAACGCGGCAATTAGAATGGTTCCCCAGGAGGATCGGCGATGACCAGCGAAGCAAATCCAGGTGCGATCCAACTCTCGGCCGGGCTGCGCATGAAAACCGCGCTGTGGATGGCGATTGCGGCTGACCTGCTGCAGGTGGTGGCCTTTCCGCTGTTTCTACCGGGCGCGGCATCGCCTGCCGACGACGTAGTGGACACCGTTATGTGCTCAGTTTTGACGCTGCTGGTGGGCTGGCACTGGGAGTTTGCGCCCTCGTTCCTCGCCAAGCTGGTGCCGGGGCTGGACCTGGTGCCGTTGTGGACCCTGGCCATCGCCAACGTCTACCGCAAAGAGAAGCAGCTTGCTGCCGCGCAACTGCGGCAAACCGCTCAGCAACAATAGAGTTCTTGCTTTCCCAGGCCTCAGGCCGTCTGGACGAACCGCTCAATCTTCGGGCGCTTCTTCTGCGCTGCCTGCCGGATGTCATAGCTCATCTGCAGCTCATACCAAAGGCTGTCGTGCGTGCCGAGCGCGGCGGAAAGACGCAGCAGCGATATGTCGGCGGAGATCCCGCTGCGCCATTGAGAATACGCGAGTGCGTAGTGCGCGAGACGTGCAACTTCTTCGCAGCTGTCGTCACGTCCATCTCACCCAGCGCGTCGCCCACCTGCGGCGGCTCGCCACCCTCGCGATTAAGAATACGCATAAAGACCGCATCGCCCGCCAAGGCGCAGCGCTCGGCTAAGAAGCGCTCTGTCTTCGTCTCCTGCACCTCATGCGATTTTTCTGGCTTTGAGCTTTCCATCCACACTCCGAACCATCGGAAGAATCTCTTTTTCGATCCGCGACCTCGTGGCCCTTTGCGCCAACGCCAGATCGTAGCCGATCTGCATCTTCATCCAGAAATCCGGCGTGGTGCCGATGTAGCGCGCCAGCCGCAGCGCTGTATCGGCCGAGATTCCGCGCCGCTCGCGCAGAATCTCCGAGATGCGCGTCACAGGTACGCGCAAAGCAATAGCCAAGGCATTGGCCGAAAGCCCTAGAGGCACCAGAAAATCCTCCCGCAAGAACTCACCGGGATGAATCGGTACGCTCCTCTGGTCCGGTTTACGAGCAATGCTCATCGCGCTTCTCCTCAGTGATAATCGACAATCTCCACATCCCCGCCATCCAATCTGTCAAAAACCGGGATGAACCAGCACAAGGCAACTCTCTTCGCTGGTCGCAAAAGCATGGATGCGCTCACGCGTGTTGCGGAGCACGAAATCGATGCGCTGCGTGGTGCAGTTTCCAAAGCGCAGCCAGATGACCTTCGGTGGATGCCCCAACAACGAACTGCGTGTTGAGAAGTCCGAATCCTTGGAAACGACGATGAACCCATTTTGTTGGGCAAATTTCCAGACCGCTGAATCCGACGCACCGCGCAGGCCACAATCGGTCACATGCCGCGACCCAGGATACAAATCCTCCAGCGCCGCCACAAGGCGCGGTGAAAGATTCTCATCGTACAGGAGTTTCACAACGAGACGATCTCGAACTTGCGCTCCGAGTCTGCGGCGTAGGCCAGGCAGGCGCGAATGTCGGTCTCGGTCAGGTCCGGAAAGTCGGCCAGAATCTCCTCGTGGCTCATTCCGCCTGCCATGTAATCCAGAACATCGTAGACGGTGATGCGCAGATTGCGGACGCAGGCCTTGCCGCTGCGCTTCTCCGGATCGATTGTGATGACCTTCGAGTAGTCCATCGGTTCGCCGCCTTCCTGCGGAATGGTTCGAGTATAGCGCTGAAGAGCTCAGGGCGGAATCGCCGATCAGCCATTTCCCGAGCCTGTAGTGATTTCTTGCAGGCCTTCATAAAACTTGGCACCTTCTACCAGCAAAGCATGGGGTTCGAGTCCAAATCCATAGCCGGGTGCCCCAGGTCCCTCGCATTTGGGGACCTGGGAAAGCAGGAACCCCGATTCCCAAGATGCGCTTTTCAGACCGCCATGCGAAGCCTGCATCCTGCACTCCCAGAGTGCGAAAATCTGAACCTGGATCACCCAAGCATGTGTTATTTTGCAATCATGCTTACACTTAAAACTCTAGACCCAACTCACCGGAAAGCTCGCGCATTGATCGCATTCGGCTGTATATTAATGGCCACTTTTGCCGGCGCACAATCGCCTGCAACTCCGACCATGCCGAACGATCCAAGGGCATTGATGCAGTTGGCCGCAATGGAAAACGGCATATCAAGCAGCGATGGGCCTCCTTGGCATATGGTAGCAACTTTCAAACTCTTCGACGAACAGGGCAACGTCAAAGATCAAGGGGAATTTGAGGAGTACTGGAAAGATCCCAAAGTGTTTGTCCAGCGTTTTGCCAGCATGGGATACTCTCGAGTCTACTATGGCACAAGTAACGGAGGCCTAATAACCAACAGTCAACCGTTACCCTCACCTCTCATGGCACATATCTATTCTTTCGCCTATCCAGTGCCAACAGCTTCTCAGATTGCAGGATTCGATTTGAAGGTAGAGACGCGAAATATAGATGACACCGAATCTGTCTGTATCTCCATGAAGTCCAAAACATCCGTTCTCGGTTCCCAAACCCAGACTCGTGAACCTGTAGATGTAACCTATTGCTTCGACACTGCCACAAATACTTTGCAAAGTACAGTGTACTCACTGTTAAACACCGAGATCATACGCAGCCATCCCAAGCATTTCCGCGGCCGATCCGTTTCCGGCGATCTGGAAGTGAAGCATGAAGGCAAAGTTGCTTTTACAGCACACCTTGAAACCGTCGAGTTGCTTGCTGCAATCGACGATTCCGTTTTCGATCCATCACCGGATGCAACTCTTATGCCCGTTGAGCTAGGCATGCCAAATTTGACTTCGGAGAATGGAAAGGTTCGTGTACCTCCTTTCATGGGCTCTACACTTGTCTTCAAACGAGTTGGCGTCGATTATCCGCTCATCGCGAAGTTGAGAAACGAACAGGGTGTTGTCGAACTTCAAATCACTATCGACAAGAATGGTCACGTGAAGGAAATACATGCGATCAGCGGCCCGAACATATTTATGGAAGCTTCGCTAAAAGCTGTGCGCCAATGGGTATTTAAACCCGCGCTATTGCATCATGTTCCTGTCGAAGTGGAGACCACAGTCACCATACACTTCCAAAACGTGAATAAACCATAAGAACATGCAGGAAATCTAATAAAACGGGGTGAGCGGCTCAATGCCGCCCACCCCGTTTGCTGACTCGCTGACTCGCTGACTTGCTAACTAGCTGACTCGCGAGACTAACACCGCTAACCCCGCTTACTGCTTCTTTTCGTCCACATCCACATACTCGGCGTCGATGACGCCTTCGTCCTTCTTGGCTTCCTCGGCAGGAGCGGCTCCAGCTTCCGGAGCAGCACCCGGCGCAGCGGCCTGCTCGGCGTTGGCCTTGTAGAGCACCTCAGCCAGCTTGTGGCTTGCCTTGGTCAGCTTCTCGTGCGCGGCCTTCAACTCTTCTGAAGTCGGCGTACCCTCAAGCACCTTCTTCGACTCAGCCAGAGCTGCTTCGACCTCGGTTTTGTCGGCTGCCTGCACCTTTTCGCCAGACTCCTTCAGCATCTTCTCGATGTTGTAGACCAAGCCGTCCAGGTGGTTGCGCGATTCAATCTCTTCGCGCTTCTCCTTGTCTTCGGTCGAGTGCGCCTCGGCTTCCTTGGCCATCTTCTCGACCTCTTCCTTGCTCAAACCGGAGCTCGAAGTGATCGTGATACGCGTGTCCTTGCCGGTCGCATTGTCCTTGGCCAGCACGTTCAGAATGCCGTTGGCATCGATGTCGAAGGTGACCTCGATCTGAGGCACGCCGCGCGGAGCCGGCATAATGCCGCCCAGCTTGAACTTGCCCAGCGTACGGTTCTGCGCGGCCATGGGGCGCTCGCCCTGAAGGACGTGCACCTCAACCTCGGTCTGCGAATCGGCAGCGGTCGAAAACGTCTCCGTCTTCTTGGTTGGGATGGTGGTGTTGCGCGGAATCATCGGCGTAGCTACGCCGCCCAGCGTCTCAATCGAGAGCGTCAGAGGCGTCACGTCCAGCAGCAGTAGGTCCTTGACTTCGCCAGCCAGAACGCCAGCCTGCACAGCCGCGCCAATGGCAACGACTTCGTCCGGGTTCACGCCACGATGCGGCTCCTTGCCGAACATCGTCTTTACCAACTCCTGGATCTTGGGCATACGCGTCTGCCCGCCCACCAGAACCACTTCATTGATGTCACTGATCTTGACGCCGGCATCGGCAATGGCCTTCTTGCAGGGCTCAAGCGAGCGCTCCAACAGGTCCTCAACCAACTGCTCCAGCTTGGCGCGCGTCAACTTCCGCACCAAATGCTTCGGCCCAGAGGCATCGGCCGTGATGAAGGGTAGATTGATCTCCGTCTCCACCGTCGTCGACAGCTCGATCTTGGCCTTCTCCGCGGCGTCCTTCAACCGCTGCAGGGCCATCTCGTTACCCTTCGAGGTCAGGTCAAGACCGCTCTCGGTCTTGAACTCCGAGATGAGCCAATCCACAATCCGCTGGTCAAGATTGTCGCCGCCCAGGTGGGTGTCGCCATTGGTCGACTTGACCTCGATGACGCCTTCGCCCACTTCCAGAATGGAAATATCGAACGTACCGCCGCCGAAGTCATACACGGCGATGGTCTCGTCCTTCTTCTTGTCGAGGCCATAGGCCAGCGCGGCCGCGGTGGGCTCGTTCACAATGCGCTTCACGTCGAGGCCGGCAATCTTGCCCGCATCCTTGGTGGCCTGGCGCTGCGCGTCGTTGAAGTACGCCGGAACAGTAATGACCGCCTCGGTAACCGACTCGCCCAGATAGGCCTCTGCCGACGCCTTCAGCTTTTGCAGGATCATGGCCGAAATCTCCGGCGGGGTATACTCCTTGCCCTGCGCCAGAATGCCCACGTGGTCGCCCTGCTGGGTCACCTTGAACGGCACCATCTTCATCTCGTCGTTCACTTCGTTGTAGCGACGACCCATGAACCGCTTGATGGAGAAAACAGTGTTCTCAGGGTTGGTGATGGCCTGGCGCTTGGCCACCTGGCCCACCAGACGCTCACCGCTCTTTGAAAAACCCACAATAGAGGGGGTAGTACGCGCACCCTCTTCATTCGGAATCACTTTGGGCTCGCCACCCTCCATCACCGCAACGCAGGAATTCGTGGTTCCCAAGTCGATACCAATAATCTTTGCCATAGCCGTGCTCCGCCTTTTCGAGGAAAAATCCTGACTTTCCTACGATGCATCATTGAGTGACTTGTTGTCAAGTTTATTTGATTGTACTTCTATAAGACAACACCGTTTCCTCATTCCGGCGTCCTGCGACGCCCCGCTTGCTCTCCGGCATCGAAAAAGATCAAGGTCCTCCGTCACTGGCGCGCATCGTCTCAATTGGTTACCCTCACTAGAGCACCCTTCCACGATGACGACTGCTGCCGCACGCGCCCGCTATCCACTCACCCAGGGAGTCAATCCCTGGCTCGTCACCGTCTCGGTGATGCTGCCCACCTTTATGGAGGTGCTGGACACGGCCATCGCCTCGGTCGCACTACCGTATATAGCGGGATCGCTGTCGGCATCGAACTCCGAGGCCACCTGGGTCCTCACCAGCTATCTGGTGGCTAACGCGGTCATTCTGCCAGCCTCCAACTGGTTTGCCCGGCGCTTCGGACGCAAACGGTTCCTGCTGAGCTGCGTGATCCTGTTCACCATCGCCAGCTTCTTCTGCGGTGCGGCACCCTCGCTCGGCATCATTCTGCTGGCGCGCGTCCTGCAGGGTGCGGGCGGCGGAGCGCTGCAGCCCATCTCGCAATCGATTCTGCTGGAAAGCTTCCCCCTTGAAAAGCGCTCCATGTCCATGGCCGCCTACGGCCTGGGCATCGTGCTGGCTCCGGTGCTGGGGCCCACGCTGGGCGGCTGGCTGACAGATACATTTAGTTGGCGCTACGCCTTCTACATCAATATTCCGGTCGGCATTCTGGCGGTCATCCTCATCAGCCGTTTTGTGCACGACCCACCCTACATCAAGAACGCCAAGGTGGGCCCCTTCGACAACATCGGCTTTGGCCTGCTGATGGTGTGGACCGGCTGCCTGCAGATTGTGCTCGACAAGGGCCAGGAGGACGACTGGTTCGGCGCGGTCTGGGTGCGCTGGGCAACGGCTGCTCTGGTCATCTCACTGGTGCTCTGGATCTGGCACTCGTGGACCAAGAAGGATGGCCTCGTCGACCTGCACGTGCTGAAGGACCGCAACTTCCGCACCGGCTGCATCCTGATGGCCATGCTGGGCATGTGCATCTACATCACCATTGCCATTCTGCCGCTCTACTACCAGGAGATTCTGGGCTACACGGCCTTCACGGCGGGCATGGTCGTTGGCCCGCGCGGCATTGGCTCGTTCATCGGCTCGCCCATCATCGGCATCATCGGCAACCGCATTGACGGCCGCAAGCTGATGACCTTCGGCTTCTGCGGCTTTGGCATCTGCTCGCTGATCTTCGCCACCATCAATCTCGACATCGGCCCGTACACGCTGCTGCTGCCCATCCTGTTCACCGGCTTCGCGCTCAGCTTTGTGTTTGTGCCCATGGCAACGCTGGCCATGGCCACCATTCCGCGCCAGGAGATGGGCAACGCCACCGGCCTCTCGAACATGCTGCGCAACATCGGCGGTTCCATCGGCATCTCAATGGCGACCACAGCCCTGATTCGCCGCGCGGCTCTGCACCAGAACGATATCGGCGCGCATCTCGATCCATCGAACCCAGTGCTGCAACAGAAGGCGCGGATGATCGGCACGTATCTGGGTCACCACGTGGGTCCGGCCAACGGACAGGGCGGCGCATTCGGAATGATCTACGGCCTGATGGTGCAGCAATCGGCGCTACTGGCCTATGTGGACGTCTTCCGCTGGACCGCGCTGCTCTCGTTCTTCTGCGCCGGCCTGGCGTGGATGTTCAAGAAGCCCGACAAGCACGTGGCGCCGCCACCCGGCGCGCACTAAGGAAGCTCTGATTATGTCGAAGTTTTGAAAGGGCATGGCTTCAGCCGTGCCACAAAACCAGCAAAATCAGCGGGGCTTCAGCCACTGAGGGACGGGTTGATTCAAGTAGGAAACTTGATCAGAGGTTCCCTAGCGCTGCCCGCGCAAAGCTCTTTCGGCCAGCACTCTTAATTCTTTCAGCATTTCGCCTACGAATCGATCGACGAACAGCGATATTCGTATCTGCAACACCCCTGAAATCGAAGGAATCAGGTCGTCCATTCGAGCTGCAAACGCAATCTCTCGTTCATCATCAATTGAAACTATATGAGTCCCGTAAGAAATCACTAGTTGAACGTCATCACTCCCGCTAGCATCCTTCGGCAACCAAAAAGCAATCTCTCTAAAAACACTCGCGGACGCTGGCGCATTTGAATTGAATTGGATATGAAGCGACTTCGGCGTCGTAAGTTGCAGACGATGTGAGGAATCAGGGAGGCTCCTCGGTCCATTGATTGAGCTGGCATCACCGTGGATGCTCTGCTTCGTGCTGCTAATAATCACCTTTTGAAATTCTTCTTGAATAGTATCGAAGAGCTGTTCACCAGCCTGATCAACTTGCTCCTGTGTATATCCTCCCTTCGTGCGATACAACTTTTCAATAGCGTCCGATTCTTCATCGATACTCGGAGCCTGAGTTCCTTGAAGGCTCTCTTCCACCAGCGTCATCGTATCCAAAGCCCGCGACAGCATGAAATCCACGAATCCTTGATATTCGCCACCGTCAGCCGCCTCCAAAGCATCCAGATAGTCGTTCTTATGCTCGGAGAGAATCATGATCGGCATAGAGATCGAACGGTAAGTGAAGATCGAAGCCAATGCCCGCGCCACACGGCCATTTCCATCCGCGAAGGGATGAATCACCACAAACGCATAGTGCGCGTAAGCCGCCTGCATCACCGGATGAGCCTGCTGAAAGGCATCGCTTCGAATCTCGTTCATCAGCCGCGCCATCTCGACCGGTGTAACGTCGACAGGGGCATAGGAGTGCGTCTCCCCATCCCGCGTATGCATCACATGGTTGGGAGAAACCTTGTAGCGGCCTTTCGGAAGCGCCTGTTCCCGAAAACCAAGTCCGGTAATCACCCGATAGGTTTCCTGCGCACCGCAAACCACCTTGTGCAATTCGCGAATCGCCGCCTCCGAGATCGGTTCCGACTGCGTCGCCTGATCGAGCACATAGTCGTAGGCGCGCATCTGCGCCTCGAAGAGTGGGCGCACATGCTCGCCCTTCTCCGCCAGCTTTACTTCCCAGGCAGCCGTCTCCATCGCAACCGTAAACGTGAAGCCGCGATCCACATCGTACAACCCCTCGATAGCACCTGTATCAATCGCCGCAGCGCGCTTCACGACCTCGCGCGCCTTTCGCAACGCCTCTGCGGAGGAGCCTGACCGGCTCTGGATCGCAGCCGAGTAACGGTTCCAGCGGCCCGTATCGACGCTGGTCCGCGAAGCCCATTCGGCAAAGGTGGGAAATGGCTTGTACGCCGCGTCCATGGAGTACATTTTGCTCTCGACGTCTGTCATAAGCTCCAATCCAATCTTCCCCTCAAGCTGATGATAGTGCCATAGATGCAACTTGACTCTTTCGCTTACCTTGGAGATCTGTGCAAACTATTCCTACCCCGCATCCCCAAACACCCTCACCCCCGCCGCCCTTGCAGCCTCTGCCAGCTTGCGGTCGAAGGTCGCCAGTTCGGCTGAGTTGCGCATCGCCAGTTCCAAGTAGGTTGCATCATAGGCGGTGAGCCCATGTTTCCGGGCCAGTATCATCACCGTCCCCTGAATCGCTGACAGTTCGATCCCGTCCACAACAACCGGCAGCGTACCGACCAGCGCCATAAACGAAGCTGTCTCTGCGGTCGCAAATCCGCCCCGCCGCTCGGCTACCAGAACGCCATTGGCGACCCCTGGAAACCATAAGGCAGGCACCACGGCTTCCGCCCTTTGAATGCTGCGCAGAATCTCGTCCGCCAGCCGGGCTTCGGTAGCATCAACGCGGTTCACAAGCCAGGCAAGCGTTGCAGATGCATCCAGAACCAGTCCCACGACTTACTCTCTTCCTTCGCGAATCCATTCCAGAACTGTCTCGCCGGAGATTCCCTCGAGTCGGGGAAAATGTATCAGACGCTCCACTGCCTCATCCACAGCCTGCTGGTTTCTGTTCTGCGTCGGCACCAGATCAGCCACGCGGCGGCCGCGGACGGTGATCGTAAACCGTTCACCCTGCTCGACTTTGCGCAAAATCTCAGACAACCGCGTCTTGGCTTCGAAAGATCCAATCTCGACGTTTCCGCTCGCCATACACCGCCTCCGGGTCGTAGATTATCTTACATCTAGTTGTCCAACTGGTCTATTAAAAAACGCAAGTCCCCGCGCACTGGGCCGGGAGGTGCTCGCAACGGGAAATAGAATTTTTACTCCGGCCAGGGCAGGAAGCGCCGCAGTTCTTCGTCGTACTGCTCGATGCGGCCGGTGAGGATGTCGTAGTACCAGCCGTGGACGGTGAGCTGGCCGGCAGCCACTTCACGGGCCACCGAGGGCTGGGCGTGCAGGCTCAGCAGTTGGGCCACCACGTTGCCACGGATCAGCGAAGCCAACTCGGCCGAGTCGCCATCAGCCGGGTTCAGCGGCTGGCGATGCGCGAAGGCTGCTTCCACGTGGTGCAGCCAGCGCTCGGCCTTGGGCAGGTCCTGGAGGCCCTTCTTGTCGAGCGCAGCCTTCATAGCGCCGCAGTCTGAGTGGCCGCAGAGGATGGCGTGCTTCACCTTCAGCACCTCGACGGCGTATTCGATGGTGGCCGTGCAGCCGTCCACGTCGTGGCTGGTGAGCGGCACCACGTTGCCGGCATTGCGGGTGATGAACAGGTCTCCCGGCCCGGTGCCTAGCACTAGATCGGGCAGCACGCGTGAATCGGAACAGGTGATGAACAGCCATTCCGGCGCCTGCGTCTCAGCCAACAGGTGAAACTCGTTGCGCCGTTTGGGGAAGACCTCGGCGCGGAAATGCTGGTGGCCCTCGATCAGCCTTTGCATATACGACCCTCCGGCGAGTTGCAGGGGAAAGGGGAAATCTGCGCTCACCCGTCACATTCAGCCTATCGCACCAGCGCAAGTCTTCAATCCACACCACGAAGCACTCCGCACCTCAGCACCTGGCACTTATCCTGATGCTTCACAATAGAGGTATCAGGAGAACCTATGCGCATTCCCGTTCGTCTTGCTGCTTTCGCTGCACTATGCCTTGCCTTTGCCCCCCGTTTTGCCGCCGCGCAGGCCTTGCTTGCCCAGCCCATGGCCAACCAAACGGTTGACACCATCGATCCGGCGCTCAAGGCGCGCATTGACCGCATCGCCACCGAAGTGCTGAAGAAGACTGGCGTGCCCTCGGCCTCCATCGCCGTTGTGCAGCACGGCAAGCTGGTGTACACCCGCGCGTACGGCCTGGCCCGGCTCGATCCCAAGACGGCTGCAACGCCGGCGATGCGCTACTCTATCGGGTCGATCTCAAAGCAGTTCACCGCCACGGCCATCCTGATGCTGGCCGAAGAGGGCAAGCTGAAGCTCGACGATCCGGTGGGCAAGTACGTTCCCGGCCTCACCGGGGACGACAAAGTGACCGTCCGCCAGGTACTTTCGCACACCTCCGGCTACCAGGACTACTGGCCCGAGGACTACACGATGACGCCGATGATGCACCCGGAGACGGCGCAGCAGATTCTGGATACGTGGGGCAAAAAACCGCTGGACTTCGAGCCCGGCACCCAGTGGCAGTACTCGAACACCAACTTCGCCATCGCCGGCAAGATTGTGGAAGCTGCCGCTGGCCGTCCGCTGATGGACCTGCTGGTGGAGCGCGTCTTCCGGCCGCTCAAGATGACCAGCGTATGGAACTCCGACGAGCTGAAGCTGACCGAGACCGACGCAATGCCCTACTTCCGCTATGCGCTGGGCCCCTTGCACCCCGCGCCCAAGGAGGGCCGCGGCTGGATGTTTGCTGCCGGCGAGCTGGCCATGACCGCGCACGACCTGGCGCTGTGGGACGAGAGCCTGATCGCGCAGTCGATTCTGAAGCCGGAGAGCTACAAGCAGATGTTTACCGAGATCATGCTCAACGATGGCAAAGGCACCCATTACGGGCTGGGCGTCGAGGTGCTGGACCGCAGCGGCCGCCGGTCGATTGAGCATTCGGGCGAGGTGTCGGGCTTTGTTTCGGACAACATCGTGCTGGTCGACGATGGCGCAGCAGTGGCCGTACTCACCAATCAGGACGCGGTGAATGCGGCGTCCACCATTGCCCAGCTCGCCATTCCGCTGGCTGCCGCCGTGCCGCCCGCGCCCGAGGAGCAGCAGGCGCTGGCCATCTTCCGCGATCTGCAGCAGGGGCACATCGATCGCAGCCTGCTGGCGTCCAACCTGAGCGACTACTTTACGTCCGAAGCGCTGGCCGACTACAAGGCCTCTCTGGCTCCGCTCGGCGAGCCGCTCAGCCTGACAGAAACCAGCAAGGGCCTGCGCGGCGGCATGAGCTTCCATAACTTCGAGATCGTATACCCCTCCAAGCGCCTGGTGCTGAGCACCTACACTTATCCCGACGGCAAGCTGGAGCAGTATCTGGTGGAACCCGCGCCATAACTCCGCCGTCGAACGGCGTTCGTGAGTTAGTAACTCCAGTCATGGTGAACGCGGCTGCGCTGCAAACTGCGCTCGGGATGACAGGGCTCCGCGGATCAGGCCTTCTTCTTCCGCAGCCAGGCGGTTACAGGTCTGGCGGCGAGCAGGATCACCAGCACCACGGTAAACGGCGCCGGCGTGAGCACGCCCGTCTTCACCTTCCACCAGTAGTGCGCCAAGGCCGTGATGGCGGCCAGATAGACCAGCATATGCAACCGGTTCCATGCCTTGCCGCCCAGCTTGCGGATGGCCCACTGCGTTGAGGTAACGGCTAACGGCAGGAGCAGCAGCCAGGTGGCCACGCCGGCGATGATGAATCGGCGCTTGGTGATGTCGTCAGCGATGGCGTGTGGGTCAAAGCCCGCATAGAGCGCCACATAAGTGAACAGATGCAGTGTGGCGTAGAAGAAGACAAACAGCCCCAGCAGGCGGCGGAAGCGGATGAGCCAGCCGAACCGGGGCGTGAGCCTGCGCAAGGGCGTAACGGCCAGCGTGGCTGCCAGCAGCCACAGTGCGGCGCGGCCGGTGAGCGAGGCGATCTCTGCCGTAGGGTCAGCGCCGAGCGTGCCGCTTACGCCGCGCCAGCCAAGCAGAGCCAGCGGCGTGAAGCAGCCAATCCAAACCAGAGTTTTGAGAGCGATCAATGTCTTCCGTGTCATAAGTCTTCCTGAGCGGAGTTAGCGGTTTAGCAAGTCGGCGGTGCCGATCCTCCGACCAAGCTCTTGCTTCACAGCTGAGACCTCGCGTGTAGCACCGATTGGTCCGATTCATAAGTAGTGTTGAGCTTTCCCACCCTTGCGCCAGAACAAAGGCGCAAGGATGGGGCACGGGGCTTGGTAGCGATAGGCCGAATGAATAATGCCCCAGCACCTACTGACCGAGCGCTCAGCACTTATTGATCCGGCCCATAAATACTGATAGATGAATATCAAGTTAGCTCCGGCCAGCTTTCAACGCGCCGGTTGGACTTCTTGCTTTGTAACAGGGCACGGCTTTAGCCGGGCCACAACAGCAACAAAAATAAAGGGTCGGGCTTCAGCCCCTGCACGCCATCTCCTTGCCATAAAAGCCAAGCATCGCCTCTTTCTGCGGCCTGTTTCTCCCCTGAACAGACGCATATTTCTGAATGAAAAGACAGCAGGGGCTGAAGCCCCTCTTCATTTCACTGCAATCGGCCCGACTAAAGTCGTGCCCTGTTACAAAACCTTGCCCGTTCGTCCCTTGGACAGCGGT
>Ga0302267_10001231_pt1 | contig 32964 bp, 28 predicted proteins | sample III_Bog_E1_3_FD_194555 | JGI IMG/M metagenome (GOLD analysis project Ga0302267, IMG submission 194555) | Peat permafrost microbial communities from Stordalen Mire near Abisko, Sweden - III_Bog_E1_3 | ecosystem: Environmental > Terrestrial > Soil > Wetlands > Peat | place: Sweden: Abisko...
CGCTGGGTCATGAGGACGGCATAGACAAGCGCGCCCAGATAAAGCAGGATGCCAAGCGGGATGAGCAGGAACATGGCGCCGACACTGGCGTTGCTGCTCAGGTTTCCCATGGTGACGAGGCCCATAAGCAATCCGCCCACGATGGCGATGGCAACCACTGCCAGAATCGGAACGGAGATGATGAGTGCGCGCAGCACCACCAGCCAGGTATAGCGGCCGATGCGGCTCCAGGCGTGGCGCAGGGCCTCGGCGGCGGTGACGTTAACGCCGCTGTCGGCTTGCACGGACGCGTAGGTTGATGCACCGTAGTAGAGGCCGTAAAACAGCAACATAAGGGGAAGGAAGAGCAGCGACGCCGGAATGATGATGGAGAGCAGCAGAGCGGTATTGGGCGGTGCGGGTGGAGTTTTGAAGACCCCAGCCAGATAGAACACGCCGAAGAAAGCGCCCTCAAAAAAGGAACAGGAATCCGAAGGGAAGCATGCCGATGGCGGTCATCGGCCTCCAGTGCGCGCGCAGCACATGGAAGATGCGGTCGAGGATCTGGCCGAAGGTCATGGGCCATGCGGCGCCTGGCGCGTAGGGGCCGTAGGGCGGCATGCCGGGCTGCTGCGGCGGAAGAGGCGGGTTGAAATCGCTCATGCAGGTTCTCCGATGGCTCGTTTGACGGGTTTGATCGTGGACTCAGGGTCGATGATCAGGCGTTGACTGGCGCTTACTGCGGCAGCCCGCCGCTGCTGCTCAGGTAGACGTGCAACAGAACCGTCATGCGCCGCGAGCCAGCCGCGGCGGTCCAGGTGAGTTGCTGCCATCCCCTGTCGCCTGACCGGGGTGCAGTGATCTGCTCGAGGATGGGGTAACACTCGCCGGGGCGAACGGGATAGCGGGTGAACGGAGTCTGATCGGTCCATCCGGCAGGCAGTGCGGCGGTGACGGTGAATTCGACCGGATCGCTCTGGTGGTTGCAGGCCTCGATGGGGATATGGAGCTTTTCACCGAAGCCGACGCCGAGTTCGGGCTGGGGCATCGCTGCGAGGACGTCGATACCGTGTGCGAGCCAGAACCTGGTATAGAAGCTCCACGGGTCGCCGATCATGAAGATCAGGGTCTCCGGCGGGTTGGAGTGGTCTGCGAATCCCGGCGCACGCACAAAGCCAACGGGGCTTTGGGAGACGCCCTCAAAGACATCGCCAGTGGTTGAGGCCGGAACGACGCTCCTGCCCAGGATCAGGCGGATGGGATACTCAAAGTCCTTGAAGTCTTTGCTGGCGATGGCCTGATCGCCGAGTGCGCCCTCCTGGGTGCGATAGAAGGCCTGCTGTTCGGCCTCAATCTGCGCATAGGAAACGTGGCGGGAGGGCGAGATGGTCGTGGTGTCGTAGGTGGGGCCGGTGCCGTCGGCGAGGCTCTTGCGAAAGGTGGGCAGCGCGGCGGGGTCGTGCCAGTAGGGGGAGAAAACCTCATAGGCATCGGAGAAGAAGTAGAGCTTCTGCGGCTGCCAGGGCAGCAGGCCTTCGGTCAGGTTGCCCATGCCGTTGCGGTCGCGCGCGGGCGACAGCTGCTCAGGGAAGAAGGTGGAGTCGGCGGCGGCATCGAAGGCCTCGGTGGCGAGGATAGCGGAGGCCTGGTGGTCTCCGTGGTTCTCGCCGGCCACCGGGCGCGGCAGCCAGGTGAGGATGACCGCGGGCCGGGTGAGGCGCACCAGGCGAACCACCTCGTCCAGCGCCTGACCGTGGTTCCAGCGGTCCAGCGAGCGCAGCGGGTCCTGTCCCGGCGTGTCGTGGTAGCCGAGAAACCAGGCGTTCTCGATGCCCAGCGACCCGAGCGCGCGCCGCGCTTCCACGACGCGTACCTGGCCGAGGGCCGCGCCAGCTTCGTTGCCAACGCTGTTTCCGCCCCCATCGCCGTTGGTTGCGTAGATCACGGCCACGTGCTTGTGCTGGTCGAGCGTGAGGCGGGCCAGGTAGCCGCCCACCATCACATCGTCGTCGGGGTGCGCGACAATGAGCAGCAGATCAGCCTTGTAGCGGTCGTCGGGTTCCAGTAGCGCCGGGGCCACAGACCGAGCCGCCGCCAGAGATTGGGCGGGTGCCCGCGCCGCAAGCAGGCTGCAGCAGAGCAAGATTGCAATTCGACCTTTCATGGCTTGTGGGCGCTCCTTTTGCGCAATAATTTCGTGGTCAATCAGCCGAGAGATGGTCCTCGCTCGCGTGAAGCCGAGAGAGGGGTTCCGGCTCGGGATCGGCGGTCGCCGCCGGCAAGTTCTCGACAGCAGCGATTGGGGTCTCCTGCTCCGCGTGCGGGGGCGCAGGGGTGAGAGGCGCACTCGAGGCTGCCTCTCCCAGCTGCGGCACCACCAGGCCGGCGCGCAGCATCATCCACTCAATGTCGAAGGCCTCGTGGCGGATGCGCTGGTCGTAGTAGAAGAGCATGAGCGCGATGCCGTAGACGGGTCGCGTGAAGGCCTGCACGGCAAAGGCCGAGCCATAGAGAACAAGCACGATGACAAAGCTGACCGTCTGCGCGCGCTGCGGGCTGTTGATGCCGGGCATCAGGGCCATGACAAAGAGGAACGGCACCGTGATCGCCATGGAGAGGATGAAGTTGAGCGCCATGCCGAGCAGGTAGAGCACCAGGATGCGTCCGCGCGAACCCTTGGTGAGCGCGGCGCTGCGGCGCAGTGCGTCCCATGCTCCGGACTGTTCGACGACAGAAGCCGGGAAGGCCAGCGAGACGCGGATGGCCATCCAGAAGCCGTAGGTCACCAGTCCGGCGATGATGGCGAGGACTCCGATGACAAACAGCGCGCCGCCGGCGGCGCTGGACAGGACGGCCGCAAGCACGGTCGAGAACAACACCAAGACTGACCAGGCCACGACCGGAACCACCCAGATGACGACGACTTCAAAGAGATACAGGCCGACGTAGCGCCAGCCCTTGTGCCAGACAGCGGTATAGGAGGCGCGGATGGTGATCGGCTGGCCCATGAAGGCGCGGGCCGCGGCGTGGCTCATGGCGGCCAGGGCCAGGGCGGTCGCGCCGATCAGCGTGGGCAGGGCCAGCAGAAAGATCGCGCCCATCAGCACCGACAAAGTGATCTCGGCTGCCATGGAGTTGGAGGCGCCATTCTGCGCGAGCAGGGCCACCAGCAGCGCCACCGCGCCGGCAAACACCAGCAGCACCGCGGTGGGAATGACTGCAATGCCGAACATCACCATGAAACGGGCGCGGTAAAGCTGCGCGGTCCGGTCCAGGATCTCGCTCAGGGTTGAGGGGTGGAGCGGTTCATCCATGCGGGGTTTCCGGCGGGTCGGGCGGCCCGGCTTCTTCCGCGGGCTCGGGTTCTGATTCCGTGGGCTGAGGCGCGAGATCCACCGGCACGCTCAGGACAGGCTCGGCGACACCCGGCTCCGTGGCCAGCAGCTCTCCAGCGGGCTGCGCCGTCATGCCGGCGGCTTCCATCATCCATTCAATGTCGTAGCCCTCTTTGCGCACGCGCTGGTCGTAGTAGAAGAGGGTCAGGCCGGTGGCGTACATGGGGCCAATAAAGCTGTTGGTGAAAAAGCCCACAATCTGCTGCAGCACCTGCACCCAGACCGGCGGCTGCTGCTGATGCTTGGCGGCGACAAAGATGGCCACAAAGAACACTGCCTGGGTGACCATGATCAGGCCGAGCTCGATGACAAAGATCAGCAGCAGCAAAACAAAGATGCGGCCGCGCGAACCCTTGCTGAGTTCAACACTGCGGCGGATGGCCGGGCGCGCTTTGAGATCTTCAACCACCGCCGCCGGGATGGCGAGCGAGTAGCGGAGAAGCATGAGGACCGCGTAAACGATCGCGCCCGCGGCAAGGATCACAAACGCGAACGTCACCAGGCCGAGGACGATGGCGGCCTCGGGGCTGGCGCTGGTTCCGCCCTGAACAAAGAGCCCCTTGGGGCGCGCGTAAACAAACAGAAAGACAAAATAGGCGACCGACACAACAACAAATGGGATGTAGACGATGAACGTGACCATGGTCGTGAGCCAGATGTAGCGGCCCAGGCGGGGCAGGATCGCGCCATAGGCGCCGCGAATGGTGGCTGGCCGGCCAAGGTTCACCCACGAGACGGCGCGATTGTTGGCCGCCACCGCGGCGCCGGCAAAGATCACCATCAGTGGAAAGATCAGCAGCAGAAAACCGAGCGTGACCCAGGGAAGCTGATGGCTCATGTGCATGTGAATGAGCAACTGCTGCAACCCAAGCTGGCTGAGGTTGAGCACCAACAGCACGCCGGCGTAAACGGAGGCGATGCCGGCAAAGAGCGTGAAGTGGGTGCGGTACAACTGGGCAGTGCGGTCCAGAATTTCGCCCAGGCTCATGGGCCTAAGGTTGGTTTGCATCCGGGGCTCCTCAATTTATCGCGCAAGTGCTTGGCGGGATGGTAGCACAGGCCGCAAACCCTCAGGTGTGGGCAGGTTACGGCGGGTGTGCGGAGCAGCGATCGGGGACGCGAGCGGAAGTGAACCGGCTGTGGCGGGATCAGGAGGGAAAGCTGCTTTCAAAACTCGCGGCTGGAGTTTTTTGCCACGTACATGGCGGCGTCGGCGTGGCTGAGCAGGCTGTCTTTGCTGCTGCCGTCCTCGGGGTAGAGGGCGATGCCGACGCTGGCCGATCCCTGAATGGCGTAGCGGTCGATCATAAAAGGGTCGTCGAAGCTGCGCTCCAGCCGTTGCGCGATCTCCTCAACCTCGCCGCGGCTGCGCACCACCGGGACCAGCGCGGCAAACTCGTCGCCGCCCAGGCGGGCCAGCAGGTCGTGGGAGCGGAGCTGCCGCTTCATGCGCAGGGCCACCTCCTGCAGATAGCGGTCGCCCACCTGGTGGCCATAGAGGTCGTTGATCTGTTTGAACTCGTTCAGGTCGATGTAGATAAGGCCGAAGATGCCGGCCTTGTGCCGGGCTTCCTCCATCAGGCTGTCCAGATGCTTGTCGAGCGAGAAGCGGTTGTGGGTGTCGGTGAGCAGGTCGAACTCCGAGCGGCGGCGCAGGTCGGAGTAGATGCGGCGGGTCTCGGTGGCCAGCGCAGACAGCGCCGCGGCCATGGTGAGCGCTTCCGACTCGATGGGCTGGGGACTGGTGAGCGGATCGAGCGCCGCATACACCGTGCCCAGCGGCGGCCCGGAGCGCGCTGGAATCTCCTCCTGGATGATGCGGAAGTCATTCAGTGAAGAGGGGCAGTTGCCCAGCTGGGCGCCCTCGGCAATGCGGCACCAGCAGAGCGCGCCCTTCAGCTTGAACGAGACCAGCTCGGTGATCTGCTCAATGATTTCGGCCAGCGGGCGGGAACCGTTGATGTCCTCAAGGATGCGGCTGCGGCGGCGCTCAATGTAGGCCAGCTCGGCGGTCTGGCGGCGGATGCGCCGCTCCAGAATCCAGCCGCGGACTCCCACTGCGAGCACGAGTATGAAGAGAAGAATGGCGGCGATGCCCAGGTTGCGGGTGCTGAACAGTGTCGGCCGCGCCACCACGATCAAGTCGTCGTTGCTGCGCAGCAATACGTTAACCGCAACCGGCCCGTGGAAGGGATCGGAACCGTACTGGAGCATGCAGATGCCGGTCACGCGCACGGTCGAGCCGACGTTATCGCGTCTCGCGGGTGGGGCGGACACGCCCGTCAAATCGGGATGGCGGAGAATCGCGGCGAACACCCGGCCGTCAGATACCATTACGTATTCGTCCTGAACGGCCTCTTGCGCGTCCATCAGCACCCTGCCCTCAATTGAAATCAGGTCGAACGCGTGAACGCCAGATGCCAGCTCTGCTCCTGTCACCGGCGTTGGAGCTACTGGCGCGGCGATCTGGCTGTCCTGGATCTCGGCGCGGGTGAGGGTGAGCTGAGCGCCGCTGGCCTCCGGAAAGCCGGTTGCATCGGCCCAGTCGCCCACGTGGAGAGGGCCTTCAAACTGCGTCATCACCCACAGGCTCTTGGCGCCGTTCTCAAGCACCACCGCGGAGCCTGGCAGGTAGTAGGTCACGGTGCCCTGAACTCTGACCCGGCTGGTGCGATCCAGGACGAAATTGGCCCCCAGCACTTCATCCATCGGCGTGACGGGAAGCGAGTCGGGACGGGTATCCGCCAGCTTGAGAATCCTGATGTCGTTCAGGGAGATGACTTCAATCACGATTCCGGTGAGTTGATCCTTGTTGTCGAAGCGCCCGGCCGCAACACCGGTGATCTCGACCTCCGCATCGAGCCAGTCGCGCAGGTCGACACTGCTGTTGGGGATGATCGTAACGTCGATGTATCCGCCGTCCATCAGCACTTTCAAGTCGATCGCCGGCAGATTGTCGTAAATCACATTGTCGGCGCTGCGCACAATGCCATGCACGGTCACCCGCAGCGCATCCACCTGGGCGTGCACAAGCTGCGCAAACCCCGCATCCAGAGCCTTGGGAAGCGTGCCGGAATGGAGCCGCTCAACAACGGCCTGCGTGATATCGGGGCGAAAACTCCCCCGCGTGACGCCGCGCACCCGCACCCAGTCTCCCGGCGACAGATCCTCGTGCGGCCTGGTCTCCACGTACACAGCGTCATTGCCGTCTTGTACAAACAGGTCGAGGTCGTTGCGGTTGTAGTAGGTAACAGTGCCCTGAAAATCGACGGGCAGGCCCTTGGCGGCGTCAGCCTTGGAGAGAGTGTGAATGGCGTGCACGGTGGTCAGGGGCGCGGGTCCGGCTGCACAGGCAACCGAAGCCCATCCCAGAATCGCCGCCAATGCCGTCGCCGTTCTTCTCATGAGAGCAAGCTCATTCAGACCGTGTGACTTGTCCGTCGTGCATGACTCCGATCGGAAGAACAATCCACGGGGCTACGCAGCGACATCCGAGGGGGACTTCGTACACGGGCGGCAAGTGTGCAATTTTGCTAGATACCATCTTATATCGTGCGCAATTTTCCTGCGATAGGCAGGGTTTGCCCAGCTCGCCGGACTGATCCAAAGGCGGCAACAGTCCCAGCCAGCCTGCCAGCAAGTCTGCTTTAATGGCCCATGGGTTCTGGCGGTCGGGAGTTTGCCTGCCAGGAAAGTGCAGCCGGATTTGCAGCTGCACGGTGGTTGCGCCGGGAAGAGAATGGGCGCGACGGGCAGAGCATACAGACGCCCCAGGGAGTCAGGTCGATGTCAAACAAGGTTGAAGCTGAATTTGATGGGCCGAAGTTTTTGCCCAGCGGCACGCAGGCATTGCCGACGCGCCGTATCCGCGTCATCGGAGTTCCATTAGACATGGGCGCCAGCCGGCGCGGCGTGGATATGGGCCCGTCGGCCATGCGCGTGGCCGGACTGGAGGCGCGGCTGGAGGCGCTGGGGCACCAGGTGGTTGACGGCGGCAACATCCGCGTGGAAGTGGCCGAGACGCGCGCATCCGGCGACAAGAGCGCCCGCTACCTGGCCGAGATTGCCGAGACCTGCACGCGCACCGCCGAGGCGGTGGTGAAGACGCTCGAAGAAGGCATGACCCCGCTGGTGCTGGGCGGCGACCACTCGCTCGCGGCCGGCTCGGTCTCCGGTGTGTCCGAGTTCTATCGCCGCCAGGGGCAGAAGATCGGCGTCATCTGGATCGATGCCCACTCCGACATCAACACGCCAGAGACCTCGCCCTCCGGCAACGTCCACGGCATGCCGCTGGCGGCGCTGCTCGGCCTGGGGCCGGAGCGGCTGGGCAGCATCTTCGGCTACTCGCCCAAGGTGGCGGCGGAGAACACCGTGCTCATCGGGGTTCGCGACATTGACGCTGCGGAGCGGGAGAACATTCGCCGCGCCGGCGTGGCCGAGGTCTACACCATGCGCGACATTGACGAGCGCGGCATGCGCACGGTGATGGAAGAGGCCCTGCGCGCCGCCGGCCGCGGGACCGCGGGGTATCACGTATCGCTCGACATGGATTGGATCGACCCGGAAGACGCGCCTGGCGTGGGCACCCCGGTCCGCGGCGGGGCGACCTATCGCGAGGCCCACCTGGCCATGGAGATCCTGGCCGACCACGGCCGCCTGCTCAGCTTCGAGATCGTCGAAGTGAACCCGGTGATCGACGAACACAACAGGACCGCCGACCTGGCCGTGGAACTGGCCTGCTCGGCGTTTGGAAAGAAGATTCTATGACCAGTCTTCGGCCCGCGCTTTCTCTCCTCGTGCTGCTCTTCGTGGCAGCGTGCTTGCCAGCGGCAAACTCGTCCGCGCAGACGCCCAAGTTCCGCGCTGTGACCATCCAGAACACGACGCCCAGGGTGGACACGGACGGCAATGCCGTCGACGCGCACGATGGCTGCCTGCGCTTCTACGCCGGCCGCTACTATCTCTACGGCACTGCGTACGGAAAAACCGCCGGCTACACCATCAACAGCCGCTATCGCGTCTACAGCTCCGCCGACCTGGAGCACTGGACCTTCGAGGGCGAACTGCTCAAGGCGCCGCCCGACGGCGTCTACTACCGCCCCTACGTCGCCTACAACCAGACCACGCATCAATACGTGCTCTGGTACAACTGGTACCCGAAACTATGGGAAGGCAAAGTCGGCGTGGCCACCAGCGATACGCCGGTGGGTCCGTTCACCATCGTCAACACCCACGTCGCGCTCTCGCAGGCCAAGGATCACCCCGGCGACGGCAGCCTGTTCGTGGATGACGACAACACCGCCTACTTTATCTACACCACCATCGATCAGCATCACTCCATCCGCGTGGAGCGGCTCGCTCCGGACTTCCTCTCCTCCACCGGCCAGGTCAGTGGCGTGCTGGGCGTGGGATGCGAGGCGCCCTCCCTCTTCCGCCGCGGCGCCAGCTACTACGCACTGTTTGACGAGACCTGCTGCTTCTGCACCGAGGGCAGCGGGGCGCGCGTGCTGGTGGCTTCGAATCCGATGGGGCCGTACCGCGAACTAGCCAACATCAATCGCGACGCTGCCGGCAAACCCACTATCCCCGCGCAACAGACCTTTGTCGCCACCGTTCAAACCGCCGACGGGCCGGCGTATCTGTGGATGGGCGACGAATGGAATTCACGCCCCGACGGAGTGAAGGGACATGACCTGCAATATTGGGGCCCTCCGCTGCGCTTTGCTCCGGACGGGTCGATCCCGCCGCTGGAAAAAACGCGCAGTTGGACCATCAATGTGGCGCTTGGCGAACCCCGTACAGGGAGTATCACGAGGTACGCGTGGCCACAAAAGAGCGACCCACACCCGATCCGCGTCGATGCCTGCCTGGGAACGCCTCTCAATGAGCGCGGGGAGCCGGTGGTGGCGAAGTAAGGCACTGGCGGTTCCTCTCTAACCCGGCGGGTCTCCATCGTGACCAGTCGAAATATCCAGCGGAACGATGGTCAACCGGTAGTCGGGCGCGCTGCCCCAGTAGCCGGCGGTGAGCGCGTAGACGCGGTTGCCCTGCTGAAACTTGGGACAGATCTCCGGCGAGTAAAGGCCGGCTGGCGTTGAGTCATAGGAGCCGACCTGCGTCCACGGGCCCCACGGACGCGGCGACTCGTAGAAAGCCCAAACCGTATGTGTGCCTGCGCCGGGCATCTTTCCGCCGCCGGCGGGATAGTACCAGCCGACCATGAAGTATCTGCGTTGCGCGGCAAGATAAACGGCTCCGGTCATGCCCACCTTGCCGGGCGCGACCAGGATCTGCCGCGCGTTGTCCATGTTGCTGGTCCAGGCTGAGGGCAGCATGCCATCCCCGCCGCGATAGAACTCCCAGTCGCGGCCATTGAGCAAACTGAGTTTGGCGCGCGGCACACGGCCCAGCACCATGTCGTCGCCGCAGTCCCAGAAGCCGTTGTTGGAGGTCGCGTAGACATACTCACCCGCGCCATCCGCGCTCACCTCGGCGTGCCCGTAGCCGTACTGGATGAAGTAGGGAGTGGCAAAGCGGCGGCCGGGGAACATGGGCTGGTCGTAGTTCTGCTGCGCCGGGCGCGTCCAGGTTTTGCCCAGATCGGTGCTCCTGATGATGCTGGCATTCTGCGCCGTCTGACGGCGCATGGGGTCGGCGCTCTGCTCGCCGTAGAGGTGCCGGCCCACGCCCAGGTAAAGGGTGCCATCGATAGACATGCATCCGGTCGACTTCCAGGTACAACCGTCCGCGCCCTTCTCGCATTCCTTTCCGTAGTCGGCCATGGAGTTGACAGTGGTGCCGGTGAGGCGCAGCGGATCGCTTCCTGACAGCCGGTTGAAGCCCACGTTCGAACTGCGCCCTGCCTGAAATCCCGAAGTGTCGTCGGAGGGGGAGTAGAGATTGTCGTCCTCGGCCCAGGCAGCGATCCAGGTGTCTCCCCGGTTGCCGGGCAGCTTGACGGGTGTGCTTACGGTCACACCGGTGATGGACAGCGACGTGGTGTCGGTAGCCTCTGCGCTGTTCGTCGATGCGGCCGCGTTCTTCAGCCGGGCCGCGCCGATTGGTTGCGAGGCGCTGAGGGCCAGAGAGCCAAAAAGAAACTCGCGTCTTTCCATCGCACTTTCTCCCCGGAATTCTGACTGGAATGATAGTAACCGGGCTGGGTCCGGGCCGAATCCGGCGGCCTGCTTGAGCGACAATGGAGAGTGATGGCAAAGAAACTGCGAGTTGGGATTTTGTTTGGTGGCCGCAGCGGAGAGCATGAGGTTTCACTGCTCTCGGCGGCTTCGGTCTTGGGCGCGATTGACCGCAAGAAGTTCGACGTGGTGCCCATCGGCATCACCAAGGACGGCCACTGGCTGGCGGCCGGCGACGCGCTGGGCCTGGTCGGGGGCGGCGCGAGCGCTGCGTCGCGGAAGCTGCGCGCCGGCGATCCCGAAACTACGCCGGGAGCCAAGCTCTTGCAGGAGGGGATTCCGACGCTGCTTGCTCCGGAGCCCGGCTCCGGTGCTCGGGTCCAAAGCGAGCGGAAAAATCTTGACGTGGTTTTCCCGGTGCTGCATGGGACCTTTGGCGAAGATGGCACGATTCAAGGCCTGTTTGAGCTGGCCGGGGTTGCCTACGTCGGCTCGGGCGTTCTGGGCTCGGCCGCGGGCATGGACAAGGACGTGATGAAGCGGCTCTTCACCCAGGCCAAACTCCCCATCGTCAAGCACGTGACGCTCCTGCGCGCCAATTGGGAAAAGCATCCGCGCAAGGCCATCCACGAGGTGGAGGCGGCGCTCAAGTATCCGCTGTTTGTGAAGCCGGCGAACCTGGGCTCGTCAGTGGGGATCAGCAAGGCGCATGACCGCAAGGAACTGGGGCCGGCCCTCGACCTGGCGGCGAGGTACGACCGCAAGCTGGTGGTGGAGCAGGGCGTGAGCGGCAAACCGTCTCGCAAAGGGCAGGCGGCCAAGGCGCGCGAGCTTGAGGTCGCCGTCCTCGGCAACGACGATCCCCAGGCCAGCGTGGTGGGTGAGATCATTCCCGGCAAGGAGTTCTACGACTACGAGGCGAAATACCTGTCTGAAGGCTCGGTCCCGGTGATTCCGGCCAAACTGACCGCGGCCGAAGCCAAGCAGATTCGTGCCATGGCCGTTGCGGCCTTCCGGGCCTGCGATCTGTCTGGGCTGGCGCGGGTCGATTTCCTGATGGAGCCTGACGGCCAGCGGCGCATCTATCTGAACGAGGTGAACACGCTGCCCGGCTTTACCCAGATCAGCATGTATCCCAAGCTGTGGCAGGCCACGGGCGTCAGCTACACAGAGCTGATCACGCGGCTGATCGAACTCGGGCTGGAGCGGCACGCGGAGAAGACGCGGACGTCGTATAGCAGGGACTAGGGACCAGGGGAGTAAGGGACTAAGGGACCAAGGGACCAAGGGACCAGGGGACCAGGGGACCAGGGGACTCGATGACCACGGGAACCGGAAAGCTCGTAGCGGTGTCTAAGGTAGTAGCATGTGTGGTCGAATGAATTCAATGAATCCTTGGACGGCCGCATCAGCGTGATTCAGTCGAATCGGCTTGGGGCTGCAAGCCTAGTCCCTCAGTCCCTGGTCCATTGGTCCCTGTCTTGTTGCCCTATCCTAGCTTTCTGAGGAACTTGTCCCCATGACCTTGCTCGACGCTCCCAAGTACGATGCGGCCCGCGCTCAGCGCAGGCAGGTGTTTCTCTACAGCACGGCAGGATTTCTGTTTGTGTTGTTCATCGCCTGGTGGCTGGTGGCCGGGCGTCCGGTGGACTGGCCCTGGAACTGGGACGACTATTTGATGGCGCGCTCGACGGTCAATCACTTTCTTACCGATATTGAGAAAAACGATATGGCAGCGGCCTACGGCCTGTGGATTCACGACAAGGACTGGCAGCAGCATGTTGATCCGAAGGCAGTGTACCCGTTTGCGCGTTTCCAGCAGGATTGGAGCTCGACCAGCCCGGACAACGAGTATGGCGCCATTCAAAGCCACCGGATCGTGGAGGCAGGCCGCTACGGGAACGGCGTGCTGGTGGCGGCGCTGATCAACGGCCGCAAAAGCAAGGCCCTCAACCTGGACTACGACCCCAAGGCCGGCCAGTTGAGCTTCGCCCCGGAAGGGGTTGAGCTGTATCTGGGGCCGTAGGCGCGCGGGCCTGCAAGTCAGCTTGATCTCTCTGGCGGTGCTCTTCGGCGTTTTCCGTGGCCGGTTGTGTTTTGTCGGCATCAAACAGCCGTAGGAGAACACAATGCCTCAGAGCACGCACGATCGAACTGCGGAACTTCACAGCCTTGCAGAGCATGCCCACGCCGCGGCCGCAACTGCCCACGGCAAAGGCGATCACATGACCGCTCACGAACTCAGCAAGAAGGCCCTCGAACACTCGATGAATGCCTACCGGCTCTCGGAAGAGCTCTCCCAGGAAGCGCACGCAATCGCGAAAGCGTAAGCAGTCGCGACGGCGTAAGCGGCCGGGTCCCAAACGCGGGAGCGATGAGCCTTTTTAGCCGGCTGATGTTTCCGGCGCGGCCAGGGCGGCGAGCGTGGCTTCCAGGCTGGCCGGGTCTTCCACGTTCAGCGACTTCTGCGCCGGGTCGATCTGCTTGAGCAGGCCGCAGAGCACCTTGCCGGGGCCAACCTCGATGAAGTGCGTAGCGCCGGCAGCGACGAGCGACTGCACGCAATCCACCCAGCGAACGGCGCCGGTAACCTGGCGGATGAGTGCGTCGCGGGCCTCAGCGGCGGTGGTGATCAGGCTGCCCGTCACATTGGCGGCGACCGGGATAGCGGGATCAGCCAGCACCAAGCCGGCCAGCACGCGGGCGACCTCATCCTGCGCGGGCTGCATCAGGGCGCAGTGGAAGGGCGCGCTCACCGGGAGCATCACCGCACGGCGCGCGCCTTTGGCCTTGGCGATCGCGGCAGCGCGCTCCACCGCAGCCAGCGAGCCGGAGATGACCGTCTGCGCGGGCGAGTTCAGGTTGGCGGCAGCCACGGGCAGGCCGGTCTCGGCTGCGGCTTCAAGGCAGGCTTCGGCGACTTGCGCCGGGTCCAGGGCGAGAATGGCTGCCATGGCGCCCTCGCCCGCGGGAACGGCCAGCTGCATGGCGTGGCCGCGGGCCTTCACAGCGCACAACGCGTCGGGAAAGCTGATGGTTCCCGCTGCCACGTGGGCACTCCACTCGCCCAGCGAGTGACCCGCGGCCAGCGCCGGATACACGCCATGCAGGGAGAGCACCCGCCATGCGGCCACACTCACGGTCAGAATGGCCGGCTGGGTGTTTTCCGTGAGTTTGAGGTCAGCTTCGGGGCCTTCGAAGATGAGCTTGGAGAGCGGGAAGCCGAGCGCTTCGTCGGCTTCGGCGAAGGTCTGCTGGGCGACGGGGAAGTGCTCGGCGAGGGCGTGGCCCATGCCAACGGCCTGCGAACCTTGGCCCGGAAAGAGAAAAGCAAGTTTGGTGGACATTGCAGGGAGATTCTATCCTGCCGGGCGCGCCCGGTGGTATATGGGGCGTACGTGGGCGGCTCCTCAGTTCCAGCGCTTCTTGTCGTCGGGGTCTTCGTCCAGCTGGCGGCCGTTGCCGTCGAAGCGGACGGTGCGGCCCTGGGAGCGCATATAGACCTCAAACTTCCGCGCGGCCTTGTGGCGCTTCCAGCGGTAGTAGCGGTTGCGCAGGCCGAACCAGCGCTCGCTTACGGCGTAGGTCAGGCCCTTTCTCGGCACCATCAGAATAAACATCCAGCCGGCCAGCGCGCCGCCCAGTTGGGCGAAGGCATAGATGCGCAGTGTGGTAAACAGCGTGGCAATGGCGATGAGGCCATAGATCACGGCGATGTAGCGGGCCTTGATGGGGATGGTGAGGAAGAGGAGGAACTCCATTTCGCCGTAAAGGATGCCGATGGCGACCAGCAGGCCGAAGATGCCGCCGAAGCAGCCGGCAAGGGCGACGTCGGGGAGCCCATAGCCCAGTGTGCCGCTGCCCGCATAGAGCATGCCGGCGGCCACAGCCGTGCCCAGCACCGACGCGCCATAGAGCCCAATGACCCAGGTGGGAGGATGCATCTGCTCAAGAAATCCGGCTAGAAACCAGAGCGAGACCAGCTCCAGCGCGGCGCCGAGGATGGAGCCCGGAGGGTGAATGAAGCTGTACGTAAGCGGTTGCCACAGGTAGCCGTGGAAGAAGAGCCCGGGCGCAAAGCTGAGCGCGTCCATCAACGACCCTGCAACGCCCGCGGAGACCACATGCAGCAGCAGCAAGCCGAAGTAGGCGATCACGTTGGCCAGGATCAGCAGGCGGGTGGCGCCGCGGAAGGCGGGAAACGAGATCGGGCTGGCGCCGGCTGGAGACATCGCTCTCCACAGGGTATACGGTGTAGCAGAGAATGTCATGGGCAGCGCAGCGGCGGTTACGCTCCTGTCTGGTCGAACGCCCCGTCGAGTTCCGTTACGGGACTTGCCGCCTCGGTCCGATGGCCCCTGGCTTCGCGTGCGCCAGGCGAACATGACGGTCTGCTGCTTCAATCGGCACCACGCCCTCCGGGCCTGCGTTGGAATCCTTGCTGGGCTCGAAAGACTGTTGCGGCTGGCGAAACCAGCCAGCGATGGTAGCGTCTCTTCATTGTGCTCGGGTTGACGGAGGAAGCCGAGCTGGGCGTGAAGGATGGAAGAAAAAAGCAGCAAGACGTCCCGAATCAGTGTGCAACAAAGGTTCGAACGGGGAAAATCGAGGGCAAATTCCGCTGGGGTTGGGAGGTTTGCCAAGTGACGGATGCACTACCCCTTGACCTGGGACCGGGTTCTCCCAAAGAATAGCGATGTTGTACCGCAAAGTTAAGTCATCTTAGAAGATGAAATGCCCTGGAAAGAGAGGATGCTGCCATGCCCAGCTGCCCTGAATGCGAGAATGATCTAGACGTTGAACTGGATGAAGTGGAAGAAGGCGACGTTGTAGCCTGCGAGGAATGCGGAACTGAGTACGAGGTGGTCGGCGTTGAACCGCTGGAGTTGGCGCGGGTGGACGGCGATCTGGACGATGACGACGATGTGACCGAGGAAGACGAGGAGGACGAGTGAAGCTGAAAGTTTCGGGTTTTCTGGCCGGTGTGGCGTTCGCGCTCTGTGCGGCGGGGGTGGTTCCCGCAGGACCGGCTGGAGGGCTGCTGAGCCCGCCCGCGGCCGAGGCGCAGAACCTTGGCCAGCGGGTAGTGAATGGAACCGTGGTCGACGCGGGTTCCACTCCGGTGCACGGCGCAACGGTCTTTCTCAAGGACATCAAGACCAAGGTCATTCGCAGCTTTACCTCCGACCCAACGGGCCGGTTCCGGTTCGCGCAGGTCGATATGGCCGAAGATCACGAGCTTTGGGCGGAGAAAGACGGCCACAAGAGCGTGGTGAAGACCGTGAGCCAATGGGACGCGCGCAAGAACTTTGAAACCGAGCTGAAACTGAAGTAAACCGCTATCCGTCCAGCTTTTTCGTCACCAGCTCGTTGAGCAGGGCCGGGTTGGCCTGGCCCTTGCTGGCCCGCATCACCTGGCCGACAAAGAAGCCCGCCACGGTCGTCTTTCCGGCGCGGTACTGCTCCACCTGCTTGGGATTGGCGGCGATGACCTGGTCGATCATGGCCTCAAGCGCCGAGGCATCCGTGATCTGCTCCGGCTTTTCGCGCTCGTAAACAACGGGGAAGTCTTCCCCGTTTTCAAAGCACCCATCCAGCAGCTGCTTCAGCTGCTTGGAGCTGATCTTGCCCTCGTCGAGCAGGTCGGCGGCTTGCACAATGCCGGCCATCGATACGGACGACTGCTCCTGCTCCAGGTTCAAGGCCTTCAGCCGTCCGCCGATCTCGCTCAGCAGCAGGTTGGCCACGCGGCGCGGGTTGCGCGCGGTGCGGGCGGCGGCCTCAAAGCGGTCGGCAAACTCGCGCTCGGCGGTCAGCGTGGCCGCGTCCTTGGCGTTCAGCTCGTACTCGGCGATCATGCGCGCCCGCCGCGCTCCCGGCAACTCGGGGAGCTTCTTTTTTGCGTCCGATAAAAACTCCGCGGACACAATCAACGGCGGCAGGTCGGGCTCAGGGAAGTAGCGATAGTCGTGGGCCTGCTCCTTTGAGCGCATGGAGTAGGTGCGGCCCTCGGCGGCGTTCCACAGGCGGCTCTCCTGGGCCACGCGGCCGCCGGCTTCGATCACCTCGATCTGCCGCTCAATTTCGTACTCCAGCGCGGAGCGAACAAAGCGGAAGCTGTTCACGTTTTTGACTTCAGCCTTGGTGCCGAAGCGCTCCGCGCCCTTAAGACGGACACTTACGTTCGCGTCACAACGGAGCGAGCCTTCCTCCATGTTGCAGTCGGAGACAGCGGTGTAGAGCAGGATTTCTTTCAGGCGCGTCAGGTACTCGAAGGCTTCATCGGGCGTGCGAATGTCGGGCTCGGAGACAATCTCCACCAGCGGCGTACCGCAGCGGTTCAGGTCCAGATACGTGCGCGTCGCGGAGTCAGGGAACCCATCGTGCAGGCTCTTGCCGGCGTCCTCTTCCATGTGCAGCCGGGTGATGCCGATTCTTTTTGTCTGGCCGTCGGCCGCGGGCACGTCGATCCATCCATGCTCGGCGATGGGCTTGTCGTACTGCGATATCTGGTAGCCCTTGGGCAGGTCGGGATAAAAATAATTCTTGCGAGCGAAGATCGACCGCTCGCGCACCTGGCAGTTGATGGCCAGAGCGGCAAGCGTGGCAAACTCCACGGCCCTGGCGTTGAGCACCGGCAGGGCGCCGGGCAGCCCCAGGCACACCGGGCAGATGTTGGTGTTCGGCGCCGAGCCAAAGTGGTTCGCGCAGCCGCAAAAGGCCTTGGTGGCAGTGAGCAGCTGTACGTGAACTTCGAGTCCGATGACGGGCTCGTACTTGGCCAGGATCTCTGGAGCAATTGCGGCGGCGGGCATAGAAGGATTTTAGCGCGTGAAGCGATGAGCAACGGGGTCGGATTATCACTCTCGCAGGAGAAGCTTAGCTTATTCCATTCCTTTAGAGGATTCTTCGCCGCCAGAATCAAGGAACATGACGTACTCGATCCCAAGGCTCTTCCTGAGAAGAATTCCGGGACCTTGAATAGGGTATTCATTGCCGTCAGCATCGACCCAGGCTGCGTCTTCCAGGAAGAGTTCTGTGGTCCCATCATCGTCGGAGTAGTTTCGTATCCAGCCAATGACTGACCGCCCGTCGGACATTCCGACTTGCACAAAACCTCTGAGGTCGGAAAACACATCATTCCATACGGAGCTGCGCGCCGACCGCTCCGAGACCTTGAGCCATCGAAAAGGCGTCGTCAGCCAGTTATGATTGATGCTCGCTGCATAGAGCGCACCTAACACTACAGCGAGAATCGCCAACGCCAATAGATGTGGCCATACAATCAAGATTTGCCATGCGTCAGGATGTTTTTCATCCCCAGGATGCCATGAGATCGGCAAGGCATACCCGAAAAACGGAAGCGTAAATAGATAGAGGACCAGACTGAAGATGAGGGCCTCGACGACTTTGTCGAGTTCCGACTGCTTCTTTCGAGCTGCAAGAAGTTGGACTAGGTATGCTGCGGCAAACCCCGGGAGCAGGACCAGAAGGATACCCAATGCCTCAGCTTTATCGGGCATGGAGGCTCCAATTATCTTGCTTTAGGCACCACAACTGGCTTGGGCCGCACTACGCCGGCAGGCGCGGGGGGATTGTACTTCCCGGGCTTGTCCGGCAAGCGACGGGAGTCTTTTAAGGCGCTGTCTTGGGCCATACTTTTCCCATTAATGGCCTCGAAATGCTTACCGTTCTGTTCGCTCATATGAGCCTCGTCGTTGAGAAAAGTATGCGCTAGTTGGACCACCATTGCAAGCTCGTTTGGGCCATCCTACTCCGCCGGATCATCCGCCGTGAACGGCGAGCAGCAGGGCTTCTCCGTGGCGTGGAAGTTCATCAGCTCCAGCCGGATTCCATCCGGGTCGTAGAGGTTGAACTGGCCCTTGCCGTCTTTGCCGATCTGGGTGTGGCTGTCGGCCACCACCCCAGCCAGACGATTGGCTTCCTTGAGCGTGCGAAAGGCAGCGTCCACGGAATCGACGCCGATGGAGAGATGATCGAGCACGCCCAGCTCATGCGCCGAGACGGACTCGGCTGGGCCGTGGATGAGCATGTATTCCATCCAGTCATGCGAATTGGGCGACTGCTGGCTGACCCAGTCGATCCGTCCTTCCGCCGCGCCGCCAAACCAGTACGGCTTGAAGCCAAGCAGGTCGCGGTAGAAGGCGTCCTCGACGGCGCGATTCTCGACCAGGTAGCCGACGTGGATGATGTGGTGGCCGATCGCATTCACCGCCGCCACAGGCTGGGGATGCTCGGGCAGCTGCACGAACTCCACCTTGTTGCCTTCAGGGTCTTTCACCGTGAACCAGCGGCTGCCGTCCGCGCCGCGCTCCACATTTCCCGGCACCTTCCACGCCTTCGATCCCAGATAGCGGCGCAGCGCCTCGGCGTCGCCGGTGTTCCATGCGGTGTGGTCCAGGCGGTTGATGCTGACGCCCTCGGGCAAGGGCAGCACCTCAATGAACTGCGTTGCACTGAGCGCGTAGCGAACGCCCTTGGGATTCTCCGGATCGGGCTGCTTTTCCGCGCCGACGATGTCCACATAGAAATGCTCGGTAGCGGCTGGCTTCGAGGTATAGACCGCGATGTGCGAGATGCCGGTGATGTGCGGGCGCGCGGGTGGCTTGTCCGGCAGTTGCGCCTGGGCGGTGAGGCAGACAGCAACGAGCGCAGCGGCAGACAGACAACTGGCAATGAAGGACCGGAACGGCATACTGCACCTCGACTGGGCGATGGCTCCACGATAGATCGATTGCGAGGCTGGTGCAAACTGCTAGCCTGCCTTTTGCGGCGCCGGCCGCAGCAAGCGGGCGATACAATGCGCTCATGCGTCGATTCGGATTCGCCTCTTCCCTTGCCGCTCTTGCCCTGTCTGTTTGCGTTCCAGCTGTCGCCACCAGCGCGGCTCACGCCCAGAGCGCGTTGCCCACCACTTCAGCTGAAGATCGCGCGCTGGCCAAAGAGATCTTCAAGCAGCTGATCGAGACCAACACCACAGACACACCGCTGGGCAACGTGACCACGGCTACCGCGGCCATGGAGAAGCGGTTCCTCGATGCGGGGTTCGCTCGCGAAGATGTGCATCTGCTGGGGCCGGATGAACGCAAGAAGAACCTGGTGGTGCGCCTGCGCGCGGCCGGCACGCCCACTGAAAAGCCGGTCGTCTTTCTCTGTCACATGGACGTGGTGGAGGCGCTGCGCGGCGACTGGTCCACCGATCCGTTTCAATTTGTGGAGAAGGACGGCTACTACTACGGCCGCGGCACGCAGGACATGAAGGACTCCGACGCCGCACTGGTGTTTACCTTCCTGCGCCTGCACCGCGAGGGGTACAAGCCGAGGCGCGATCTGATCCTTGCGCTCACGGCAGATGAAGAGGGCGGCAAGTTCAACGGCGCGGACTGGCTGGTGAAGGAGCATCGCGACCTGGTGGACGCGGCGTTCGTCATCAACCCCGACTCGGGCGGCGTGGAGCTCGATCACGGCCGCGCCGTGGTGGCCGATGTGGAAGCTACCGAGAAGGTCTACGCCGACTACCAGGTGACGGCCACCGATCGCGGCGGGCACAGCTCCATTCCGCGGCCCGACAACGCCATCTACGAGCTGACCACGGCGCTGAACAAGCTGTCCACTTACGCATTCCCATTCGAGATGAACGAGGTGACGGGCACCTACTTCAAGAACCTGGCAGCGCAGGAGACAGGGCAGACCGCGGCCGACATGCGGGCGATTCTGGCCACGCCGCCGGACCTGGCCGCGGCTGCGCGGCTGAGCGCCAGCGAGCCCAGCTTCAACTCCAACTTTCGCACCACCTGCGTGGCCACGCGTCTTGCGGCCGGGCACGCCAACAATGCGCTGGCGCAGACGGCGCAGGCCAACGTGAACTGCCGCATCTTTCCCGGCCACTCGCCCGAGGAGATTCGCCACGAGCTGATCGGCGTGTTTGGCGACAGCAAGCTGGTGGTCAAGTACGTCTCCGACGCCGGCGTGGTCTCTGACACTGCGCCGGAACGCAAGGCCATGGTGCCGCCCGCGCCCATCAAGGAGGTCTTTGAGCCTCTCACGCGGCTGACGCAGGCCTTGTGGCCGGGCACGCCGGTCACGCCGGTGATGGAAAACGGCGCTAGCGACTCAATCTACTTTGCCCAGGCGGGCATCCCCTGTTACGGCTACTCGGCCATCGCTCTGGAGCGCGACGACGACCGCGCCCACGGCCAGGACGAGCGGCTGCCGGTTGAGTCGTATTGGAAGTCGCTGGACTTCTTCTACTCGTTCGCCAAGGCGGTGGGCGGGGAGTGACGAGAGGCAGGGAGTAGGGAACAGGGAACAGAAAAAACTCTACCCAGCCCGGCACCCTTTGCACAGCTCCGGCCCGGCGCGCGTCTAATCCATAGAGGCTCGTTGATGATCGGGCGCTCGAAAGGATTTTTCGGATGAAAAGGAATTTATGGGCAGCCTTGATGGTTGCTGTAATGCTGCCGCTGGCAGGGCATGCGTTCGCACAGGGCGGGCAGGGCAGCGCTGTGGTCACCGTGCTGGCCAAGCACTCTGAGCTGGTGCCGACAGTGGCCCAGCAGGATGTGAGCCTGAAGGTCAGCGGCAAAGAAGCGACGGTCAATGCATGGACACCCTTCAAGAGCGCCGATGACCGCATGGAGCTGGTGCTGCTGATTGACGGCAACGCTCGCAACCTGGGCCGCCAGTTTGACGAGATCACTCACTTTATTGAGGGGCTGGGCCCCAACGCAAGGGTTGCGGTGGGCTACATGCAAAATGGCTCGGCTGTCATGGCTGGCCCGCTCTCCGCAGACCACAGGCAGGTGGCGAGTGAACTGCACCTGCCCATCGGCGCCAGCACCGGCCCTTACTTCAGCCTGTCAGACCTGGCCAAGCGCTGGCCGTCGAACGACCCCGCCGCGCGTCGCGAGGTGATTCTGCTCTCTGATGGCGTAGACCCCAGCAACCTGCGCTTCGATCCGGACGACCCGTACGTCAAGTCGGCGATTGAGGACGCGGTGCGCGCGCGGCTGGTGGTTTACACCATCTACTGGCACACCCAATCGCCCCTGGACCGGAATGGCATGATCGTGACCGGCGGGCAGAGCCTGATGAACGAGGTCACTGACGCAACCGGCGGCTGTAGCTACCAGATCGGGACCGAGAATCCCGTCTCGTTTCAGTCTTTTTTCGAGGATATTTTGCGCCGCTTCGCTAACCAGTATGAGCTTGAGTTCACTGCGCGGCCCGACCGCAAGGCAGAGGTCAATAACCTCAAGCTGAAGATCGATGGTCTGGGACTGCATGTGACCGCGCCGGAACAGGTGCTGGTCTCCGCCGCGGGACCGCAGTAACCATCAGCCGTGATCGATGACGCACTACGCCGATTGCGCGATCGTGTACTCGCGCACGAAGCCGGAGGGCTCCGCGTGAATCTTCACGCGCAGGCTCCCGGTCGCATCGCAGGTGTACTCCTCGCGGATGCGCAGATCACCCGGGTCAGCAAGAAGCGCGACCGGCACCGAGCTCAGGTCGGCCACCTGCTGTAGCGCGGGATCAAAGGGAAACAGGATCTGGTCCCAGTTGGCAATCTCGCCCTTCGGCTGGCCCTGCTCGTCCAGTTGCGTTGACTCGAGATAACGGAAGTGGCCAATGTTGTGCGCAGGCGTGTAGATGCGCTCCATGCGCAGCGGCTCCTCGCCGGGCGTGGGCAACTGCACGCCACGGGGAAAGATCAGGTCGAAGTAGATCGTTCCTCCGCGGTCGGTCTCGCGCCAGATGCCGAAGTTGCGGTTGAACTGGTCCTGCACCTCGCCGCTCGCCTGGCTGGGCAGGTCGCCCGAGAGCACCGCAGCGCGGATGGCCAGTCCAATGGCGCTGGCTGAGCGCATGTAGGCCGAGCGGCGCACCTTGCGCCCGAAGCTCTCCCGCAGAATGCGGGCCACGGGCGGCAGTTCCGCCGCGCCGCCGGTCACGTAGAGCGTGTCGAGGGTGCGCTCAGAGTGTGCTGCGAGCAGGTTGTCGACCACCGCGCGGGTCTGCTCAATCAGCGGCCGGCAGCGCTCGTAGTAGTCGTCCACGGGAATCGTCACCTGCTCCCAGCCGGCCCGCACCCGGTCCATGTCGATGGTCACCTTGCGCGTGTTGGGGTTGAGCGACTCCTTCTTTTCGCGGCACTCTTCCAGCAGCCGGTAACGCTCCTGCGGTTTGAGCCGGATCTTCTCGCCCATTGAAGCAGTAAGCGACTCAAGCACCAGCGCGGCCAGTATCTCGTCAAAGTCATCCCCGCCCAGGCTGGGGATGCCGTCCGACGCCTCGACGGTGTGCTCGCTCTCGCCCAGCGTCACCAGCGAAACGTCGAACGTGCCGCCGCCCAGGTCATAGACCACCAGGCCGCTCCCAACGCGGCTCTTGCGCTCGGCGCTGTTGCGGTGGGCAAACTCAATAGCCGCGGCCGAGGGCTCGTTGAGCAGGCCCAGCACAGTAAAGCCGGCAGCCTGCGCCGCCTCTTCCGTCAGAAAGCGCTGGTTGCTGTTGGCGTTGGCCGGCACGCCGAGCATCACTTCGAACTTTTCATCCGCGCCATCGTCCGCACCGCCGCACTCCGCACCCAGATTGGAGTGATCGAGCAACTGCGCTTTGAGCGACCTCAGCATCTCCGCCATCAGCTGCCGCAGCGGAATGTGCTGCCCGGCCACCGCAACCAGGGTATGCGGATTGGCCGAGCGCAGGGCGCGCTTGAGCGAGCGCAGCACGGTCCAGTTCTCGTCTTCCTGGGCTGCAATGGCCTCCCAGCCATACAGGCGCACCTCGCCGTTGACCGCAGCCACGGGCGGAAACCAGTCGTGCGTCTGCCCGTCCGGCGCTTCGAAACTCACCAGCGGAAAGTTGCCGCGATCCACCAGCGCCACCACCACACGGGTTGTTCCGAAATCGATTCCGAGTCGCATATGACTTTAGTTTACCGGAGGCGCAGATTCGGTTGTCTTGCTCCCGCTGGTAAACTTAAGATCACATGATTCTCCCGTTCGTCCGCGAAATCTTCGCGGAGCTGGAGCACGCTTCGGGTTTTGACCGCGTACGAAGGCATCTGAGCCTTGGTGCGGGGCGGAGACGTGTGTCCGGTCTGACAGCGACCGCGCGAGCGCTGTATGTGCCGCTCATGGCGCGCGCGGCCCGCCAGCCGGTCATCATCGTCGTCGCCGACAACAAGGCCGCTGAAGCGCTCGAGCCCATGCTGCGCGCCGGTTGCGAGCTGACCGGCGCAATCGACCCCGCCGCCGTGGTGCGCATCCCGGCGCACGATGTGCTCCCTTTCGAAAACCTCTCGCCCCACCCCGACGTGCAGGAGCAGCGCGCCTCGGCGCTGTGGAAGCTGGCCACCGGCGCGGTCTCCATCCTGATTGCGCCGGTCGAAGCAGCCGCGCTCAAGCTCTTTGACCGCGATTACTACGCGGGCCTGGCCGTGACCCTGAAGCGCGGCGAAGAGGTCGATGTTGAGGTGCTCACCGGCCACCTGGCCAGCGTGGGTTACACGCAGATGGACTTGGTGGAGATGCCGGGCCAGTTCACGCGGCGCGGCGGCATTCTGGATGTCTACTCGCCCGAGTCCGACCGGCCCATCCGCATCGAGTTCTTCGGCGACGAGATTGAAACCATCCGCAAATTCGATCCCGAGACGCAGCGCTCGCAGTCGGGCCTGGATGAAGCGCAGTTGCTTCCGCTGACCGAGACGCCGGTGACCGAGCACCTGCTGGCCGCCGTCCATGCGCGCCTGAACCGTCAGCGCGTGGATGTCGCCGAGGACAGTGACGAAGCGGAGATGGCCGTCGAGATGGCCGCGGCCGGCGGCGTGAGCGTCTTTCCCGGGTGGGAGTTTTTCTCCGCCGTCGCCGGTGCGGAGAAATCGCTGCTCTCGTTGCTTCCCAAATGCGCGCTCTTCGTGGAAGAGCCGGCCATGGTGCGCAACCAGATCGATCGCTGGTGGAACAAGGTGGAGCAGCGCCATGAGCGTTCTGCCATCGGCTCGCTGATTCGGCCCGAGGATATTTATCTGCGCCCGGAAGTGTTGCAAGCCGCGCTCAACGGACACATGGGCCTCGACCTCGATCAACTCGGCGTGGTGGACGTGCTCGACGACGACACGACGCTGGGCGAGATCGAGCTCAACACGCGCCCCACCATGCGCTTTCACGGCTCGCTGCCCGCGCTCACTGAGCAGCTCAAAAACCTGATCGCCGCGGAGACCCGCATCGTGCTCGCTGCGCCGCATCAGGGCGACGTCGAGCGACTCGCAACGGTGTTGCGCGAGTATCAGATTCCTTATCGCCTCGGCAGCCGCAACACGCACTCTGGCGAAACCATGCTCGATGAGGGCAGTTATCTCGCCGGCGATCTGCGCGTGCCGGTCATTGTGCGCACTCCACTCGCCGCGGGCGTCAGCTTTGCCGACGCCAACCTGGTCGCCTTCGGCGCCAACGATCTCTCTGACGAAGCCGATGTGGCCGCGCGTCCCGAGCCCAAGCGGTCCAAGACCGCAGCCTTCGTCTCTGACTTTCGCGATCTTACCGTGGGCGATTACGTGGTTCACGTCGAGCATGGCATCGCGCAGTATCAGGGCTTGCGCGAGATTGTGCAGGATGGCCTCGCCGTCGAGTTCATGATCCTGGAGTTTGCCGAAGCCGCCAAGTTATATGTCCCGCTCACACGCCTTGACCTGATTCAGAAATATCGCTCTACAGATGCCGGCCCTGCACCTGTATTGAACCGGCTCGGCTCGCAGCAGTGGGCCAAGACCAAGGCCCGCGTGCGCAAGGCCATGCAGGACATGACCGGCGAGTTATTGAAGTTATACGCCGAGCGCACCACAGCGCAGGGAACAGCCTTCTCCAAAGACAACGAGTTTCAGAAGGAGTTTGAAGACTCGTTCGATTACAACGAGACCGACGATCAGTTATCCGCCATTCGCGCCATCAAGTACGACATGGAGTCCACCACGCCCATGGACCGTCTGCTCTGCGGCGACGTGGGCTACGGCAAAACAGAAGTTGCCATGCGGGCTGCGTTCAAGGCCGTGCAGGACGGTAAGCAGGTTGCAGTGCTTACGCCGACCACAATTTTGAGTTTCCAGCACTTTGAGACTTTCAAAAAAAGGTTCTCCCAGTTTCCCATCAACATTGAGATGATCTCGCGCTTCCGCACCGCGAAAGAGCAGAAGGAAATCGTTGCGAAGGTCGAGACCGGCAAGGTCGACATCCTGATCGGCACGCACCGCCTGCTTTCGAAAGACATCAAGTTCCAGGACCTGGGCCTGCTGGTCGTCGATGAAGAGCAGCGTTTCGGCGTGCGCCACAAGGAGCGGCTCAAGCAGATGCGCAAGGAGATTGACGTGCTCGCCATGAGTGCCACGCCCATTCCGCGCACGCTGCACATGTCGCTCGTGGGCCTGCGCGACATGAGCGTAATCGAGACGCCGCCCAAGGATCGCATGGCCATTCAAACCGTCGTGGCCAAGTTCGACGAAAAGATTATTCGATCGGCAGTAGAAGTAGAAATGGAGCGCGGAGGCCAGGTTTATTTTGTCCACAACCGCGTTGAGTCGATCTACGAGATCGCCTCTCGCATTCAAGAACTGGTGCCCGGGGCGCGCGTCGCCGTGGGTCACGGCCAGATGGGCGAAACCGAGCTGGAGCGCGTGATGCTGGCCTTCATGCATCACGAGTACGACGTGCTGGTGGCCACCACCATCATTGAAAACGGCCTCGACATTCCGCTGGCCAACACCATGCTCATCAATCGCGCCGACCGTCATGGCCTGAGTGAGCTCTACCAATTGCGTGGTCGCGTTGGCCGCTCGAATCGCCGCGCCTATGCCTATCTGCTCATCCCGCCGGACACGGAGCTCACGGAGATTGCGCGCCGCCGATTGGCCGCGCTCAAGGAATTCAGCGATCTGGGTGCGGGCTTCAAGATCGCCGCGCTCGACCTGGAGTTGCGCGGCGCGGGTAACATGCTTGGCGGCGAGCAGAGCGGACACATTGAAGCTGTTGGCTTCGAGCTTTACACCTCCATGCTGGAAGCCGCGGTCAAGGAGATGAAAGGCGAAGCCAGCGAAGAGCGGCCCGCTACGCAGCTCAATCTCGGCATCGCGCTCCGCATCGACGAGAGCTATGTGCCGGAAGAAAATCAGCGGCTGCGGCTCTACAAAAAGATCGCCGGCGCAGCCAGCGAGTCCGCCGTCAACGAGGTGCGCGCGGAGATGGAAGACCGCTATGGCGTGCCACCCGATGCGACCGTCTACCTGCTCGAAGCCTCGCTGCTGCGCCTGGAGTGCGAGCGGCTGGGCATTGCGCAGGTGGACCGCAAGCGCGGCGAGCTGCAGATTCGCTTTATGGAAAACGCGGCCGTCGATCCGCAGACACTGATGCGGCTGGTGGCGAAGAACGCCAAGCGCGGCGCGCAGTTCACGCCGCAGGGGCTGCTCAAGTATCCTTTGGCTGCGACGCGATCTGACGAAGTGCTGCTGGAGATTCACGAAGTGCTGGAGAAGCTGGCTCCAGCGCCGGTCGGGGCTTGACATCCCCGTTGCAGACGGAAGAGAGGAACGATGAAGAGGCTCTTTGTTTTGCTCGGGGTTGGAGTTTGCATGAGCACTGCACTTATAGCGCAATCCGCGCCTGAAGGCTGGAAGCAGAAGTTTGCGAAAGCCTCCGATGAGTACTTTGACCAGGTGGACTTTCGCTACGCTCCGACCAACGGCACGGTGGCCGGATATCACCAGTATGACGGACAGCTCGAAGACTTTTCGCGCGCGACAATTGACAAGCAGATCAGTGATTTAAAGGCCGCGCTGGTAAGAATCGAGGAAATCAGTGCGCAGTCAGTAGAACCTGGAATTGCTGGGAAGCCATCATTTGAAGGCCATGCTCTCCTGCAAGCCAAGTTTGATCGAACGGGCGGACTCAGTGCATTAAAAGTTGTGGAGGAAAGCCGAGGGTTTTCCGACGAGGCGATTGAGCTGTGCAAACGCCAGGCGCTCTCGAATTTGGATAAGTTGAAAGCGGTAGCTCAGCGTAGGCATGAAAACAACGCCGTCATGAAATGCGATGTTCGCCTATTCCCACCCGAACTCGAACGCCAGGATCTATCCATAGTCGAGGCGAACATTCGCTCGCAGCTGTTGACGTTGGAGATGATTCGCCCCTGGGAGAAGAATGCGGACAACTACTCGAGCGCCTGCGGCAATGGCGCATTCACGCTGATGGAGCGCAAGTTTGCTTCGTCGGATGAGCGGCTGCGGTCGCTCACCGCGCGCGAGAAGCAGATGCCTGCGCTGCTGGATGCGGCGCGCGTGAACCTCAAGAATCCGCCGCGCATTTATACCGAGATCGCCATCGAACAGTTGCCGGACATTGTCACCTTCTTCGAGCACGATGTGCCGCTGGCCTTCGCCGATGCGCAGGACGCAGCCCTGAAGGCCGAGTTTGGACGAACCAATGCAGCCGTGGTCGCCGCCTTGAACAGTTATCTCAGCTGGCTGAAGACCGATCTGCTTCCTCGCTCGAATGGCGACTTTCGCATTGGCGCGGATGCCTTCCAGAAGAAGCTGGCCTACGACGAGATGGTGGACACGCCGCTGGACAAGCTGCTGGAGATTGGCTGGGCCGACATGCGCAAGAACCAGGCGCACTTCAACGAAGTTGCAAAGGAACTGGAGCCGGACAAGGATGCGCGAGCGGTGCTGGAGGAACTGGGAGAGAATCATCCCGCGCCCGATCATCTGCTCGATGCGTTCCGCGCCACGTTTGACGGCCTGGTGAGCTTCATTCGCGCGCATCACATTGTCACCATTCCGTCCGACGTGCGGCCGATCGTGGAAGAGACGCCGCCCTTCATGCGCGCCACGACCTTCGCCAGCATGGACACGCCGGGGCCCTTTGAGCAGCACGCGACCGAGGCGTACTTCAACGTGACGCTGCCTGATCCCAAGCTGAAGCCCGAGGAAGTGGAAGGCTTCATGCACTCGTTCAACGTGGGCACGGTGATTTCGACCGCGGTGCATGAGGCGTATCCGGGCCACTACATTCAGTTTCTGTGGCTGCCGCAGGCGCCCAGCAAGGTGCGCAAATTACTCGGGGCGAACACCGATATTGAGGGATGGGCACACTACACCGAGCAGATGATGCTCGACGAGGGATACGGACAACCCGGTGCGGGCGCGAAAGATGATCGCGAATCAAAGTTCCTGCGCCTCGGCCAGTTGCAGGATGCACTGCTGCGCAACGCGCGCTTCATTGTCGGCATCGAAATGCACACGGGCAAGATGAGCTTCGACGAAGCGGTCGCATTTTTCCAGAAGGAAGGCTACCAGTCGAAGGAGACAGCGATGGTGGAGACCAAGCGCGGAACCAGCGATCCGACCTATCTCTATTACACGCTGGGCAAGCTGGAAATCATAAAGCTGCGCGAGGATGTGAAGAAGCGCGATGGTGCCGCATTTTCGCTCCAGAAGTTTCATGATGACTTTCTGCGTCAGGGGTCGCCGCCGGTCAAGATTGTGCGCGAAGCCATGCTGGGCGATCAGTCGCCAACATTGTGACGAGCCTCGAACTCGATTTGCGCGACGGATGGATTGAAGGAGAACGATGAGCAAACAGGTCCGAAAAGTAGTGATTCCCGCCGGCGGCTTGGGCACCCGCTTTTTGCCGGCGACCAAAGTTATTCCCAAAGAGATGCTGGCGCTTGTCGACAAGCCCATTCTGCAATACGGCGTGGAAGAGGCGATTGCTTCAGGCATTGAGCACATCATCGTCGTGACCGGCCGTGGCAAAGGCGCGATGGAAGACCACTTCGACATCAGCTACGAACTGGATGCAACGCTGGAGCGGAAGGGCAAGAAAGAACTGCTTGCAGTCTCGCGCGGCGTTTCATCGATGGCGCGCATCAGCTACATCCGGCAAAAGGAACCGCTGGGACTGGGCCATGCGGTGCTGTGCGCCAAAGACCTCGTAGGCGACGAGCCATTCGCCGTGCTCCTGCCGGACGATGTGATCGACGCTGATCCACCCTGTTTGCAGCAGATGATCGGCGTGTTCAATGAGCGCGGCGGATCGGTGCTGGCGACGATGACCATCGAGGGGCCGGGGATCAGCGCGTACGGTGTGCTGGCCGGCGAGCAGGATGCGAGCAATCCGCGCATCTATAACTGCGCCGGGATGGTGGAGAAGCCGAAGTTTGAAGAAGCGCCGTCGAAGCAGGCCATCATTGGCCGCTATGTGCTTACGCCGCGGGTCTTCGAGTTATTGGAGCAGACAGCGCCGGGCGTCGGCGGCGAGATACAACTGACCGATGGCATCAAGGCCCTGCTCAAGGAACAAAAAGTGTTTGGTTATACCTTTGCGGGCAAGCGGTCTGACGCAGGAGATAAGTTCGGCATGTTACAGGCCACGGTGGAGTTTGCGCTCAAGCGGCCGGAGTTTGCGGATAAGTTCCGAGAGTATTTGAAGGGGCTCGGGTTGTAACTGGCAAGTTACTGAGTCAGCAGGTCGGCGAGTCGACTTTGGCACTGGCTGGCCCGCTGACCTGCTAACCCGCCGTCTTCACGCCTTCCACTTGATGTTGCAGCCAATCGAGGGTCGCTGGTCGATCGGCACGGGCTTGCCGGCGAGGACTTGATCGATTGCCGTGCGCAGGTCTTCGCCGGTGACGGGGATGCTGTTGCCAGGGCGGCTCGCATCGAACTCACCGCGATAGACGAGCCGGAAGTCTGCATCGAAGAGAAAAATATCCGGCGTGCAGGCGGCCTTGTAGGCGTGGGCCACGGCCTGGGTCTCGTCGTAGAGATAAGGAAAGACAAAGCCGAAGGTCTCAGCCTGCTGCTTGAGCCCCTCGGGGCCATCTGCGGGGTGGGTGGTCACGTCATTGGAACTGATGGCGACGATGCTGAGTGGTTTGCCGGCGTAGTCCTTGCCCAGCGCGGCGATGCCTTTCTCCACGTGCTTGACGTAGGGACAGTGCGTGCAAATGAACATAACAAGCAGCGCTTTGCTGCCGCGAAAATCGTCGCGGCGAACGGTCTTGCCCGTCACCGCATCGGTGAGGTTGAAATCGGGAGCGACGGTGCCCAGAGCGAGCATGGTGGATTCAGTGAGGGCCATGGTTTTTCTCCTACAGCGAATACCGTGAACCGGGTTTTGTTGCTCTCCCAGTTCGTTGCATCAGTCCACAGGGCTGCTTGAGACTCGCGGAATGCGCCCTGGATTCTGCTGGAAATAATGTCCTGCCGGGCAGTACTCCGAATCTTCGCGGAGCTTGTGTTCCACGTGTGGTTCCGGTCCGTTGGCCGTGCGCTTGGTGGGCTTTTTCACCGCGCCGTGGCATTGCTCGCAGCGGAATTCCGTCACTTCGTCTCGAATCGCATTGGCAATGGTAGAGGTAACCCATTCGCGGCGCTTTTCACCGTTCCTCATGAAGAGCTTCTTTACTTCGCAGGTGTAGATCTTTTCAACGGATGGCATCGTGGAGCCTCGTGGTGTTTCTAGAACAGCGGCGTTTGGCGGCCGGGCATGGTCAGACCGAAGTGTTCGTATGCGAGCCGTGTTGCTACGCGGCCGCGTGGGGTGCGATCGAGAAACCCGATCTGGATGAGGAACGGTTCGTAGACTTCTTCGAGTGCGTCTTCTTCTTCAGCCAGGGTTGCGGCCAGCGTGCCCAGACCCACCGGGCCGCCACCGTATTTGTGGATGATCGCCAGCAGCAGCTTGCGGTCGATCTCATCGAAGCCGTGCGCGTCAACTTCAAGCATGGTCAGCGCGGCGTTTGCCGTGGGGCGGTCGATGTTGCCTGAGCCGCGCACCTGGGCGTAGTCGCGCACGCGGCGCAGCAGCCGGTTGGCGATGCGGGGCGTGCCGCGAGAGCGCAGGGCGATCTCGGCCGCGCCGTCCTGATCGATGGGCACGCCCATCACCTCGGCCGAGCGGGTGACGATGAAGCGGAGGTCTTCTTCGGAATAAAACTCCAGGCGCAGCAGGATGCCGAAGCGCGAGCGCAAGGGCGACGAGAGCAGCCCGGGCCGCGTGGTTGCGCCGATGAAAGTGAAGGGGCGAATCTCCATCACGTGGGTTCTGGCGGCCGGGCCCTGGCCGATGATGATGTCGAGCTTGTAGTCCTCGAGCGCGGTGTAGAGTTTTTCTTCGAGTACCGGCTGCATGCGGTGGATCTCGTCGAGGAACAGGACCTGCTTCTCGCGCAGGTTGGTGAGGATGGCGGTCAGGTCACCCTGGATCTGCAAGGCCGGGCCGGAAGTCTGCTGAAAACCGACGTCGAGCTCATTGGCAATGATGGTGGCCAGCGTGGTTTTGCCCAGGCCGGGAGGGCCGAACAGCAGCACGTGATCGAGCGCCTCGCCACGCGACTTGGCAGCCTCAAGCGCAATCGCCAGCTGCTCTTTGGCTTTAGATTGGCCGATGAACTCACCCAGCCACCGAGGGCGGAGCTTGAGCTCGAAACCCTGCTCTTCCTCAGCGCGCGAGGCGCTCACGAGCCGTTCCGGGGAGTTGTCGCGCGCAATCGCCATGCTGAGGAGAAGTGTAACGGGGTGGGGTGGGGGGTGCAAACGCCTCGGCTTGTAAACGGAAGCGGCACAGCAGCGGGGGGCGTAAACGGAAGGTTACGCCAAAGTAATGTGCACAGCGGAATGGTCATTGATTCTAAATAACTTAAATTGACTTGGGGATGGCTACCAACTTGCTACAGAGGGCTACGGTGAAGCCGGGTTACTTCGGCGCCCGGGCTATGCCGGGGCGAGGTGAAGCGCGCTTGCTACCGGTGGCAACGGGAGGGGCGACTCCGCGCAGGAGCTGCTCGAAAGGCGTGATTTTTCAGTCATCTGGCAGAGCGTGTGGGATGCAGAGTTACATTAACCGACTTGATTCCGAAAGAAGAAAGAGGCTTTCGCTTGGGTTCGGGTTCAACGATGATTGGACCCATACGCTGGATTTGATGATTGCGTGACCTTGCCATTCAACGGAGTGGGACTGGGTCAGCCAAGAGATTGCAAGGAGGCTAGGTTATGTTCAGTCGCAATAGTTTCAAGGCGCTGGGGCTCGTTTGCCTTCTGCTGCCATTTACCGCTTGCACCTCGACCACGATTGACGCGATTACGGTCACGCCGACCGTTACGGACTTCGATGGCGCCGGCGGCACCGTCCAGCTGACGGCCATGGCGACCATCAATCATGGCGGCCACCCGTCAACCTATGAGAATGTGACCGACCAGGTAACCTGGAGCACGCCATTGGCCCAGGTGGCCAAGGTCAACTCATCCGGGTTTGTGACGATCGTTGGCCTGGGCCTGACGCAGATCACGGCGACGGTGAGCGGCTTTGGCGGCCCCGTCTCCGGCAGCGGCACGGTCTGCGCGGAGATTCCTGGAACGACGACCACGATCAGCTGCC